>Ga0114918_10001811_pt1 | contig 19198 bp, 13 predicted proteins | sample LantaG_FD_87015 | JGI IMG/M metagenome (GOLD analysis project Ga0114918, IMG submission 87015) | Deep subsurface microbial communities from Baltic Sea to uncover new lineages of life (NeLLi) - Landsort_02402 metaG | ecosystem: Environmental > Aquatic > Marine > Oceanic > Sediment | place... | reverse complement strand
TGGACTGACCAAAGAGCAAGAACGTGAATAGCACCATAGAGACCCATCGCGTTGGCATCGCGGCTTTCGGACATGTGAAAGTCAGCAAAGTTGCCGCACTCTGCGCAAAGCGCCCACAGGGTGAGATGGTCAAAGATGCGCTGCTGCAGGCACTGGCCAAATGGAACTGGCGCACCCACGAACCCGGCAGATTGGGTAGCGAGAAAAGACAGCGAGGACACTTCCTATGAAGAACGTAGCCATCCTGCTGGACCCCACGGATAACGTGGCCACAGCGCTACAGGAACTGAAAGCAGGTGAGACGGTCACGGTGATGTTGGAGGACGTGACCTACACCGTCGTACTGCGCGACGACATCCCCTTTGGGCACAAATACGCCTTGCGAGATGTTCCCAAGGGCACGGAACTCCTCAAATACGGGCTTCCCATCGGACAGGCTCTTGAGGACATGCGCGCCGGGGACTGGGTTCATGTCCACAACTGCCGCAGCGAGCACTTCGGCACCCGTCACGAGAAGTACGGCATTCACGCTTAGGACTCTTTCACGCAAACAGGAGTGTCTGATCCATGGAAATACTAGGTTACCTCCGACCAGATGGCCAGATCGGTATCCGCAACAAAGTGTCGATCATCTTTAGCACTGACTGTTCACGCTACGTGGCTCAGAAGCTGAAAATGCTCTTCCCGGAAGGCACACAGATCTTCGGTTATCCCGGGGGCTGCGGGCTCGTTGAAGGCGCCTTCAACAAACTGGTCGCACTGGGCACCCACTCCAGCACCGCGGCAGCCTTGGTCGTTGGGCTGGGCTGCGAGGGCACCGATGCCAATCAGGTCGCCGAAGCGATCGCGCCCACGGGACGGCCGGTCGAGGCCATCAAGATCCAGGACGCAGGCGGAGATCTTCGCGCCATCGAAAAAGGCTCGCGCATCCTGGTCCGGATGCTGCAGGCTGCATCTATGGCCAAACGGGTGCCCATGAGCCCCGGCGACTTGATCGTAGGCACCGAGTGCGGCGGCTCCGACGCGACGTCGGGCCTGGCCTCCAATCCCATCACCGGCGTGGCCGGCGATATGCTCATCGACGCCGGTGGCACCTACATGATCAGTGAACTTGAGGAACTCCTGGGGTGCAGTGACATCCTGGCCAAGCGCGCGGCCAATGACGACGTCGCCGGCGAGGTTCGAGAAGCGATTGCCGACGCCGAACAGCGCTGCTTTGCCGGTGGGCGGTTTGCCTGGGGCTACGGGAACATCATGGGGGGCCTGACCAGCATCGAGGAGAAGTCCTACGGCGCCCTGGCGAAGTCGGGCACCAAGCCCCTGCAGGGCATTCTCCGCAGGTACGGCCTCCCGAAGCACAAGGGCTTCTTCCTCCAGGTGGGGGAGACAGGGTCCGGCTGGTTCCACGGCGACCCGGAGGGCGTCAACCAATTCGCCGCCCACGGCGCGCATCTGGCGATGTTCACCACCGGGTGCGGCTCCACAACCGGCGGGCTGATCCCGGTGATCAAGGTCATCGCCAATCCCACCCGCATGCAGCTTATCCGCGACAACGCGGACTTCGACGCGACGCCGATCATCAATGGAGAGTCGACCATCCAGGAGATGGGGGCGGCACTGTACGAGGAAATCCTCGCCGTTGCAGCCGGCAAGCTGACCAAGTCCGAAATCTACGGACACTACGAGGTGTAGCAAGCTGAGTGCCGAGAGCGATAGGCACCCGAAATTATCAGGACCTCTGAGCTCACCCCCTGTGTGCCTATCTAGGGGGACTCAGTGGTCCTGAGCTTCCGGCAAGGTGTCAGCCAACCAGCGCCGGAGAGCGGGGCAGCGCCCACGACAGAGCCCTCCGGCCAATCTGTGAACATTGCGCGGACGCGGAATTGGAGCCCCCCTAAGAATCCCGCAGCGTCAGCGGCAGGTAGATGTGGAAAGCCTGTTCGTCTGCACCGATGTCGTAGCCCGCTCCCATTGGGCGCCGGTCACCCTCGTAGTCGTGATCAGGCGCGACGCCCCCGGTCGCGTGATCGATCAGCGGAGAGGCGGGCTGCAGGTGATAGTCAGCACCGGCCCGGTCCTCGAATTGCGGGTCTTGGGTGCGATGGTGCATCCCCCAGGTCGCGCCACTCACGTCAATGACGTTATCATAGGTGTCGTTATAGTCCATCGTGGCCGTGCCGGCATAGCGCAAAACCCCAGTGCTGTGGCCGGCGATGATATTGTTGAACAATCGGTAGATGCCCGTGGTATAGCCATCGCTCCCCAGGACAAGGCCTTCATCATGGTCGCCCCGGTCGTTGTCGACGATCGTGTTGTTGATCAGCACACAATCCCCCTGCCAGCAAAGAACGCCGCCGCCCAGCCCCCCGCTTCCCGCTGCGTTGCGGGCAATGACGTGGTTGGTCAGGGTCAGGACAGTACCAGGTTCCACATTCACCAACACACCACCGCCCGCCGCGAACCAGCCGGTCGCCGTGTTACTCAGCACCACATTGCTGTCCAACGTCGGTTGGGCTGCCCCCCAAACGTATACCCCCCCTCCAAAGGTGGCCAGATTGCTGATGACTTGGTTGTCATCAATGCTGCCGGTGGCAGTGTAGACACCCACGCCACCACCGGCCATAGCCGTGTTGCTGATGACCTGGTTACCCTGGAAAACGTAGCGGGTACCGCCGATGAACAGCACACCGCCGCCAGCGCCGCCGGCGGTGTTACTGAGGATCCGATTGTTGACAATCTCGATCCAGTCAGCGGCGCTGGCGATCCCGCCACCGCCATCAGGTGGAACGCTGCGGGAGCCGGATGCCCGGTTGTGGGCGATGAGATTATCACGCAGGGTCAGGTGTCCCAGGTAGGGCGTGTAGTAAATGCCGCCGCCCCGCGTGGCGACGTTGTCCACAATGGTGTTGCCATAAGCCCGGGTGAAGTACTTGCCCCAGATCCCGCCGCCGGTGCCGTCACCATTCTGACTGGCCACGTTGCCCTGCACAGTGTTATCCTCAAAGTTGATGACGTATTCCGCATAGACACCGCCGCCGATGCCGTCGCCGTTGACGCTGGCTGTGTTGCTGAGGATGCGGTTGCTGTAAAGTGCGCCACCGACGTGGACGCCGCCGCCGTACCCCACGCCGCCCACAGCCGCCACCTTGCCACGGATCTCGTTATCTGTCAGGGTGCCGCCACTGCTATAGACGTAAACACCGCCGCCCTTTCCGCTCGCAAAGCCAGTTGGCGTGTAGGCGGCAGTGTTGCTGACGATGGTGTTGCCGGTGAGCGTGGCCGTACCCATCCAGCCGATCATCACACCCCCGCCCCTGCCACCGCCGTCACCACTGAGGCGCGCCACGTTACTGATGATCGTATTGTGTTCGATGGTGGCTGTGGCGATGCCGACCCGAATGCCACCGCCCTCGCCCTGGCAGGTGTTTAGCCGACAAGCGATGTTGTCGGTGATGACGTTATGGCGGATGATGATCGTCCCGCCTCCGTCTATAACGCTGCCATAGACCTCAATGCCACCGCCCCAGCCCAGGTACGAACTGCCGTCACCCCCGGTAATCACGAATCCCTCGATGGTGGGAGATACGGTGCCGTGGACCTGGATCACCGATCCGGCCCGTTGCGCGTCAAGCGTGGTGACATGAGTATCCCAGTCGCGATCGGTGAATGCGGCGTTCCAACCGCCTTCCAAGGTGACGCTCCGGTTGAGCACCACAGTTTGGTGATAAGTGCCTTGAGCCACGCGGATGGTGTCGCCGTCCACAGCCTGGACCAGCGCGGTCTGCAGGGCGCAGGGTGCAAGCTGCGTGCACGCCGCTCCGCTGCCGCCCGGTGAGACGAATAGGGGTCCCGTGCCGGCGCGGACCGCCTGCGGCAGAGACCACCCAACGATAAGCAATCCACTCATCACCAAGGCCAAAACTATATGCCTATACCCGAGGTTCATCCCAGACCTCCTTGAGGTGAATTCCATAAAGCAGTCGCTTTGACACCTTCCATGATAGTCAGAGTGTCTCGAGAGTTCAACTTTCGTCCTATTCATGGATCCGGTGGAGCACCAGCTGGCTTATTGCCTCACCCTCATCTTGGCCGGCACCTTGGTGCATCACCCAACCGTCTGAAACCGAGTCTGTTTTTTCCATCAAACCCTACTCATCTATGTTCCGCATAGTACCCGTTAACAATGCCACGGTTATCGCGCCGACGGAGGGGGCAGAGGGCAGGTCTGAGACCTGCCCGTACAACCTTGCCGGCGTATGCAAGCAAGAGATGCTGCGTCGCAAGCGACGGTACCGGATGGTCTCTACGACGGAGAACAGGTCCTCTTGGGCGCGCAGAGGCATTCAGCGATCAGGTTGAGTTCAAGGTGTGTACGCCCCGTTAACAATACACCCTCCCGTGTTTGGGTGTACACTAGAGGTCATCCAGCTAGGTGATGCAGTGACTCAGGAGGTACTACGATGAAAGAGACCGTTGACGGCCCGGTTAGCCCAGGTTTCAGAGCCGTTGCGCTGGCCAGCGATGCCCTAAGTGATAATACTGCTATCACACGCCTTCCTGAGACCCTGCGCAGCGCCCTCAAGCACGCACCCGCCGGCAAATGCGTGAGATGGGGCATCCCCTTCGAGATCGAGAACTTCGTCTTGGTGAGCACCAGCCCCACCAGCGTCTCTTTTGCCCCCACGACCGCGCAATGGTTTGTCATCATGCATACGTCGGATGTCCGCCCCCTGGACGCGGACCCCGACGGCTTCATCTCCCCTATGCGTGGCGCTGGGCAGCTCAACGAACACGCCGCCACCTATGTCTTGCTCTACAAAGATGGCACCGAAGCTCGAGCCGAGATCCGCCGGCGCCATCAGGTAGGGGCATTCCAGCGCAGGTGGGGTGAGAATTGCTTTCAGGCTGTGGCCCACAGCAAGCCTGCGCCGGTGCGTGCCTCGCACGAGCAGCTCCGCCAGGGATGGGGCAACACACAGACCCGGGTGAACCAATCCGACAGTGGCCCATGGGTGAATTGGCTCTGGGCCTGGGAGAATCCGCAGCCCGGCAAGGCGGTGGTGGGCATCCGGTTTCAGTCGGTCAGCGGCACGCTGCTGGTCTTCGGCCTGGCTGCGGGAAACGCAGCCGAGAACCTGCTCCGCTGGCGACGGCGGCGCAAAGCGCTGCTCACTTTGCCGGAGGGCGAGACTTTCGACCCAGGATTGGATGAGCACGGGCTGCTCGATCAGATCCAATTGGACATGGGACAGGTCATCTCGGCGTCACCACGGTTGGCCTACCCCAATGAGTCCTGGACGGACTCCTATAACAATCAGCTTCCGGTACGCTCTGAGCAGCAGGTATTGGTTGAATACACGTCCCATCCGGACGCGTGCTTCCACCTGGCCTTTGCCGGCCACGCAGCCGAGCGAGTTCCGGTTGGCGATGTGGAGGCCGGATCCCACAATGGACCCGTCCGACCCGTGCCGCCGGCGACACAACGTGTCGCTCTCAGGGTTCTCGACGCATCCTCAAGGCAACCTGTCGCCGTCAAGCTGCACGTCCACGGCCAGTATGATGAGTACATAGCACCGGTGGACCGCCACCGCATTGTCAACACTGCGTGGTTTGAGGACTATAGTGTGGACTTCAGCCACCAGAATCGCCACGCCTGCACCTATATCCCCGGCGAGACTGTGCTGGACCTCCCTCTCGGCAAGGTCTACATCGAGATCTCCAAGGGCTTCGAAATCCGCCCCGTCCGCAGGGTCGTCGAGGTTGCTACAGAGACTGAGGAGATCGTGATCGAACTTGACAGGGTCCTGCCCTGGCGGGAGAAAGGTTGGGTCACTGCGGACACCCACGTGCACTTCCTCTCACCGATGTCCGCCCGGCTGGAGGGCGCCGCCGAAGGCGTCAACGTCGTCAACCTGCTGGCCAGCCAGTGGGGCGAGCTGATGACCAACGTCGGCGATTTTGACGGTGCCACCACCTGGGGCAGCCGGGAGACCGGCCAGGATGGCGAGTACCTGGTCCGTGTCGGCACGGAAAACCGGCAGCACGTCATGGGGCACATCTCCCTGCTCGGCTACCGAGGCCAGATCATCGCCCCAATGACCACCGGCGGGGCCGATGAGTCGGCGTTGGGCGATCCCATCGAGACTCTCTTGACGGAGTGGGCCCGCCAGTGCCACAAACAGGGCGGGCTGGTGGTGCTGCCGCATTTCCCCAATCCGCGCGCAGAACACGCCGCCAGCATCATCAGCGGCGATATCGATGCACTGGAGATGACATCTTGGGGCGACCTGTACAGCGGCATAAACCCCTACTCGCTCTCTGATTGGTATCGCTACCTCAACTGCGGCTATATGGTGCCCGCGGTCGGCGGCACCGACAAGATGTCCGCGGCTACCGCTGTGGGCACGGTGCGCACCTATGCTCGCCTGGATGAACAGACCCCCTTCACCTATGACACGTGGATGGGCGCCGTTCGGCGTGGCGAGACCTTCGTGACCTATGGACCACTGCTGGAGTTCAGCGTCGATGGGCTTCCCATGGGCAGACGGATCGCGATGAGCCGCACCGGCGGGACCGTAGACGTTATGTGGCAGGTATCCAGCGTCACAGTACCGATGACGCGGGTGGAGCTCGTCATCAACGGTGAGATCCGTGAGAGCGTCGCCGTCGACGCCGCAGGTGCCGGGGGCACCTGGTCGATCCACCTGGACAAGAGCGCCTGGGTGGCATTGCTCGTCCGGGGCCACTACAAGGACCAAAGCGAGATCATCGCCGCGCACAGCTCCCCGGTCATGATCGACGTCGAAGGCTCCCAGATGCTGGCAGCCGCCGATGCGGTCACCATCCTGGAGCAGATCGAAGGGGCCATGGCCTACTTCGACACCATCGGCACCCGGGCCGACGACCGGGCTTACAAACGCATGCGCCTGGTCCTGGAATCCGCACACCGCAGCCTCCACAACCGCATGCACAGAAAGGGACACTATCACGACCACACACCCGTCACCGATCACAAGGAGCATCACTGAGTGCCGGCATCTGATCCGACTTTTCGGCAAACAGGAATCGCCGTGATACACGTGATGCAAAGGAGGATCACGTGCCGGAGGCGGTTGTCAACATACCGTTCCGCTCTCCGCAGGGCCATCGTCCAAGAAGACCTTTGAGCTTTTCGTCCTGTTGAGATCGCTCTGCTTAAGAAAGAAAAGCTCAAAGGTCTGCCTCGGAGGCGAGGGTGTCTTCGTTCTGCGTGGTGTGCGCGAGCGAACATGAGGTCGATCCAGTGACCACCAATTCGCCCGCTCGCCGTTTCTGCATTCTTGCATTCTGTATTCGCTCATTCGCTTTCTCGCTTTCTCGCTTTCTCGCATCAGGAGACTATGTACGATACCGCTTTCATCAAAGAGATCATCACCAACGCCGGCCAGATCGCCAAGGACCACTTCCTCAAAGTTCGCCCCACCTGGAAGGAGGACCGCTCCTATGTCACGGAGGCGGATCTCGCAGTGCAGGAGTACCTCGGCAAAGCCCTTGACACACACTTCCCGGATGATGGCATTGTGGGCGAGGAAAACGGGCTACGAAAAGCCCCAAGAGTGGGCGACCGCCGTTGGGTGATCGATCCCATCGACGGGACCGCATCCTTCTCTTCCGGGCTGCCGGTCTGGGGCGTGGCCATCGCCCTGGTCGAGGGCGATCAGCCCGTCGCCGGGTTCTTCTATATGCCCATCGCTCAGGACCTGATCTACACCACGCCCGACGGACAGGTCTTTCGCAATGATCAGCCGCGAACCCTCAGAGCCCCGGGGCCGCTCCACCGTGAGACCTCGCTCTTCATTGCGTCGCGGCTCCATCTCTACTATACCGTGTCGCCCATCTATCCCGGCAAGCTGCGCAACCTGGGTGCCTCCATGGCTCACCTCAGCTACGTCGCGACCGGTAGCGCGGACGCGGCATTGATCGAACGCGTCTATATCTGGGACATCGCTGCAGGCATGGCGATGCTGAACGCAGTTGGGGGTGTCATGCGCTACATTGACGGCACACCGGTCACGCTGGGACCGCTGCTCTCCGGGAGCCCGATGCACCTGCCGCTGCTGGCCGGCCATCCGGAGATGGTCTCTGCATTCTCGGAAATCATCACCTTCAATACCGAAAGAAGAAATGGATCGGAGTCACCATGCTAGACAAGACCAAGCAGACCGCACTACACTGGATTGAGGAGCACCAAGTTCTGATCGTCAACGCCCACCAACGGGTCTGGGAACTCGCTGAAGTCGGGCTCCAGGAGATGCGAACCAGCAAATTACTGGCCGACATCCTGGAGGAAAACGGCTTCACTGTCGAACGTGGGGTCGCCGGAATGCCATCGGCATTTGTCGCTACCTGCGGATCAGGTGGCCCCGTCATCGGCATGATGGCGGAGCTGGATGCCCTACCCGGGCTCTCGCAGGAGGCGGTGCCCTACCGCAAGCCACTTGTCGACGGCGCACCGGGACACGGATGCGGGCACTGCGGCTACGCCGCTACCGCGTTGGGCAGCGCCCTGGCGACCAAGGCCGCAATGGAAGCCCACGGCATCCCCGGAACCATCAAGTGCTTCGGCTGCCCGGCGGAGGAAACGCTGGTCGGCAAGGTCTTTATGGTGCGTGACGGCATCTTCGATGGCCTTGACGCGTGCCTGGGCCACCATCCGGGCGGCACCAATGGGGCCTCGCTGGGCAGCGGCAACGCGATGAACTCCGTGAAATTCGAGTTCTTCGGCAAGGCCAGCCACGCGGCAGGCTCCCCGGAACAGGGCATCAGCGCGCTGGATGCGGTAGAGCTGATGAATGTCGGCGTCAACTATATGCGAGAGCATGTCGTCCAGGAGACGCGGATGCACTACGTCATCGAGGAAGGTGGACACGAGCCCAACGTAGTTCCTGCCTACGCACGGAGCTGGTATTACGTCAGGGCACCCGAGCGCGATTTGGTCGACAAATACTATGAGTGGGTGCTGCGAATCGCCGAAGGCGCCGACCTGATGGCGGGCACCACCCACAAAGTCCGCTTCCTGACAGGTGCTCACAACGGCATCGCCAACCGGCCGATGGCCGAACTACTCGTCGCCAACATGCGCGAGATCGGCGCGCCCGAGTATACTGAGGAGGAGTTGGCCTTTGCGGCAGAGCTGGGCAAGAGCATTTCACGGGATGAAAAACACACCATCTTGAGCCGGAGCCATCTGCCGGAAGCTATGGAGCTGATGGACGTCGATATCAACACGCGGATCTACGATCCGTACGGTGAGGAACGCAAGGGTGGCGGCGGCTCAAGCGATGTGGCCGAGGTCTCATGGAATACCCCGACCCTGGAGTTCAGCACGGCCTGCTTTGTCGTCGGCACGCCCGGTCACTCGTGGCAAAACACCGCCGTGTCCGGCACCAGCATCGCGCACAAGTCCACGCTCTTCGCCGCCAAGGCCATGGCTACCACGACGCTGGATCTGCTGACAAGGCCCGATGAGCTCGACCGCGTCCGCAGGGACTGGGGGAAGCGGATGGAGGGGCGCACTTACAAGTGCCCACTGCCGGCAGACCTCGAACCGCCGCTGGATCAACTCGAATCCCACGGCGAAGACTGATCCCTCTCGCGATCGATGACACTAACCTGATTCAAGGAGCACGACGACTATGACAGACTCTCTACCAGCTTCACTGCCGCAGATCCCGTTCGGAGACCACCGCTTGTCGCGTCTCATCCTTGGCGCAAACCCCATCAACGGGGGCTCGCACCTCTCGCGCTTCGTCAACAATCAGATGAGGCATTACTTCACACCGGAGCAGGTGCAGGTTACGCTCAAACAATGCCAGGCAGAGGGCATCAACACGTGGCAATCCGGCCTGGGCAATCTGGCAGCCTATCAGGAGTTCGTCGCCGGCGGCGGCCGAATGCACTACATTGCACTGGCCGCCGACTCGACCGACTCTCAGTCGGGCGACAATTCCACTATGCTCAAAGATCTGGTCGCCGGTGGCACCCTCGGCGTCGCCCACCACGGCGAGGTCACCGACGTCTTCTGGCGCAGAGGCGAGATGGACAAGGTGCGGGATTACTGCAAGCGCATTCGCGATGCCGGCGTGATGGTGGGCGTCTCGACCCACATCCCCGATGTGGTCGATCACGTCACCTCCGAGGGATGGGACGTCGACTTCTTAATGTGCTGTGTCTACGAGCGCCACCGGACCCGGGAGCAGCTGCTGGATCTCCTGGGCCACGTCCCACTGCCGCTGAATGAAGTCTACCTGGAGAGCGATCCGGCTCGGATGTACAAAGCGATGCGCGGCACCGACAAAGTCTGTCTCGCGTTCAAGATCCTCGCCGCCGGTCGACTCTGCGATAGGCAGGAGTGGGTCGAGAACGCGTTTGAGCAGGCCTTCCGTTCCGTCAAACCCAATGATGCCGTCATCGTCGGCATGTACCCGGAGTACGAGGATCAAATCGGCATGAATGCTGAATACACACGACGCTTTAGCGACTTGAGCGGCAATCTTTAGCCTCAGGCAGCGATGAGCAGCCATCTTCCATCATAGACGACGCAGCTGTGGCCTGGGATGGAAGGTCAACCTACACGCAGGTTCGGGCCGGACACGTACTCAGGAAATAGAACTCAAGACACCAAAGGAGATAGTCATGCGTATACTGATCGGTCCCAACCACCAAGGACTGGAGAAGATCATCCCGACGATAAAGTCGCGCCACCCCGAGGTCGATATTGTGCACTGTGACGATAGATCCAGGTTGATGGACGAGCTGGCGACCGCCGAGGCCTATATGGGCTGGCTAAGCCGCGAGGCCTTCATTGGAGCCAAGAATCTCAGATGGATCCAGTCGCCCAGCACCGGCGTAGATGGTTTCCTCAGGACTCCCGAACTGCGGGACGGTGACGTGATCCTCACCAGTGCCAGAGGCACGCATGCAGCGTGTCTGGCCGAGCACGCCCTGGGGATGATCTTCGCCTTCACGCGGGGCATCCGCGCTTCTATGATGGACCAGCAACATCACAGCTGGGGCGCCCGCAAGCTCCGCGACTCACTGGTCGAGCTCACCGGCAGCGCCGTCGGTATCGTGGGCTTCGGCACGGTCGGACGCGCGCTGGCCGAGCGGGTCCACGCCTTCGGCACGCGCATCCTCGCCGTGGACGTAGTCCCGGACAACAGGCCTGACTATGTCGAAAAACTGGAGGGAGTTGAGGGGCTGCCCGACCTGCTGGCTGCATCCGACTATGTGGTAGTCACGGTGCCCCTGGTCGCATCGACACGACATATGATCAGCACGGAGCAGATCCGGCAGATGAAGCCGTCAGCGATGCTTGTCGGCATCTCGCGCGGCGGCGTGATCGACGAGGATGCCCTGGTCGCAGCGCTTGAGGAGGACCGGCTTGCCGCAGCTGCACTCGACGTCTTCGAGACAGAACCTCTGCCCGCCGACAGCCCACTCTGGGATGTCGAAAACTTGCTCATCACCCCCCACGATGCCGGTGGCACCCAGTTCGAGACCGACCGCATCCTGGAGATTTTCACCGAGAACGTGGATCGCTATGTAGGGAAGAGATTCCCCCTGCGCAACCAGATCGACAAGCAGCGGGGCTTCTAGGGGATCGGGGGCCTTCGGGTGAGCGCATCGGCGCTCACATGAACCCCCCTCTCATAGTGTTGCACTATTGCCGGGGTGCACTAGAATGGGCAAACATACCTAAGGAGCCATCATGTCATTTCCTCAACTCTCTGATATCTGGCGACTGCAGCGGCTGGCCCCACCCACGGGGCCGGTTGACGTTGTGTTGGACACCGACACCTACAACGAGGTCGATGACCAGTTCGCCGTCGTCTACGCATTGCTCTCCCCTGAGAAAATCAATCTCCAGGCGCTCTACGCAGCCCCCTTCTTCAACACGAGGTCCACCGGACCCGCAGATGGGATGGAGAAGAGCTATCAGGAGATCCACCGGCTCCTGGATCGGATGGATGTCTCGCCGGAGGGGCTGGTCTTCCGTGGGTCCACGACTTACCTCACCGACCGAGACCATCCCTGCAAGAGCGAAGCGGCGGAGGACTTGATCGCGAAGGCGATGGCCCGGAGCGAGGACGAAGCCCCGCTCTACGTCGCCACGATCGGATGCATCACCAACGTCGCCTCCGCCATCCTGATGGAGCCGGAGATCATCAAGCGTATCGTGGTGGTGTGGCTGGGTGGCCACGCCTTCCACTGGCCTAACACAAAAGAGTTCAATCTCTGGCAGGACCCGGAGGCTGCGCGCGTGGTCTTCGACTGCGGCGTGCCCGTTGTCCAGATCCCTGTGATGGGGGTCTGCTCTCACCTGCACACAACGATCCCCGAGATCGAGCGGTACGTACAGGGGCGCGGCGCTATCGGCGATTTTCTGGCCGAGACCGTCAAGGGATATCACAAGGACCACTACGCCTGGTCCAAGGTTATCTGGGATATCGCCACCATCGCCTACCTGCTTGACGAATCCTGGACACCGACGAACCTGGTCCACAGCCCGATCCTGACCGATCAGGGCACGTGGAGCTTTGACGGCAGCCGCCACCTGATCCGCAGCGCGGTGCACGTCAACCGTGATCCGATCTTCCGGGATCTCTTCGCAAAGCTGGAAGAGCACAGCCAGGCGTAGTTTGGGCCTCACTCGGCAGATATACCAGATACCGAAGCCCTGGGAGAATCAAACGCCAGTATGTCAGACCACAGGACATGGGATAGTCACGTTGCGCAGTAGGGTGAGGTTTCCGCTGCCGCTCAAGGGCGGGAAGCAGAAGGGCTGTTTCCATCACCCAAGGACACTATTCCGCTGCCGGCAGGAGCCTAGGACCCTGGCCACTACGACACCAAACGAGGACGAGACGCAATGACGACATCGCCACCAACCAGATACAGCACGACGACCGCATCCCCGGGAGTCGTCGCTCAGATTGCCGAGGATCTCCGGCGAACCGGCGTTCGTGAGGGGGGTGTGCTGCTGGTACACAGCTCCCTGAGCGCGATGGGGCGTGTGCCCGGCGGCCCTGAGACAGTCATCCAGGGACTGCTTCGGGCGCTGGGCCCCGACGGGACCCTGCTGATGCCCGGTCTGAGCTATGAGCACGTTACGCACAAGCAGCCCTACTTCGACATACGCCGCACGCCATCCAACGTCGGAGCCATCCCCGAGTCCTTCCGGCGGCGTGCCGGCACCCGTCGCAGCATGCATCCCACGCACTCGGTGTGCGCCGTGGGCAAACGGGCGGCAGAGCTTCTCAACGGCCATGCTCAGGACAGTACACCCTGTGGCCCGAACTCCCCCTTCCACAGACTGCCGACCGTCGGCGGCCAGATCCTAATGCTCGGCTGTGGACTGCGGCCCAGCACATCCATGCACGCCATCGAGGAATTGGCCCAGCCACCTTATCTCTTCGGAGACCCGTTGACCTACACCCTCGTAGATACCGAAGGGAGATCCATCCAGAAAACCTACACGGTTCACAATTTCGACGTCTGGGTCCAGCGTTACGATCGCATCAGCTTGGTCCTGGATACACCGGCCATGCGGCAAGGCCAGGTGCTCAAGGCGGAGGTTCATCTCCTGGAAGCTCGATCCCTGTGGAACGCAGCCCTGAGAGCTCTCGAGAAAGACGCGTTGTTCTTCGTCGATCGGGAGACTCACCCCTAGATTCCGTGTCCAACCAACGTTCTGTACCCACCTTATCGGAGAAAATTACCGTATGACAGATCCCGTTCGTATGGCAGTGATCGGCTGCGGCAATATGGGGCGCCATCATCTGCGCAACATCCTCCAGCAGACCGACACCACGGAGATAGCTGTGCTCTGCGATCCCCTGCCGGTGGCGATGGAGGAGACCGCGAAGGTGTTCGCCGAAGCAGGACAAGCGCTGCCCCCCAATGAGCCCGACCTGCAGAAGCTTCTGGCCGACTACGACCTCGACGCTGTTTTTATCGTCACACCCCACGCGCTGCACCACGATCAGGCGAAGGCCTGCCTGGAAGCCGGCGTGGATGTGCTGCTGGAGAAGCCCATGGCGATGAATGCGACAGAGGCCCGCAGCCTTATGAAGGTCCGTGACGAGACCGGCAAGCTGCTGGTGGTCGCCTTTAACGGCAGTCTCTCCCCCGAGATCCGGGAGTCCGTGCGACTGCTGCGTTCCGGTGATCTCGGCAAGCTGCTCAGTATCAGCGCCACGATCTGGCAGAGCTGGGGGCCGGGGACCACAGGCAAGTGGCGCCAGGTTCCTGAAATCTCCGGCGGTGGATTCATGTTCGATACCGGCGCCCACGTGCTCAACACGGTCGCCGACCTGGCCGGAGAGGAGTTCATCGAGGTCGCTGCCTGGACCGACAACTGCGGCCGGCCGGTTGAGACCCTGGCAGCCGTGGTTGCCAGGCTGGAATCGGGAGCCCTGGTCACCTTCCACGGCTGTGGCGAGACGGTGCGGACCTGCAAGTCCGACATCCGCGTCTTCTGCACCGACGCGATCCTGCGCACGGGCGCCTGGGGCCGGTGGCTGGAGATCCAGCGTAACGGCGAGCCCGACTTCACCCCCATTGAGCTGCCCCCATCCTTGGGTACCTGGGAGCAGTTCCTGGCCGTGCGCAACGCTGAGTTCCCCAACCCCAGCCCCCCCGAAGTAGGACTGCGTATGGCCCGCCTGTACGATGCCATCAAGGCCTCGGCTGCCAAGAATGGCCAACCCGTTCTGTGCGACTAAGTCTTTCAAACTAAGGAGACAGCAATGACAGACAAGAACAGCAAGAAGAAGGCTTTGATGGTTTGGGGTGGCTGGCTAGGTCACGAACCCCAGCAGTGTACGGAGATCTTCGCACCCTACCTAGAATCACAGGGTTATGACGTCACCGTCTCGGATACGCTCGATTCCTATCTCAACAAAGAACTTATGATGTCGCTGGATCTGATCGTTCCAGTCTGGACGATGGGCACGATCACGAACGAGCAGGAAAAGGGCTTGCTGGACGCGGTCATGAGCGGCATCGGCATCGCCGGTTGGCACGGCGGCATGGGCGACTCTTTCCGCAACAACGTGAACTACCAGTTCATGGTCGGCGGGCAGTGGGTGGCGCACCCCGGCGGCGTGATTGACTACGAAGTCAACATCACCCAACACGATGATCCCATCGTCGCCGGGCTGGATGACTTCGCGATGCATTCCGAGCAGTACTACATGCACACAGACCCTGCCAACGAGGTCTTGGCCACCACCACCTTCAACGGTGATCACGCTTACTGGATAGACGGCACCGTCATGCCCGTCGTGTGGAAGCGCACGTACGGCAAGGCGCAGGTCTTCTACACCTCGTTGGGTCATGTCGCCAAGGACTTCGACGTCCCCGAGGCTCTGGAGATCGTCAAGCGCGGCATGCTCTGGGCCAGCCTGTAGCCCATCACGAAGGAGAACAAGACCATGACCACCAAAGTTGGTATCATTGGGTGCGGCAATATCAGCCCAATCTATCTGAAGAACGTACAGCAGACCTTCAAGAACATCGAGGTCGCCGCCTGCTCCGATCTGATACCGGACCGCTCTCAAACCCAGGGGGGAAGGTTCGGCGTGCCCCGGATATGCACGACAGAGGAATTGCTGGAGGACCCAGAGATCGAGATCGGCGTCAACCTCACCACGCCGGACGTGCACTTCCCGGTCGCTATGCAGGTCATTGAGGCCGGTAAGTCGGTTCACAGCGAGAAGCCCATGTCGCTTACCCGCGAGCAGGGCAAGCAGCTGCTCGCGGCAGCCAAGGAACGTGGCGTTCGCGTGGGCGGTGCCCCCGACACCTTCCTCGGAGGCGGTCACCAGACCTGCCGCAAGCTGATTGATGACGGCTGGATCGGAGAGCCTATCGCCGCCACGGCGTTCATGACCTGCCACGGCCACGAAAGCTGGCACCCCGGCCCAGCCTTCTACTACGAGGTCGGCGGCGGCCCCATGTTCGATATGGGCCCATACTACCTGACCGCGCTGATCAATATGATGGGACCGGTGCGCCGGGTCTCCGGCGAGGCACGCATCACTTTCCCGCGGCGTACCATCACGAGCGAACCCCTGTACGGTACCATCATCGACGTTGAGACGCCGACTCACATCGCCAGCACGCTCCAGTTTGAGAGCGGCGCCATCGGCACCATTATCACCAGCTTCGACGTCTGGGCGGCCGACCTTCCGCGAATCGAGATCTATGGCACGGAAGGCTCACTCTCCGTACCCGATCCCAACGGCTTCGGTGGTCCCGTACGCGTACGCCGCGCGGGCGCAACGGAGTGGCAGGAAGTGCCGTTGACTCATGGCTATGCAGAGAACAGCCGCGGCATCGGCGTGGCCGACCTGGCCAACGCGCTGCAGTCGGGTCGCTCGGCCCGCGCCAGCGGAGAGCTCACCTACCACGTCCTGGACATTATGCACGCGACGCTGGATTCGGCGCGAGAAGGACGGCACATCAGCATTGAGAGCAGCTGCGAGCGCCCCGCGCCGCTGCCACTGGGGCTTCTGCACGGATACCTCGACGCTTAGTGGGCACTCGGCTGCGATTGTAGGATCAGAAAGATCGGGGACGCAGATGGTCTGCGTCCCCGATCTCAGGTTGGCTAATTCAGCGTGCGCGCCCGGCGGCCGCCGGCGGAAGGTTGTGAGTTCCCAGCGTTGGCAGCCATCCTTCCTGCCATTCTCCAGCAGCATCGCGGCTGAGCGAGCGATCAGCCTCCAAGACAAGCAGCTCGACCGCATCGAAGAGCACCGCGTCATGCCGCAGCCTCAGCCGCCCTTCCACAAAAGGAAGCTCTGCTTCTTCGCTGGTGATCACCAGATAGCCCTGAGGCTGGATGACCGTAGCCGGCGGGAACCTGTAGCCATACTGCTCGATACCCTCGACCTCGAGAACCCACCACTCAAGAGATAGCGCCTCATCTGTGGGATTGTAGAGCTCGACCCAGGCATCTCCGGGCTCAGCAATGCCGTCCCTGTCCCAATCGATTCTCCCCGCCACGGGCATCACCTCGTTGATATACGCGGTGGACGTCAGCGTCGTGGTGATCATCACCGGCGTAGCGGACGGCGTCAGTGTGGGCGTCGCCGCGTCAGGCGTCACCGTCGGCAGCGCGGTCGATGTAGGTGTGGGCGTCGCGGTCGCCGTGGGCGCCGCCGTCTCTGTTGGAAGCGGCGTCTCTGTCGGCAGCCCGCCCACGCGCTCAAACCACGCTTCGACGAAGGCGTCGATGCTGCCCTCGAAGTACTCCACGACCACGGTATGCTGCCCGGCGGAAAGGACACGCTCCACAGTGTGCGCCTTGTCGCCCGCACTGGTGTACCACGCATCAATCACACGGTCGCCGTCCACACTCACGCGCACGCCGTCATCGGCTGCCGCGCTGAATCGATAGAGCCCCACCTCGAACTCGGCCGTCCGGCTCCAGCGCGCCGAGAACTCGTCTGTGGGCAGGCCCACATCGGGGGCACCTTTGTCCCAGTCAAAAGCGATCTTGCGATCATTGCGTACCAGCACCGGCGCCCCTGCCAGACTCGCGTTGGGCCAGTACTCGCCCTTCCAATCCGGGAAATTGGGCGCGATCTTCTCCCAAGTGAAGCGGACGCTGGCCTGCCCAAAACCCTCGTAGTATTCGAGCATCAACGTATGGGCACCGGCAGCCAGCGGCAGATCCACCGACAGCTCCCGAGTGCCACCATCTTCCCACGCATCGATCACCAACCGGTCATCCACCCAGAGCCGGGCCCCATCGTCGACAAACACGCGGAACTCGTAAGTCCCGGTGGCGAACTCCAGCGTCCGACTCCAACGAGCCGAGAAGCTGTTGGAGGGAATCTCCGGCGCAGGCGACCCCGTGTCCCACATAAAGTCGATAGCCGCATCGTCGCGCACCAGTGTTGGCAGGCCTGAGAACGACCGGTTGCGCCAGTACTCGCCCCGCCAGTTGTCGAAAACGCCGGCCTTCTCCCACGTCAGTTGAATAACCGCGTCGCCGCCGGCATCGTAGTAGTCCAGCCGAATCTCGTGATCACCACCGGCTAGCGAGATGTCGCCGGTCACCTCACGCGCAGCACCGTTCGTCCATGCATCGATGACACGCACACCATCCACATACAGCCGAGCCCCATCATCGACCAGAACTCGGAAGCGGTATGTGCCGGCGTCGAACACCAGCGTACGGATCCATCGGACGGAGAACTTGTCCGCCGGCAGGCCATTCGCCGGTCCACCTGTCCCCCATGCAAAGTGCAGAGATACGTCATTGCGGGTGAGCACGGGCTCGCCACTCAGCTGGATGTTTGAGTAATAATCGCCGCGCCATTGCGGATAAGCGCCGGCGCGATCCCACCAGAAGCGGATGCCGGCACTTCCCCACACCTCATAGTACTCGACCACCAGCGTGTGGTCGCCCGCCAACAGAGTCCGGTCGGCAGTGTAAATACGGGACTGTGCGCCGTGCCACTCATCGACTAGGATCTGTCCATCGAGCCAGACCCGCACACCATCATCCGCCGCAACATAGAACCTGTGGACGCCCGCAGGGAAGGCGATCACGCGCGTCCAGCGCGCTGCGAAGCCGTCTGCCAGCACCCCGGCGACCGGCGGCGCCGTCCCCCAATCGAAATCCAGGCTCGGGTCATCACGAATCACAGCCGGGGCTCCCCACAAGGTGATGTTGTTGAAATACTCACCCCGCCAGGCTGCGGGTTCGGGTGTTAGCGTCGGCGTGGGTGTCAGCGACGCCGTAGGTGTCGCCGATGCGGCAGCCGTCGCAGTCGCCGTTGGCGTCGCAGTCGCCGATTGCTCATCAGGTGCCAAAATGAGATCAAACAGCGCCGTGACCGTCACCGAGGACGCTGTGCCGACAGCTTGTACTCTGACCGCAGGGAACTCGGACCACGGACGCACCACGGGAATGCTCAGTGAAGCCGTGAACGTGCCCTCAGAGCCCACGGTACACGTCATGAAATCCACCGCAGCAGTCCTGTCTGCCGCCGGGGCAGCAAGCCGCAACATCACGACCTCACCCACCGGCCAACCGCTGCCGGAAACCGTGACAGGGGCGCCGGGACGGCCCTGTTCCGGGCTAAGCGCCACCGTTGGGACAGACGCCGGCGTCGGGGTTGGCGAGGCTGCAAGCCAGATG
>Ga0114918_10001809_pt1 | contig 19214 bp, 17 predicted proteins | sample LantaG_FD_87015 | JGI IMG/M metagenome (GOLD analysis project Ga0114918, IMG submission 87015) | Deep subsurface microbial communities from Baltic Sea to uncover new lineages of life (NeLLi) - Landsort_02402 metaG | ecosystem: Environmental > Aquatic > Marine > Oceanic > Sediment | place... | reverse complement strand
ATTCGCATGCTTCTGGGCCTCGAGCTTCTCTCCGCACCCACACGCACAAAGAGAAGCCGGACGATAAACAAATAAGGGATGGTTATTCGTTACAGAAACCGTGTCTGGAAGACCACTGGCCTCTATCCGACACAGATTCCAGACCCCCCCCCGAATCTGTTTATTGAGGACCTCTCTCGGACGTCCCTTGTGGGTAATAACCAAGTCACCTGGCTGAACCTCCTCAATTGGAAGGCGGGTTCCATCAGCCATTGTAATCTGGGTTCCTGGAAGAAAACAGCCCATGCTCAAAGTTGAAAGTTCACCCCTCTGAATCTGCCCGATCAAGTCGTCATGTTTCCGATGAGTAGCCACCAGAATATCCACGTAAATGGAATTTCCGTTTTCTACGTCACGAGCAACGGCATCGATGACTCGGCCCTTGCTTAATTCTTCCAGCTGAACATGCTCCACCCAATTATGGGCCCCGATAAAAGTCTTGTAAGACTTCATTAGAACCGGGTGAGACCAGGAATCTCCATTATTGTTAATTCGTCCCTCACACTCCGGCTTAATGTAGAAATCAGAGTACTTTCGATTCACCATCTGGGAACCGAACTTGACCCGTCCAAGTTCAACATTCGGAGGAGTGTCCGTACCAACAGAGGCAACGATCGTACAATGAGTCAGGAGATAATTGGACGGATTGAAATTCTCTTTAAGAATCTCACTAGCCTGTTCAACAAGATTAATTGGGAGAGATTCTCCTGTTGAGGCAACTCGAACCTTATCCCAGTTTCTCTCATTAAGGAGGGGTTTTACCGCCTGGGCTTTTGCATACTTTAAAAAACCCATTACTTCTTACCTCCCAAAACGAGTCCCGAAACTTCACCGCTCTCGGTAATCTCGGGAGGTCCAGGTTTCTCAAAACCGGAACCCTTCACGTTCTCCCTCTTGATCATGAAATTACAATCAGGGCAAACAAAGAGCTTCCCTTGTATCTTGTATTTCCTGAGCTGCAGGGGAGAGCGACACTTGGGACAGAAGAACCCACTACCATCCTGCTCGGGCTTCGTAGCTCGATAAATTCTGGGACCTTGATCCCAGTAAAGAGCTATTTTGATGTAGTCAGAGGCAACACGGGAGGCACTAGCTTTCTTAGGTCTTGGACCACCGGGAACGGAGACGGTACCAGCCCCTCCAGGGATGCTTTCGAAATTGGGCGCTTTCGCACCCAACTCGGATTCCACAACTCTCTCGATATCTTCTACTGGATACCGACCCTGTCCATAGGTAAACTGAACATCAGCCATTCCTATAGCGGGATAAAGAGCGACGATTCTACCTACAGAGGTATTCTCATCATACTGCGGAATAACAGCATCTCCTACATTAAGATCGTAGGATCTCTGCTGGTAGTCGACATAACCCTTTTTTTTCCTGGACATATTCTCACCCTGGAGAAAAAAAGAGACTACTTCCAATCGACTTGGAACTCTCCGTTCACCATTTCCTGGTCGAACTCTTTGCCTCCGTGTCCACCTTCCATCTTCTGCAATTCGTCCCACTCCTGCTCCGTGAAATGGCCTCTCATGTAAGGCTCATCTGTATCGGAAACGAGGGCTCCAGAAGGGCGGTCCCAGTACTTCTCGGAAGAAGTCTGAGGAAGGGTAGACATCATTGCGAGCTTCCGGAACTCACGAGTCTCTCTCGAGTTCGGACCGGCATCCACAGCTTCCCAGAAAGAAGCTCTTTTCTCGATGTCTCGGAGTTCGTGAGTATCACGATCGGTAAACTGACCTTTCATGAAAGACTCATCCGAATCCTGCTGGAGGGGTCCCGTGGTATCCTCGAAATATTTCATGTAAGGTTCATCGGTCTCTTTCTCAAGAGCCTCCGAGAAGTGCTCCATATGGCTACCTTCGGAAGCTTTCTTCTCAAGAAGATCGGAAAGAATGTCGCAACGAAGTGCGAAATCTTTGGCAACCTTACCGTTGATTCCCAGGTACTGATGGTGAGTCTCAAACAAGGAGGCAACCTTGTCCAGAGCCTTTGTAACTTCCTGGAAAGAACGAACAGGGAGTTCTCCTCCCCTGTTTGCTCTCTTGAAGAAGTCCTCATGGTAATTGGCGAGAAGGTTGATCGGGTTGTCACCCTCAACCACAACGTCGCCATCCAGATCCATGATGCAGTGGCTACTCTTCGAGGCTATCAGGAGACTTATTGGGCCCCACTGAGAACTTCTCTCCGAGGATTACCGTAGAAGGGTCACTCCCAACATGCTGCGTAATCACACGAAGGGCAGAACTGTATTTTTTGAAAGGACCTACTGATCCTTCCCCATTGAGGTCCAAGTAAGAACCATCCGGTCGGTTTGCAATTTTGATGTAAGGCACGTAACCGCCTCCTGTAAAGCGTTCCCAGGTGTTTCTGAATAGTATGTCAGAGTTATAGGGAAAAGATTGAGATTTTTTTGCGACTTTCTTGTAGTTTAGTGAAAGATCCCGGTCCTCTTTCTCTAGATCTGAATCTTCCCCATCGACCCTCCTTTTCTTCAAATCCTTCCTGGAAGGCTTGAAATTTGGGTGCTTTTTAACAACCTCTCTAATTTTCTCGTCTTCTTTTTCTGTAACCGATTTGGTTGCTTTCTTTTTCTGTCCTTTTCCGAAACTTTTGAGCACCTTTCCCTCTCCCGTATATTGGTCCTCTAGTCCAGGGACCAAATACTGGTTTCGAAGGGTACTAGGCTCGTGTCCTACAGCCTCGGCAGTCTCCTCGAGAGCCTCTTTAAATTCTCTCTTCAGGAGCTTCTCTTTTTCCTTTGAGTCCGCAGGAAGTTTTCCTTTTCTCTTCTTTTTCAGGAGTGTCACCATCTCCCGATTGGCGTGATATCCACGAAGATCTTTTGCGGTGATCTCAAAATCTTGTAGGTAGTTATTAACATCACGAGCAGAGAGATTTTTTGGGGGCCCCTCTTTGGTTTCCCAAGAAAAAATAAAATCTCCAGGGCTTTTGTCTTTAACCAATTCTTTTAAACCGGCAATAATCTTAGGGTCTGTTATTTTTTTGTTTTGTTTGACCCCACTTTTGCCGACATATTTGAGGGAAGCTGAATTACCTGAAAAGGTAAGATGTTTTTTCTTCCATACGGTGACCCCAAAACGACCTACCTCGGCAGAGGTGGGATTCCCAACTCGCTCATAGGTTCGATCGATACAGGCCACAGCCAGGGCTTGTCTTTTGGTCTTCGGGTCCTCCGAAGAAAAATCTTTGCGCATCTTTTCGGACAACTTACCTCGGGTAGCCCCAAGTTGGTCCATTCGGTTTGCCTTCTCTTCATTCCTTTTTTTCACATGCCCTTCACTATACTGATAAATGGGCTTCTCATCTCCGTTATCTATTTTCTTTGTGTATTTTGAAGCTTGTTTGTCGAGCTTTCTCTGGAAACTGATCCGGTAAGCCTTTGGGAGCCCCCAGACTTCAACGTCCTTACACATCCAGGCCCCTTTTGGGACCTCCCCTTCATATTTGGAGTCTAACCCGTCCAGATAAGCCAAGGTCGTGTGAGGGCGATAGATGGGGAACCCGTCCTTTATCTCGAACCCGGAATCGACAAGGTTTTCCCGCAGCAACTCCTTCAACTGCCCCATATCCCGGTCAAACCGTATCGGTGTGATGGCTACTCTGCGTCCCTTATCCGGATGTTCGAAATAGTCCAGGGGTTCAATCTTTGCTCGAACCGGACGATCAAAACGAGCCAATGTTGCTCTACAGATCCGGAGGAAAAGAGGGATACGAGTCTCTGGGCAGTCCCCCACATACAGGACGGTCACGTGAGGTGGACTTTTATCCTCTCCCCCGAGAGAGGGAAACTGAGCCGCGAGGTCTCTGGGAAGGGGGATAAAAAGACCCACCTCTGTCCCATCCCCTGTTTTCTCACCGTCTGATGCCGTTGCCCATCTTTCCAACATACTGGCTTCCTAGACAAAACAAACTCTGCCCACCAGTTATGTAGATTTATAGGTTAAAAATCGGCAAAGATTTTATGACCCAGCCCCCGTGAGACGAAGGTTCTAGGAGAACCTATCACCCCCTTCCTCTTCCTCCTTCATCTCCAGCCCTAAAGTCTCTGCGATCTTCTCTGCAGCGTTTGATTTCTCTGCAAGCGTATCTCCAGATCTGGAATAGACACTTCGCAACGCCTCATTGAAGTTAGCGTCCCTTGGAGTCCACAGGTCATTCATCAATTTCTGGGTGATCGTATCCGAATCCAGATTGAGGAGATCATAGATAGTTTCCACATCCAATGAACCCTTCTGGTACAGGTTGAAGAGAGTATCGAAGATATCGTTGTTATCTCTCAAGGCCATACGAGTAAAGGTTAGTGCAGGCACCAAAATTACTTCGTCTCCGTCCTCGTCAAGTTCAATGAATCCCATCCTATGACACATGGGACGTAACAGAAACTCCTCTACGAAATCCTGTAAAGTCTCTCTCAGGAGCATGTAACGAGTATTCAAAACCTCCAGATTAATGCGGTCTCCACTATAGGTACTTTCCCCGGAGAGGAGGCTCTCTGTGACACCCAATCCGGCATACATCTCTCTATTCAGAAGATCGAAGTGGCCACCGAGGTCCAGAAGCCTTTGATCGGACCCCATTTCCTCCCACTGAATCTGGTAGTTGGCCACGATCGAGTAATCAGGATCGATCAGGGCCAAATCCACCTGGTCGCGAAGCTCTTCGATATCGTTTGCGTCAGCATCTTCCGCCGTAACTACTCGAATCGGGGTCATGTGACGAGAAGCGATACTGGCATTTGCTTGACGTAACTTGTCCTTATGGACTAGAGTCCTGATACACCTCTGCAGGATAGAATGCCCGCGGGGTTGATATGGGCTTCTTTTTCGAGCCAGATAATGAACAAAACTACCGGCATACGGATCCGTATTAAGGGGAATATTTGTACCGTTCTCTGCAGCTGCAACGATCTCTTTCGGAATAGAATCTACAATCTTCTCTGCTCTTGGGTTTCCTGTTTTTGCTTCTTCTATAATACTTCTAGTTTTCCCGTCCAGGACTAACTCTATCATTTTCTCCTGAGTGAAAGGGAAAGACTCCATATGGATTTGTTCGGGGGGGAGAACCGTAACTCTATCCCATCCCTTATAATTTTTCTGAAGCCATTTGAAATGCCTTTCATCAGCATCTGGCCTTTCGGTCATTTCCTTCTTAGCTTCACCATCTTCTGTAATGATATGTTTGACCTCATATCGAAGTTCTTCAGGCTCATCCGGGCTTGGATCTTCCGCCCAAATAAAAACCTCTCCAAGAGTGTGATACTCATGCACAATTTCCAAGAGACGTTGAAGAAGTCCGACCCTTTTGATCCATTTTGTACAGAATCTCCAAGATTTTAGGGCGAGCTTTTTGTTCTTTGCCTTTGGGATCCCCAACCTAACTCGACTAAGGGGAATCTCTGTATGAATGTCGATTGCCTGGCCAACAAAGGGATCATTCTGGTAGAAGAACCTGTAATAGGCTCTCATCTCGTCGAGGCTTTGTGGAAGCTCAAGAAAATCAGTACTTAATTCTGGGCTGTACCAATTTCCCCCTCGTCCTTCGACGGTGTTCTGTCCGACACCGAAGCCCCCACTCATACCAAGGCCGCCACCGCCCCCGCCCCCTCCGCCACCAAAAGAGCATGTCGCCACTTTTGACATCATGGTAGCGGCTACAACTCTTCGAGGTTTCCCAGTAGTAACATGGGCTCTCTTGGAGATTTTGGCGACGACGGTACCTTTCTGTTTATCAGACATATTTTTTCCCACCGGTTGAAAGATTTAATCAACCAAAAAATCTTTTCCCCGGCAACCGGAGTCCTGTAACACGTTTTTCTCTCTTTCTCCTGACACGGTCCACTCGATCCACGGATTCAAGCTCCGACCCCTTCTCCTGAAGGTAAGATCTCATGAAAGAAGAGAGACAATCATGCACCCTCTCTATTTCAGATCGAATTCCTGGACGCCGGAGATTCTCCAATAAACGAGACTCCGAAGTCAGGGATGCGATTTCGGAAAGGGCCCTTTCCAATCGACCCAAATTATTCTGGGTCTCTTCACTTAACTGAGACAGTTGCCCCACAAATGAAGAAACCGTCTCTAATAACCTTGAGCCAAGAGCTTGCACTTCTTGATCAAAACTACTAGTATTAACCCCTCCGGAATCTGCCAGAGTAGACACAAAAGTAAGGGACTCCTCAACCTCTTTGAACTTGGTTCCTATCTCAAAAGAAAGATCCCCTTCGGTATAGAGCATCAGATCCGGTTGAGAGCTAATAAAGGAAGGGAGAAATTTTCGAACGGAACCTACGATCGAAAGCGCATCAAAAAGGAACTGCTGCCCAGAAAATCCTGTTATTTTCTTCTTTCTCTGAGATAACAACTGAAGAGCTGCCTGAATATGTTCAAAAGCACTCTTAAGATGAGATTCTACAGCCTTCTCCTGAGCATTAACAACAGCAGGGTTCAGGTTCAAAAATATATCTGAGGGAGAAGCTTGACGGATAGGCATTACACCAACCTACTTTTCTTTTTCAAAGTCCCACGCTTTATCGCTACACGGATGACCTTTTTTAAAAGATCGATATCAGTAGAAGAACCTCCCTTAAAGATACCTCTCCAAGAACCTCCGGCTCTTAGAAAAACACGAGACAACAAATCAAACTTGTCTCCGTCTTCCTCAACCTTCCCCTTGAAACCTGTTCCAAGAATCTTCTTGAGGAAACGGTGACTCGCCTTTGTGGGCCAAAGAGGATTTATCTTTGAAGAGGACAAGGGGAACCTCCCTTACGTACATACGTACGTATGTATAGGACTACTATTGTGAGAGATCCCTAAAAGGAAGAGAACTCTCATAAGTAAGAATTATAGGGAAATCAGTATCCTTACCTTCTCCTTATTGGGGGAATCTGCCGACTAGGATGACTTCCCCCCAACAGAGCTTTCCTTCTCCCAAGTCGTTGATGTCTGGAGATGGCGGCCAGGTCGACTTCCTTTGCTCCTCTTTTTTTAGCAATATATCCTTTTTTCCCGAGTTTCTGACTTGCCAACCAAATCATTCGGGCAATGGCGTCGGAACGGTCATCGTGTTTTCCACGAACCTTCGGAGCTTGGACAATCACGATATATTTAGATCTCCATTCCTCTTGCAGCTCGAGGAGTTCGTCGATATAGGGACAATGTCTCTTATCCGGGTCCACCGGCCAATTATAGAGTCGAATCTTTTGGGCAAAGAGCATGTCTTTGAAATTCTTCCAAATTCTTGATTCAAACTCTGGTTTAATGGCCACAGATTTTATCTGTTTTAGACCTTTTTTGCTAAGTGACTGCTCAAGGGGGATCCCAGACCAACTATCAAACATGCCTTCTGAGATATAGAAGGTTCGACTTAATTCGTGGACCTTGTCTGCGATCTGTTCAAACTCAAGCCTCTCTTGGTCCGCATAATCTCCCTCTCCTGCTCTCATCTCCACAAGGAGATCCAGGACGATAACTCCCTCATCATCAAGATGTCCGATTGCGATAGCGGTGCTATCCCCGTCCTTTGTAACACCAACATCCATTCCCATATAATAAACGACGCGGGAACGTCCGGCTTTTGCGGGCTTCAGATTCTTGTCAATACAATCAATGAGATCCTGCTCATTATCGATCCAACCCCTTCTCCGATCCGTGAACTGAGCCCCGAACTCTGTCCAGAATTTCTTTGGGTCCGAGAGAAAATGTCTCTTGAACTCTTCTGGGGGAACCGTTGGATTCACTTCCCAAGTGGGGGCTGAGATGCAGAGTCTCCCCAGATCCATGTGTCGGAATCCCTGCTCAAACTTATCATAAAAGAACCCCTCTTTTCCGAGGGGGGAAGATATCATGATAATACGCCCCTCGGAGGGCCCTATGGTCTCCGAGCGGTTCTCTGGGTTCTTGGGCGTAAAAGCAGCTCGAGCCGGGGAGACGGCCGTATAGACCTCTTCAGCAGAGGATTGACCACTACTCACGAAGTGTGCGATCTCATCCAGGACTGAAAGTAGACAACCACCACCGCGAAGACCTTTTGCAACGCAGGAGTAGAATGTTACATTTATGCTTGCACGAGCTAAATCCGATTCCCCGTGTCTTCCACTCTGTTCAATATCGGAGATAGTCTGGAACTTTGCGTTACTCTGAGTTGAATTGGCTCTATAAGGCCCAAACCTCTCACACTCCAGGAAATGGCTGGAGACCGCATTATACAGAATTGCTGCCTGGTCCTTTCCAGTAGCAACGGCGATCAATTTTATCTCATCTGATCTCGAGATCCCATAATAAGCATGTGGGTTATCTTTTTGTAGGACCTTATCGGTTTCAAAGGCCGTTATCCACGAGGCCATGAGGGTTTTCCCGGACCGTCTCCCAATAGCAAGACACAAATCCTGGAATCCTCCTTCAAGAACCTCGCGGACATTACACCTCCCATCGTCATAGAGGAATCTCAAGTAATCCGCTTCCGATAGAGTATGGATCTTCTGACCCATCCAATTTCGGACTTCAATGACTTTCAAATTCTCATCAAGGGGGATCCCATAATAAGTTTTGAGTATAACTCTCTGGACCGGAAAAGGTTCAACATCACCACTTCTATTAAGCCCCCACCTGGACTCAATAAATTTTATGATGTCGGGCCCTTTCAGGGTTTTTCCGGAATCCGCCCGGATCACTCCCTGTACAATGTCACCTAGTTGAAGCATCGTCCTCTCCTCTCATTCTTTTTCGGGCCCGAATAATCCACGCTTCTGTGTTCATCATCTGGCCCGTTTTTGTGAGGACAAGCTTAATCTCTTCTTGCGGGATCTCCGCGAGATACATACATTCTTTAATAGTCTCTATGATAAGCTGCAGGAGATTTTTAAATGCTGGGCTCGTCAAATCCAGCTCGGAATCAGAAATTTGGTCCTTTCTTTTCAACCAAGCTTCTCCAATCGCTTTATATCCTTGGATTATACGATTGGAAATCATAGAGGTGCTTTCACCCTTTTGCTCGGACATATCCCGGTCAAAGGACATAGATTCGATCTCTCCGGCAATTCCCTCCATAATGTGTTTCAGCACCGTAATAGATTCAGGGCTTTCTCGAATAGTTTGAAGAAATCTGCTTTTTTGAAGGTGGCTTTTTCTTTTCTTATACAGGAGATCCAGTTTTTCACCACTACCGTTAATTGCCCTGGGCTTTTTAGATTGGCCAGCTTTATTTTTTTTCTTGCGTCCCGGCTTCCTAGTCATTTGATAGGGCTCACCGTTTTTACGAAAAACGATGACATCTGTTTCTAGAACCGACCCGGGAACCTCCCTCCACTTAACATCCCCAATCTTCGTCTCCACTTTTATATATTTAGTGGCGGGGTCCAATCCGGAAAGAATCTTTTCATGGTTTTGCATTCCAAAGCTCCAGACAAACCTTTCCCGTTATTGATTTGTTGAATCACACAAATCAATACTCATTTTACTATACAACGGATAATAAGAAAATATCTTATAAGGGACTCGAGGGATCCCTCTTATTCTCCCAGAAAATCCCACGAGGCCAATTTTGGAGAGGGTTCTCTCTTGGGCCTAAGCTTGGTGGGCTCTTCCGTCTCGACAACATATCGGTTAAGAGTAGAGAACTCTTCCCCACCAGGTTTATGGCTTATCTCTTCTGCGGTGGGTGGGGCATCCTTCCTTTGCTCTTTCTTAGAAAGGTTACCTAATTGACCAGACTCATGGAATTCTCTCACTTCCCTTTTTTCAGGGTTGTTAAAAAACATCCCTTCAGCGGAGGGAGCTTCCCCAGAATCTGCGAACCTTCTCCGGAGACTCTGTTGCTTTGCCTTCCGTATAGATTCTTTTTTTATCATTCTCTGCTGGAGAAGATAAATATTTGTCTCATGAGCGCTGGCCGTTGCCATGATGTAATCATCAAGGCCAAGGCTAAGGGCCCCGCCCTCTTTAAGTTTCTCATAGAAAGACTTGAAAAGTCCCTGTAATTCTTTCTCGCTCCTCAACCCTCTACAATATGGGCACTTATAAACTGACCAGCTACGAAGGAAGCTGCTAGCCCAATTCATTTGGGCACTGGCATCTACGGCGTCCGGTCCGAAAGAACCTACGATCTTCTCTGCCAAGGAATCGATTTCCTCAACGAGAGTCTCATACATCCGACTGAACATCAGATGGTCACCGTAAAAATTCTCACCTGAAATCTGCCAATGAGAGGTCCAGTAATTCCAATGCTGGGCTCTCATAGCCCCCAGAAGGATCTGGAGAAGCTCATCAGGAGTAACCGATTTCGTAGGTCTCTGTTGGGAGGGCATAACACACACCTTGCTCAGTTAGACCAAAAAAGGTCCAGGTCATCCAGAGACTCTCCAAAGCCTATCTCAACTCCGGCTTCTCTTTCGGAAGAGAAAGAGAACTCATTCAGATTACTATTTTTCAAACCAAACTCAGAAGCCGGGTCATCTCTAATGATCTCCTCTTGGCTTAACAAATTGGAGATCACATTCTCCCCTATAGCGGCATCCCCATCCAGTTTCTCCCTCTGGTATCTCAAGGCATTCTCAGGGGGGGAATCAACAATAATCTTGCTGTATCTCTGGCAACCCCCATCCTGATTTTTGAAAATACACCCATTACACTTCTTCATTCCAAGAAGGTATTTGATACCGTCTCCTCGATGGATTTCAGCTCCCTTGACGCAACCCTTCGCTCCCAATCCATCATCGTAAGTCAAAGCATCAATATATACGTGCCCTGCCAAACCCTCGTGTTTTTTTCTAGAGGATTCTATGAGACTTCTTTCCTTTTTCAATTCAACTTTTGAGAACTTCTTCTTCAAGGCCTCATCCAACTTGGACCCATAAAGCCCCTTATTCATTGACCTGTGCAGGTAATCTAACATTTTGTTCCCTTTTGTCGGAACTTCAATGTCATCCTGTCTCATCGATAAGGCGGCCTCATAAATGGGCTCTGAGTACTCTCGGCTTGAGACTCCGAGAGCTGCTGACACTTTCCCCATAATGGATTCTGGGCTCTTTGAAGAAGAAAGAATCCTTTTCCCTTCCTCGGAGGAGAGGAACCCTCTCTTCACAAGAGACGTAACCGAGTTATGAGCTTTCTTAAGAGATGCGTCTTTTGCGGCAGTCGCATATCGTGAGATATTCCGATTGGAAACCTCTCGTCCCCTATCAAGAGCCGTTTCTGTAAAGGAAGCTCCAGTGTACTCCTTGGCCTGCCCCAGAACCGCTGCTGCAGCCTTTTTGATAAGGGACCCAGCATCCTTTGCCCCCTTGATCAAGGAAGAGGCATGTCCTTCATCAAGAAGGCCCCTTTGAGACAACCCCTCGACATGCTTACAAGCCCTCAGGAGAGAGGCCTTCTTCAAAGATCGCCTTGAAGCAATCCGAGTAGCTTCTTTGACTACCTCATTCTCAGAAAGTCCCGACTCCCTGAAAGAGGTCAACTCCCTCTTATCAACGAGGCCATCTGAAACCATCTGAGCCAAGAATTGACGAACTGCCTTAGCCTGTTTCTTCCTTTGGATATCATGAACCGACGACTGAGGGGCCTCAACAACCTTATGGCCTTTATACTGTGCCGTTTTTGGTTTACGGGCCAAATCTATGGCCATCTTCAAAGCCGCCTTAGGAGACTTTTTGGACAGATAAACAGAATTCGCTTCTTCTTTCGTTATTGCTTTTGAGGCTACAAGATCCCCGAGGGCTGCAGCCAGCTTTTTCAATTCTTTCTTGAGCCCAAGATTCTCAGACGAAACCTTCTCCCTCTTCTTGGTAGGAGAATTATGGAGAGCTTTTCTGGACTCCTCCAGAGAGGCTTCCCTCTGCTGAGGTTGGGTCGGGAAAAAAGTCTGCTTGGAAGAGGCTTTCTTAACACGGAAAGCTTTTCTCAGGTCCTTCTTTGGGTCTCCCGAATTCGGGATCTTCACTCCAACAGAAGCAAACTTCTTTTGATAAATCTCAAGTGCCTTTTCCCAAGGTACGGAAGCCACAATCTTTTTCTTCAAAAGACCACAACGACCTCCCTGGTCATGGATACTTTCCGGGGCATCTTTTCTCTTGATGAGATAAAATGAATCAGAAGCCGTCTTACGAAGATATTTGCTCCACCGACCACTCTCATACCCAGGGTAAAAGTCAGCTCGGATAAAGATTTTTCCAGCTAACCCATGCTCTTCCTGAATTTGTCTCAGGAACGGTTTAACAAAAGAAATCTCCTCCTGGCCGGCCTCTCTCAACTGGAATTTAACGTTGTTAACAATCGTATCCCATTCCAAACCCGCAGCAGACTCTCGACCGGCTCGTCGAACTACCTCCAAGAGAGCTTGTTTACCTTTTCTCTTAGGAGAAGCTACTTCAGCCTTTTTTACAAAAGCCAAGTCTTTATTGTCTCTGACAGGTTGCAGCCCATTTGTCCTACGATCGACCCCCCATGCCTCTATCAACTCCGGAATACCGGAAGAATGGCACGACTTGGGGAGACGTTCGGGATCCTGTTCGGCCAACTCAAGCCAGGATAGATCCGGAAGCCTCACATGACCTTCAGAGGCCACGAAAGTATCCAGGTTTGGCCCCTCTGTAAAAGTGGCCTCCTCTGCTACCCGTGACATAGAAGGGCCCCATTCAGGGGGGGATTTGTCTTCAACAAGGTTTCCAGGAAGAGTGGAAAGGCCCCGTGTTTCTGGTAAACGAGCGCCATCCAGGACGCCTTCGTTCATCTCATCATAAAACTCGAAGCCATCCAATCCATAATTACTACCGAGACTCGGCGTGGTGTCCGTAGGCAGCATGGACTCTGATTTTTTTTTACTTGCCATTTCTAAACGCCCCATTAACGGCACACTAACCTGTCCAATTTCCTAGATCTATAAACAAAAAAGCGAGCTTCGAAAGGGACCTATAATAAATAGATCTCTGAAGCCCGCCCCCCAGCTCATAAAAAACCCCCCTTCCACAGCTTTATTTCCTTTTGTAGGGAGTCCTATTCATTTTCTTTAATTCTTTATCTCTGTCTTTTGGTGAGATTTTTTTCTTTTCTTTATCGATTTTATCTTTTTCTTCTTTTAGCCGCTTCTCTTCCTCGAGCTTCTCTTCCTCGAGCTTCTCTTCCTCGAGCCTCTCTTCCTCAAGCTCCTTTTTCTTTTCGGCTTTTTCTTTTAACCGTTTTTCTTTCTTCTTTTTCTTTTCAGCCTCTTCCTTCTCTTTCTTTTCAGCCTCTTCCTTCTCTTTCTTTTCAGCCTCTTCCTTCTCTTTCTTTTCAGCCTCTTCCTTCTCTTCCTTCTCGTCCTTTGTCTTTCTCTTGATCCTTTTCTTAGGCCTCTTCTTCTCAGCTTCTTCTCTTTCCATTTTTTGGAGATCATCAGCAACCCATTTCTCTGGGTCTTCTCGAATCTCCTCCGTTCTGGAAACGAGACCTCCTACAGGAGCTGATAACCCTCCCTCCTCATTACCTTCCTCAGCTCTGGAAAGCTGTGCCCAATATGGAGCTTGGATCTCATCATAAATTGTATCACTTATTGAAGACAAGGCTTCAACAATATTGGTAAACTGCTTACGCATTTCCTTTATATTTTGAATGTACCCTCTTCCACCCAACTTTCCGTCGGGACTTACCTCACTCGACCTTACATTATTGAATCTTTCATAAGCTCTCATGGCGTGGGCCATGGCGGCAGTAGTACTGAGAAGACATTCAGCAAGGGGCTCTAACTGCCCCCCATCATATTCAAAACTTTTAGAACGATCCCTTTCCGAGGGTCCTACCTGGGAAAAAGCCCAAGCAGAGGCATCTCCAGAGTTGTCCTTGATAAAACGAACTTCACCAGCAGTCTTTACCATCTTATGATGAAGAAACCGTGAGGCCAACCTTTGAGCGAATCTTTCTTTACTCATGTGATCATCCGATTAGAGTTTCAAGGGTTCACCAGTGTCCTGAAAAAGCCTCTATCACAAAATCCTCGCCCTCTTTTTTAAGGGACCAAAGATCTTTTGTGGCTTTATGGACAAGATCGGACCCACACCTTAGGAAACCATCCAGGTCCATGGAGGTTTTGACTCGCATCCTCACGTTATTAGCTAACTTCTGCCCAAATTTGGGTTTCAAATGCTGGCTAAAAACTCCCCTGAACTTTCCATCATCCCACAGAACAAAAACCTTCCCCTCATGATCAGTCCGATCCCCAGAAGCTGTCCTGACAGTAACTACTGTCCCGCAAGTTTCTGGGTTGGGGCAGTCTGGGTATGTGAAAAGAGCTTCCACCCCATGTACGAAAGAAACTCTAGTGCCAGCCTTCCAAGGAAGTTCCATTCCAGAAGCTAGTTTCGAGGGACGTGTTCTCTCAGAGAGAACCTCGTCCATAGAACCAACAACACTATAGTTTGAAAAATCTAGGTCCTTCATATTAAACCCTTCGATGAACGGTCCAATTAACGGACCCAGTCTGAGGTCCAGAAAATTCGATGTTGAATCCGGATGCCGTCTTTGTTTTAACGTTAGCTAGGGAAGCCATCTCATAATCAAGAGACACCCCATAACTAGTGTCTTTTGTATCTACATCAAATGCAACGGCCTCAGAAGAACTAGCTGCAAAACGGTAGTTCCTTGAGTAATTGATTCAACAAGCACTCCGGAACCCGCAACAGTACCTCTCGAGGAAGACACCAGAGTGGCTTCAAAGGTGTTATTCAGAGTCAGGTCACCGATAAAACTACCTCGAATTGTTGCTGATCGGTCCCCGAGAAAGACTACATCCCCAACGGAGCAATTATTAATCTCAAGGGAACCTCCTCCGGAAAACGTAGACTGTGTATTTCCAGCAGACAATCCGGAGATCTCATAACTGGACCCAAACTGGGAGGGAACCACCCCACCAGAATCATAATCCAATTGAGAAAGATTTGCTCCCTGTACTCCCGACCAAACAAAACGATGAAGCTGAAGAACCTGAACTATAGAGGTTGCTGTACTCCCCACAAAGGTTCCCCCTGTGAGATATACATCATTAACGGCTTCAGCATAGAGCTGAAAAGACCCCACTCCAGAAGCTACCACCTCACAATTCTCTATGAAAATACCGGACTCTCCAACAGTCGATCCGGCACCACCAAGAATCTTGAAGCACTCTTCCCCAGCATTCGAATTCTCAACCCGAATATTTTGTATCCTGCAATACTCAGGAGTAGATCCTACTGCCGCCTGAATCAGAACAGTGGCATCCGCAACCAGTGGTGTGAGGATGACTCCCCCAAGACCGCAAAGGCACACCCCATCTTTTTCAATGGTCAAGTTCTCCTGATAAACACCAGGCATTACAAGAATCGTCCAGGGATCTGCTAAAGAAGAGCTTGAGGGAACTGCGTCGCAAGCTTTCTGGACCGTGTCGTAGGTCGCCCCCGGACCATCTTTACCAACAATGATAACGTTCTGGATGGAACGTATCCCAGAGAGATTCACCAAAAGGGTGGAAGAAGATAGAGCAGGGTCCTGGATTCTTACAGAACCAGTAACAGAATCATAATCTATGATCCTTGTCCCAGCCGTGAGAGGAGCTATCTGAATAGAATCTACTTTGATTGGATCCTGCGCCATCGTTTAATCTCACACGAAAACGTCGAAGCCAATGGTTCCGGTGTACGGAGTAGAGGTCTCAACGGTAAACCCGGAAACCGTCTTTGTAGTAATCCGGGTCTGAACAAAGTCAGACACACTCGTAGCAACACGATAATTCGTATTGCTGAAATTCGTGGTGAAGGTAAAACTCTGTGAGGTCTCGTTTGTATAACTCAACTGACCGTTAACTGCAGAGGTTTGAGCCATGAGATCCCTCACTTGACCAATGGCAGTCTGGATATCATCTAACACCTCTGTTGGGACTACCGAAGAGGAACTTTCACAGAGAGTTAATCCAGTTGGGGTTGCAATCTCACTTACAGAGAGATTACCGGATTGGTCCAGGACAAGGGTAAAGTGGTAGACTTGTGCCCCTTGAGTTGATTGATAATAAAAATTTGTCTGAACGAGGGTAGCAGCCATCAGGTTACCAGATTCCGGAGGTCTCAAGACCTCTCTTTTCCAGCCATCCCTGGAGCTGTTTCAGAGAAGACTCGTCGGAAGACCAGAATTCAACCGAGTCCATACCTTTTACTTTTATTCCCAGGTCAGAAATCGGACCTACACCAGCTAAGTGTACCTTTCCGTCCCTAAAAGCTCGGAGAAGGTTCGGAAGGTTTCTAACTTTGCTCTGAGACATGCTATAAGCATTTACTCGGAACTCAGCCCGGACTCTTTTCTCGAGCCACTGACGAGCAACCTTCCTCGCCATTACTATTTCTCTTTTCTCCAATTTCATTATTTTTTTTCAGAAAAAGTACTGCCCAGGCCACTCTATCTTTAACAAAAATAGGAGAGATAACGCGCGACTTCTCTCAGTCTATAATGTAAGTTATCTCGTTAGGTTCCTGACTAGACCTACGAACTTCTCTTAAAATATTCAAATTCTGGGATACGATATTAAATAATCGAACATATCTATCCATTCCAGAAACACTCTTCATTTTCTCAATCGATCTGATAAATCGATGTCGGACCAGCCCCTGACTAACGCCCATCCTTTTGGCAACTTCACTTTGACAGGTGGTCTCAAACATCAAAACCATAATTTCGACGTCGAGAGTATCTGAAAGAAAGTCCAACATCCTTTCCCTCAAATCGGGACTCGAAATACTAGGGAGTTTGAGAAGATACTGAATTCTAGAAGTCGCCCTCTGCAAACGATAGCAAACGGTGGGCTGACTAACTCTGAAAATAGCAGCAATGTCCGTTTGTTTTAACCTCCTGAAATAATATAACTCCACGAAGTCGGCTTCCCGAGAAGGTAAAGATTCCATGATTTGCCTTACCTTATCGATCAATCCGAGATCGGTATCAGTAGGACTTTCAAACACGGAACCCATACAGGACATACTACTCTCATCCGAGAACCTCATCTGAAGCTCAAACGGATCAAGAACTTGATGTCCGGACCAATCCCATCTCATAGTTCCAGCCTCGTCTTGAACACTTAAAAAAGTGCCGATCTCGTCACGCCACACAGTCATCTTCCTCATTTTCGGCTGGTTCTAGAAACATTTTATTTATTTTGGTAACTACATTAAGGGATCTTAATTGAATGTGTATTATCGCTTCTTCCTTCTCCAAAGCAAGTACCTCTCCCTCTAAAGAGGAATAGATACCCCCAAGAACACGAACCTTCTCTCCTACCGAGATCGTAGCAGAGAGAAGAGTCCTTATCTGTTCCTTTAATTCTTCTATGTACGAATTATCGATGACACTTAAAACCGACATACCGGCCACCGATCTTGTCGACATCACCTGATTTACATAGACGGTCCTCTTCGCTAAGGCGAAGTAAGAGGTCTCGGGTAAACCGGTTGCCACAAAAGCATACCCTTCCATAAGATGTAAGGTGACATTCCTCCCATTTCTCCTAAAAGTCATGGAAGGAATAAATATTGGGAACTCTAAGGAAAGATCTAGATCCCGGCGAATAGATTTATCGAGGGTACCTTCCTCGACTTTCATTTCGCCAGCTCGAGATAATTCTAGAGCTACCCAGGTTAATTCATCCCGACGATCTGCCATATCTATTCATTTTAAAAATCTCCCCTTTCAGGGAGTACTTCGATGGGGACCTCTTCCGAAGAAAGGCCACCTGACTTCGTCTTATTATTATAGAACACCTTTAATAATTTTCCAAAGGTTTCGGCACTAATTTTTTTACCGTTCTCTTCAGAAAACCTCGTAGAAACAATCTCCACAAATTCGGGAGCTGACAAAGAGACGGGATTTATTGAAGTTTCCGGAATTTTCGGAGCTTCTGAAACCTTTTCCACCTTAGTGTCCTTAGGCTTTTTTATCCCTCGAGGATCCAAATACACTCCAGACCTCGTCTCTGCCTTCCCCAAATTCGGAGAATTTCTGCGGGGCACTTCTATTTTACCAGCCTTATTTCTTTCCTTTCTATTTATTGGTGCAGAACCGACAATCGACACCGACTCCTCTTCCGGTGGGTCCTCCTCTTTTTCCTCAGGTTTCTCCACGCTTTTCTTAGGTTCCTCTATCTCTTGGATAACCGGAACCATTTCTATGATGGGAATTTGCTGAGGAATCTTCACAGATTTTATTTTACCTGATAATAACATCAGGTCACAGCAAACCATCGACATAGTCGGATTATATGGTCTTGAAGAAAAAAATTCTGCGAATCGTATTAAACGATCTCCCACCTTAGAAAATACTTTCTCAAGGCGTTTCTGATCCCAGATAGAGCCGGCTTCGGACCACCCACTACACACCGAGAAACATAACCAAGACAACTCTGCTAATTTCCCATAAACCTCCGATGGTGAGTGATATACAAAAATTTCCTTTACCGTAGAAACCGATTTCTGAACATCTCCAACAAGACCCTCAAGAACCTCCAGATAAAGCTCATTCAGGTTAAAGTGGAACTGTTCCTGGACCAGATTAAGGGTGACTTTTCCAACCAAAGACAACATTTCAAGAGTTTTGATTGAGTCCCGAATATGGTTCTCTTTCAACTCAGAGATTAATACAAGGGCCTCCTTTTCAAATCCGACCCCCTCTTGACCACAAATAAAGGCAAGCCTTTCAGCAATTTCTGTTGATGGAAGATGAGGCAAAAAGAAAAGAGGAGCACACCGAGATAGGATTGTTTTCCTCATCTTGGTCGGCTCGGTTGTAGCAAAAATACAAATTAATCTCTTATTTGAGGTCCCTAGAACAGTTTCCTCCATCGGCTTTAACAAAGCATCAAACGCCTCTTTACTAAGGCGATGAGCCTCGTCGAATAAATAGATCCTACGTTTACCGCTGAACGTACTATAGGAGATCTGTTCAATAATTCTACCCACATCATCTTTTCCGGAATGGGTAGCAGCGTCAATCTCTAGAAAATTTTCAGAACTCCCGGTCTCAATCATAGACCGACAAGAGTGACATTGATCACAAGGGTGCCCACTCACGGGGCTCTCACAAAGAAGCGCACGAGAGAGAATGCGAGCGATCGTCGTCTTACCTCCACCATGTTTCCCGCCAAAGGCATAGGACTGTTCAAAACCCTTACCT
>Ga0114918_10001808_pt1 | contig 19214 bp, 12 predicted proteins | sample LantaG_FD_87015 | JGI IMG/M metagenome (GOLD analysis project Ga0114918, IMG submission 87015) | Deep subsurface microbial communities from Baltic Sea to uncover new lineages of life (NeLLi) - Landsort_02402 metaG | ecosystem: Environmental > Aquatic > Marine > Oceanic > Sediment | place... | reverse complement strand
TTCAAAGACACAACAACCATCGCATATATGAAGGTGTTGGAATGCAATAACTTAAAGCCAATAACCGGATCCATGGAGCAAACTTGCCTGACCGAAAAAACACCTTTCAGTCCTGAAACTGGACGGAATTATGTCCAGAATATGGAATGCCCGAACAGAGGTAACCGGTTGCCAGTGGTGTCGCTTCGGTTGAATGACCACTAACCCATCTTCCGCAGTTACGCCATGTGAGACTTGTATTTCCTAGGAAATACGGATATTTCCGGTCATTTTCTCCACTACATTTCAGATCGACTTTGGTTTGTTGGGCAGGGGCAGCTCCATTTTCTGTAGCAGGATAGCGAGGCGCTGCTCGGCTTGGCTGACGGTGCGTAGGCGGATGTCTTTTCCCGCGCCGGTGGGCAGCACCACGTCGAGGGAGTGAACCTCAGCCATCTGTTCGAGTAGCTTGCGCGGGGCCGTGCCTAACCCGCAGCTTTGCATCCACTGTTGAAGTGTGCGCCACAGTACCAAGGCGAGAAAACAGATGAGGATGTGCGCTTGGGTGCGTTGTTGTTTCTGGTGGTAGAGGGGACGCAGACCCAGGTCGTGTTTGCTGATGCGGAAACAGTCTTCGATTTGGGTCAGTCCAATGTAGGTCTTCCAGAGCGTCGTTGCATCTTGGCCTTGAAGATTGGTGCGCAGCAGATAGCACCCATCGGAAAGTTCGGCCCATTCGCGGTGCTCGTCTTTTTTCTCGATGCGGATGGCCAGGCGTTTGCCGCTTTTATGCTTTGGGTCGTCCTGTTCGCTGATGTCGATGTGAAAGAAGCGTGCGGCACGGGAGTATTTCTGGAAGAGGCGGCCGACGCGGCGTTCGGCGGTGCTGTGCTTGCGTAAGGCCCGGGTGTCCGCGTCAATGCGCGCCTTGAGTGTGTTCAATTCGGTCTCAAGGCGGCTGCGTTGTTTCTCGCGCATGGCGCGTTCTTTTTCGATACGGCCGCGCGAGCGGCAAAGCACAAAGGTTTCGTTTTCGCCATCGGGGGACGGGCGGAGTTTCACCGCAACACCGGCTTCGACCTGTTCCCAATCCTGCTCGAGAAGGTCGTGTTCGAATTGTTTGAGCATACTCTTTGGCGTACCCACGAGATAGCTGGCTTGGGCTTGGCGCAGCATGTCGAGGTTGTCTTCGCTGACCATGCCGCGGTCCATGACCCACGTGCGCCGCTCGTGTCCGTACTTCTCGCGCATCCTCTCCACGATCTCGCCCACCGTGGTCACGTCCGTACGGTTGCCATCGAAAACTTCGTAGGCCAGCGGGAGCCCCTCCGGCGTCACCACCAGACCGATGCAAACCTGTACGCAATCGGGACGGCTGTCGCGTGAGTAGCCGTGTTGCGCCTGCGGATTGGCTTGCGCCTGGCCCTCGAAATACGTCGAGGTGATGTCATAGAGCAGGATGTCGAAGGGGGTCCCGAACAGTTCTCCGTACACCTTTTGAAAATGGCCAAACAGCGCGTCTTTGTGCGGCAACAACGCGTCCAACGCCCGATAGAGCCGATCCTCGTTCACCTTCTCCGGCGCCACGCCCAGCAAGTCATCCAGGGCGGTCTTGCCGTACCAGAAATCCGCGATCTGCAATTCCGACGAAGGGGCGCAGAAACGGGCCAGCACGAGAATACAGGCCATCGTCCCCCACGCTATTTCCTCGCGGCCCGCCGGCATCGCCTCCTCGAAAAAGGCATCCAACTTCAAGCGCCGCCACAACGCCAAACCCAAATAGATTTCCCCGAAACGGCGCAGCCGTTCCACCCGCACCCGCGACGTATCCACTGTGGCCCACGCCGACGGATCCGGCTCCACCCGCAACAGGTCCTGTTGATGCAAACGCCCGTCGAGAATACCGCGTATGTGTTCCCAGCCAACCCGCGCTTCCGCGTTTAGGCCCGGCAACTTGCCCAAGGTCGCCACGGTGCGCTGACGAGGTCCGTCCGGCATACGCACGGATTCCACCAACGTCCAGTACTCATACGTCACGCCGCCCGACGTCCGCCGATTCGGTCTTAGGAACATGATGCCAGCGCCTCCCAGCTAACTCCATGATCCCACAATACCCCCAAGATGACAAGGGGGTCTTCTCCACTACACGTCAAATAAAGAAACGAGCGAGACGAACAAAGAACTTAGCGGGCCTCAGACCTTGAAATCGCCCGGAATAGTGACCATGCTGCGGAAGATGGGCTAAGCAGGTTCTTTCCTGATCACTTGTCCGGCTACAAGTAAGCCGCAGAACCATTTTTTCTTGACAGGTCTGCGCGCAATGTGATAAAGATTACGAAAGAACGTGGGCTGATTTCTGTACTTGAGGAGGAGAAAGCGTCTTGGTTTTGAAAACAAAGCAAAGAGCTGAGCCCCATAGGCTTTCCGGTTTTACGCTGATCGAATTATTGGTGGTTATTGCGATTATCGGAATCCTCGCCGCGATTCTGTTGCCAGCGTTGGCGCGTGCCCGTGAGGCAGCCCGCCGGTCCAGTTGCCAGAACAATCTTAAACAATTCGGACTGATTTTCAAGATGTACGGGCAGGAGTCGAAGGGGGGATGTTTTCCGACAATGAAAGCAAACGAGTCTACGTGGATGCCGGGCTTTCCCATGACGCCGGAATATACCTGTGACATGGCGAACACGATGTCCTTTTTGCCAGACGTACAGTCTATGTATCCGGAGTACCTGACCGACACCGAGATACTCCAGTGCCCGTCGTCGCCCAATGGCATATCTTACGATTGGCATTACGACGACGATGCCGCGAATCCAGTGGATCCTTGCAGCCGCACGAATTCAAGCGGCGTGAACAAGGATAGCTACATCTATTTCGGCTGGGCTATTCTCGCCGAACATGTCGTGTTACAAGGGGCGGAGGCAAACGCGAATCCACCCGACGCCTCCCTTAACCCCCGGTTCGTCAGCACCATGGTTGACATTCTGATGCAGCGCTGGATGGATACTCCTCCGTTTTCGCCCAACAACTCCGGGGGGGTCTACGATAAGGACTATGCCTACCAGGATCTTGACCCGGCGGCAACAGAGCAACCTCTCTACCGGCTGAAAGAAGGCATCGAGCGGTTTTTCATCACGGATATCAACAATCCCGCCGGTTCGGCCCTTGCTCAGAGTACGCTTCCCATTATGTGGGATCGGATCGCCACCAACCTCTCCGAGGATGGGTTCAATCATGTGCCGGGTGGCGCCAATGTCCTCTATATGGATGGTCACGTCCAGTTCATTCGTTTTCCCGGCGAACACCCGATCACGCGCAGTTTCGCCGCTACTATCACGCAGCTTTATGATGCGCTATTGGGCCGCACGCCACCACCGCTACCTTAAAGATGTCCTCTGATGTGCTATTGGGCACGTGCCCGACATCCGGCTTCGCTTTTCCAAGTCATCGGGTAGGAGGCGGGGTTGCCCCCGCCGTCCTCCCACACCACCGGGCATACGGTTCCGTACCACGGCGGTTCATGATGTACCTTGAAGTTTGTGTAGCTGATCGAGCAGCTACACGAGTCCGCTGGCGTCAAAGCATTTCTTGGGGAAGGCCTGGGTCATATGCGACGCTCCGGCGTTCCACCAGGGACCGTGTCCGTTGGTGGCGGAGCGCCAGGCACGCTTTTTGCCTAGGCCACGTCTCGCCTTACTCGACTATTTGCAATCGATTGTGGAACTCTTTCGGCGACTCCGAGCTATTTGTAATCGATTGGGGACGTCTTTCGGGGACTCCGAGCTATTTGTAATCGCTTAGGGAATTGTTTCCGAGACTTCGAGCTATTTACAATCGCTCGCGGACTTATTTCGGAGACTTCGAGCTATTTGTAATCGCTTGAGGAATTCTTTCGGAAGCTCCAAGCTATTTGTAATCGCTTGAGGAATTCTTTCGGAAGCTCCAAGCTATTTGTAATCGCTTGAGGAATTCTTCCGGAGACTCCGAGCTATTTACAATTGCTTCCGGACAATGGCGGATTCTCTTGGTAAATTGTTATATGACAATGAGTTAGGTGTAATGTGGCTTTCTCGTAGGGTATGAGATGGGCTTTAGGACAGGGTCAAGATGGCCAGAAGGGTAAGACAATGCCTATATTTCCACGAAAGGAGATCAAAATCCAGGATCTGGCGCATCATATGATCCATGGGTACACGGATAGAGGACTTACACCTCCAAGTAAAGGCGCCCTGCCGGGCGCACCAATAAGATGCCCCCGCGGAAAATTCCGCGGGGGCGTCTTCCGTGAAACACTTCGTTGTTGATTAAGGACACCAGGTCGCGCCCATGGGACACCAACTGCCTGTGGGTCCGCAGACGCTGGAGGGGTACCCTATATACTGGCATTTTCGCGTCCAACGGTTACAGCAGCTATTGGAAAGAGGCGCCATAGGACCTACCGCCGCCTGGGCGGTCAGCTCCGGGCCGACCAAGACCGCGCCGGGGTCATTCCGATACGTATGGATGGCGCCGAACAATCCCACATCGATCGCATACTGCGTCACGTTGAGGAGTTCGTCGTCGACCAACGGGTTGTCCATTCCGGTCATAAAGAAATCGGTATAAGTAAGTCTTCCCGTGCGTTGGATAAAACGCGTTCCGTAGACGAGGCTTCTGAACTCACCGAACTTCTTGTTTTGTGTCACCCGCGTCCACGGCAACGTTAAACCGGTTGCTTCTAGGATATCGAAATACTCGTACAGTCCGGCGATATCCTCATCGGGCGTTACTTCGTTCTTCCCATCTTGTTTCTTTTGCCCAGGATCCGACGCCGGTACTGCAATCTCGGTGAAAACTTCCCGCAAATCTGCTTCGCATAACGACCTTACTTTCAATTGCCTGAGGCTTGAACCGTCCGGCAATGTGGCCGTATCGAGATACTCATCGAGGTACGCGAGGATGGTGGCGACCTCGTCCACCGTCGGTTGAAAGACGCCCTCCATGGTGAGTTCCGCCACGTTCTTCTGAAGCCGCCCGACGAACGCGCCCAGCGAGATGCACACGCCGGCCGGCTCCGTCTGAGCATCGGGATCCTCCGCTTCCGGTTGAACCAAAGCCAGGGGTACACTGCCGAACATTTCCGCAAACGTGATACCCTGATACGCCTTCAGGTTCAACTTGTACTTGCCTGACGCATCCGAGGGCAACGGAGTCTGGCCGTACACCGTCCCTGTCAACGCAACTACGAACGCCACAACCATCCCAACCATAACAACGTTTCTTTTCTTCATCTGATAGATCTCCTTTTCTTTGTCAATGTTAGCACCTACTTGCAATTTACTCCTAGTTCACGTCCGTTTCACGGATATCCATAACCTCCCTTAGGAAGTCTGCGCCATAACCATAAGTGCTTGCGGAGAAACAGGCCTTCAGCGAGCCCTTGCGGGATCTCAAAGCGGCGTGAGGGCTATCTCACCACGTATTCAATATGTACTCGAATGAAGTTACCCCGCTGGACATCCAAAGAAAACGCCCCCTCATTCCTGTCTTCAATGCGTCCACGGAGTTCACTTAGCCGTTCACGTGCGTCTTGGCGGTTTGCCAAGACCACGCCGTCAATCCTCAGCAAGCGATCATGACGTGTGAGGCGTGCCTTGAGCAGGATCGGGAGTTCAAGCTGGGACATCGACAAGAGAAGGCCCATGCCGGCCTGCTGGAACATGGTTTCATCCGCCGGATTTGAGGATGCCGCCCCATCATTCAACCCCTCTGCAATATTGCTGATCACACGAACCGCCTCGTCCCGAGAAAGCGATATGTCATTGGAAGATTCCTGGGATGGGCGCGTAATGATATGGACGGGGATTTGAGATTCCCGACGCCTTACCACCATGTCCAGTCTGCCAACCGATTGTGACTTGAGCGCCGCGACCGCCTCTTGTACTCGGGATCGTGCTGCGGGGCGGTCGGCAAGGCTTGCGCCGGCCACTTCCGTTATGACGTCGGTTTCGCCCAAGCCAAGTAGCGTGAAAACATCGGTTATCAGGCTGGGTTTCAGGATCGGCGCCGCCACATCTGGTGTGGCCGATGGGGCGCTATCCCGCTGTAGTGCATCGAGAAGGCGTGTCAAAGACCATGTCAGAAGCCGATCCGACGTCACTACGATGATTTGTCCAGGCTCTGTGTCCGGCATCAGCGTGTTCTTCGCTTGACCGTAGTCTTCCGCGCGATACTGGTTGAATCGGTCTTGCATCGCGGTGAGGCCAGAGGTCTGTGCGTTGGTGGCGATCCACGGCGTAACGCCCCAACATTCCGTGAGTCCATCATTGGAGACGGTGATAAGTTGAGAAGAGGTTGTCAGAAAGCGGGCACAAAAAAAACCAGGGAGTACCGCGAGTGATTCCATTCCAGTTCTGTCCCATAGCCGCGTTGTCCCGTCCCAGGACGAGGTCAATATGGTATAGTCCGCGCCCAACGAAACCTCATGAACTGCGCCGCCATGCCCCCCCAACGTGCGCAACATATTGCCGGATCGGACATCCCACTCGCGGACTGTTCCGTCGTCGGACGCCGTCAATACCCGTGTTTCATCGGCGGTGAACACACAATCATTCACGGCGGCACTGTGTCCCTTAAGGACATGCAGGCACGCTCCGGATTGGGCATCCCAGACGCGGGCCGTTCTATCACTCGACGCGGTAATCACGCACTGCCCATCCGGGCTAAACTCGGCACTCTTGACTTCTTGCTCGTGTCCATCTAGCTGGATCAAGAGCTTTCCTGAGCGCGCGTCCCAGATACACGCCGTCGTGTCCTGTGAAGCGGTTGCGACCTGCTCCCCTGATGAATCAAACGCCACGTCCCACAGCGCTCCGCGGTGCCCGATAAGTTGCACGAAATCCTGTTCTTGCATGTTCCAGACCATGGGGACATAGGGATCGATGATTGCGGCCATCCGCGTGCCATCGCTCGAAAAGGCGGCGCGTTCACCACCTCCGAATAGCATGCTCGGATGTCGCGCGTAAACAACGGGTTTGCCTGTTCCATCTAGCGTGGCGAGTTCCAGTCCGTTCGGACGAAATGTAGCTGCTACGTTCGTCTTTTCGGACACGGCAAGATAGGCACACGCGGGGCCATAGTTCAGTAGGCGGCGTCCGGTCTGATATAGCGGATTCCAGATCTGAAAGAATGGCTCGCTTGTGGTAGTCACCATGCGGTTTCCGTCGAGTCCGAAATCGGCCATCCAGAGGAAACGTCCCCGGCCAGACATCCGATTCAGCAGGAGACCGGTGCGGGCTTCCCAAGCGCTGAATGTGTTGTCGCGGCCACAGGCAATGACAATCGATTCTTCCCGCGCAAACGATGCTTCTTCAATCGGAGCCCCGTGCATGTACTCGCGGACCAAATCTCCTGTGCGAACATCCCACAGACACGCTCTGCCGTCTGTGCCAGCGCTAAGGAGGCGTGATGCGTCACGGCTGAAACGCAGTTTTCTGATATCGCCTTCCCCTTTCAACTGCTGGAGACGCGTCCCTGACATGGCGTCCAGGATTGAGACATCACCGCTCTCCGTAGTGGCCAGTAATCTTCCATCCTCACTGAAAACAGCGTTTGCGCCCGCGTAACGAAACCTCTCCGAGAGATCTTTCCGGTTCCAAACGCGTATCGCACCACTATCCGATACCGTCGCGAACGCCATTGCGTCCGGCGAGAATATGGCTTTGCCCAAGGCAGCACTCGTGTCAGACCGTACCGTGCCCGCCATGACTCCCGTGCTGGCATCCCACAGGCTCGTTGTCCCGTCGAGCGCGTAGGAGATGATCTGCGTATTGTCCCTTGCGAACTCGGCATAGGCGGCCTTTGCCGTGTGACCGGCCAGCCTGTAAACCAACTTACCCGAAGCGACGTCCCAGACACGCACGCTGTCATCACCGCCAGCCATTACGAGCCGCGCGCCTTTGGGGCTGAATCGGGGCGGGGAAGTCGGCCAGGATGCCGTATCTTCGAACGTGGTCCGGAGCGTTCCCGAAGCCAGGTCCCACGTCTGAGTGAGGCCGCTGGGAGAGGTCGTTGCTACGAGGGTGCCGTCAGGGCTGATGGTAACCGACGCGACGGCATCCTGGGATTCTGTAACGGTTAAGAGTTCCGGATTTGCACGATTCATGAGCAAACCCCATTCCCAGGTCCTTTGCGTGGGGAGTACATCTGCCGCGGTCTTATTGGCCATGGCGAAATCTTGGCTCCCTGTGTACTCCTGCATCAATGCCAATTGCGTAAGGTAGCCTGCATGTTCGGCCTCTTGCCGCGCCACCTCTTCGTTCTTCCGAGCGTCTTCGGCGACGAGACGTTGCTCATGCTCGAGATTGCGCGCGTGAAGAACGCTGATATACGACCAGATGCCCACCGCCATCAACGCCAGCACACATGCCAACACTGTGTTGACCACGGCCACGTGCTTCTTGTAGTAGCGCCACAGGATATCGCGGACCGAGTACTGGTATGCGCGAACCATGCTGCCCGTGATGAACCGTTGGGTGTCTTCGGATAGTTCAATGGCGGACTGATAGCGGTCGGCAGGCGCGTGCTGCAACGCTTTCTCACAGATCCCGGCCAGTTCCGGCGGCGCGTGAGGAGCTGCCTGCAAGACGGGTGGCGGCTGCGAATTGATGACGTTGTCCAATACTTCACGAACGCTTTTCCCCGGATGGGGAGGGCTGCCCGTGAGAATCTCGTAGAGAACCGCTCCCAGCGAGAAGACGTCCGACCGCTCATCAATGGCGTCAAGACGTCCTTCGGCCTGTTCGGGGGGCATATAATTGGGGGTTCCCAACGCACGTCCACTGATGGTATTGGGCTCTGCAGCCTCGTCATCTATATTGAGAGTTTGTAGTATCCGCTCTATGCCTTCCGCGTTGACATCTTCAGTTTCACGTACCTTGGCAAGTCCCCAATCGAGGACCACCGTTTCGCCGAACTGGCCGACCATGACGTTCCCGGGCTTGATGTCACGATGAATAACGCCGCGACTATGCGCGTAGGCTATTGCTTGACAAAGATCGATGAAATTCGGCAGTAGCGCAAGACGCTCGCTTAGACCTTGGCAGTCCCGAAGCGCCCGAGACAGAGTCTTTCCTCTCACGAGCCTCATGGTGTAATAAGGGGAGCCGTCTTTTCGGCGACCAATTTCGTATACAGGGACAATGGCGGGATGTTCGAGTTGGCCCGTGACTCGAGCTTCCTTTAGAAAACGCGCCACCAAAGAGGTCGTGTGACGAATGGGAGTGTCAGACTCGCCCGATTCGGCATCGGTGCTTGCCGGCAAGAGTTCCTTGAACGCGACACTGCGCCCCAAGTATTGGTCGTGAACGAGAAGAACGTGTCCCATCCCGCCCTTCGCATGCTGCGAAATAAACGTGTAACGACCCGGCGCTTCCTCCACCTCGGCGATCTCCGAGGCGGATCCAAGAGAAAAGTCCGCCTCGGACATCGGCACAGTGTCCATCGCATCCAGTTCCGCTGGGGTGAACATGTCAGGGAGCACTTCTTGGATTCGCTTTTCTCCTCCGAATGAGCGGAGCGCTTGGGCTGCGTCCCCGCCATGAGCTCGAATCGCATCCTCCACCAACCGTTCCAGTAATTCACGGTCTCGGACGGCCAGCAGGTCTTGATCAACCAAGCGTTGCGCAAGGGAAATGCTAGGGTCTGCCGCCCATGCGGCCGCGGCAAAAATCATCTCGCCGGGTGATATCCCTTTGAGTTGCGCGGCGAAAAGCCCGAACAAAAATTCCCTGTCCCTATCCATCATGTTTCCCTTGAGCCACATGGCCTAAGTAGCCCGAAATGTAATCCCCTCCGCAATTGGGAACTACTTCAATTCGTCATCTTCAGGCGCTTTGGCCTACGATTTATATCGATAGCAATTATCGGTCATCAAACAAAACCGACGCTCAAAACCCTCATCCTCGTCGAGTTACAACGGATAATCGGAAAATTCCCCATTCACATTGAGTGTACTTCCTACTGCCTCGGAACTCCAATGTCAAGCGAATCCTCCACATAGTATCCATTCCCTGCAATTAGCCTCGTTCCATAATATGTCGTCTCCCAGAAGCGAAGAAACGAACATCAAGGTAAAGCAAGGGTCGTGCCAACGGTCCATTTGAAGTCCATTACGCTCAAGTTGAGCCTTTATTGAAAGGATAATTGCACTGAGCAACTCAAGTAATGCGTTTGAAGAAGAACAACAACAATCAGGCGATTCCAGAAATTGGACACCACTATGTTCAATTTCTGGACAAACCGCTCGTTTCTCACGAACATTTCCAAGATTCGTGCGCGCGTCGTATGAGCTGTAGCCATAGAGAAACGGGGGTATTCCTATGGTCTTGTGTCGTTTTGCGCTTCCATCCGCCCAACACAGGGCATAAAGGACCACCGCAATCATCCTATTCACCCAAATCCAGGTTCCTCGCCTACTCTCTCTCCTTCCTTTTCCCCTCACCGCCTCGAAATCAAGACAAAATCGCTGAAAAGGGGGCCAAACGTCTATTCGGACGCCCCGAACTTCGCTCCAGAGCGCCGACTCATTGCAGATCGACCTCTGCAACATAAAGCCCCAGAGGGGTTTGGGGAAATCCAAATAAAGAAACCGCTTGACAAATGGTAGAGGGTGAACACGGAGAACATTCGGGCGAGGTAAGCGAATTATCCAGATTCTTGACAAAGCGGTGTCCAAATTCTGGACTCGCCCTCTCTTTTCCCAGAAGCGCCGGGTATTGAATCGCTCTTGTGACGTTTACCCACAACGTTTCACGATTGAGTTGACGGAAACGATGACTGCGCGAGCGGTACTCTGCATTCTCAATCGTGAAACGCCACCTCAAGGAAATTGTGAATTTCCGGGACACTTCTACCGTGGATTGCGCTAGGGGCAAGCTGCCACGGCGCTGGCGGACGCTTTAGTAAAACGCCGGGGGGGTAAAATCGCTTTTGTGGCGTTTGCCTCGGGCAAGCCGTCACGGCGCTGGTGGGCGCTTTAAGAAAGCGCCGAGAATTCCAGATTCTGGACACAACGGTGTTGTCCAGACCATGGATTTGCCTCACCAGCCCTCGTCAAGACCATTATTGGGGCCTTCTCGTTACCGTTGCGACGTCAAAAGGAAAGCGCTTTGTCCAGATTCTGAACAAAGTAGTGTCCAATTCCTGGAATTGCCCGATCGTTCCTCGTCAAGGCCATTATTGGGGCGTGCTCATTACTACTGCTATTTCAACGACTTACGGCTGATGAGGTCAAAAGAGGCCCATTGGCACGACGCTTGCTACTAATGCAATCAGTATCCTGCGAAACGGGTCGGTATCTCCAATGAGGTAATGCAGGGCATTGACAGTTGAAGAAGAACGACGCAATACATGCGCGAGCAAGCGGCAACATCCAGTCCAGAATCGAGACACTGGAAGTAGGCGGGGAATGATTCCCCGCCATGGAACGCCCGCCGCCCGCCAAAGCCGGTCTATGGAGATCCCAAGACGAGATAGGGAAATCCCAAGCCGGGCTATGGATATCCAAAGCCGAGACTGGGAAATCCAAAGCCGAGATAGGGAGATCCCAAGACGGGCTATGGAGATCCCAAGACGGGCTACGGAGATCCCAAGACGGGCTACGGAAATCCAAAGCCGAGATAGGGAGATCCCAAGACGGGCTACGGAGATCCATAGACGGGCTACGGAGATCCCAAGACGGTCTGTGGAGATCCCAAGGCGGCCTACGGATCTCCATAGAAGATTCACGGAAGTCCCGTAAATCAGCGGATAACTCATTTGAAAACAACAGGTTGCAAAGGAGAAAACGACAATGCATGATTACATCCCAACCAACGATCCCGAGAAAGTCAATTGGCTGAAGGACCTTGCCCTATGGCTCAACGCTAACGGCCTCGCGCACGGTTTTACGCAGCAACAGATCGACGACTTCCAGGCCATGGCCAACGACTCGGACACGGCCTATGCCGACCATCTCGCCGCGCAATTGGCCGCGCGCGCCGCGACCGTCAACAAAAACACCGTCCTCGGCAACACCGTCGCCATCGCCCGCGACTACGTCCAAAAGCTCCAACACGACCTCAGCATGACCGATGCCGAACGCGCAGCCGCCGGCATCACCGTACCCGACGCCGAGAAAACCCCCACGGCGCCCGAGGCCATCCTCGAGATCCTCCCCCCGCTGCTACTCCTCGATTTCAGCATACGCCACCAAGTCACCATCCACTGGGGCCCCAACCCCGGCAACGAACACCAAAACGCAAAACCCCACGGCGTCATGGGCTGCGAAATACAATACGCCGTCGGCGGCGTCCCCACCGAAGAAAGCGGCTGGATAAGCCTCGGCCTAGACACCGACTCACCCATACAACACCACGTCACCGAAACCACCCCAACCACCTACGTCTACCGAGCCCGGTACGTAGACAAAAAACTAAACTACGGAAACTTCGGCGACCCCGCCGAATGCACCGTAAGCGTGTGAGAAGGGTACCGAGACAAGAGAGTCCACAAGCCAAGTCAGGACTGCAAGCGGAGAAGCAAGATATCTCTGGAAGCAGGATGCAATGCCCAATGAAAGGGGTACCCTCTGGAACTGTTCGTAAGCTGGGATAGGCCCAGCGTTGACATAGCCTGAGCGCTGAACGCAGCATTCGCCCTCTGCGCTCAGACAAATATGAAAGGAGATTGAGATGGGAAAAGTTGCAGTGTCGATGACAGAGCTGGGAGTAACAGAGAAGGGCTGGGAGCGTGAGAAGGAGATCTACGTATTGTCGTTCACCAGCGATCTTCGGGCCATAGATGCCCCGCGCATAGCAGAGGGGATAGCCGCCTACAATGAGACCTTACCGAATGTGATACCAGACATCTCGCAGGAAGCGCTGATGAAGGTTGTCCTCATGGCGGTTTCGAACACGTTCCAGAGGATTCGGGCCAATCAACCGGTTTCATTGTCGGGCAATGGCATAATCCTCTATCCCCCACAAGACCCCGAAGGGATGCTTGCCAGCCATTTCGTGATTGTCGAGGACGATGAAGGGACTCGGAATTTCGGTCAGATACTCGAGGATTTGTTGGCAGACGACAGTGTCAAGGCCCTCGTGGAGAAGGTCATAGCGGGCGTTTCACAGCCCCTAATAGGGGCTCTCCTCAACGCGTTGGTGTCGACCCTTCCAGGAATCTTGAAGAAGAACAAGAATGACGCACTCTTCGCGCATAGTCATTCGGGCTACGATTGGGACAACTACGGCTGCAGACCTGACGAAACCGTCTCCGAATTCAAACTGGGCAATGACCGGGCATACTGTACGTTGCGGGTGACAACCATCGACTAGCCCTTCGACAGAAGAACATGAAGTGCGTGAAGCGGAGCGCCAGGATATGGGCGTTCTAATTTCCGTATTTTGCGAATTCCGCCTTAAGAACGAAAGGAGATGCAGTATGCCCAGAGGATCTCAACAAGTAGCTTGCCTTGGCCCCAAAGGAACATTTAGTCACGAAGCTGCTTTATCTAAGTTTCCACGCGCGAGAATAGTATTGAAAGACACCCTCGAAGATGTCTTCGATAGCGTCTTTCATGATGAGGTGAAGTATGCCGTCCTTCCAGTGGAGAACTCCACGGACGGCATCATTGGTGTAACGTATCACAAAATAGTTGAGCAGGGCCGGGAGCCTAAAGTGAAAATATGCGGTGAGATATATCATCCGATTTCACAAAACCTCGGCGCATACACAGCCGTTGTTCTCGATTGTGTGAAGTATGTTCATACTAAGAAGGAAGCTTGGGCGCAGTGCAGAGGCTGGGTATCCAGAAATCTTCCTCCTCGTGTTGGGTTTGTCTCCGAAAGTTCAACTTCACGAGCGTGCGAGATCGTCGCTAATGCACAAGGAGAAGAGAGAGTGGCTATTGGTCCCGCTTTGGCGATGAATCTAAATGGACTGCAAATTATAGCAAAAAGCATTCAGGATTTGAGGGATAATGCCACTAGGTTCTTCATCGTTGGGCGGCATCCACTTCGTAAGCCTCGAGGTCAAGTCGGCATCAAAATGACCATGGGCATCGTGTTGCATGATCGAATTGGTGCAATTTCCGACGCGTTCAAGGTTTTTATCGAATCCGGTGTGGACGTGCGAAGCGTTAAGGTGTCGCCAGTACGCGCTCCGGAGATTATGGATTGGAAGGATTGGTTCTTTGTCGATGTTCTTGCCGCGAATGGAGATGATGGAGACGTCTTGAAGGCGATAGATAAACTTCGTATTCAAAAAGGATTAGTTCTAACCGTCCGGATACTCGGACAGTACCCGAGCGCCGATCCCGACGAAACCCCGATGAAAGGAGGGGAATTGCCGGTGGTGCCCAAAGACTTTGGGATGCCCGGCGGCTTGGGACTCGAAGATATCATTGCGGCAGGGGAAGGCATGAACACTGAGTTCAAATCAACTTTGAGATGGAACCTTGAGGAACAGAAGGTTGACAAGAACATAGAATTCGCGGTTATTAAGACAGTTGTAGGCTTCATGAATTCGCGAGGAGGTGTCCTTTTGATTGGGGTGAAAGACACGGGCGCTATTTGTGGCATCGAGGAGGACTACAAGAGATTATCCAAACACAACAGAGACGGGTTTGAACTGCATCTCCAGAACATAGTGCAACGTGCGGTGGGCAGCGCCAAAGCGCATTTGATTAACGTGCGCTTTGCCTTGGCGGAAGGGAAGGATGTCTGTATTTTGACGGTTCAACCAAGTCCATCGCCAGTCTGGCTACAGCATGAAGGCAAAAGAACTTTCTATGTGAGAAGCGGTAACAACACAAGAGAATTTGACTCCGGGGACACTACCGAGTATGTCAAGCTTCGGTGGGGATAAGTCGCGGACGTATGTGAATATATATATTCCCGCCGGGGACCGTGAGAACGAGGAGTAGCCTCACATGGAGATGAATAGACGAGAACGCGGAAGAAGCGGTTCCGCAACTTAGTGGAGATTGACCATGAAGAAAGAAGCAAGGTCACAGTGCGTTGTTCTTGGATTGCTTATCGTGGCTGTCATGTCTGGGTGCTCGAAGTCGTCTCCCGCCCCCGATAAGGTACGACCGCAAGCGGAGGGGGATCGGGCTGGTTTTATGCTCGGCGTCAACTATCCTTGGCTTCATTACGGCCATGATTTTGGCGACACGGCATGGGGACATGACGGCGTATCCGCTCCCGCGAGCACAACGCAGGTGGAGGAGGATTTCGCCTATCTGAAATCCCAAGGTGTTCGCGTTGTACGCTGGTTTCTCTTTGCGGATTGCCGCGCGGCCCCCGAGTTCGACGCGGAAGGAAACGCTACGGGTTTCGATGAGCACTTCTACCCGGATTTTGACGCGGCGCTTGCGGCCGCCGAGAAACACAGTCTTAGCCTCATGCCCGTCTTGCTTGACTTCCATCTGGCTGACGAGGCCAAAGATTCCAGTGGCGTGCAGCTAGGCGGCCGGGCGACAATGATTAGCGACCCTACGAAACGAAGGGCGTTCCTGGACAATGCGCTGAAACTCCTTCTGCAACGGTATGGAAACAGCAAGTCCATCATCGCCTGGGACGTTATGAACGAACCCGAAGGTGCGATGGACATCGAGGGCGGACGTTGGGTCAAAGAAGCCGTTGCGCCGGAAGCCATGAAGCTCTTTGTCCGCGAGACTGTCCAGTGCATCCATGAATACTCTTCTCAAAAGGCAACGGTAGGCAGCGCCTCACGTGGCATGCTCAGTCACTGGATTGGCTCCGGGCTGGATTTCTACCAGTTCCACTACTACGACAAGATGGCCACCGAATATCCGTTAGATTACCAGTGCGCAAACCTTAATCTGGATAAACCCTGCATAGTCGGCGAGTTCCCGACGAAGAATGCCAAGCAGACAATTACCGAGTATCTGGATACCATCTTGCAGAACGGCTACGCCGGAGCTCTGCCTTGGAGTTTCCGGGCCGAAGACGACTCATCGGATTTCAAGGCCATCGCAAGCGAGTTTGCCACCTGGGCGAGGACGCACGGGTTGGATAAACAAATAAAAGGCTCTGACTAGATTGCTTTTCAAAACGAAGGAGACGAATGATGGACGAGAAGGAAACGAAGGAAAAAAGCAGTTACCTGCCAGGCATAGTGGGCGCAGTTATCGCGGGTCTTATTGTTGCCGCGATCGTGGGCGTTGTAAAGTACCAATACGATATAAACAAACAGCTTCAGGATGAAATAAGTCGAATAAACGGGCCGCAACGGGATCCTCTTCCAGTCGGAGCGCCAAAGCCCTCACCGCCTGCCGGGGGAAATGAGGTTCGTGAGGATAGCATAGGGCTTGAAGCCTATGATAAGCCTGGAGGAAAGTATATTGTCGGCACTTCGGGAGAAATCGATTTCAAACACAACCTGGAAGGCCATCTTACCGGAAGTATCCATGTCGATAGACTACCAAACGGCACATATCTCCTTTGCCTAAATGGAGAAGTCGGTCGAGAGGGCAATGAGTTGTTTGCGAAGAAGTTCAATAATGGCGAAGGTTACTATGACTTTCCTTCGTTCAAGGTTGATGCAGAGGACACAGGCGATAAGCCCTTTGACGTCAGACTTAAAGCGGGAGATTATAACGTGAAGGTCTTTGTCAAGGATATGAACGATGATTACAAAGTAGTTTTGTACAATGATGAGCTCAGGTTCACTGTACGTTAAGAGCGGTAGGGTGCGATTCCATCGCACCGGCCTATTGGCGCGTGTGGTTGATGGTTGCCCTCGCGTGGAGGTCATGTATAGGGTCGTAGCCACCAATCCCAGCGGAGATGGGCCACATTGCGATACGGAGACCGTGGTGTTGTAATCACCCCACGAAGCTGGAGAAAATGATGATGATGCAGAAAAGAAATCCTATCAGACAGAGTGTAGTCGTGTGGCTGATGGCGGTTTTCATTGAACTGTTCGCGGTACACGCGCAGGCCACCACAGTTAGATCCAATGCAATAACCGGTCGAGTTGTGAAACCTATCGAGAGCGTACAGGAGGGGGTCACCGGTAGGGTCACGACGTTCGTTCAAGTTTTGGACCCCATCGAGTTCGTACAGGAGGGGATCACGCGCGCCACTGGTCAAATGTATGAAGAACAGGAGAAGGCGATAGCGGATATTCAGGACAAACTTACGCCTGAGGAGAAAACGGCGTTCGAAGAAGCTGGCAAGCAGGGAATCGATAAGATCATGAATTCTCTGAATCAGGAAATCAACGGCGTAATTACCGGGCTGGAAGATAGCATCAAAAAAGGCCAAGCCGACATCAAGGCATTGGAAGAGCGAAAGGCTGAATTGGAAGGCAAGAATGCGGAGTTGGAGAAGAAGAACGGAGAGCTGAAAGTCGAGGTCGTCCAACTGGATAGGCAGGTAGCGGAGCTGCAGGCTCGTCGCGCCGACCTTGTGGCAAGTATTGTGGCTTTGAATAATAAGAGGGATATCTCATCCATCATCGCCGGTGTTGGCGTACTTGCAGCCCTGGTATTGTGTTTGGGCCAGATCTGGAAGCTCAAACTTGAGATTGGAGAACTTAAGAAAAAGGCACGAGGCTCTCGGAGCGCGGGGTAATTCCGGACGGCACATCCGGGGAATCATTCCCCGCTTACCTGGCAAAGCATCGCCATGATGTAATCGGCACGTTACTACGGGCCGCTTTGGCTGAAGAGCGAACGCCTGAGTTCAGACAGATCTTCTACAGTTGTGAGCCGGTTTTCTTTGTAAGCCCTTTGTTTTGAACGTGCGATCTTCGTGAAACCCAAAAGTGTGGTGCCATTTTTATGGCCCTTAGGCGAAATATGTCTTGACATATGTGCACGGATGCAGTATGATGGCGGTGGCATTATGGAGGTGCCGTCATGTTTCCTAGAACGAAGTCGAACGGGAAGTACGACTATCTTCAGATCGTCGAGAATCACCGGGTGAAGGGCAAGACGAGGCAGCAGGTTGTCGCGAGCCTCGGGCGCTTGGATCGGCTGACCGAGTCGGGACAGTTGGACCACTTGACCCGGGCGCTGGGACGCTTGTGCAAGAAGGTCCATGTCGTTGACGCGCATCGCGAGGGTGATATCGAAGGCGGAACGGTCCGCACAATCGGCCCGGCGCTGGTCTTCGATCGGCTGTGGGGCGCGCTGGGTATGGACACGGTGTTCGATGGGTTGCTGGCCAATCGCAAGTTCGAATTCTCCGTCGAACGGGCGGTATTTTTGACCGTGTTGCACCGGCTGACCGAGTCGGGTTCTGACCGCCAGGCGCACGAGTGGCGCGCGGATTATGTGATCGAGGGCGTCGAAGGGTTGGGGCTGCACCAACTCTATCGCGCGATGGCCTGGCTGGGCGAAGCGTTGCCCGAAACGCAACAGCACGGCGCAACGCCGTTTTCGCCGCGCTGCAACAAAGACGTTGTCGAAGAGGCGCTGTTCGCGCGCAACCGCGACCTGTTTTCTTCGCTGGACCTTGTCTTTTTCGACACCACGTCGATCTACTTCGAAGGCGAGGGCGGCGACACGCTGGGCCAGCGTGGCAAGAGCAAGGACCATCGGCCCGACCTCAAACAGATGGTCGTGGGCGTGGTAGTCGATGGCGAAGGCCGACCGATCTGCTGCGAGCTGTGGCCGGGTAACACGGCCGACGTAACGACCCTCATCCCCATCGTCGAGCGGCTCCGTTCGCGCTTCCACATCGGGACGGTCTGTATCGTGGCCGACCGCGGCATGATCAGCAAAGACACCATCAAACGACTCGAGGGCGATCCTCACCTGCACTACATTCTCGGCGTGCGTATGCGCAACCTCAAAGAGATCCGCACCCAGGTGCTCAACCGCGGCGGCCGCTACCACGAAGTCTATCCCAAGCGCAAAGACCCGAAAGCCCCTTCCCCGCTTAAGGTCAAAGAAGTGCACGTTACCATCGACCCAGACGACCCCGATAGCGCCACCCGGCGCTACATCGTTTGCCACAACGAGAACCAAGCGAAAAAGGACGCCGCGGATCGCCAAGCCATCGTGGCCAGCTTGAAAGACAAACTCAAACAAGGCGACAAACAACTCGTGGGCAACAAAGGCTACCGCAAGTACATCAAGATGCACGACAAACACTTCGCAATCGACGAAGACAAGATCCAATCCGAAGCCCGCTACGACGGCAAATGGGTGCTGCGCACCAACACCAGACTCTCCGCACAAGACG
>Ga0114918_10001806_pt1 | contig 19230 bp, 22 predicted proteins | sample LantaG_FD_87015 | JGI IMG/M metagenome (GOLD analysis project Ga0114918, IMG submission 87015) | Deep subsurface microbial communities from Baltic Sea to uncover new lineages of life (NeLLi) - Landsort_02402 metaG | ecosystem: Environmental > Aquatic > Marine > Oceanic > Sediment | place... | reverse complement strand
TTAAAGGAATAAAAACTATAAAACCAGGAAGACATATAGGGGATATAAGTTTTAATGTCCAAAAATATATTGAACAATCCGGATTTAATGTGGTGAAGGATCTTTGTGGTCATGGCATTGGAAAAAATCTACATGAAGATCCCCAAATATTAAATTATGGCAATAAAGGAGAAGGAGAGGAAATGAAAAAAGGGATGATTCTTTGTATTGAGCCAATGGCTTCAATAGGGGATTCAAGGATTAAAAAATTCTCAGATGGTTTTGGTTGGCAGACAAAAGACAACTCTTTATCAGCTCACTTTGAACATATGATTGCGGTGACTAGAGATGGATACGAGATTTTAACACTTTTATAAAATCTTTTAGAAATTGTAAGTCGCTGAGACTATAGTCTCGCGATTTTTTATTTTTTCTAAAATCTGTTATAATAAGAAAAAATATGGATAAAAAAATTAAAAATTATTCGGAGTTTCGTTATGATGTTGTTTCTAAAGATTGGGTTCTTATAGCTTCGGAAAGGGGCAAAAGACCGGGAGCTTTTAAATTAAAGAAAAGAAAAATAATAAAAACTCCTAAGTCAAAATGTCCTTTTTGTCAGATTGGAACTCAAGAAAAACCGGTTTTAATATTTTCTAGAAATAAAGAAATGCCTTTCTCAGATAAGATCCCCAAAAATTGGACAACTATTGTTATTCCTAATAAATATCCAGCTGTTAGCCCATTAAAAAAATTAAAAGAATATTCAGAGGGGAAGTTATATAAAAAAATATCAGCAACAGGGTTTCATGAACTAGTTATAACCCGTGATCACGACAAGCAAATATCTCAATTTAATATAAATCAAATTAAAGAATTAATAGATGCTTATCAAAGTAGATATTTGTCTCTTAAGAAAGCAAAATTTGTTAATTATATTTCTATTTTTCATAATTATGGAATTGAAGCTGGTGCGTCTATAGCTCATCCTCACTCTCAGATAATAACAACTCCTCTTATTGACAGTGACATTAATAAAGCACTGGAAACTTCTCAGAAATATTTTAATAAAAATAAAAAATGTCTTTATTGTGAAATGATAAAATTAGAAAGAAAGAAAAAGAAAAGAATTGTTTTTGAGAACAAACATTTTTTGGTTTTATGTCCTTTTGCTTCAAAATCAGCATTTCAAATGATTATAACTCCTAAAAAACATCTTTCTCACTTTGAAGATATAACTGAAGAAGAAAAGATAGCCCTGGCCCAAGTATTCAAAGTTGTTTTTTCTAAATTTTACAAAGTGCTCTCTAATCCGGCTTATAATTTTTATTTGCATACGGCTCCTTGTGATGGGAAAAAACATAATTATTATCATTGGCACTGGACAATATTGCCTAAAACAGCGACTATGGCTGGTTTTGAAATTGGAACACGTATGGAAATTTCTTCCATAGAACCGGAAAAATCAGCTCAAATTTTAAGAAAAGCGTAAAAAATATGAAAAAATTTATTATAGCAAATTGGAAATGTAATCCTCCTACTGAAAAAAAAGCCCAACAACTTTTTTTATCTATAAAAAGGGGATTAAAGAAAAAGAAAAATATGGAAGTTATTATCTGTCCTCCTTTTTGTTATTTGTCAGTAATTAATAATAATTTATCTTTTTTTAAATTAGGAGCCCAAAATTGTTTCTTTGAAGATAAAGGAGCTTACACAGGCGAGGTTTCTTGTGAAATGTTAAAAAGTTTAAAATGTAAATATGTAATTATAGGTCATTCGGAGAGAAGAAAGATATTCGGAGAGACAGATGAAATAATAAATAAAAAAATAAAAAAAGCATTAAAATTTGGGCTGGAACCTATATTCTGCATTGGAGAGACCTTAGAAGAAAAACAACAGAATGATACATTTAAGATTTTAGAGAAAGAAATTAAAAAAGGATTAGAAAAAGTTTCCAAAAATGAAATTGAAAAGATAATTATTGCTTACGAGCCTATTTGGGCAATTGGAAGTGATAATCCTTGTGAGGAAGACCAAGCCATGACAGTTGCTTTATTTATTAGAAAACTTATATCTCGTCTTTATAATAAACAAATTGCTAAGAAAATTAGAATTCTTTATGGAGGTAGTACAAATAGTCAAAATGCTTTCAATTATTTGAGAAACTCAGAGATACAAGGGCTTTTAGTAGGGGGATCTTCTTTGCAGGCCAAAGAATTTATTAAAATGATTAAAACATTTCATTAGATATGAAATCAAGCGATATTCGAAAAAAATTTCTAAATTTTTTTAAGGATAAAAATCATAAAATTATTCCATCAAGTTCTTTGATTCCTTCTGATTCTACAGTGCTTTTTAATTCTGCTGGAATGCAGCAATTTAATACGGTTTTATCTGGAGAAGAAAATGTTATTGAAAAATTTGGTTCAAGAATCTTAACTTCTTGCCAGAAATGTTTTAGAAGCAATGATATTGAAGAAGTAGGAGATGATACTCATAATACTTTCTTTGAGATGCTAGGAAATTGGTCAATTGGGAAGGACGAGAAAGAGGGTTATTTTAAAGAAAAGGCCATAGAATATGCCTTGGAGTTTTTCGGTAATGTTTTAAAATTGGAAAAGGATAAAATTTGGGTAACAATTTTTAAAGGAGATAAAAATATTCCTAAAGATAAAGAATCAATTCGAATTTGGCAGAAAAATGGGATTCCGAAAGAACGAATTATAGAATTTGGAATGCAAGATAATTTTTGGGGGCCGGTTACAGATACAGGTCCTTGTGGACCCTGTTCGGAAATTCATTTTGATAGAGGAGAAAAATTTGGTTGTGGAAAAAAAACTTGTGGTCCTAATTGTCCAGATTGTCAGCGTTTTGTTGAATTGTGGAATTTAGTTTTTATGGAATATAATAAAAACAAAGATTTGAAATATATTAAATTACCGCAGAAAAATGTAGATACTGGTATTGGTTTTGAAAGATTAATGGCGATTTTGGGGAATAAAGATTCTGCTTATGAAACAGATCTTTTTTTACCTCTGATTAAGGAAATTGAAACATTAAGTGATAAAAAATATAAGGAAGCAAAAAAAAGTTTTAGAATTATCAGTGACCATATTAGAGGAACAGTCTTTTTGATAATAGAAGGTATAGTACCTAGTAATATTGGCCGGGGATATATTTTAAGAAGAATTTTAAGGAGTTCTATTAGACATGCCGAAATTTTAAATTTAAAAAAATATTGGTATATTAATTTAATTAAAAAGATAATTGATATATATAAGGAAGTTTATCCGGAAATTAAAAATAAAGAAACAGATATTATTACTGTTATTCAAAACGAAGAAGAAAAATTTGAAAAATCTCTTAAAAAAGGATTAATTCAGTTTGATAAATTATTACAAGCGAAAATTAATTCAAAGCAGGAATCAAAAATTATTACGGGGAAAGAGATATTTGATCTTTATCAAAGTTACGGTTTTCCCTTAGAAATGACAGAAGAATTATCCAAAGAAAAAGGGTTTGCATTAGACAAAAAAGATTTTCAAAAAGAATTTGAACATCATCAAGTAATTTCCAGAGAAGGTGCAGAGAAAAAATTCGGAGGACATGGGATTTCTGAGATTGAAGACCAAGAATCAAAAATCAAAATTACTAAGTTACATACAGCTACTCATCTTTTACAATCTGCTCTAAGAAGTATTTTAGGAGAAGATGTAAAACAGATGGGGTCAGACATCAATCCAGAAAGACTACGTTTTGATTTTTCCTTTAATAGAAAGTTGACAGATCAGGAGATTAAGGAAGTTGAGAATTTAATTAATAAAAAGATAAAAGAGAATTTAAATATATTAGAAGAAGATATGCCCTTTGAAAAAGCTGTCAAAACCGGAGCTTTATCTTTTTTTAAAGAAAAATATCCCAAGGATGTTAAAGTTTATACAGTTATTAATCAAAAAACAGGAAAGGTTTTCTCTAAAGAAATTTGCGCAGGACCACATATTAAGAATACTTCAGAATTAAATCTTTTTAAAATTACAAAACAAGAATCTTCTGGTGCGGGAGTAAGAAGAATTAAAGCCATTATAAAATGAAGAATTTTTTCAAAAATTTTATAAAAAAGAATAAAAAACAGAATTTTTTAGTAATAGATATTGGTTCTAAAGAAGTTAGGGGATTGATATTAGAAAAAGAGAATAAAAAAAATAGAATTAAAAAGTTCTCATCTGAAACTTTTAAAGAATTTGGTACATTTCAGACAAACAGTTTTGAAAATGATGTTTTTAAAAAAGCTTTTTCTAAAGTTTTAATAGAACTTGGCTTAAACAATGATTCATTACCAACAACAACTTTAATTGGGTTAAATCCTGAAATCCTAAAAGCTAAAATTACAAATTTTTCTATTAAAGGAGAGGATTATAAAAAAATAATTGAAAAAGATGAAAAAACATTAGAATTAGTCTTAGATAAAGCGCAGAAAGAGACAATTAAAAATTTTATAAAATATGATGATAATGAATTATTAATTAATGATTTTCAGATTATTAGAAAAAATATTATTGAAAGAAAAATTTCAGGATACAAAGTAAGTTCTGCAAAAAGTCATAATGGAAATTTTTTGGGGTTCAAAGTTTTGGTTATTTTTACATTAAAAAGATATTTAAAAATAATTGATTTTGTAAAAACATTTTTTAATTCTAAAAATATTCTTTTAGTCCATAAAACACAAGGTATATTTTCTTGGCTGAAAAATAGGAAAAAGTTTTCCGGAGTTTTTATTGATATTGGTTCAAACTTTACGCAAATTTTTTTACTGAATAATGGATTGATAGAGCATATATTAGAAATTAAAATGGGTGGAGATATATTTACAAAAACTCTTTCCGAAAAATTAGGGCTAACACACGAAGAAGCAGAAAACTTAAAAATTGAATTTGCCAAAGGAAATATAAGTTCTAATACGGGAAAGATTATTCAGGAGTTTTTATCAAAACCACTTGATCTTTGGTTTGACAACTTGAAACAGGAGCTTAAAAAATGCTGTAATGATTTTGATCTCTTTTTACCAAAAAACTTTTATATTTTTGGAGGGGGTAGTTTATTACCGGGCATAAAAAATATTTTAAAAAATGGTGATTGGGAAAATTTACCAATTTTATATACGAGTAAATCAGTAAAATTTATTTCACCTAATGATCTTCCAATCAAAGATGAATCTGGGCTTTTGAGAAGTCCCAAAGAAGTAGGAATAGTTTTTTTAGCATTATCTATATAAATAATGTTTTATAAAATAAAAATATATGGTTAAAAAGATTTTTGATATTTTCCCTCCTAAACCAATGTCTTTTAAAGTGGAAAAAAAAGAGCCTGAAAAAGAGGTAAAAGAAAATAAAAGCAAAAAATTCTTTAAAAAAACAGGAATAATTATTATTTGTTTTTTGGGATTGATTTTTCTAATTAGCTTACAAGCATCTTCAGAAGTAATGGTTCAGCCATTTAAAAATACTATAGAGTCTATGGCTGAGGGTTTAAAAGCAAGTCCTCAGATTGAAAATATAGATTTTGATAATAAAATTATTCCAGCTCAATTTTTTGAAATTGAAAAAGAAACTTCACAAAAATTCTTAGCTACTGGAGAATCCTTTGAGGAAAAAAAAGCACAAGGAATTATTAGAGTTTATAACTCGCATAATCCGCCCGAATCTATGACTTTGGTAGTAAGAACTCGTTTTCTATCTTCGGAAGGGTCAAAATATTTTAGAGCTCTTCAAAGTATATATGTTCCAGCTGCTAAGTTAGAAAATAAAAAAATCACGCCAAGTTTTGTAGATGTTGAAGTTGAAGCTATGGAGTCCGGAGAAGAATATAATATTGGTCCATCTAATTTTTCTATTCCAGGATTAGTTGGCGGTTCTTATTATTATACAATCTATGGAGAATCAGATTCTGCTATGACAGGTGGATTTAAAGAAAAAGTAGAAGTGATTACTTCTGAAGACATCGAAAACGCTAAAAAGAGCTTAGAGGAAACTTTATCAAACGAAGCTCAAAATTCTTTAGCAGAATCTTTACCAGAAAATTTTGTTTTACTGCCTTCTGCTATTTTTAGCCAAGAAGTCGAATCTTCTTGTTCTCAAAAAGCGGGAACCCAAATTTCTGAATTTACTTGTGCAGGAAAAATAAAAATAAAATATTTGGCTTTTAATGAATCTTTTATAAAAGAAATATCTAAAAATATTATTTTTTCTAAAATGTCTGAATTAGATAGAGCCATAGAAGAATCTTTAAGTATTGAGTATGTAGAAAATAGGGTAGACCTAGATAAAGAGGAAATGATTTTAAATGTTAAAATTTTATTAGATACATATAAAAATATTAATGAGCAATCTTTGAAATCTGAAATTTTGGGAAAAACGCAGGAAGAAATAAAAAATATTGTTTTCACAGATTTTTCAACCATTGAAAAAATAAAAATAAAGTTTTGGCCATTTTGGATAAGAAAAACCTCCCTTAATTTAGACAGAATCAAGATAAAGATAGACATAGGGGGTTGACTTAAAAGGGTAAATTTGTTAATTTAGATTATCATCAAAGAAAATGAAAAAACAAAGCATTAAGGAGAATGGCCGTGTGATTGAGTCTCTCCCTGCTCTTAGTTTTAGAGTAGAATTGGATAATGGCAGAAAGGTTCTAGCTTACCTAGGGGGTAAACTAAAACGTTATAGAATTAAGATTTTGCCTGGAGATAAAGTGCTTGTGGAAATGAGTCCTTACGATGAAAATAGAGGAAGAATAGTGTATCGACTTAAATAGTTTTTATGAAAGTTAGATCTTCGGTAAAAAAAATTTGCAATAAATGCAAAATCGTAAAACGAAAGAGAAGAATTTATGTTATTTGTGAGAATCCCAAACATAAACAACGCCAGAGATAAATGGCGGCTTGGTTTTAATTAGATAAATATGCCACGTATAGCAGGGATTAACATTCCCGATAAAAAACAAATATATATTGCTTTAACCTATATCTACGGAATAGGCAATTCTTTGAGTAAGAAAGTTTTAAAAGAAGCTGATATTGATTTTTACAAAAAAGCATCTGATTTAAGTGAAACAGATATTCTTAAAATTAAAAAGATTATAGATGAAAAATTTAAAATAGAAGGGGATCTTCGTAGAGAATTATTAAAAGACACAAGAAGATTAAAAGCAATTGGATGCTGGAGAGGAATACGTCATAAAAAATCTCTTCCAGTAAGAGGGCAAAAAACCAGAAAAAACTCAAGAACAGTTAGAGGTAATGTAAGAAAAACAGTTGGTTCTGGGAGAAAAGCAGCACCAGCACCTAAATAAAATTTTATATTAAATAAAGGCTATGGGTAAAAAAAGAGTGATTCAAAAAACAGAAAAAGAACTTTTGCAGGAGCGTGAACAAGTTGAAAAAGCTCTCCGAAAAGAAATTCAAACAAAATCTTCTGCCAAGCTTAAAGAAGGTAATGTTTATATTAGTTCAACTTATAATAATACAATAATAACCTTAGCTGATAAATTGGGAAATGTTTTAGCCTGGAGAACAGCTGGTTCAGTCGGCTTTAAGGGTGCCAAAAAAGGAACTTCTTTTGCAGCTTCTAAAGTTGCTGGAGCCATATCTGATATTGCTGAAAAATTGAGAGTAAAAGAGATTAATATATTTGTTAAAGGTGTCGGGGGAGGCAGAGAATCAGCCATTCGTTCTTTAGCAGGCAGGGGATTAGAAATTCTCTCTATAATAGATGTTACTCCTATACCCCATAATGGTTGTCGGCCTAAAAAAGCAAGAAGAGTATAAAATATGAAAAAAAACGTTTGTAAAATTTGTAGACGTCTAGGACAGAAATTATTCTTAAAAGGAGAAAAATGTTCATCTCCTAAGTGTGCAATGATTAAAAGAGCATTTGCTCCTGGACAGAAAAAGAAAAAAGTAAATCGTAATATTTCTGAATATGCCAAAGAATTAAAAGAAAAACAGAAATTAAAGAATTGGTATAATCTGAAAGAATATAAATTTAAAAAATATGTTCAAGATGTTTTGTCTAATAAAGGAGAAATAGAAAATCTCTCAGAAGAACTTATCAAAAAATTAGAGAAACGGCTTGATAATGTGGTTTTTAGAATGAATTTAGCTAGATCTAGAAAAGAAGCTTGTCAATTAGTTTCTCATGCTTATTTTTTAGTAAATGGCAAAGCAGTTAATATTCCATCATTTTCAGTGAAGAAAGGAGACATAATAAGTTTAAAAGATGCGAAGAAAAATAAAAGACTTTTTACAGAAATTTTAGTACCCTTGCAAAAAAACCAAATTTCTTCTTGGTTACAATTTAATTTAAAAAAAATGGAGGGCAAAATAATAGAGGAGCCTTCTTTGGAAGAATCTCTCCCTCCTGCTGAAATTTTGAGTGTTTTTGAGTTTTATTCAAAATAATTTATTAAATTTATGATTCCTTTACCAAGTTCACCAAAAATAATTAAAAAAGAAAATAATAGAGCAGTTTTTGAAATTGAAGGATTATATCCAGGATATGGCATTACTATTAGTAATACTCTTCGTCGGGTTTTGCTTTCTTCTTTAGAGGGAGCAGCTATAACCCAAATAAAGATTAAAGGTGTGAGTCATGAATTTTCAACAATTCCAGGAGTTTTAGAAGACGTAATTACGATTATTCTTAATCTAAAAAAAATAAGATTTAAATCTTTTGCTAAAGAACCACAAAGAATAATGCTTAAAGAAAAAGGAGAAAAGAAAGTTAAAGCCGGTGATTTTAATGTTTCATCTGAATTGGAAATTAAAAATCCAGATACTCCTATTGCAACCATAACCGCAGAATCAACTCATCTTCAAATAGAAGCTATTGTGGAGACAGGAATTGGATATCAATCTGTAGAACAAAGAGAATTAAGGAAACAAGAATCAGTAGGTATGATACTCATAGATTCTATTTTTACCCCTGTTAAAAGAGTATCCTTTGAGGTCGAGAACATGAGGGTAGGGAAACGAACAGATTTTGATAAATTAAAAATAGATATTGAAACAGATGGCACGATATCTCCTAAGGAAGCTTTTTTAAATGCATCAGAAATTCTCTGCAAACATTTTTCTTTATTTTCTGAAAATGATAAAAAAACTTTAGAAAAGCCATCTAAAAAAGAAACAACTGAAAAAAAACAAATAACAAAGAAAAAAGTTGAAGTAAAGAAAAAAAAGATTGTTTCTAAAAAAGAAATTAAAAAGGTAAAAAATGAGAAAAAGAATAAAAGCAAAAAAACTATCCAGAAGTAAAGACCAAAGAAAAGCATTGAAAAAATCTTTAATAAGTGAGTTTTTTTTGCATGGAAAAATAAAAACAACCGAGGCAAAAGCTAAAGAAATTCAACCATTAATAGAAAAATTTATAACAAAAGCCAAATCTGTAAATTATTCCAAAACAGATGAAGACAACAAAGATAAGACAAAAGGAGGAATATCCCAAAGAAGATTGTTAGGTAAACTTTTTAGTGCTGAAATTGTTAAAAAAATTATAGAAGAAATTGCGCCTCAATTTAAAAATAGAAATGGCGGATATACTAGAATTATAAAGATTGGGGCCAGAAAAAGTGATAGTGCAAAAATAGCAATAATAGAATTAGTTAAGTAATCCATATTTATGAAAAGAAAAACTCATACAATTGATGCCACAGATGAATCTTTAGGAAGATTAGCAGTTAGAATATCAATTCTTTTAAGAGGCAAGGACAAACCGGAATTTATGCCTAATCAAGATGGTGGAGATTTTGTTCAGGTCAAGAATATAAAAAAAGTGAGAATAACTGGTAATAAATTAGAGCAAAAAATATATTATCATCACACCGGATATGTTGGAAATTTAAAAGAGATTCCAATGGGTGTAGTTTTTGCTAAAAATCCAGGAGAAGTTTTGAGAAAAACAGTTTTAGGAATGTTGCCTAAAAATAAATTAAGAGCAAAACAAATTAAAAGATTGAAAACATTATAATTATGATTGAAGTTAAAAAAACAATAAAGAGAATAGATAAAAAAACACCTAAGAAGCGTAGTTCAACTGATGTTGGGAAAAAGAAAATAATCAAGAAAAAACAAGAGAAGAAAGTAAATAAAGTAAAGAAAGAAATAAAAAAAGAGCCGAAGAAAGAAGTAAAAAAAGTTGTTAATCAATTACCAAAGAAATCTTCTGTTAAATATTTTGAAACAATAGGAAGACGTAAAACATCTCAAGCAAGAGTTCGTCTTTTTACTCAAGGAGATAAGGATATCAAAGTGAATGAAAAACCTTTTGATGTATATTTTATTACTCCTGACCTACGGAAAATCGTTGAAGCACCATTAGAGATTATAAAATCTCCAGACAAATTTAGGATTTCTGTTCAAGTAAGAGGTGGGGGGATTTATTCTCAAGCAGGAGCTGTACGTCATGGTATTTCAAGAGCTCTTTGTCTATTAAATCCTTATTTTAAGAAAAAACTAAAGAAAGCAGGATTTTTAACTAGAGATCCTCGTATGCGAGAGAGAAAGAAATTTGGGCTTAAAAGAGCAAGACGCGCTCCTCAATGGAGTAAGCGATAGTATATTTATGCTAAAAGAGTTAATTGATAAATTTTATTTAGACGAGCAAAAAAGTAAACAGCAGGCTCATTTCTATGTTACTGATGCCGGGAAATGTCCTCGGGCTGTTTTTTTTAAATTAAAAAATGCACCTAGAAAAAAACTGGATGCTCGTATTTTAAGAATATTTGAAATTGGCGAAAATTTTCACAGGAATATTTTTAATATTTTATATCGTTTAAGAATTGGCGTAGTAACAGAAATTGTTATACCCAAAAATGATTTAGTTTCCGGAAGGGCTGATGCTATACTTTGCATAGATAATGAAAATTATGTTTTAGACATAAAAAGTATGAATAGCATGGTTTTCCGAAACTTAAAAGAGCCGAAAGAAGAAAATGTCTATCAAATTCAGCTATATCTTCATTATTTTAATATGAAGAAAGGCATATTACTCTATATAGACAAAGATAGGCAAGATATAAAGGAATTTCATGTTGCCTATAACACGGGATTAGTAAAATCACTTTTAAAAGACTTTAAAGAACTTAAAAAGAAAGTTGATTCTGATATTATCCCCGAAAGATTTCCTGGATATCCAAAAAATTGGCAATGTATGTATTGTCAATTTAAAGATATTTGTTCTTTAGCCGGGGCCAAGGAAATAAACTGGGGGAAATTTAAAGAAAAAATAGATAAAACAACTATTTAATAATAGAGGTTGAAAAGAACAAATTATTTTCTGAGAAAATATATAAACTTTCCAAAGAATTATTATAAAATATCTTTGGATTTTTTAATTCCTTTATGGAAAATATGTTTATTTTATCTCTGGTATCAGTTTCACTTATTCTAATTTTATCTCCTAAATTAAATGCTAAATAGTTGTAATTAAACCAAAGACAATCTCCAATTATTTCCGAAAAACGATTTAAAAATATTTTTATAACTTGACTCAAATTCTAAAATCCATATTTCATGATTATTCCAGCAAACTGCTTTTCTAGAATCAGATGAAACCTTTATACCTTGAACATTATCAAGGATTTTTTCAAAATCTTCGGCAGAGGAAACATAATAAATCGCATTATCTTCTAATAAAAATATTCGGGAGCCCTGACTTTCAATCTCATATTTCTTCTCCGGTTCAATTAAAAATGGTTTTTGATTTAGAACTTCTTTTATTTCACTGATATAATCATTTTTGAAGACAAAACCAGAAGTTGAGAGCCAAATAATATAATCTTTTGTTGCTTTAAAGGTTATAATGTTATTTAAAAAGATTCTTGGTTCATCTTGTTCCAATTCAAGGTCTTTTTTAAAAATTACTTGATCTTTTAAATAAAAAATCTCATTTATATTATTGGGGTTAAATGAAATATTTTCTATTCCCTCATCTGGAAAATTAACTTTGGATAAAGTCGGTTCTTCAAAATTATAATCTAAGAGAAAATAGAATATATTTTCTTGAGAGTCTTTTGTTTTAATTAATATTCTATTTTTTTCGGAATCCCATTTTGATTCAGTAATATCTATTAGTAATACTCCTAATTCTATTAGATCTTTTTCGTCTAGTATCGTCTGTTTTGTCTGGCCATTAAAAATTAGTTCTTCTAAAGTCCAACTTTCTTGTTCGGTTCTTTTAAGTAATATCTTTTTCTCATCTTCAGAAACTAAGAATTCTTCTATCTCTTGTTCTAATACGTCAAAAAGAATATTTTGTTTTACCAAAAGAATATTTTCTACTTTGGTTACTTGTTTTTCTTTTATTTCTAAGTTTTTTTGCCATGTTTGAAATTCTGTTTGTCTAACTTCAACATTATATTTTTTAGGTAAGAGATTTTCAATCAAGGCTGTATTCGCAAAAAAGCCAGTTTGGTCAATGAATTTTTCATTAATATAAATTTCTGCTGAGGTATTTGATACTTCTATAAAAATACCTCCTGTTTTTACTATTTTGTTTTCATCAAAATCAAATCTATATCCTTGCGAATATAATAAAATTAAGGGGGCTATTAAAAAAAATAAAAAAACACAGAAAGCTAAAATGATTAATCTATTTTTTCTTTTCATGTAATCTATATTAGAATAAAATCTTTAATTTGCCAAATTATATCTGTTGGTATCGCATACCAACAGACGGAAATCCCTAGAAAATAGTTCTCGGTTTTTTCTTGACTTTTTAGAAAAAGTTGATATAATTAACATAGTTGTTGAGAAATTTTATATCTCAACTTTAACAATAAAATAATCTAAGAAAGTAAAGGAGGAGAGGAATGATAAGAAAAATGAAATACAATGAGAATTTTCTTGTTAAAAAGTCTAAAGAGATTTTAATTGATAGTAGATTACCATTTAAACTGCAGAAAAGGGAGTTATTAGAGGAATTAAGATTCCCCCTAGATGATAATGTGTTACTTCCTATTCAAGACCACGAAAGGATTAAATTACTTTTTGAAAAACATATCAGGAAAATACCATTTTTAATAGGTGTTCATTTGAATCTAATGACTACTCATATTACTCCATTTTTCTTAATCGGGAAGGATAGAATAATTAAATATCGTGATGGATTTGGAAATTACCAATTTATCAGTCAAAAAGAGATGTTTAATAAAATAAAGAGATTTTCTTCACAATGTGGATGGGTTGAATTTATAAATTCAATCTGGAATCCCATGACTATCGCGGGAAGAATAATTTATTTTTCTTCTATTGAACAACTTATTGAAATTCAAAAAGGAGTTGTGCCTACCGAGCTCGGAAATAATAGAACGAAATCTTCTTACCTAACTATCAAGCTTCTTTTTTTTGGATTGGATCCCCAAGAGAAAAATAATTTGAATAAATTTAGTTTTAAGGAAACCGAAGTGAATAACCTAATTTCTTCTCTGAGGAGATATAGACGGGGGTTTGAAACTCTAAAACGAATTGATAATTTCCCAACTTTAGAATTTGGCTATACAGAAAAAAACAGATTAATAGTAGTGGATGTAGATTGGCCAAATCAGTATATGTAAAAACGGCTTTTATATTTTTAATATATAAGCCGTTTTATTTTAATTTAAAGATTGTTTATTAAATACAATGTTTTCAGCGATTGATGGAAGAAAGATATCTAATATTTTTATAGTTTTATTTTGTTCTCTAATCCGTAAATCTTTTTTCTCTCCTTTATGAGTTCCTTGTATAACCTGCCCGACAGGACTATAGACAGAAACATAATTGTTTATTTCTCCAAGAATATATCCTTCCAGTATAAATTTAAATCTACGACCATCTTCGTATTCTATTAAAACACCATTCCCGATATCTATATATTCATTTTGTTCTTTAGGATTAATGACTTGGGCAAATTGAGCTATTTGTTTCAGCTCTAACAGTTTATTGTTCCACATCATTTCCTCCACTAAGGCTCTCTTAAATCCTTCATCATGCCATGTATCTTGACCGGAACCACTTTCTGCCTTATCTTTGATAACAATATCCAAATTTTTTTTGATTGTAGAAATAAACTCCTGTAAATCGTTAAAACCTTTTTTTGTAAAAATATAATCTTTCATCTTTTTCACCTCTTTATTTTTTCTAATCTTTGATATATTAATTTTACAAAGTGCTTTTATTTATGTTATTGTAGTATAAGCTTCAAAATATAATTTGTCAATTACATTTATATAATTAATGATTAATATGAAAAATGAAGAAATTGAAATTAAATTGCAATTTAGAAATAAAAAGAAAATAATTTCTATTCTCGGAAAAAAAATTAAGTTTCGAAAAAAGTTCAGAATTTATGATAAATATTATAGTCAGAATTATTCTGATATGAGTAATGTCCATAATTTAATTAGAATTCGAGAAATCAAAAATAGTAATGCCGAATTGACTTATAAAGGAAAAACAAAAAATAGAAGCAATATTTGGTATCGGGTAGAATTAACCACTCAGATTGCATCTCCTAAGGCGATGGAAAAAATTCTAAATAATATAGGATTCAAAAAAATTTCAGAATATCGAAGTGAAAAAGAATACTGGGAACTTGATAATTTGGAGATTGTTTTTAGTAAATTTACCTCACCTGCTTATTTAGAGTTTGCAGAGATTGAAGGGAAATCGGAGAAAAAAATTAAAGATCTAATTAAAAAACTTGGCAAACACGTAAAGGAAGTTGGAGAAGAGATATTTGAGGTATTTGATAAAAAACGAAAGGAAAAACCAAAAAAATTTAAATAGTAACTGCAGTATTCGGTATATTTATGAAACTTAGTATTTTCTAATAAATTATAGTTAGTTTTTATATTTTAAATACTCTTTTAAGATAGCGAGACTTAGAGGGAATATTTTTTCTGGTTTTTTTGCCAGAATTTTTTTAATCTTACTGATAGAAATCCATCGAGGATCTTTATTTTCTCTGAATTTTTCAGTTAATTTTCCACTGATATAATTACTAATAAAGGCTATTGAAATATATGCCCTTCCTTTTTTCAATTGTTGATTACAACAAAATGGTTTGTAAATAGCTACTACATTTCCGTTTTTTTGAGTTATATAATTTGTGACTTTTTGACCATCAGAAATTTCTGATATAATTCCAGTTTCTTCTTTTGTTTCTCGAACAGCGGCGTCTTGTGCGAGTTCGTATTTTTTAATTAAGCCGGACGGGATTTCTAATTTACCTGTATTTTCGGGATCAATTGTAGGCTTGTATCTAGTTTGGACGAGAATTCTAATTTCTTTCCTATCCTTTCTTTGTACTAAATTTGAAACGACAGGAATAGAAATTGATAAATCATCGAAATTGATATATCTATTTTTTATAGGAAGATAATAACCATTTTTTCTTAAAAATTCGTAAAGAATTGGACAATTATGATAAATCTCATCTCTAAGATTTAAAATATCTCCTGGCATATTTAAATCACTCTTTAATTTAAGAGAAAAAATATTTTCTTTCCCACAATTTTTTGCTAAATCTTTAAATGAGTTCAATGTACTCCATCTGATTCCCTTAAAACGCCCCCTTTTATATGGAGTTTTTATACCAATTAAATAGATTCCTCCGTTTATTTCTGGGCCGAAAACAAATCTTTTTTGGTCAAGTCTTGCTAGGGCTGTAATAAGATCTTCCTGTGATATAAAGGGGATATCCATCGGAATTAATATTATTTTTTTGTAATTATAATTATTTTTATTAGAAAGAGTGGAAAAAATATTTTCAAATTTATTACTTTGTGTTTTTTGCTTAGTTCTTTCTTTTTTCCAATTAGTTACTATCCCCTCTAACGAAAAATTTTTTTGAAACCATGATAAATCATCTAAACTATCAACACCTACTATTAAATCGTAATAATCAGAACTTCTAATTTTATTGAGCAAATCAATAAAGCATGCTTTTGAAAATTCATAAGCAAATTTTACTGAAGTTTCTTCAGCTATTCTTGTTTTAACCTTTCCGATTTCTGGTTTTTTAGAAAAAACAATAACTACATTTTCATTTTTTTTATTTGTAATCATAGCTTAAAAATTTACTAATTTATTATTTTACCATGTTTTAAAACCAGCTCCCGGTGATTGTGTTAAAAATAATCTTGAATCAACGATTGCCTTAAATATAGCTGGGCTATTTTTTTGTTCTATAAAATTTTTAAGATTTATTTGATAACTATTTATATGGCAAGGTTTAATTTTAAGATCTGGGGTGATAAATATTTCATTAGATTGATAACATTCTTTACATATTTTTGGATTACCACAACCTATCTCTATAATTACTCCCGAAATGTTTTTATATCTTATTTTTTTTATTGGCAAATAATTAGATTGTCCCCTAAAACTTCTTTCATTTTTTTCGGTTTGGCAACCAATATTAATGAGACATCTTTTTATTTCTTCAAGCGGAATAGCCAATTTGATTTGTGTGGGGGATATAGGTTCAAAATTAAGAAATTTAAATTTAAAGCCAAAACTATTACAAAATTCGACAAAATCTTTAAATTCTTTCGGTGAATCATTATATCCTCTTATAGGAACATATTTTAGCTCTACTAAAGTATTGCTAGCAAATTTTGGTAATATTCCCAAATTATAAATTATTTCTTTAAATTGTTGTTCAGTGCCATTTGTGATTCTTTGCCAGGTATAAAAATTTACAGAGTGAATTGAAATAGCTATTTTGTTAAATTTTATTGATAATTTTTTTAATAATTCTTCATTTAAATTTATACCATTCGTATGAAAAAATAAATTCTTTAAATTAAATTGATTTAAAAAATTAATTATTTCAATAATTTTTGGATGCATTGTTGGTTCACCCCCAGTGATTGAAATATTTTTAAGACCCTTATTAATTAATACCTTTATAAAATATTTTAATTGTTTAGTGTCAATATGTGTTTTATTTTTTTGTAATATAGGCATTCCTTCATTTGAACAGAAAAAACACCTGAGATTGCAATGATCTGTTACAGCTATTCTTAGAGGGAAAAGTTCTAAACAATCTTTTAATTTGATGTTTTCTGTATTCACATTAATAATATTTAAATTCTGGTTCTTTATTCCAACCAGATATACCCAATCCCGGGGCTAACATAAGATATTCTCTGGAAACTCTAAACAAGTCTAACAATTGGCTATAATTTTGTGTATTAATTGCGTGAGTCAAATCAATCCGTGTATCGAGAACTGAACAAGGTTTTAGATATAAACCATTACTATCTTTATATGGTTTAACAAATATACAAAGAAAATCGTAACAACTTTTACAAGTAGCTTTTAATCCACAGCCGAAAATACTATGCAAACCACAAGGTGCATTTTTATATATAAAGTTTACTCCGGGAATATATATATCTGGATTATTATGTTTTGGTACATTAGAGGTGAACTTACAACCTATTTTTTCTAATTTTTTAAAAAGCTCTTTTCGACCAACAATATATTTTCTCTGTTCTGAATATTGAGGTTCAAACTCTAAAAACTTTGGGTGGAATTGATACTTATTACAAGCTTCTAGAAAACTATTTAATTCTTTTTCACTATCATTAATCCCTCTTATGACTACACTTTTCAAAAATATCTTATTACCAATATTTTGATTTGCAATATATTCTAAATTATATATTAGTTTTTTAAATTTTTCTCTTTGTAATTTCAAGGTAAATTTCGTATTTAAATTTGTTATTTTATTCCAAGTTTTAAAATTTAAAGAATGTACCGATATTCCAATTCTTGAAAAATTATCTTTTATTTCATCAATAATTTCAGGTTCTAATTCAATACCATTACTATGAAGTGAAAATCTTATATGTGGATATTTTTTTGTCCACTTTATCAATTTAAATTTTCTTTCTTTAAAATCAGGATGAATAGTTGGTTCACCTCCACTGAAATCAATCGATTTTAGAGGAGTTGTTTTTAAGAGCATTTCTGATAATTTAATTACCAGATCGATATTAGCATGATTGTATGATTTGGCAGAATAATTAGAGCCTTCATTAGAACAAAAAATACACCAAAGATTACATTTCGGTGTCAAAGTAAATCTTAATCTTAATTTTTTAAATGAATCTATGAGTTGAACATGTGTTAGTCGCTTTATTCCTTTTTTTACTAATGAAGATTTACTTAAATCATAATATTTTCCTGTTTTTGTTTTTCGAACAGTAGCTTCAGCCTCTTTTTCCCCTTGATTTGTATTTATTTTTGCCATATATAAACTTATCTAATAAAGGATTTACCTACTTTAATTATATTATTACATAATTTATCCTAAAATAGAATCTTAAATTTTATAATTTAATAATATTTTATTAGAATATATCATTATTCTTACTATGGTCAATGTATTTTATAAAGTGGAATGTATTAATAAATCTTTTTTAACTTTTTTGGAAGATGTTGTTAAGTATGTTGTATTAGATACTGACAAGAATTAATTAAAGAAATTATTGAAGAATTTAAAATGGAAGCAGAAAAGAAAGGCATTTATCTTAGAATTGAAAAATTAAATCGTATCTCCATGATTAAAGCTAACTATGCGAAACTTAGAGAAGCTATTTATAATATTATAGATAATGGAATTAAATATACTGAAAAAGGCGGAATAACAATATCTCTAGAAATGAAAAATAAAAAGTTAAAAATTATGATAAAAGATACAGGCATTGGCATAGATAAAAAAGAAATGAATAGTTTATTTAAAAAAAACCTTTGAAAGAAGTAAAGGGACTCAAAAATTATATACTCTAGGTCGGGGGATAGGGCTATATATTAGTTCAAGTATTATTAATGCTCATGATGGTAAAATTTGGGTAGAGAGCTCAGGAGAAAATTTTGGTTCTACTTTTCATATTGAGTTGCCTGTAAAATAGATAAAAGATGAAAAATAGTGTGATTAAAACAGTTACTTAAAACTGTTTTTTTATTGAAACTATTGCCAATTCCATAGTTTTAAGATAAAATAAAGAATCTGATATTGATAAATAACCTTAAAAAATGACTGAGAAATTCATAATTGAAGGAGCAAGAAAACTGGAAGGTGAAATTGAGGTCAATGGTTCTAAAAATGCTGCTGGTCCTATTTTGACTGCTGCTCTACTTACTAATGAAGAATGTATAATTGATAACCTTCCTAAAATTTCTGATATTTATAATCTTTTAGACATATT
>Ga0114918_10001805_pt1 | contig 19235 bp, 33 predicted proteins | sample LantaG_FD_87015 | JGI IMG/M metagenome (GOLD analysis project Ga0114918, IMG submission 87015) | Deep subsurface microbial communities from Baltic Sea to uncover new lineages of life (NeLLi) - Landsort_02402 metaG | ecosystem: Environmental > Aquatic > Marine > Oceanic > Sediment | place... | reverse complement strand
CTTCTGGTACGTGACCTGTTCAACTATGCATTATCCAACGGCATGCAGATCGTCGGACATAATCTGGCAAACTTTGATATCCCGTTTATTCTTGGAGAGATGAAGAAGGTTGGGCTCTCTTATGAGTTCCCCCGGGGATCGATAGTGGATACAGGTATGATGGTAAAGGGTCTGCAGCTTGGCATGATGCCTGGTCTGGATGAACAGATCTGGCAATGGATGGCACGTGTGTCATCGATGCGCTCACATGTTAAGTGGAGCCTTGACAAGTTCTGCATGGCTGCGTTCGATCTTGCAGCTAAGTATGGTGTTGGAGCTGAAGGTGCGCATGATGCCGGGTATGACTGTTACCTGACACACCTGGTCATGTCGGAGATGAACAACCTTATGGACCAGTACGAAGGAGTAAAGAATGAGTCGTAGCCCGAGACTGTTAGCGATTGATCCTGGAACCAATTGTGGGTATTCATGGATCGACGTAGTGCAGCCAGTGACACCAGCTTCCAAAGCACTACGAATGCAGTCAGGTCTCTGGTCCCTTGACAAGAAGAGGTTTGGTGATCAGTCAATGAGATATGTGGAGCTGCGTCGGTGTCTGATCGAGATAGACCCTGACTTCGTTATCTTTGAAGAGATACGGTTCCGACACAAGAGTACTGACGCTGCCCGTATGTATTACGGCATCGTTGCCACGATTGAGCTGTGGTGTAATGATCGTGGTGTAACACACACTGGTATAGTGACCGGCGACGTGAAGAAGCGTGCAACGGGTAAAGGTAACTCAGGCAAGCCTCCGATCATTGAGGCTGCGAATGAGTACTTTGAGATCGATCCACCGCTGAGTATATCAAAGACATCTAAGGATGACAACATCGCTGATGCGATGTGGATGTGTCAGCTTGGACTCGAATTATATGGTGATGTTATCACCATTAGGAAGGAACGTGATGAATAACGTGGTGGACTTGAATGGTAACCCTGTTAATGAACCTGAAGACGACGCTAACGAGGCTGAGATTGAACGGATGATAGCCGGTACCTTGAAGAGTACAGCTGACCTGTTGTTGTTGGTGTGGCGTTGTTACTACCTTGTAAGGATGGACCTCATTAACAAAGGTCAAGGTAAGGTTACGCCAGAGATATTTCAGGACATGTCTCAGGCGCTGGCTACCATGGCTTCAGACGAGTTTAAGGTTGGTGACGTACGTAAAGACGTCAAGGCTAAGCTGATGCCGTTCTTGAAGCGTATGTCGAACATGCAGTTCAACGCTATCTCTGCTGAGAAGAATCTAGGAGGGCCCAATGGATCTTGATTATTCACGTGAGCCAACTGACGATGAAGTTAAAGAGATCGAAGGCCTGATCACCAATGTAGACACACTGGCTAAGAACGTCAGGCCACTAAACGACATCACAGGCCATGTACCTGTTGATGAGGGAACTAAGCTGCTCGACACGGAGCTACGACCTCTCTCATCAGTAAAGCCTGTGACGTTTACGAAGAAGCTTGATGAGATACCAGTAATATGGTTCTCGATGGCCCCTGCGTATCAGCTGTGCAAGATACCGTTCAGCATATCACAGGAGTTTATAAACTCTGATCTAGGTATCGGCGCCAGGATACTGACGTACAAACTTCAGTACCCAATATTTTCAGGTCTTTCTGATGATATTGATGTCGTCGAGGCTATCGATCCGGTACACTGGCCTGCACTACACAAGTTCCTTTCGCAGTGTGGGTTCCAACAGGGAGAGACAACATACACCCTAGAGTGTACTACCATGAAAGCCTTTGACAAAGCACACAACAGCAGGTTCATGCTAAAGGTGATAACACCGTCATCACAAACAGAAACCTGTAACCCGGTTACTGTAGCTGGTGGGTTGATAGCTATGCAGTTCCACAAAAAGTAGTGCAGGAGGAGAAATGACAGAGAAACAGAAAAGTAAAGGAGAACAGCCACAGCCTAAGTTCCACGTGAGCTGGATTGACCGCACTACCGATGTACTGAACCGTGCGGAGTACGACACCATTGAAGAAGTAGCCACCATGATATCTGAGGTTAAACCAGAAAGTATTAACGAACTTCACGTCTTCCACGGGGTGTTCCTCAGGTTAGACGGGATCACGCAAATGCAGATAGTAAAGCTGAACGGGAAATCGTATTCGATTGGTTAGGAGAAACTGAATGTTTAATGCTATGACATTGTTCATGGAAAAGGAACCTGTAGTTCCGTTTATGGATCTACCAGGTCCAGCGCTAATCGCGTTAACAAGGTTTGGGCGTACAGCCTTCACCCACAAAGCAATAGGGCGGTTGGCTGAGATTAAAAGTGTTATGAACAGTCATGGAGTGCCCATCGGTAGTGTAGTGGACGGCATACTTGCATTACCAGATGATGTATTAGAGCCGATGCTGGTCGAACTTGGTGACCATTCATTCGGACCTATAATCAACTCCATGTATGTGCATGGTCACCCGAACGTAAGACCACGTCAGTTCATCGCTGGTACCACATCTGACACGATGGTAAAGCGAGAGATAACGGTTAAGCGTATGCACATCATGTTCTATAACGTACAGACCAGTACGTTTTCTGTGCCTGATATCTTGGACCACGATTACGGGCATTTGTTCTACTGTCAAGATACTGTATCAAGGGTTGGGTCAGCCACAGCAGTAAATACTCACGGTGAAGAGTTTGGTGCGTTTGTTCGCTGGAGGAAGAAGATGTGGAGAAAAGCGAACAAACTATTGCGCTCTATTGAGAAGTCGAAACCTGTAGTAAAGCTTGGTGAAGCCATGGTGACACTTACTGCCAAGTCAAGGATAGCACGAAGAACAGCAGAGGATTTTCTGCTGGAAGAGCTGCGGAATAGCGGTGAAGGCTTTGTGTCACTGGCCGGCATACGAAACTCAGACAGCTACTCAAAACTGCTTGGTGGAGCATACAACAGAGCAGTTGAGCGTGGTGAGGTAGTATCTGAGAGTACCCTTATGGAGTACAATGAAGAGAAGCTGGCAGCGTTCAACGTGGACGATTCTTTCGCCCCATGTATAGTGTCTCATACTCAGGCAGTGACTCCACGTATTGATCCGTTTGGCGTTGATCCGATAGCCGATCCTATAGTGTTCAACGGAGAACAGCTTCCATTTTAGGGTTTGTACGGTACAATTACTTGTGTTATGGGATGGGCAGAACGGTCTGTCCATCCCTTAGTACTTGACCCAGAAGGCTTAATTGGGTACAGTTAAACAAACTGATGGAGGAGTTGATATGGACGTTGTTGATATAGGTGGAGCGTCAAAACGTGGTAGACCTAAAGTACCACCGATGCAAACAGTAGTTTTTGGTGATGAAGGTGAGAAGCTGGTAAACGAGGCTGGTATGGAGACGGATCGTAGAGCACCTGACGACATAAGGAAAGCTGGAGCTACGATCTCTGACCGGGTAAAGACTGCGGTAGCCAGTGATGGCGCTGTAGTAGCTTATCCCGATGATCACCCAGCGAATGATCCAGATATTGAAGTTCTACCTACAGGCGGTCTGAAGCTGAGGAAGGGTCAGAACGTACCCGGGATTGGCGTAGGTGCAAAGCTTGGTGATGTAAGAGAAGGGTTCACGAACGGACAAGAAGGCGAAGAAGAGCAGAAGCCGTTGCCGGACGCTATGGATGTTCTGACAGGCCAGCTGGAAGAGCTTGAGAAGCAGGAAAGCTTAGATCTTAGTGCCGTGCCCGTAGCAAAGGATAACTCAGGTACTCCGCTTGTTGAAGTAGTGTTCCACACCCCGTTTGGTGCTATGGTGTCCTACTATCATATCGTCAAGCAGGACGGTCAGTGGCTTATTCTCGTGGTTGACAATACGCAGCCAGCTGCCCAAAGGTTTATACCGAAGCCAGTAACTGAAGATGGTAAGTCTAAAGCTGTTGACATTACGGTCACTGGTGCGGACAATCAAGAGCAGCATTTAAGAGCGACACCGCTTGGGCTGCAGTTCACTATGCAGCATTATGACTTCGTGGTGCTCATGCTGGAGGACTAAGCATGGAAAAGCGTAATGACTACAATGAAACAACGCCTTGCAGAGCGGCACAAGCCGACAAACCTTGCGACTGTAGTAAGTGTAAGTCATTGAATAAGACTGCTGAAGACAAGTCGGTGTCCATTTATGATGTTGATCACCTCGGGGAGAAGCACAAATGAATGGTAGCTCAAGTTCACTGTTCTCGTATACAGACGGTCAAGGTAGTCGTAAGAGTGGCATGCCAGATCCATACAGCACATACAGTACACTTCAGATGCCTGAGTCAATCTCTGATGTCATGAAGCTGTGTGAGTATATCTGGCTTACCTCCGGCCAATACAAGATGGCAATGCAGAGGGTCAGCAGGTACTTCTTGACTAAAGTTGTATTTGATGGTGTGTCTGATACAGAGAAGAAGAAGTATGATGAGTTCTTCAATGGCACGCTGAACATAATGAGTTTACTGTCTGAAGTCGCAGATGACTTGCAATGTTACGGAAACTCATTCACAAGCTTGTATATGCCGTTCAACCGGATACTCATATGCGAGAAGTGTAGTCTTACCAGAAGTATCAGCAAGATACCTGACGACAAGATAAGCTTTGACCTTAAGAAGTTGAAGTTCAACGTTGAGTGTCCACGCTGTAAGAGTAAGCAGGAGCACGCGCATAAAGACTTGCGGTCTAATGATGAAGCTCGTATCAACGTCATCAGGTGGAACGTCCATGAGATGCAGCTTCTTCATGATTTTCTGTCTGGGACTACCGACTATGTCTGGAGCGTGTCACACGATCTGAAGAAGGTGATCAAAGAAGGCAAGGTGTTCTGGCTCAAGACTACACCGTTTGAAGTCATTGAAGCTGTGGCTGGCAAGGGTGTGTTCAAGTTTAACCCTGATGTTGTCTACCACATGAAAGAACCTGTGATCTGTGGTGTACGTAACCGTGGCTGGGGTATTCCCAGGATGCTGTCAGTGTACAAAGACATCTGGTATGTTCAGATGCTCAAGCGATACAACGAAGCACTGGCGCTGGACTACATCGTACCATTCAGACTCATAACACCGGCTAAAGCAACAGCAGCTGATCCGCTTATGCAGTACGACCTTGCCAACTGGTCTGGTCAGATAGAGGACATGCTGGTCAAGCACCGCCGTGACCCAACCGGGTGGAACACTATGCCGTTCCCAGTCAACTATCAAGTGCTCAGTGGTGAAGGCGTAAAGCTTTCACCCTTCCAGCTTATCAAGCAGGGTACTGCTGACATGAACGATGCGCTTGGTGTTCCTATTGAGATGTATCAGGGCTCAATGACACTGCAGGCAGCACCAACAGCTATCAGGTTATTTGAGTCAACTTGGCCACACATACAGTCATCGCTGAACGGGTTTCTTACCTGGCTTATTAAAGGTGTCAGTCAAGCATTTGGTTGGGAAGAAGCCAAGGCTAAGTTGCAGACACCTACTTACGCTGATAACCTCGAACGCAAGCAGATGATCTTCCAGCTGGCAAGTGCTAACCAGATTTCCAAGCAGACTGCTTACGCTTCTATCGGTATTGATCCTGAGGAAGAACAGCGTCGTATGCTTGAGGAGACCAGCTTCCAGCAGAGTACACAGCAAGACTTTGAGGAGCAGGAAGCCAAGAAGCAGGAGATGCAGGAAACAATGACACAGATGTCTGCACCTCCTCAGCAGCAGGTAGGCATGATGGGCCCAAATCAGATGCCTATTGACCCTGCTACAGGACAGCCTGCGCCTATGCCTGCTATGGATCCTGCAGCTGGCGGTGGTGGTATGGTACAGCCTCTTGGTGGGCTACCAGGCATGACCATGCCAGGCGACACCAACCAAGCTACTACACCGCAAGCGATCATGCAGCAAGCAGAGGAGATTGCTCAGCAGCTTATGGCTATGCCTGAGACAGCACGTAAGTCTGAACTGATTAACCTCAAGCACAGCAACCCAATGCTACATGCACAGGTTAAACAGATAATGACTGACATGGAACAGCAAGCAGCGTCACAGGGAGTAGCATCAATGCGTCAACAGGCGCAGCAGGGAATGTAATTACAGCTGGTGGAGTAGTTAACAGGAGTCTACTATGAGTACACAGGCACAGCAGGTGTTTAACAAACAAGTTGCACCAGTTAGTTTGGGAAGCACATTTGTAGCCGGGCTAGATCCAACAGGTACATACACCTTTGGATTAGCGCAGCGCGCCAAGAGAGATAAGCAGCACCTGGCGGCAGGACTTGCTGGTGGTCTGATAGGCGGAGCTACTATAGTACCAACAGCTGTAGGTTCTGGTATTCAACTAGCCAAGTCTTTAAGAGGCTTGAAAAAGATGCCAACACTTAGAGGCAAAGGTGCATACCTACTTCAACAAGCTTATCGTGGTGGTCTATCTCCATGGAAACAGCTATATCACGGACTTAAAGGTAAATCGTATATAAACAAAGCGTTAGCCTCTGGGCAGATAGATGATTTAGCAAGTATGGAGCATAATTTACGCAACTCGTCGCCTCAACTCAGGAAGCAGCTTCGTGATTTGAAGGCAACGTCCAGAGAATACGCAGCTACAGGAGCGGCGCCTGAAAGTGTTATTAGAGGTGGAAGAGTAGCAGACAAACTTGGGTATGGACAGCTGGCTGACCGAGCAAGTAAAAGTGGCGAACGTCTGACCAATTACGCTAAAGGCGTTGACTCAAACGTTATGGACATCAGTAGTCGTGCTGACAAAAAATCTTTAAAGGACTTAAGGACAAATATGTCTTCTAGGCTAGGTAATGTGATCGCAGGTATAGGGGCGTCAGCCGCTCTTGGTGGTGGTAGCGCATATCTGCAATACAACCAGGGTAGGCAAGTAGGAGATCGACTTAGAGCTGCAGGAGTAGATCTTAGTAAGGATTAACGGATGAACATTTCTTTGGCAATGCTTGTGTTTGACAGGCCATTACACGCTGCTCTTAGTTTAAGCTACGCGTTGGCTAACAAACATGCAGACACTGATCTTAATGTATTCTACAGCATACACAGGCATACCCCTCCCCCAAGTGCAGCTATGGATGCCATGCTTAAGGTCTTGGAGTCTGCAGGTTACCTGAACTATCATTATATTCACGCCGACAAGGAACAGTCATGCGGAGGCAACGTTGACACACTGATGACAACGATGGGTAGCTGCTACAAGTATGACTGCTTCATGAAGATCGATGACGATGTGTTGATCGGCGCCGGTACTGATATTCTTATGAGTAATACACTGATGGCTCTTGAAGATAAGGGTATATTGATGCTCATGGGTCAGGTAGTAAAACAACACATGAGAATGAACAAACCTTTCTCATGGGAGGTCACGTACGAAGGACAGAGGGTTGTTCAGCGTGCACGCAAAGCCTGCCCGATGGAGACTTACACAGCTGTCAACCCAAAGATGATGCAGCTACTCGTAAATGGTGGTAAGAGTGCATTGTGTGAAGACCGTAAGGGCACATACATGCCGTACACCCGCAAGGTCACGGGACTCGGGTACAAAGTAGGCCTCGTACTTACTCCACACATCAAGATGCAGCACATCGGGCTGACATCAACGATAGACCCGGGAGCCCCACGTAACTGGGCACCGGCTACCTCATGGGATAACCCAGCAGTTCCAATTGATATACCACACTTCAACTTTGACGAATGGGTTACGAGCCATATTACTGACACACAGAAAGAGTTCTGTCTGTCAACGCTCAATACACTTAACGGCAGTGTAGAAAACGCAGAGCGAAAGTCTGGAATACAGTTGATCATAAACGAAATTGAGAAGTACTCCCCAGGGCAGGGTGATGTAGCTCTGCCAGCTTATGCGTCTTCAAACTTACACACCAGCGGAGTACGGGTAGTGCACCGTGATGGTAAGACGATAACGAAGGGCACAGGTACTTTGGTACGCAGACCAAAGACGGTTAAGCGTGTGTTGATCAGACATCCATCCAAGGGCTAATAATGAACGTAAGCATCATCACTACCTGCAAAGGTAGACTTCATCATATAAAGCAAACTCTTCCACTTATGCTTGCTCAAAACTATGATAGCTTTGAGGTGATAGTCGTTGACTACGGCGATCCTGACGGCTGCACAGCAGCACTGACTAAGTGTCACCCAAGCGTAAAGTTTATTCGCGTGTTGAACAACACAGATACCTTCAGTCCAAGTAGAGCACGAAACATAGGGGCCATAGAAGCTGCAGGTGAGCTGCTCGCGTTTGTAGACGGTGACATTATGTTGAGTAGTGAATGGCTTTCAGTCTGTTCAGGAAAGATTGCTGATGGTGCTAACCTTATACTTCCAGAAGGACACAGCACTGAAATCACAGGTACGTGTGTAATTGACAGCAAGTTGTACTGTACAATTCGTGGATATGGAGAAGACCTACTTGATTGGGGTTACCAGGATCATGACCTGTATAACCGTGCCCGTGAAGCAGGAGCTGTAGTTGGCTTCTACGAACAATCTATGGTATCAGCTATTACTAATTCTGACGAAGAACGAGTAGGCAACTATGCGGATCACCGTGCTATGTATACCGGCACAAGAAACAAAAACATATCAAAGAGGCGTACTGGACGCATCAACCCTGATGGGTATGGTCTTGGTAAAATGGAGATTGTGGTAAATGGTAAATCACACGAGAAGTTTACTATTAAATACACGTAGGCCAACCAGTAACCTCCCACCCTGGGATAGGTACATGGATCCTACATTCATACCTATTGAGCTACCGTCGTATCTTGAGACAGTACGTAAAGCATTGGTAGGCAAATCTACTGAGTGGTGGACGCTCACACTCAGGGTAGAGAGCATACTCGCCATAATGAGGTCAGACCGCTACGCTGAGTACTACGAATGGCCAGATAGTAGAGTTACAAACATGGCTGTAGAACCGTTCTACACCGACTTCACTGAGACACTGACCACGCTCACTACTGAAGCGACCACGGCTGATGCTACAGTAATATACATACCATCTGATAAAGCTGTTGAGGTATACCGTTCATGGGATCTGTCACTCACCACTCCAGGGAGCCTTCTGGTAACGGACACTAATGGCAGCAAGCAAATGCCATTGGATCCGTACGGTAAGATATCAGGTGACCTACAGCTGGCTACAGACTTTGTACTGGGGGCACAGTGGAAATTGGTATCAAAGACTCAGCCTGTCAACTGGCCAACAACAGTGTTCACCAACATGGCGTTAATACCTGACACAGCACTCGTGCAGCTATTCAGCCCTAGTGGTCCAGACGAGGCTGATGTACTTGCTACCTTTAAACGATGGTGGAGCAAGGGCGTGTACAGTCAAGAAAGACTTGCAGCTATAGCCTTGGCGTATGTAAGAAAGGCTACGGCTCTCTTATAGGATTGTGTAATAGCTAAAAAATAAATTACGGGACGCTTAGAGCGTCCCGTTTGCTTTTGTCATAAGGAGGTACGATGAGGTTGACGTTATCTGACGCACAGAAAACAGCAACAAAACTTGGTATTAGGTTGACTGAACATGAGTGCACGATTAACTTGAAAGATTATGTGTGCCCAGCGTGTGACGGTAAGTCTGTCTGTAAGCATTCACGTAGGAGCAAGCTCATTAAAAATATCGATGAGTATGATAGGCCAGTATTGGTATTCGTTGAGTTCCATATATTACGATGTGTTGAATGTTACTGCTGCTTTACACCAGACACCGATGTCTGCCCTAAGCATGCACGATATGGGTATGGAGTGTTCAAAAAAGCAGAGGAGTTACTTAACAGCGGTCTGACGTATATGGGTGCGTCTGACGTATTTTTTAGCGAGTACCATATCAGGGTACCGCACACCACTATGCACGATTGGGTAAACAATGAGAAAATACGGTACGAAGGAAGACACAGAAAAATTGCTCGCGTGGCAGGAGGGAGTGAGGGAAGCGCTGAAGCAGCAGTTCCACTCCAATGATGTTACTGAGGTGTCAGTCAACGAGATAATTGATCTACTTGAAATAGGGTTCATCACACCACCACCAGATGTAGGTAACCCCCTGTACCGACGTGGGCAAGCAAACACCAGCGTATTCAGTGGCTGTGACTATTACGTTAAGACTGGCGACAAGACACCGTCTAAGCTTAAGTCCTCACACGGGCGTAAAGTGCTGGTTTGGCAGTATGTACCTGAGCTGGATACTCGTGGTGCAGATGAAAACTGGTATCACTAAGCCACCTTAAAACTGCCCTAAAATGCGTTATTATACTATGTACTGAAAGGTGACTATCTAGCTATGCTAGTGTGTTCAGTGCACTTGTTGATTTTGTGTTGTAGTTTGACTGTCAATCTGACTGCAACTTTTTGTTTGAGGACGCGAAAACTGAGGAGATCCAAAATGACCCAAGACACAAAAGACACTACAGTTGAAACACCCGTAGCACCTGCAGTAGATGAACCAAAAGAATCCTGGTTCAAACAGTCGATGTCTGCAGCAAAAGCTGCAGCAATGGCTGTTGTTAAGACAGCAGTAGTAGTAGTAGAGAATGCTCCTACTATTGTTGGTGCTGGTGGCGGGGTGGTAGCGTCCCAAGCCCTCGGGCTTGGTGGCGTGCAGCGCGTTTTCGTTGTGGTTGCCGGTGCTATGACTGGCAGTCTGGTTACACACGCCAATGCGTCACTTGAGCTTAATAACAAACTCAAGAGAAAGGAGCTAGGTAACAATGCTTAAACTTGCACAAGCAATAAAAGCTAACGCCGCTCCAATAGGGCTGGCGTTAGCGGCTGCGGTTGCAATGGCTGCAGCTGGAAGACCATTGTGGAAGATCGGATTAGTCTCAGGACTTACCGGTACATCCACCTGGTTGTTGGTGAACGCATCGTTCACTGAGAAAGAAATTGAGGGGCCACCCGCTCCTGTAGCAGGCACATCTGAAGCAACTGAATCTCCCGCCACAGTGTAAGCTGTGGTGGGGGATTTCCCCCCTTTTATTTTTTAGCTACTGTAAAAAGTAGTTGACATAATGTAGCACATCGTTGTACACTTTAAGCGTAAAAGAAAAACCCCCCTCCTTCCCGCCACGGGAAACCCCCATCACCCGGCCTGCCCAGCCGGGTGATTTTTCATGGGAGTACAAGATATGAGTGAAGAACTAGACGCAGTAATGAAGCAGCTTGGTGACTTACAGGAACAAGTAGGTAAGCTGTCTGATACCATCATGAGCCTACAAGAACAAAACATGGATTTAAAAGGCGAGCTGCATGAAGCAAGTGCAGCTAAGATGTATAAGCGTGACAACGTTGCGCTGAAAGAACAGCTCAGTATTGTTATGGGTGCGTTTAAAGTAATAGTACACAGCGACCGTACAGGTGGCAAAGCTGAGTTCGATTCAATGCTTGCAGCCCTTGCGTTTGCACACACGTTTTATAAAGAAACAGGTAATCAATGTAGACTTGAGCCATTCTTTAAATAGCTACTTGACTACATCCATCCAAAGAGTATAATAGGTCTTATGGCTCAACCGTGGCGAGCCTAATTTAGAAAGTCAAGAGGGGCATCCAAACCACTTTTCTATGATTAGTGTTTAGGGTCTGTTGGCTTTCGTAGACTAGCAACTGCAAGGTTGCTTGGATGGAGGGCTGTCTATGACACCCGTAAATAGTGCGTTAGTTTGTGTGTATGGATCAGATACCTGTGCAAGATGTGAAGAAGTTAAGGATGCCTTTAAAGAGAAGGGTATCCTTTTTTCATCTGAAGACATCAGGTACTTGAACGATCCGGAGCGTAATCCAAACTGGCGCACTAATGGTTCTGTTGAGTTACTGGCAGAAGTAAGCTTCATGGATTGGAACGGCGATCTTCCAATTGTAGTTGTGGACGACCAGGTGATCCTGGCAGCTAACGCTGACAAGATCGAAGTGGACGGTATCACAGTTACGTTGAATAAGAAGAAGTCATCCCACTGTGAAGGTGGCTTGTGTAAGGTAAGCTTCGCAGAACCTGTAATGAGAGACGTAGCAGTTGCGTGACTCTCGTGAGTATTGGGGGCTCACCCCCAACGGTGAGCCCGAGCCCCGCCCTAACGGGCGGGGCCTTTTTAATGGAGGTTGTATGAAGGAGATAGGTATATATCTTCTGGACGAGCTTCCAGATGATATACAGGCAAAAGCGATAGAAAACTTGGGGAACTCAATGTCAGAGTGGCTTCCTGAGACTGAAGACATAAGACGGGAAATGCAGTATGTCCTGGAAGAGCACGGCTACATTGACATGGATATATACTTCAGCCTTAGCTACTGTCAAGGTGACGGCGCTGCAGCTTATGGGCAGCTTGATATGGAACACTGGGTAAAGAAGCACCCTGAGTACTGGTGGCTCATAGAACCGGATGCCGGCAGCATAGTAGACGTGCATGTACATGGAGCCATAAACAACAGATACCATCATCATAACTCCATGCATGTGGAAGTCGAAGTTTGTGATGAAACAGTATACACAGCATTCTGGCAGCACAAGATCGATGAGCTGGATGAGGTTATCCTATCTGAGCTAAAAGAGATGTCTCACAGAATGGAAAAGGCTGGGTATGAGTTAATCGAGGCGGTACGTGAAGAGGATTACATAAGGGACTTCGCGTGCGGCAATGATACTCACTTTTTTGAAGACGGCAGCATAGCTCCGTCATGGATGAGCGATGACTCTAAGGAGGAGGTAGCATGAGTTTGAAGGGTGACCTGAAAAATAATGAGTTGGACGAAGTAGCGAAAGGTGAAAAGATAGTATGTGACGTACCGCCTGAACTGCTGAAGCGCTGGAACGAGATAAGGGACATCAGTGAGAAAGCGATACGTTTGGCTCACGAGTTGAACAAGACTAAAGATAAACAGGAAGCCATGTCATCATTGTTCTGGCATGACGTACCAGCATGCGATGAGCAGCTGGAGACCAGTGAAGTACGTGGCAAGGGTCTTGGCATACGTGTAGGTCCAGACGGCATACCTGTCTTTGTCGAAATGGAAGTTGATGACGACGACGGTCACCCTGCAGACAAGCTAATCAGATTCCTTAAAGGGCTTTCTGGTCGGGGTGGAGAGTGAATGCAGATCATCTGGTTTCCCAGCTGAGAGAACTTGGCACGGCGGTAACGATAGTCAATCTGTGTACTACTCTCACACCCGAGCAGGAGTTAAGGTTCGGGAGGAAATTTATTGCTGTGCAATGTGCCATGCTTGAGAAGGTGCCGAAGCTCAAGCGTGGGCACATTGTTGAGATCCTGCTACAGGCATACGAGTATGCCGTTGAAGCAGTTAAGGTGGATCAACCTTCGGGTGGATGCCCACGTTGTGGTGGAGTACTTAATCCGGAACGACTTGTAGTCTCGGATGATGGCATAAAAATGAATGCCAGGTGTACATGTGGACACACGGAGGAGCTATGAACAAGCATATACCAATAAAAGAGGTGGAAATATTTGACCATGAAAGCGACCTGAGTGAGTTGACTGATGCAATTGACACAGTAATGCGCTTAGCGTCCACCATGTGTGATAATATGCCAGAGTGTGATATGGCACAAGAGTCGGCGTCTGCCCTTGAAAGTGTAACGTCATATCTTAGTAACGCCGATTCATGCGCTAGTGACATCGAAGCCAACATAACCGGTGAGTTGATGGAGCTTGAGGAAGGTGATGTCATCTACTCCAGGAAACAGACAGATGCGGGTGAACGAACAATATATGTTGTTACCGACGCTCCGTGCCTGGATGAGTACACAGACTCATATGACTACACTGATTTTGAGGCACCAGAGATCACCATGAGGAATATCAAGTCCAAAGAGGAGATATCTGTCGAGGTCACTGAGTCTCGTATGTGGGTGGCGAACTACTACAGGCTTCCTGCAGCTATCGTGAAAGAGTACGCTGAAATATTTGACGTGCTCAACCTCATGATGGTGCATGAGTTTGGTAAGCTTGCTGAGGTAACATGTGCCAGAGCATCTGCTTGACATCGCTATAAGTTGTACGGTACAATTATACCTTCAAGGTTCAGCAGGAAAGGAGACTTACTTGTCAGAATCTGAAGAGTTAGAGACGTGGGCATCGTTGGCTGAACGTCGAGCCGAGTCCAGGACTTCACTGTTCCTGATTCGACTGATTGTTTTCATAGCCAGGCTCACAAGACTCAGGTAGTACACACAGGGGGCGCATAAGCGCCCCCATTTTTCTTTTGGAGGTGACCTCATGGGAGAGACAGTTAGAGAATCGTGTCCGATATGCTTTAAGCAGCATGTCAGAGCAGCTCGTAAATACTATTACGAGATGCACAAAGACCCGGCATACTTTGAGTATGCTGAGGATCCTCATATGGATGGCTTCATGGAGGAGATCGAGCACGCTGAACAGCAGTGCCCGTTCCCACAACTGTTCATGAAGATACGCAGGGTAAAGAAGGCCTTTGAGGATGTGGATATCTTGAAGGAGTTCTTTGACGTGTCATCCAAGGAGAACTGGTGGGAGACACTCACCAAGATCCTGGTGGAGGTCCGTGAGTTACGGGCAATGGAGAAGCTGGAGGAGATAGCAGCCCTCCAGACAGCGACACAGATGACAGGAGAGATAAAAGATGGGTCTGTTTGATGAGTTAATCAGCAAGCATGCGCAGATGGAGGTGGTGAAGCTGCACACGCCTCTTGATGACAATCAGGCTGCAGAGTTGGTAGACTGGTTTCGTGTGCTGAAAGGCAATCCCAAGCCTCCTGAGAAGCTGAAGGACGCAGGGATAGAGTTACCCAACAGCCTGCTCATGTATATGAGTGTGCTGCTTGGTAGTCCGGTGGAGTTACAGGACGACGAGGTAGGTGCTGAGGACATAGGCATCGGTGCTGTGCTCACATACAAGGGGCAGGAAGAGGACTACAGTAAGCTGCCTGAGTGGATGGTACCGGCGCCGCCTGAACCACAGTTAATCGCATACCACGATTACCTGGAAGAGCGTGTGTACTTACTTGAACCGTACGCCATGAGGAACAAAGGCTTGTTCGGTGGTATGCACACATGGATCACAGGCTTCGCTGCCCGGGAGTCATTGGCGGAAGCAGTGAAGCGGCATAAGGAGATAGAGACTGAGTCCAAGTTATCGGACGAGGATGTCACCAAGATTGAGGAGACCTTGGAGCAGATACCAGAGATGCCGGATACCATACAGGACCCGACAATGGATCAGTTCCAGTTTCTTAACCTGCCTCAAGGGCAGAGAACACCATTAACATACCTGAACTGGGTTGTCCAGTTCAACGAGGCTCGTAAGTACGAGCTTAGCAGTAAGTCAGAGGACATTAAGTTCCAGATCGACTTACGGCGACAATTTTCTTAAAGACTTTTTTATCAAGGAGTATACAATGAAACTTATCGAAGGTATGAAGCACTTGAAAGTTCTTGAGAAGCGCATTGATCGCACTGCCGGTAACATCCAGCAGTACAGCAGCGCTCTTAGTAATGAGAAGCTGCCGTTTGGCAGTGAAGATGAGCAGAAGGCTAAGATTGCCTCTCTCGTTCAGAGTGGTAAGGATCTTGCTACTGAGTGGCTCACACTCAAGCGGGATATTGAGTACACCAATACAATGATCATGGTCGAGATCACAGGCAGGGAGTATGCGATCTCCCAGCTGTTGCAGATCAGGCGCATGATGGGTGGTAAGGTTGCATCGTTGTACAAGGCGATGAATGATTCCGATGCTGAGAATCGGTTTGGCCGGCGGTATACAGCTGGTGGCGACATCACGATCATTAAGCTGTATGATGAGGAAGAGAAGATGAAAGACACTGAAAGCTGGTTGGCATTCTGTGATGCTATTGACAGCAAGCTTGAGGTGATCAACGCCACCACGGATGTAATAGCAGCACCGTAATTAAACTATTGTCGTTCACCAGTGTAAAAATGGAAGCTGAGTTAACCCCTGGCTAGGGTTAAGGCCACTGACTGAGATATCCATTTGAGGATATATATAGGAGGGCTCATGTAAGCCTACTTAAGGCTCAAGTATTAAGGCTAAAGACTTTTTCCCGGTGGACTAGATGAAGCCGGACTCAAGGTTAATGGCTTATGACTTAAGTCTTTGTAAAACCCGGAATCTGGGTGGGGCGTGTTAACCGCCAACCAACCACTCCCGGCTGCTGACTGGACGACATCTTTATTTTATAAGGCTTTCTATGAGCCATATTATGGAGGTAAGTGAAATGCCATATACTGGTGGAGTACCACACAATGGCACTGATACATCGATAGCTGCTGCCAAGAGTCAATCAGGCAAGGCGACGGTTGATCGTATCAAGATATTTGAGTTGATAAAGAGCTGCGGTGATCAGGGCTGTACGTGTGATGAAGCTGAGACCAGACTTGGCATGTTACATCAGACAGCATCAGCAAGGATCAGAGATCTCCACAAGCTACATATAATTAGAGATAGTGGGGACAGACGCAAGACACGCACGGGAAGGTCAGCAAGGGTTTATATTGTTACCAAGGTGTGTGTTGTTGTCCCGTAGTATACAGGAGGAGCCGCCATGGCTCGTGGTATAATCGAGCGCAGCATTGAATACACTGCCGGTAGTGCAAGCACCACCCTGAAGATACTAGCGATCAATCGTATCGAGAGGGTAGAGGCAGTGACTGACTTCAGTGATGACCACCACGGTCACACACGTATATTTCTGCACAAAGGGCCGTGTAAGTATGCACGTGAGTCCAAGGAAGAGATAGAGCGTGCTATCACTGAAGCGAGTGCATGATATTCCCTACTCCCATGGGGACCGTGCCCTCTCCGTCTTTTTGGTCAACGGCGGAGGGGGTCTTTTATATGGGTGGCGTGGTGCCAGAGGAACTTGGGGGCAGGAGAGACTGGCATGACTAACGTAGCTAAACAAGAACTGTATACACGCATTGTTAAGAAGCTTAATGAGGTTACTATTAAGCTTGACACCTGGCAGAAGAGGTGCGACTATCTAAAGGACTGCATGGACAAGCAGCTGGTGGTACACAACACTGAGCAAGCTGAGGCTTACTCATCCAGGATCATTATGAACCAAGTTCCAATTGATAAGCTGTGTAAAGAGATCCTTGAGTTAAAGGATAGGTTAGAGGACATGCCACGGGTGTATATTGCCTAGTGGCATTTTTAATGGTAGGAGACGGTATGCGTTTGAATGTAGAGTTAGTTCCAGAGACGTGCTTCTTTAAGAATCTGCGATCAGAGCTTAACAAAGCCGACTGGGATGTGTTACGCAAGCAGACGTATAAAGCCTGCGACTATCGTTGTGAGATCTGTGGCGGCAAAGGCAAGAAATGGCCGACAGAATGTCACGAAATTTTTCACTACGACGACACTGAACACGTACAGACTCTAATTGGATTAGAAGGTCTGTGTCCACTATGTCATTCGGTAAAGCACTTTGGACATACCCAGCTACGAGGAGCCGCCGATGAGGCTCTCAAGCATATGGCCAAGGTCAACGAATGCACCTACGCTGAGTGTATCAAGTATTTAGAAGGGGTCTTTAAGTTATGGGAGCAAAGATCAACACACCAGTGGAGTCAAGACTTAAGTTTTCTTTCTCGATTCGATGTGACACTCCCCGGGTCTAAAGCCGAGGATACGACTTCTGGTTTGTACGGTACAAACCCATTATCGATTATGGCAAGTAAGGCAAACGGAGATGCACATGAGGAAGAGAGCTGTGATGCAACAGACACAGGATGGTTTGACTGAAAGGAGCGTGCCTATGAACGACATTCACTTTTTACCGTGGTACCGAACAACAAACAAACCCTTAGATTCTTTTCACTCTTAAACACACACAAACCAAAAAAGGGTTGGGGTAGCACCCAACTCTCACGTCATCAACACCACCCTTTTGGGTGGAATATTATTAGCTATCAGAGAGCTTAAACAATGGCGTAATTGCGTCATAATAATATGTACTATTGGTTAGTTAAATAACTAGTAGACACTGCTGCATTCGCCCATGGGTGTACGTAGTTCTTTTTACGTGGGAAGGGGAATCCAATGCCTAGCGTTGGTGACTTCGTCCGGATCAAGGGTGGCACTGACATTGCGTACGTCATAGAAGTTGACGGCATCTCCGCAATTGTCTGCCGGCTTTCCGGTGAGTGGAACGCGCTTTACTTGTGGCAGCTGGATTACTCTGGCAGCCCAGTAAAGTAAGCGCCACCACCCATGCTGAAAAGCGTGGTGCAACATCAGGGACCACTCCAATCCTCTAACAAGAGGTGGTATGAGGGCGTCCCACACTCCTACGGCTGCGCACATATGATGCGAGTCTAGGCGTTAAGCTCACGTGACGGGCTTGAGCAGGGACACGGATGTCCCTTATTCACTCAAAACTTAACCGCATTTTGCGGATAACTTTTTCTTTTTTAAGGAGGTAATAGTCATGAGTAGATTAGCAAAGCTTATAGCAGAAGGTATTGCGGAAGGCCTGGTCGAGGGTGTGCTGGAAAACACACGAATGAGCCTTTCTGACCTGGAGGCTGAGAATGCGAGGCTTCTTCGTAAGCGTACCAAGCGTACGACGAAGGGTGGACGCATTGTCCATAAGGTCACTACCACTGGTGGTACCTTTGACACTGAACGCAGGGTAAACTTTTACCTGCGTACGTTCGGTAGCGATACACTCGTAGCCACAGCCACTCAGTTACACGACTATTTTGATGGGTGGGGCGGACCAAGGATAAATATCTTTGACGGATGCATGAACTGCCAGAAGGTTAAAGCTCTTCTGGCCGAAATTGAATAAGGTAATACAATCAGCAGGGCCTCGTAACAGAGGCCTTGCTCGTAGTGTTATTTAAGTAATAAAGGTTAAGCAGTCTTTTTATGCACCCGGCTGTTGGCTACAGTCAGGTGCTTTTTATTATAGCCAAGGAGAACTAAAATGAGTAGGAATTGGAACGTCACAGACAACAGTTTGATCAGCGATTATGCATCAAGAGAGAAGCGTCTCACCTCACGCAAGGCAAAGATGAAGAAGCACAAGGTAAGAGGCAATCAGCTTCGTGCTGCTGGCAGTGAAGGTAAAGTAGTTGGTGCGATACTTGGTGCCATCATGGGTGCTGTGACTGGTGGTGTGGCTGGTGATGTTATCACTGATGATAAGGCTGGCACGGCTGCCGGCGCTGCACT
>Ga0114918_10001803_pt1 | contig 19242 bp, 10 predicted proteins | sample LantaG_FD_87015 | JGI IMG/M metagenome (GOLD analysis project Ga0114918, IMG submission 87015) | Deep subsurface microbial communities from Baltic Sea to uncover new lineages of life (NeLLi) - Landsort_02402 metaG | ecosystem: Environmental > Aquatic > Marine > Oceanic > Sediment | place... | reverse complement strand
TCGCGTGATTGAACTGGCCCACGGGTTGGTCGTGCGGGATGAGGCTAGCGCCGTATTTTCGCCGGCCCAATCAAGCGGGTGAGCGGGCCCGAGACCGGCCGGCTACTGCGGCCGCGATCCGGCCGGTCATGTCCTGCCGCAGGGCCTCGTGGATCGCCCGCTCCGCCTCCATCTGGGCGACGAGGTCGTGCCGCTCACCGGCGGCGTGTGTGGCCTCGATGCCACGCTGTTCCGCCCGCGTGCGGGCTTCGTCGAGCGCCGCCTCGAGCCGTGGGATCGTGAGGTCGTGCTCCGCCCGCACCGCCTCGAGCTGCGCCGTGTTCTGTTCCGCTTCCCCGAGCTGGGCCTGGGCAGCGGCCAGGGACTGCTCGAGTAAGATCCGCGATGTCTCGATCTGCTCCCGAGCTGCCGCCTGGGCCTTGAGCGCGGCGGCTGCCGTATCGCAGCGATCCACGAGCGTCGCAATCGCCTGCTCGCACCGGGCCACGTCGCGTTCCAGGTCGAGCGCACGAGCGCGGGCGTGGGTGTGCGCAGCCTGCTCGGTTTCGAGCGCGGCACAGAGGCCCGCCCGCTCGACCGCCAGGGCGTCAGCATGGCGGGCGAGATCGGCCCGGGTTCTCTGCTCGGTCTCGAGTTCGGCGGCGAGGGCCGCGCGCTCGGCTGCCAGGGCGTCGGCATGGCGGGCGAGATCAGCGCGGGCTCTCTGCTCGGTCTCGAGTTCAACGCCGAGCCGCTCGGCCGTGCGTCGCGCGGCGGCTTCGCGGGCCGTGAGGTCTCCGGTGGCGGCCCCGGTGCGGCAGCTGATGGTCCACTCAGCGAGCGCGGTGGCGGCGGTTTCGCCGTGCTTTAAGGGCGGGCCGGCCGGAGCGGTCTCCAGCCCGGCCAGTCGCCGCAGGTGCGCGTGCAGGTCGTGGGCCTCCGGCTGCACGGTGCGGACCATGCCGGCGCGGTGCGGGGGCAGGACGGACCCGAGGAGCCCCTCCTCGAACATGGAGGGCGGCGGTGTGAGCACCGTGCCGAGCAGGTTGGCCACGGTCGCCACGAGGCCGGCCGGATCGGCGACTACCTGATCGAGGTCGACAACGGCCGCCCGGTTCCGGTTCCGGTGCACAAACTCGAGGATCCGCCTGTTGTAGGCCACCCAGACGTCGATCGCGTGTCGCGGGTTGACGATGAAGGCCGTGTCACCGCGGCGAAACAGCGAGTCGACCACGTTCTCAGGCTGCCGCACCACGAACAGCCAGCGGGCCTCGGGGAGGAGTTCGGCCCAAAAGTCGAGCATCAAGACCGTCCGCGGATCCTTCCAGCCCCAGGGCCGGGCATTCGCCCGGCGACGGCCGATGAGTTCGGTCGCCTCAGCGCGGGCTGCCGGCGGCACGACGATCGTCTCGTGGCACGTGAAGCCCTCGAGCGAGAGGCCGTTGGCAGCCAGGATCCGCTGGTGCAGCTGGTAGAAGGCGAGGTCTTCGAAGTGCCCGCGCGGGTTGCCCGAGCCCGCGGCCATCAATTCGTCACCGAGGTGGATGCCCGCAGCCGCGACGATCGACGCCGTCAGCGACGTACCGGAGCGGTGCATCCCGCTGATGCCGAGGGCCGGCGGGTGGACGGCGTTCGGCGACGCTGTCATGGGGAGCGGACTCCGGAGCGAAAGGGCTGTGGGATTCTTTCAAGCGCCGCCCAGACCGTCAACGCCGCTCGTGGACCCGATCCAGGTCCGTGGTCTGCCCTGCTTGCCTGCCTTGCGTCATCTGCCGAGGCCGCCCTCGACCTTGACCGCAAACCGGACGGCGCGGTATTTACCGGCCGCAGGTGGTGCCGGGCCGCCTGAGTTGGCCGCACGTCCTTCGCTCGAGAGACCCTCTCGCATGCCAAATCCGAAGCCCGCCGACCTGCGGTCCTATTTCGATGCCCGCTGGTATGCCGCCCGCCACGGCGCCGGCCGCTTGTGCATCCGCTGGAGACCGTGGGCCTACTACCGCCGCCGCGGCTAGCGAAAGGGGCACTCGCCCGGCCCGCTCTTCGATGCGGCCTGGTATCTCAACTGTCACCCCGACGTGCGGGCCGCCGGGCTCGACCCGCTCACGCACTACGTGATGCACGGCTGGCGGGAGGGCCGCCAGCCGCATCCCCTCTTCGATCCGTCGTGGTATTCCGTCCGTTACCCTGACATCGCGGTTACGGGCGAGGAGCCGCTCTGCCACTACCTCACGACCGGCTGGCGGGAGGGCCGCTCGCCCCATCCGGCGTTTGATTCGGCCGGCTACCTCGCGGCCCATGCCGACGTTGCGGCGGCCGGGCTTGAGCCCCTGGCGCACTACCTCACAGTGGGCTGGCGGGAGGGCCGGGCTCCACATCCGCTCTTCGACGTTGGCTGGTACCTCGACCGCAACCCGGACGTGGCGCTGGCCGGGCTCGAGCCCTTGTCGCACTTTCTCGGCAGCGGCTGGCGGGAGCGGCGGGAGCCGTCGCCCGACTTCTCGCTCGCCGCCTACGTGGCGGCCCGGCCTGTGCCGCTTGCTGCCGACGTCAATCCGTTTGTCCACTTCCTGGTTACCGAATACGAGCCGGCTGGAGCCGATGCTCAGACCCGGGCGGCCAGCGCGGCCGCCTATGCGCCCGGCGCCTGGGCGGTGGCAGGCTCGGCCGCGCCTCCGGTCATGGCCGGTCCGGCCAACCGTGGCCACGTGCGGGCGATCGCGATGTACCTGCCGCAGTTCCACCGCGTGCCGGAAAACGACGCCTGGTGGGGTGAGGGCTTCACCGAATGGACCAATGTCCGCCGGGCCCGGCCGATGTTCGCCGGCCATCAGCAGCCGCATGTGCCGCATCCAGACGTTGGCTACTACGACCTCGCCGACCCTGCTGTGCTCGAACGACAGGCCGAGATGGCCCGCCGTCACGGGATCCACGGGTTCTGCTTTTATCACTACTGGTTTGACGGCCGGCGGATTCTCGAGCAGCCGGTTGAACGACTTCTGGCCAGCGGCCAGCCGGACTTTCCCTTCTGCCTCTGCTGGGCCAACGAGAACTGGACGCGAACCTGGGACGGCCTCGACCGCGAGGTGCTCCTCGAGCAGCGTCACTCAGCCGACGGCGACGAGCGGTTTCTGCGAGACCTGCTGCCGGCCCTCCGCGATCCGCGGTATATCACGGTCGAGGGTAAGCCGCTCCTGGCTGTCTACCGGCCGGGGCTGCTCGCCGACCTGGCGGCCAGCGCCGACCGGTGGCGACGGATCGCCGAGCGGGAGGGCCTGCCGGGATTGCATCTGGCCGCAGTGCAATCCTTCGACCAGGCCGATCCGCGGAGCCACGGCTTCGACGCGGCGATCCAGTTTCCACCGCTCCAGATTCCGGCCGCCAATCTCCGGGACACGGGGCTCAGCGGGATGGACCGCGGCTTCTGCGGCGGTGTGCTCGACTACCGCGAGGCGCTTTGTCACTCGCTCGCCCGGCCTGCGGCCGACTACCCACTCTACCGCGGCGTGATGCCCGGTTGGGACAACACGGCCCGGCGGATGGAACGGGCCACGGCCTGGGTCAACTCCTCGCCCGAGCTCTACGGCCGCTGGCTGCGGGGCGCCGTCGAGCAGATGCAGCGGGAGCAACCGCCCGAGCGGCAACTCGTGTTCATCAACGCCTGGAATGAGTGGGCCGAGGGTGCCCACCTCGAGCCCGACGTGCGGCACGGCTATCGGGTGCTGGAGGAGACCGCGGCGGCGCTCCTGCCGCCTGCCGCCTGCCGCCCGGCCGGGCCGGCGTCGGCTGCCTGTGTCCCGGCCCGGCACGGGGCCGTGCTAGAACACCGCCGAGCGCGACTCCGCATGCTGTTTGGCGGCGAGCTGCCCGAGCGCACGCACGGCTTCCTGCTGGAGCAGGTCGCGGCGGTCGCGGGGCTGGGGGCTGCCGGTCTGCGGCTGTTCCTCGACGCGGGCCGGCCCGCCTGTGAGATCGGCCCAAACATCATCACCCTCGACGATTCCTCGGCCATCGCCGCCGCGGTGCTCGCAGCGCGGCCGCAGGCTGCTGACCCGTTCGCGTTCGTCGTGCTCCAGTTCAATCAGCCCGAGGTCACGGCCCGCTGCGTGGCCTCGCTGCGGCGGCTCTCTGCCGGCCTTCGCCGGGTGCATGTTGTCGTGGTCGACAACGGTTCCGAGCCGGCGGCGGTCTCCCGGACCCGCGAGCTGTTTGCCGGAATGCCCGATGTGACGCTCCTGTTCACGGGCGAAAATCTCGGCTTCGCCAAGGGCAACAACGTCGGCTACGCCCATGCCCGCGACGTGCTCGGGGCCGGCTTCATCGCCGTGATCAACAACGACACGGTCGTGGGCGACCCCGAGTTCGTGGGGAAGTGCCTGGCGTCTTTCGCCGAGCGGGCCTGGTCGGTGCTCGGACCCGACATCGTCACGCCCGACGGCCGGCACGAGAACCCCTGGAACGACGAGGTCTACGAGGCCGGCGAGTGGGCGGCGCTCGGCGAACTCTACCAGCGGCAGCGGGCGACCTGGGAGGCGGGGGGGCCGGCGGAGTTTCGCCGCCTGGGCCGCCGCAGCCCCCAGGCGACAACGCTTCACGAGCCGATCCTGCAAGGGGCCGCGTATGTCTTCTCGCCGGTGTTCACGGCGGAGCGGCCGCAGGCCTTCGACGAGCGGACGTTTCTCTACGGGGAGGAGTTTCTGCTGGCGGTTGACTGCCTGCTGGCCGGCCACCGCGTTGTCTACGACCCCCGGATCGTGATCGCCCACGAAGAGGGGGTGTCCACGGCGCGGGTGCCGGAGCGAACCAAGCTCGCGCTCGGCTACGACGCGGTCATCGAGACGGCCCGGCTCTGCCAAATGCGGCTCGAGCGTCACCAGGCCGCCCTGGGCGGGAAGTGGCTCGAGGCCGACGCCCGTGAGATCCCGGCCCTCGCCGCCGACGGCCAGACGCATGTGCTCGTGGACCTGCTCTTCTGCCAGCCCGGGTTTCACGGGGGCGGCGAATATGGCAAGGCCGTGTTCAAGGCGCTCGTCGCCGCCGCAGCCAGTCGCGGCGACGTGCAGCTCTGGGCGGCACTCGACCCGGCCTTATTCATCGATGGCTGGGTGTGGCAGTGCTGCCGCGAGCACGCCGTGAACATCGTGGCGGTGAAGTCGTTCGCCGAGATCACGGGGCTCGTCAACTCGGGCCTGTTCAGCTCCTTCTTCGCCCCGGCGATCGTCGTCTACACCGGCTACGAGTACCAGAAGCGGGTCGGCGGTGGACTCGCCTTCACGTCTGGCCCGACCCGCGTCATCGGCACGCTCCACGACATTCGCGACCAGATGCTGGCGGAGGCGTGGCCGCAGGTCTTTGAGCTCCGGCGGGCGAGCGGCTGCCGGGCGGAGCGGGCGTTGGGCCCGGCCGAGGTGGAGCAGGAAGCGGCGCGGCAGGCGGCGATCGCTGGGCAGCTGCGGACCATGTACGAAGACCTCTGCAGCAGTCCGACGATCGACAGGCTCGTGACGGTGTCCGCGTACTCTGCCGCCTCAGTCCGCGCTCGGGTTGGCTGCCGGAGGCGGCTGGAGGTGCTGTTTTCACCCCCCAAAGACCGGCCCACCCCCGAGCCCTTCGCCGTACCGGGCGTCGAGGCGGGCCGGACTGAGTTTGCGCTCCTCGTCAACGCCGGCCGGATCGAGAAAAACGCTGCCGCGGCTGTGGCCGCCTTCGATCGACTCTGCTCTGACCCCGGCTTCGCGCCGGAGTATCCGCGGCTGAAGCTCGTGCTCGTCGGGATCGGCCGGGTCGACGACCTGGGCCTGGTGTCGCTCGCGCATCCCGCCCGCTTCGTCACGCTGCCCCACCTCTCGCCGGAGCGGCTTGAACACCTCTACCGCGAGGCGCGGTTCCTCCTCTACCCGTCGTTCAACGAGGGGTTTGGATACCCGCCGCTCGAGGCCATGGCCCATGGCACCCCGAGCGTCGTCGCCGCCAACACGGCGGTGCCCGAGGTCTGCGGCGCTGCGGCGATTCCCTGCGACCCCTTTGACACGGACAGCATCGCCGCGGCCATTCGCACGATCCTCGCCGCCCCGCCGGCCGCGGAAGAGCTGCGGGGCCAGCTTGCGACGGTCGCCGCCCGCCAGGCGACCGATCTGGCAGAGCTGGTTGAGATCGTGTGTGGGCGGCCTGGCCAGGCACGGGCCGTCGGCCGCCGGGCCGTCGCCCGCGCCGCCTGAAAGGGCTTCGGTGACCCATGGCTGTTTGCATCCACCAGATCTTCTACGACAACGCCCAGCGGGCGGCCCTCGATGCCGCCTTCATTCCCTACGACAACCGGGCAAACCCGCGGCCGGAGTGGCGGGAGTATCACGTGTTCCGCACCGAGTGGCTGGCCGGCCGCTGCGGCGGGGGCGGCGTGACGGGCTATCTGTCGTGGAAGTTTGGCGCGAAGACCGGCATCCCCGGGCGGGCCTTCGTGGAGTTCATCGAGCAAAACCCCGGCCACGATCTCTACTTCGTCAATCCCCAGCGGATCGAGCCGCGGCCGTTCACCACCATCTGGCAGCAGGCTGAGGTCCATCACCCGGGGATCACGGGCCTGGCCCAGCGGATCTTCGACCGCGTCGGCGTGGCCGTCGATCTGGCGACGCTCGAGCAGCCGCGGGAGCAGGTGCTGTTCTGCAACTACTGGGCCGGCACCAGCCGGTTCTGGGACGAGTACATGGCCTTCTGCGAGCGAGCTTACCGCCAGATCATGGAGGGGCTCGACGCGGCCGACCGAAAGCTCATCTGGTCGCGGGCCGACCGCGAGATCGACGCGCCCTACGTGCCCTTCATCATGGAGCGGCTGGTGAGCACGTTTCTGGCGATCAGGCCCGGGATTCGCTACCGTGGGCTCGATGCCGAACACGGGCGGCGCTCGAGCCTGCGGCGCTGGTGGCGGTGGATCCTGCCGCGCCGGAGCGGCGACCGGCAACGAAGTTTTCCGGCAGCGCGGATTATGGCATCCTTCCCCCAAAACAGACGGCAGGCATCGAGGTGAGGGTCATGAAGGACGTCGAGACGGTCGACATCGGCAATCCCCAGGAGTTGGCGGCCGCCGCCGAGCGCGAGGTCTGGTTCCACTCGATTGACCTCGGTCATGGCGTTGTCACCAAGGGGCAGAAGACCGCACCGACGTTGGCCAAGGAGCTTGAGGCCCTGCAGCTGCCACCGCTCGCCGGCAAGAGTGTCCTCGATATCGGAGCCTTCGACGGGTTTTACTCCTTCGAGGCGGAACGCCGCGGCGCGGCGCGGGTCGTGAGCCTGGATCTCCAGGTGTGGGAGCTCGAGACCCGCCTGGCGGATGACTATCTTGCCGAGTGTGCCGCCCAGGGCGTGCCGCCAGCGCCTCCGTACAGGACCGAATGCCTCCGCTGGAGGCTCGATCGGGACGGATTGCCGGGCAAGCGACGCTTCGATCTTGCCCGGCGGGCGCTGGGCAGCCGGGCAGAGGCGGTGGTTCAGGATTTCATGCTGGCTGACCCGCTGACGACCGGCACCTTCGACGTGGTGTTGTTCCTGGGTGTGCTCTATCACATGCAAAATCCGTTGGCGGCACTGCAAAAGGTGGCCTCTTTGACCCACGAGATGGTCGTGATCGAGACCGAGGCGATGGAGGTGCCCGGGGCGGGCGACCTGCTCCTGTGCGAGTTCTTCCCGGGCAACGAACTGAATGGCGACTATTCAAACTGGTGGTCGCCGAACATCCGGGCGTTGGAGGGACTCGTGCGGGCGGCCGGATTCGCGACGATTGAGGTCGTCCAGGGTCCGCCGTCGATGGTGGGGATTCCTGCAGGCTCGCCGCCGGTGCGGTATCGGGCGATGGTCCACGCTCGCAAGGCATAGGGTGCGGCATCGAGTCGACAGGCCCTGCGGCCAGCCTTCATGCGATCCGTCCGGTGCCCAAGCCCACTGCGTCAGCGGCGGAGAAGTCATCTGGCCCAAGCAACCCGAACCAGCCCGGCCGGCCGCCGACCAGGGCGGCCACGGTGGCTATCGCGCAGACGTCGAACGTGACGGCATGCAAAAGCGGATGGGCGAGCCACACGACGCTGAAGTAGACCAGTTGCGCTGCTAGCAGGCAGGCGAGGAGTCGCGATGAACGGTGCGCCAGGCAGGCGCCTCCGCCGATGGCGAGGCCAAACCATCCCGCCTGCGGCAGGTGGTGGAGCATCGGTGAAGCGAGGCAGACGAGGAGGTAGAACGCCATGCTGGAGACCGACACGACGATCAGCGTGACCGCGGCGGCATTCCCGGGAACCGCCGGATCGCGGCGCCTCGCACAGCCGAGAGCCGCCAGGACCGCCAACCAGGCGGCGGCGTTGCCAAACGTGGGCACGTGAAAATCCCAAGCCCTCAGGAGTCCGAGCCGCGAGGCGTCACCCGCGTTGTTCTTCAGTGCCTGGGCTGGCCATGACCGCATCGGCGTGACGGCGTCGACAAGCATCTCCCGCTTGAGCCGCAGCCATTCCGTCAGGCTCATCTGGCCGTAGCGGTCGCGGACAGCGTCGATCACGCTCCGCTCCGGCCGGTCGAAGCCGAAGTCGTTGGTCAGGGCGTATTTGGTGACCGGCTCGTGGCTGGGCAGCATCACCCGCTTGTACGCCGACCAACTGCCCAGGAGCAGGCCGGCCAACAGGGTGCCGACCACGACGGGACCCCAGTTCGGGCGCCTGATGCCGCGCGCGAACAGGAACGCCAACGGCGCGAGGAAGGCGGCCGTGCTGGCATGGGCCAGCATGCTCAAGGCCGCCAGTGCCGCCAGGCAGGGGATCCGGGCGGATGCCCCCGCTTGTCCCCGACGGTCCTCGATCACCAGGCCGAAGCAGGCGAGTGCGAAAGCGGCCCCGAAAGCCTTCGGCCAGCCGTACGTCGTGGTGAAAAAAGAGTAGGGGACGGTTGCGGCAAACCAAACGACCATCAGCGCGGTCCGCCGCGGCAGCCCGCCGATGACCTCGCGGACTAGCCAGTAGGCCACCGGGATCCATAGAGCATTGAGGGCGATTCCCACGGTGTTGTAGAACACGCCGGTGAGGTGGCGGCCGTCGTTGCACGCCTGCAGTAACGCGACGAGATCACCGATCAAGAGATGGGCGGCGGCCATCAGGGGTGGCCGGTCCGTCGGTTTCCAGCCGCCGCCGAACATCGTCGCCAGCGCGTCGCCATGCCGGATTCCTTCGGCAAACCGCCAAGGGAGTTCGTGATCCGAAGATCAGGTCGCCGGCCAGAATCGGTAATTCGGCTCCCAATGCCCGGTGCCGGTGCCAATTGCTCCGCACACACCCGCCAAGAGCAACGTGGCAAAGCACCACAGGGCCGCGTAACCGCGGACGCGTTCCCAGGCCCGCTGCCGCGCTGGCCCACCCGCGGTCCAAACCGCAGCCGCGCCGGCCAGGCCGCCGGCGCTAACAGCAAGCCGGACGGCGACACCCGGCGGCAGTCCGCCGGCCTGGAGCAGCGGGGCGGCATAGAAAGCCGCCAGGGCGAAACTGCCAAGAGTCACGAGACCCAGCGGCAGGCAGAGCTCCTCCCGGTCGCAGGCGGCAGCCAGCGCGGCTCCCACGAACAGAAAGAATCCGTAGACGAGCATCGCGGCCACCAGGACGGCCAGTCGGCCCAGGAAAGTGGCCTTCATGAAGGACAGCCAGGACACCGCGAACACGCTGCCGGTACCCAGGTTGTCCTGGCCGCTGCATTCCATGCGCAGGATCACGTCCCCACCAACCCAGGACGGGGGCAGGGCGACGAGGACGTCGTTGAAACTGTCGTGGTTGCTACCGAAGCACACGGGCCGCCGCTCACCACTCGCGACATGCTCGATCCACAAAGCCGCCTGGCCGCTGGTGCCGCTCGTCTTGCCCGTGACCGGAATGGCGAGCAGTGGAGGAGCGGAGAACGGCGGCGATGACAAACTAAGTGGCCGATTTCCTTGGCTGGGGGTCCAGGCCCGCCAGAACCCGGCTTCGTCGTCGAACCGGACGGAGTCCCGAAGGAAATGCGACGTGTGGTGGAGGCCACCGAGATTGACATGGGCCTCGACTTCACCCACGACTCGCCAAGCGGCGGCGGGCGTCAACGACCGGACTGTGGGCTCTGGCCAAAGCGTCACCGCGACTGCGGCCGCCAGCACGATCCCGGCAAGAACCCCAGCCGCCAGGCGAGGAGTTGGTGTCCGCATCTGAATCCCATGGTCTTTTGACACTGGCGCCTGCGTAGATCCGGCGATCATAAAAAACCAAAGTCGGGCCGGCTACCACCCTGGGCACCGCGCGATGCCCGCCGGGGATTGAGGGACGTGAGGTCAGGAATCGCGGCGGAGCCAGATGCTGCCGCCGACGTTACGCAGGATCGTCGGCGCGTGCCGCTCGAACCAGCTGCGGTCGCGATGCACCAGACAGTTGGCAAACAGCATCAGCGAGAAGCAGCGATTGTATTGCAGGAACGCCCGCACGGCATAGACCTCGTTCCAGGCCCGCCCCTCGTCAAGCCAGGTCGAGGGATACTCGAACGGCCAGAAGATGTCGTGAATATGGATCACGACGCCGGGCGCCAGGCAAGGCAGCACCTCGAACAGCAGGCGGGCGACGTCGCTACCGGCCTTGAGTACGTGGGTCGAGTCGATGAACAGGATGTCGTTGGCGGCGAGCCCGCGGAACAGGTCGAGATCAGTCTCCTGCACGATCTGCTGGCGGATCGCCCAGGTGGGGTCGCCTGGCTTCATCAGGCTCTTGAGCAGGTCCGGGTAGGGCTCAAGAAACGTGAAGTCAACGCTCCGGCCGAGATGAAACTCATCGATGTCGAGCATCAGCGCCGAACTGTAGCCGGAGCCCACCTCCACGATCCGCCGGGGCCGGAGGTGCCGCATCAGGGCCTGGAGCACCAGCGCGTCGCCGGGGCCGAAGGAAGGGTTCGTGAATCCATACCGCCGCCCGTCGGCCGGTTGGTCGGCCAGGCCGCCCGACTCGAGCAGCGGCCGGAGGTCTTCGAGCAGCGCCCACTGCCGCTCAATCGCCAGGTCGATGCCGGGCAGTTCGGCCGGGCTGGCCAGGTAGTTGGCCAGGGCCCGCCGCCGATCGTCGACCGACGGGATTGCGGAGTAGTAGTGGCCAGGCGGTACGAACTCGGCCGATGACGCGGCCACCGCGGCGGGCTGCGGGGTTCCCTGCCGCTGCCGATACTCGGGGCTCTCCAGAAGCTCGAGCATCAACTGCTGCCGGGAGAGCGCCCGGTCGCTCAAGGCGACGACGTAGTGGTGCAGGCCGCGGACGTCGGGCTCTCGGCCCAGGATCCGCTGGTAGCAGAAGGTGACAAACTCGCGGTCGTTCATGGGGCGGCCGGCTCCGGGAGCGCCGCCCAGACGAGGCCGATGGCCACCGGCACCGCGAGCGTGGAGTAGTGTCGATAAAGCGGGGTGAAGTCGCGGGTGCCGCGTCGGCAGCCGATCGCCAGCGCCAGTGCCCGCCAGGCAGCGGCGTGCGGTGGAGCGGCTACCGCCACGGCGACGAATAGTCCGCCCAGCACTGTCGTAAAGAGGAACGTGGAATGAAACGCCCACACCAGGGCCCCCTGCCCGAGGTGGAGCAGCACGGCGGGAAACAGGATGTCGATCCAGGGCAGACGCGCCAGGTAATCCTGCTTGGTCACGGAACGGGTCATGGCGGGGCAGGGCTCCTCGACTGCGGGATCAGTTGGCGGTCGCGTGGCGCGGGAGCGCCTGCTGGCCGCGGTTGTGCGGCGGATTGCGCCGCTCGACCACGATCACATCAAGATACGCCGCCACCATCCCGAGCGCTGGAATCGTGACCATGATCCGCCGGGCCTCGTCGCCGGTGCAAGCGTGGATTTGTTCGACGATGTCGTAGCCCCAGTCCCACGTGACGAGCGACCCCTCGGCCGACATCGGGTTGCCGTGAAACTCGGGGGGTTCAAGGTGGCGAACGCCGTCCGGCCCCCGCTCCGCCCGCCGGCGGGAGGCCGCCTCGGCCCGCACCAGAGATGTCGTCAGCAGGTGCGCCCCTCCGGGACGGAGCGTCCGCTGCACTTCCCGGAAGGCGGCGTCGGTGTCGAAGATGTGCTCAAACACGTCCTGCGTGATCACGACGTCGAACGAGCCGCTCTCAAACGCTTGCTGCTCGAGGTCCTCCGACCGCCAGCGGCCGCCGGGCTCGAGTGTGCCGCAGGGGGTGGCAGGGTCGTACTGCGACGGCACGTAGCCGGGGCACTCGCGGGAGAGCTTCGCGCTCAGGCCCCGCAGCTCCGGCGACGACTCGTGGATTCGCAGCCGCCGCCAGTCAGGAAACCGGGTCTGGAGCGCGACCATCAGGGCCCGCTCCCGCGGCAGCGAGTGGCACTTCTCACAGACGTAGTGGTCTCGCAGCCAGACCTCGGTGGCCGAGAAGGTCGTGGCCCGTTCGCAGATCGGGCACCAGCCGGCGTGCCGCAGCACGTAGCCGGCGGGGGCGACCGCCACCGGGGCTCCGGCCGCCGGGGCGTCGGGGGCGTGCTCCGGCGGCCGCACGCCGTCGAGCACCAACCGCACAAGATCCAGGAGGTCGCGCCGCTGCCGCGTGACGATCGCCGCATGCCGGCTTACGATCTGGTCGCGGGTGGGCGGATCGTGCCAGGCCTGGAGGATCGCCCCCGCGATCGAGTCGACGTCACGCGGGTCGCAGGTCACCGCCGCGTCACCGCAGACCTCGGGGATCGCGGCGACGGCCGCCACGACGGCGGGCGTGCCGTACCGCATCGCCTCGACGGGCGGATAGCCAAAGCCCTCGTTGAACGACGCGTAGACGAGCATCCGCGCTCGCTCAAGCAGATCCTCGAGCTGGCCCGGCGGCAGTTCGGGGATCGCCGAGAACCGTTCGAGATTCGCGAGGCGGCCGAGGCCCAGCTCGTCGAGCGACGAGATGCCCACGAACACCACCCGCAGGTCTGCCAGACCAAAGGGATCACCCGGGCCGGTAAACAGCCGATCGAAGGCGGCAGCCACCGAGGGTGCATTCTTCTCCGGTCGCCCCGCGTGGAGCACGAGCGCGAAGGGACGGCCGTCTGTGCCGATGCCGTGGCCATGGTACGGGGTCGGCTGTGGCCGGTCTTTCTCGGCCGAGGAGAGCACCACGAACCGCTCCGGCGGCGGGGCGAACTCTGCCTCGAGCACTTCCCGGCAATACCGCGACACGGTCACCAGCGTGTCGACGTGGGGATCGTGGCAGATCGCGGCATACATCGCCGCGAGCGCGGCGGGATCGGGGGCGGAGGGCGATAGGAACGAGCCCGGTCCGGCTGTCTGGGGCTGCCAGCCCGCCCGCACGAGCGCCGTGGTGATCACTTCGCGGTCGCGGATCAACTGCAGGTCGCGAATGTCGTGCAGCGTGCCGATGACTCGTGTCCGGCCGCCGGTGAACGGCAGCCGGGTGCCGGCCCGACGCATGTACTCGTAGCCGGTGTAGACGACGATCGCGGGACAGAAGAAGGCGGTGAAGCGGCCCGAGTTTACGAGCGCCACGATGTCGGCGTAGGAGCGGACCGCGATCACGCGAATCGCCAGCCGGCGGCACTCGGCGAGCACCCAGGGATCGATGTGGAGCGCCGGGTCGAGGGCGGCCCAGACGGTAACATCGCTGCGGGCGGCCGCGGCCGCGGCCAGGCCGTGGAACACCGCCTTGCCGTACTCGCCGCCGCCGTGATAGCCAGGCTGGCAGAAGAACAGGTCCACGAGCACATGCCGCCGCGGTCCGGCCACGACAGTCGGCAGCGACTCGCTGCGGCAGTCGAGTGGCTCGCCGCGACAGGCGGCTGCGAAGTTGTCGAGCTCCCCGGCGGCGAGGCCAGCAGCCAGCGCCGCGTTCTCGTAGCCGAGCCGCATCTTCGTGGCGCTGGGGAGGGCCCCGGTGGAGACGCCCTCCTCGTGGAGGATCTTGACCTCGGGCGTGTAGGCCATGAAGTGGCCCGCCAGCAGCGTGGCGACAGCAAACACAAACTCCTCGCCGTAGAGCTTCGTTCGCTCGTCGAACAAAGTGGGCATGCTCCGGACGAAGACCGGCGAGAGGATGATCGCTGCCCCCTGCAGAATCGGATTGGCGACGAACGCCGCCTCGGGCGACCGTCGGCCGAGCCGGCGGAACCGCGGCTGGCCGGTCCGCTCGAAGTCGGCCCGATCCTCGTGGTACATCGCCGCGAGCCGCCGCCATTCACCCGGGCCGTAGCCAGTGTCGTTCCACGGGTTCTCCCGCCGGCCGTCGGGCGTGACGATGTCGGGGCCGAGCACCGAGCAGGCGGTCTCGCGAAACAACCGCTCGCAGCGGAGGATGAAGTCGGCCTGCTCGATCCGCGTGTCGTTGTTGATCACGGCGATGAACGCGGCGCCGAGTCGGTCGCGGGCGTGGGCGTAGCCCACATTGTTGCCGCCGGCGAAGCCGAGGTTCGCGCCCGTCTCGAGGAGCTCGACCTCGGGCATCGAGGCGACCGCCGCTCGCGTGGCCTCGGCCACCTCGAGCGGCGAACCGTTGTCGATCACCACGATCCGCACCGGCCGCCGGCTCTCGAGCCGGCGCAGCGACTCAAGACACCGGGCCGTGACGTCAAAGCGGCCAAACTGGAGCACGACGAAGCAGAAGGGGGCGTCGGAGTCGTCGCCCAGCAGAACAGCCAGCGCGTCGGTCAGGTCGCGGCGGTGATCGAGGGGCGTCTCGACGCCGCCGGCTTCGGCCAGGACGCGGCCGGCCTCGATCCGGAGCCGGCCCCCGGCTGCGGTCAACTGCCCCAGCAGCGCCGTGTAATCGGCGAGGAAGCCGTGTCGCTCGCGGGAGGGTTCGCCGCCCACGAAGGCCGTGACCAGCGACCAGGCGTGCTGTCGCAACTCGGGCGGATCGTCCGGCAGCGAGTCGGTTGCAGCGAACGCGGTGGCCGTGGCCTGTGCGGTGGCGGGCGGGGCTGCGGGCGGCGCGGCCGGTCGCACGGGCGGAGGCAGGCCCAGCGCTGCGGCCGTCTCGTCGAGGAAGGCGTAGCCGTGCCGGGTGTCGGGCTCGAGGTGGGCGCCCTCGGCCCACTCGTTCCAGGCGTTGACGAACATGAGCCTGTGCTCGGGCGGCTGCTCGCTGATGGTGCGGTCGATCGTCGCCCTCAGCCAGGCGCCGTAGCGGGCCGGTGACGAGCCCCTCCAGGACGTGGCCCGCTCCATCCGCCGGGCGGTGTTGTCCCAGGCCGGCATCAACCCGCGATACATGCGATATCCCGGCGGCGTCTCGGCCAAGGAGAAGCCGGCCGCCTCGGCGTAGTCGTGGATGCTGCCGGAGAAGTCGGGGACGGCGGCGACCTCGGCGTCATCGGCCAGATTGCGGGCCGGGATCTGCAGCGGCGGAAACTGGATCGCGGCGTCGAAGCCGAATCGGGCCGGGTCGTCCTTGGAGAAGCTCCGCACCGCCACGAGGTGGATCTCGCCGATCCCCGCCCGGCGGCACTCCTCCCGCCAGGTGGCCGCGGCCCGCCGCGGCTCGGCGAGCGACTCGGGGCGGTAGACCGCCAGGAGCGGTCGCCCGGCCACGCGGATGTAGCGCGGGTCGCGAAGCAGCGGGATCACGTCCCGGATAAAGTCGCGGTCGGCCGAGGGCTCGTGCGACTGCGCCATCAGGATCTCGGTGTCGTGGCCGTCCCACGTCCGCGTCCAGTTCTCGTTGGCCCAGCAGATGCAAAAGGGAAAGCTTGGCCGCCCCGAGCGGAGCATCTCCTCGAGCGGCTTCTCCAGGAGCCGGCGGCCTCCGAACCAATAATAATAGAAGCAAAACCCGTGGATCCCGTGGGCGGCAGCCATCGCGGCCTGCCGCTCGAGCGCGGCGGGGTCGGAGAGGTCGTAGTAGCCCACATCCGGGTGCGGCACGTGCGGCTGCTCATGGCCTGCGTACATCGGCCGGCCGCGGCGGACATTGGTCCACTCGGTGAATCCCTCTCCCCACCAGGCGTCGTTTTCCGGGAGCCGGTGAAACTGGGGCAGGTGCATGGCGATCAGCCGCACGCCGGCATCCTGCGGGGTCACCACGGCCGCGGCCGGTTGTGGCGCGGCCTGTCGTGGCGTCGGGGGCGTTGCGGGCCATCGCGCGGCGGGCGTCGGGAGCGCTGGCGCGGCCGCGGCGAGCTGCCGCGCGGCCGGCGACCCAGACCCGCCGCTCATCGCCGGGGCCCGGCAGGCCTGCCAGTCGCGGTAGGAGTCGGTCCAGCGAAAGAGTAGTGCAAACCGCGTGAACAGCCGCTGCCGCAGCCGCTGCTTGGTGGCGATCGAGATCGGTAGCGAACGCCACCACCGCCGGCCGGTCTTCGAAACCTTCCGCCGCAGCCAGTCGGTCGGCCGCGACATCGTTCGCCGGCGGAATGACCGCAGCGGCCGCGTCAGCTGCCAGGAGTTGCTGCCCTTGATCGCAAGCAGTTGGCGCTCAAGATCGCTCCGGGCTGCCTCGCTCTGGGTGATCCGGGCTTCCGCGGCGGCCAGGCCCGCATCGAGTTGGTGGGTTCGCGCCTGCCGCACCTCCGACTGCGCCTTGAGCACCTCGAATCGTGTCTCGGCCTGGACCCGGGCAGTGTCGAGCGATGCCCGCTCCGCGGCGATGGCGGCGAGTTCCTGCCGGTCATGGTCGCTTGTCTGGGCGAATTCCCGGGAGCGATCGGTGGCATCGCGGAGTCGGGCTTCGAGCTGCAGGGCCTGCATCTCGGCGGCCTTGCCCGCCCGGTCACGCTCCGCGACCGCGGTGGCGAGCCGCTGTTCCAGTCCGGCGACCTGGCTCTCCAAGGCGGCCCGGGCCTCGGCCTGCTCCGCCAGGGTGCGTGTCACCTGCTCCTGCCGGGCCTCACTGTCGGCGAGTTGGCGGCGGGCGAGGTCTAAACCACGGTGGAGCGCGGCCAGCTCGTCCCGGGTTTGCTGGTCCGCCGCGGCGCGGGCTTCCCGGGCCGCTGTGAGCTCGGCCGTGAGCCCCGCGTTGGCGTCGTTCGCTTCGGTGAGTGCCTGGTCAAGTAGCTGCATCCGCCCGCCGAGGTGCCGGCAGTGGCTCCATTCCTGGAACCCGTGCCCCGTCACAACCCCGCGGTCACCCGGCCCGACGTCGAGTCGCGGTGGCTCGCTCCCGGCAAGCGCCACGAGTTCCGCGTAGAGCGTGATCGCCTCCGGGCAGGTGGCAGCCAGAAATGCGATTCGTGAGGCTTCGGTGCGCTGCCCGAGCAACTCGGGGCGAAACCGGTCGGGCGGCTCCCCGAGTGGGACTCCGAGCACGCGCCCTGCCGCTTCGAAGACCGCGGCGGGATTCTCGACAAACTGGGAAAGGTCGCAAACAAGCGACCGGTCGGGATATTTGACGGCGAAGTCACGGACCAGGCGGTTGTAGTGCAGCCACACCTGGATGGCGAACGGTGGGTTCAAGCGGAACGCCTCGTCGCCCCGGCGGAACAGCGAGTCGATGACCTCCCACGGCCGGCGCACGACGAACAGGAAGCGGGCCTCCGGCACCATGTGCCGCCAGAACTCGAGGTGGAGCGTGGTTCGCGGATCCTTCCAGCCCCAGCATTCTCCCAGCTCGCGGCGGGCCGCCACGAGCGCCTCGGCTTTTTGTGCCAAGGCCGTGGGCACCGGCGGCGTAGCCTGGGTGACGAATCCCTCCGGGGCTAGGCCGTTGGCACGGAGCACGAGCTGATGCCACTCGACAAAGTCGAGATCCTCGAAGTGACCTGCCTCGTTGCCCCGGTAGGCGCCAAGCAGACGGTCGCCAATCCGCAGCCCGGCCGCCCGGCAGCTGCCGGCCACAAGCGACGTCCCGGAGCGGTGCATGCCCGCGATCACGAGGGCCGGAGCAAACCCCGGTTCGACTGGTCGATGCATGGTGCAATAGCTCACCCAACGGTGCGGCGCCCCGGCGGCCGCGCATCCGTCTTGGACCAAGCGTAGCTTGCGAAATCGGCCGTCGCTGGGGCGCGTCAGGCCCGGTCGCCGAGCGTCGCCCCGGCCGCGTCCCGCGGGGAAAGCAGCGGTGGGGCGGAGAGTGGCCAGCGGATGCCGAGGGTGGGGTCGTCCCAGCGGATGATCTTCTCACAGCCCGGGGCGTAGAAATCGGTGGTTTTGTAGAGCACCTCGGCCGATTCCGAGAGCACGAGGAAGCCATGGGCGAGCCCCTCGGGCACCCACAGCTGCCGCCGGTTCTCGGCCGAGAGCTCGATGCCCACCCAGCGGCCGAAGCTGGGGGACCCGGGGCGGATGTCGGCGGCGACGTCATAGATCACGCCGGCCACAACGCGGACGAGCTTTCCCTGCGGCTTGGGCTCCTGATAGTGGAGGCCCCGGAGTACATGCCGCCGGCTTGTGCTCTGGTTGTCTTGGACAAACGACACGGGCCGGCCAACGGCCGCTGCGAAGGCAGCGGCGTTAAAGCTCTCGAAGAACGCTCCGCGGTCGTCGGTGAACACGCGGGGCTCGAGCAGGAGCACGCCGGGAATCTCGGTGGCCATGACGTTCACCCGCGACGCTCCTCGCGGGCCAGTTCCATGAGATACCCGCCATAGCCACTCTTCACTAGCGGCGCGGCAAGCGCCGTGAGCGTGTCGTCGTCGATCCAGCCCTGCCGCCAGGCGATCTCCTCGGGGCAGCAGATCTTGAGTCCCTGCCGCTTCTCGAGCGACTGGATGAACTGCCCCGCCTCCAGCAGGCTGTCGTGCGTGCCCGTGTCGAGCCAGGCGTCGCCCCGGCCCATCAGCTCGACGGCCAGGTCGCCCCGTTCCAGGTAGACCCGGTTCAAGTCGGTGATCTCGAGCTCGCCGCGGGCCGAAGGCTTGATCTGCCGGGCGATGCCGACCACCTCGTCGTCGTAGAAGTAGAGCCCGGTCACGGCGTAGCGGCTGCGGGGCTCACGCGGCTTCTCCACGATCGACACGGCCCGGCCCGCGGCGTCGAACTCGACCACGCCATATCGCTCGGGATCGGCCACGGGATAGGCAAACACGGTCGCGCCCCGCCCCCGGGCTGCAGCCACTCGCAGCCGCTCGGCCAAGCCGTGGCCGTAGAAGATGTTGTCGCCGAGCACGAGCACCGACGGGCCCCCGGCGAGAAACTCCGCACCGATGAGAAAAGCCTGGGCCAGACCCCCAGGGCTGGGCTGCACGGCGTACTCGAGCCGCAAGCCCCAGCGGCTGCCGTCGCCGAGCAGCTCCCGGAACCGGGGCGTGTCCTGCGGCGTCGAGATCACGAGGATCTCGCGGATGCCCGCGAGC
>Ga0114918_10001801_pt1 | contig 19254 bp, 14 predicted proteins | sample LantaG_FD_87015 | JGI IMG/M metagenome (GOLD analysis project Ga0114918, IMG submission 87015) | Deep subsurface microbial communities from Baltic Sea to uncover new lineages of life (NeLLi) - Landsort_02402 metaG | ecosystem: Environmental > Aquatic > Marine > Oceanic > Sediment | place... | reverse complement strand
TATGTAATCCCTTTGTTAAGGAGAAAGACAATGAGAAAAAGAACACTGCCTATTATCGAATGTGTTTTTCTTTTGATGTGGATATGTTGTATAACGTCAGCAAAGCCCTTTGCCGTGGGACCTTATTTGGGACAGACTCCGCCCGGCCCTGTCGCACAGGTCTTTGCCCCGGGGTTGATCTGTGATACTCGGCCACACCAGGGGGAAGCCTGGGGGACCTTCTCGGCTGATGGCAACACCTTTTGTTTTAACCGGCTTGGGTATGTTTATATCACAGAAAATACGGACCAGGGCTGGACAGCGCCTAAGCGTATAAAAAGTATTCCATACAAGACGGCGTATTGCTGTCTGTCTCTGGATGCCAATAGTATCTACTTCATTTCCTGCTACGATCCGTCCCCACCCTACGATCTGTTTCGCTGCAACCGAACATCCCATGGATGGGCTAAGCCGCAGAGACTAGGACCACCACTAAGTTCTTCGGCACGTGAGCTTGGAATCTCTTTAGCAGCGGATAACAGTATTTACCTCTCTTCTAAACGCAAGGGGGAAATAAAATGCAGAATATGGGTTGCCCCTTTTGTGGACAACACATGGCCCCGGGCCGACCATATCTCTTTGAATCACCAAGCGTCCGATCCGGGAATTGCTCCGGATGAGTCGTTTATGGTGTTCACCGCCATAAATCTACCGGGAGGTTATGGGCAGCGGGACCTGTACCTGATCCTGCATTTGCCGGATGGCACGTGGTCCAAACCTCGAAATCTGGGCCCTAAGATTAATTCTGCCTACTTTGAACATAGCCCAAGGATCTCTCCGGACAAGAAGTACCTGTTCTTCACCCGCAGCAACGGCTGGGATCCAAGAAAGCACAGCGCGGATATCTACTGGGTTAAACTCAAGGAATATTTGCCCGATCCCAATGACTCCAATTTGATCGGTAGGAAAAAGGGTTATGGCAACGAAAAACAATAGAATCTTGGACTTGGTCGTATTCTCCCTCTAACTAGTTCCTTTTGCGGAAGCAGTGTTTGTCATTCCCGCGCAGGCGGGAATCCAGTTTTTTCGCTCTGGACCCCTGCTTTCGCAGGGGTGACATTGTGGGTACTTGTTTTCCGCAACAGAAACTATCTAACGAGTACGGCACTGGGAACGTGTATATCGTCAGATTTGATGAAGCGAAGGACGAACAGGACAGTCTGTAACTCAATGATAGGTAATGCTCTCTATCCTGCAACCTTGTCCAAGTAAGGCCATGAATCTATTCAGGAGAATTATAGGTGTAGAATTAAGTACAATTACTTGCCTGCGGCGTTTTTTCCGCTAACATCGAGCCCGGCTTAAGATTATAATGAAGTCTCCAGATAAATATCATGTTCAGAGAGAACGCCAAATGAAAGGGTTGGAAAAATGGCTAATAATAATATAACAAGAAGGCAATTCATCGCCGCGGCGTCAGCGGGCTCACTCGCCGGGGTAGTCTCAAGGACCATTCCGAGCTACGCGAACATCACGAACAAAGCGGGCAAACTTGCAATCCTCGGCGGCGAACCGGTCAGGAAGAACAAAAGCTGGCCGAGCTGGCCTTACTGTGATGAACGCATAGTGGACTCGGTAGTAAAAACGACCAGGAGCAAAATCTGGTGCAGAATACAATCTAAGTCAGGAACAGTGCCCACACTTGAGAAGAAATTCGCTGATTTGATAGGGGCCAAATTCTGCGTGGCGACCGGCTCCGGAACACAAGCGCTGCACACCTGCGTCGAGGCTCTCGGAATCGGTCCCGGCGACGAGGTCATCACGTCGCCCTATACCGATCCCGGGACGATTGCTTCGATTCTGTCTGCCCGGGCTCTGCCGGTTTTAGCCGACCTCGACCGCGACTCATTCCAGCTCGATCCTGCTGACGTCGAGCAGCGAATCACCGAAAATACCAAAGCGATTATGCCGGTGCACATGATGGGCCAGCCTTGCGATATGGACTCAATCATGGCCATTGCAAAGAAGCACAATCTGAAAGTCATCGAAGACGCCTGCCAGGCGCATCTTGCCGAGCACCGGGGTAGAAAACTCGGCACGATCGGCGACGTCGGATGTTTCAGCTTTCAGTCGAGCAAGACCCTCGCCTGCGGAGAAGGCGGCGGCGTCATTGGAAACGACGAAGAGCTGATGGACAAGTGCTATACTGTCCATAATCACGGCACATCACGCCGGGGCCTCACCGAGGTGGCGGGGCCGAAATACCGCATGAACGAATTCGAAGCGGCCGTCCTGCTCGGGCAGTGGCCCGGCATTATGGAGCGTTTCAAACGCCGGAACGAAAACGCCGCTCATCTGACCTCAAGGCTCAAAGACGTGCCGGGCATTCTTCCGCAGAAACTGTACGACGGCACGAACAGTGGTTCGTGGTATCTTTACCCAATGAGCTATCGAAAGGAGCACTTCAACAACATCGACCGCGGTAAGTTTCTCAAAGCCGTCGCCGCCGAGGGAATCAGTCTCAGCCCGTATATCGCAAAGGGACTGCATCGGGAACCGTGGATAGAGCACATTCTGAGCCAGCCGGTCTATAAGAAAATGTTCTCGGCACAGAGACTCGAAGAATATCGCCGGGGAGTTCCATGCCCGGTCTGCGACCAGGTCTGCCGGGAGATGGCGATGATTTGGGCGTCGGGCCCGCTGCTGGCAGGCAAAGGGGACATGGACAACATTGCCGACGCCATAATCAAGGTCTACGAAAACCGTGACAAATTAAGCTCAATATGATTACCTTTGAACCTTCACTCGGGAGATGAGCATCCTGGCCAGGGGACAACAAATTTGAAAGGGACACGCGTAATGAAGTCTGATCGAGGCATTGGCAGCTATGGATTGTTTTTACGGAAGACGGCGCTGATTGTTTTGCTTATAACGAGCACGGGCATTTTAGCAGCCGACCTTGAAGGAAAGACGGCGAACACGCTGATATGGGACACGATGTCGCCTTTTGGTGATACGGTCGATTTACAGAATAGAACGAGCTGGAAACTTGTCCCCACCGACCTTCTTATGCTCGAACGTGACCCGGCAACTGCATCTTCGGATCCGGGTTATTACGGCCGCCAATACGCTTTCAGCGGGGATGCGGTGGTAGAAAACGAGCGCTTAACCGCGGTGTTCCAGTCGCAAAAAGGTTGCGTGGTTATCTACCCGAAAGCAGATTCGAAAAGCAAAAAGCTGGAATTTGTACCTCTTGAACTTAAAGGCAGACCGGCAAGGATTACACATTGTTTGATTCTGCAGAATACGGGCCAGGACGCTGCTCTGGAGGTGACTTTCTCCGGCGAAGGAAAAAGTCTGTCGGCAGTAATAGCGTTCGACAGGGCCGGTATTGTCGATATCAAGCCGGACGGGAACATGAAGGGGATAAGCCTCATCAGCCCCATCGAGCACGGCGTCGTGCCGAGCTTTATTGGCGACGACCTGATATTCAGTCCCGGCCAATACGCTTCGATGAATACGCTTTGTGTTCCTACGGAAAATCTTTTCGTGGGTTTGCTCACGGGCCAAAACGATATGCTGGTTGTCACCTGGCCGGAGGGCAAGCAGCAAATGAAACTTGTACTGGGCGATAATCAGCAAGGGCTGCGTCTCATCGAGTCTGTTGACTTTGACAACGACGGCAAAAGTCTGTATCTGGCGGTGCTAAGCGCACCGGGTATCTGGCATAAGGAAGAGTTAAAGCCCGCTTACCTGGAAAAGGATGTCACAATCGACTGGAAAAGGCCCTTTCGGGCAAAATGGATCACACAGCTATCCGAAGGACGGGTGCAGACCACTTATACCTTCAGAGAAACCAAAGGCGACATCTGGCGCGGCGTGATAGGTCACTATACCTATCCCGTCTGGTTCAGCAGTGACAACGCCTCCTATTGTCTAAGCAAGAAAATACCGCCCAAGGGGCAATCGATCATCTACTTTTTAGAGAGAAAAGATACTCCCGCGTCGGTTCTCGCTCCCGTCGATATCATGAAGGCAACGCTGGGCAGGCAAACATGCGATGCGATACTCGACCTGCCGGGCCGCAAGCTGAGAACACACCACCGAAGGGGCGGCCAGGGCGTTCGCCGAGCCTGCACGTGCGGATGCACCGAAGCGATACAGGCCGTCTTCGACGCCGGTCAGGAAGTGCAGAAGAAAGAGTACGTCGAGGGGGCAATTGGTGACATGCTCTACTTCGTCACGCTGCATATGAATAGAATCGACGAATATCAGGACCTTGCCCGTGACATGACGGAGTTTTTGAATCAGACCAGGCTAAACGCAGCCGAGTTGAAACCGTACCTCGACCGGATGGAGGCTATCGTACAGGAGATACCGCAGGAATATCAGAGTAAACAGGAAGTTATCATGAGCCTGAAATACGCCGACGAATTGGCCCAGCAGACCAAAGCCCTGACTCGAAAAAAGGAGCCGGGAAATCTGCCGGCCTACGAAGAGCTCAGCATGAATTGGAGACGGATGGGCGGGGCTCAGGACGATCTCGTCGCCCAGTGTCACAGAATAACCAGAAAGCTGTTCCAGGAAGCCGGCTATGGCTGCACAAGTTCACCGAAGGCCGTTGCAATAGCCCGGCAGATAAGAGCGAGCTGCAGGAAATGTCTTCGTTATGCCGACGGCTACGAAATATGGGCGGACTTTTGAAACTGTAATCTTTAAGAGCAACAGCGAAAATTCAGGAAATCGAACATCATGAGACATTATATTTTAGCAGCACTTTTATTACCCGGAATCATCGCCCTGCCTGGAGGCTGCAGCCGAAAGGCACCGGACGATACATCGAACGAAACGAAGAGTCAATCTGAAACACCGACCGAACCCGGAACTAAGACCGAATCCGAAACTCAGATGGTCCTGCTCCAAGGCGGAACTTTTACGATGGGCGATGAGAATGAGATTGATGCGACGCCCCACGAGGTTACCGTCAGCGCGTTCTATATCGACACGAATCTGGTGACACAGAAGCAATACGAAAAACTGATGGGAGACAATCCTTCACGCTGGAAGGCAAACACAAACCCGGTCGAGCAGATGCGCTGGTCCGACGGGGTAAGATACTGCAACGCCCGCTCCAGTTCCGAGGGACTTGAGCCCTGCTACGATCTGGATACATGGAAATGTAATTTCGCCGCAAACGGCTACAGGCTGCCGACGGAAGCGGAATGGGAATATGCCTGCCGGGCGGGAACAATAACTGCGTATTTCTTCGGGGACGATGCATCGAAGCTGAAGGCTTATGCCTGGTTCGAGGACAACTCCGGCGGCAAACCCCGGCCGGTCGGCGGCAAGCCGGCGAATCCGTGGGGATTGTACGACATGCACGGCAACCTCTGGGAATGGTGCAACGATTTTTATAAGGTGGACTACTACCAGGAAAGTCCTAAAGAAAATCCGAGAGGCCCCGAAACAGGCGAGACCAAAGTCCTGCGAGGCGGGGCATGGAAATTCAGCGCCGAGAGCTGTAGTTCTGCCTATCGCTATAATGAAAATCCCGGCTATGCGGACGTTTGCTTCGGATACGACATCTACGGCTTTCGCTGCGTTAAAAACGCCAACGACCCGGCATATAACTCAAAACTCAAAACTAAAAACTCCTTTTAGAGCACTTTCGTTATTCCGGGCATCGCAACTGGATAGCCGCCCTTGGCATCGGGCTTGACCGGCAGCTCGGAGTCCATCGTGTAACGATCCAGGCCCGGCGCCAGCTCTATGTTCGAAGCCAAAGCCTGCTCCCACGTAATCTTATTGCCGGACTCGGCGGCCATGCGCCCGAGAATTCCCGTCATGGCGCCGTAGGCACTGCGCTCGGCCTCGTTGTAGTGCTTGTTGTTGCGAATCGCGTCAAAGAGCAAATCGTGCTCGTGCTGATAGGCATCGAAGCGCGGGCCTTCGTACTTCCAGATTACATTCGCGGAGGTCTGCTGGTGGCCTTTGAAAATACGGGGATCGGAAATCCCCTCGCCGAGCACGGCCGAGCCTTTTGCTCCGTGGATGACGTCGCCGAAGAAACCCCAGCAATTGTCCATGTGCCGGCCCTGTGCCTGCAGCCGCGTCCCATCAGGGAATGTATATTCCACCGAGTAGTGGTCGAACAACTGGTCCGGCTCGGTGCGGACCTGCCGGCCGCCCTGCCCCTGGGCCGATACGGGCCAGGCATCCTTGCACCAGCAGCAGACGTCGAGGTTGTGGATGAGCCAGTCGAGGATGAAGCTGCCGTTAAGCCACGTGAAGTTGGAATAGTTACGAATCTGGTGGGCCAGCTCGTTCATGCCGGCGGCTCTCGGAGAGAATCCGACCCGGGCATGCTCGCGGTAGGCCCAGCAGGTAATGACCTCGCCGATAAGGCCATTATGCAGTTGTTCGACGGCCTGTTCGAGCGGTATGTAATGGCGGCTCATCAGGCCGCCGGCGATCTTGAGGTTCTTCTCTTCGGCCGCCTTGCCGGCCTTGAGCACGCGGCGAATTCCCGGTGCATCGACGGCGAACGATTTCTCCATGAAAACATTGCTGCCTTTTTCCACGGCGTATTCGAGATGGATCGGGCGGAACGCCGGAGGTGTCGCCAGTATGACGAGCCCACCTGGAGCAATAGCATCGATAGCCTTTTTGTAGCCATCCATTCCGAGGAACTTCCGGCCGGCAGATACGTCGATCTGTTTAGCGAACGATTTGTTCAGATTACTGAGACTGCTCTCAAGACGCTGCTCAAAAACGTCGGCCATAGCAACAAGTTTGGTCGGTCCCCTTGTCGAGAGCGCATTGGCCGCCGCCCCTGTCCCTCGTCCGCCGCAGCCGACCAGTGCGATCTTAATCGTATTGCTTTCGCCTGCATGAGCCCGCGTGCCGATAGCGCCGGCCAGCGCCGCACCGGTTAACACGCTGGAGGTTGCTTTCAGAAAATCCCGGCGGGAAGTAGTTGGCTTTTGAGTATTATGCTGTGTGTTCATTGAAAAACCCTTTCTCGTAGGGTGCGATGTATCGCACCATTGCTCAATTGATAATTTAAGGTGCGATACATCGCACCCTACGCTAATTGTATTCTCACCGGCTCGGAGCTTCAATATATTTCACGAGACATTTTACATATAGAGCAATATAATCAAAAAATCATGAAACCTGTGGACATACATGGAGAATCATAAATGCATCTCTCAAAATTGGTTAAAACATATATCAACTCAATTCTGATTGGCCTTGCAACAACTGTTTTTGCTTATGGACAGCCCAAAACCGAGCACGGCCTTAATTACAAGACACCCGCAACGGTCTGGGACGAAGCAATGCCATTAGGTAATGGTTTGTTCGGGGCATTAGTCTGGGGGGACGGCAAACCCTTACGAATATCGCTCGACCGAACCGACCTTTGGGACCTTCGACCCGTTCCGGAATTCCAAGGCAAAGATTATTCATATCGAACCATGAGACAGTGGGTGAAAGAAGGTCGATTGGCGGACCTCCATCGCCTTTATGACGACCCGTACGGCAATCCCGGCCCGACAAAAATACCCGCCGGACGCATCGAACTGACACTCGACGAAGATGCTGTTTTCGAGAATGCCTCGCTGGATCTTGCCGGTGCCGCAGCCACGGTCGAATTCGGGAACAATAGCAGAGCAGAGGTTTTTATCCACGCATCCGAGCCGTTCGGGATGATTCGCATAAGCTCAGCCCGAGCCGTCAGCATCAAGCTGCTGGCGCCGCCTTTCGCAGGTAAGATTACCGACGATGCCGGGCCCGGCAAAATCAGCGCCGGCGACCTTGCGAGCCTTCGATACGAAGCACCAGTCGAATCCAGCGGCGACAACTGGACCGGCTATCTACAGCAAGGCTGGGGCGGATTCAAGTTCGCCGTAGTCGTCTGCTGGCACAAGTCGGAATCGGCCTGGGTTGGAGCATGGTCGATTACCACTTCGAACGAATCCGAAGATCCCTTGAAGACCGCCCGCAGCAACTGCGAAAAAGCACTGCAATCGGGATTTACCAACGCCATCTCAACGCATCGTCAATGGTGGGATTCATACTGGGACAAATCGGCGGTGCGGATTCCCAATAAAATCATCGAACGGCAGTGGTACCTTGAGATGTATAAATTTGGTGCCGCAGCGAGACCCGACACGCCGCCCATATCCCTGCAGGGCCCCTGGACCGCGGATAACATGAAAATCCCACCGTGGAAGGGAGATTATCATCACGACCTGAACACCGAGCTGTGCTACTGGCCGGCTTACAGCGGCAACCACCTCGACGAAGAGTCCGGATTCATAAACTGGTTATGGGAAACAAAGGATAATGCCCAGACCTGGACGAAGCGGTTCTTCGATATGCCGGGCCTGAACGTTCCCATGACTGCGGATCTGAATCAGGAGCAGATCGGCGGCTGGCACCAGTACACCCATTCGGCAACGACCGCCGCATGGCTGGCTCATCATTTCTATCTTCACTGGCGGTACGGCATGGACAGGGACTTCCTTACGAACCGGGCATATCCCTGGCTTCGCGAGACCTCCGTTTTTTTGGAGGCTATAACCGAGAAAGGATCTGACGGCAAGCGCTCGCTCGCTTTAACCTCCTCGCCGGAAATAAACGATAACCGGTTGGAAGCGTGGTTTCCCTCAATAACCAATTACGACCTCGCCCTTATTCGCTGGGCGTTTGAGAAGACCGCGGAATTGGCCGAGGAAACCGGTAACGGCCAGCAGGCTAAGCACTGGCGGGAAGTTTTAGCCGAAATGCCCGATTTAGCGCTCGACCCGAAGAGTAAGAAAATACTCGTCGCAAAGGATTATCCACTTGCCGCTTCGCACAGACATTTTTCGCACTTGATGGCAATACATCCGCTGGGCCTGATCCGCTGGGAAAACGGGCCGGAAGACCGGGCAATTATAAAAGCTTCGATGGCCGATCTCGAACAAAGTGGAACGTCACAGTGGTGCGGATACAGCTTTAGCTGGCTGGCAAGCATGGCCGCCCGGGCAAGAGACGGCGAAAAAGCTGCCAAGGCACTTGAGATTTTCTCGACGGCGTTTTGCCTTCGCAACAGTTTCCATTGCAACGGCGACCAATCCGGCAAGGGATACTCGAATTTCCGCTATAGACCGTTCACACTGGAAGGGAATTTCGCCGCAGCGGCGGGCCTGCAGGAAATGCTGCTGCAAAGCTACAGCGGAACAATCCGCATCTTCCCGGCGGTACCGGCCGATTGGAATAACATATCTTTCAAAACGCTCCGGGCCGAAGGCGCTTTTCTTGTTTCCGCGGAACGTAAAGGTGGAGCAACACATTCGGTTACGATAATCTCGGAAAAAGGCGGTCTATGCCGACTCGAAAATCCATTCGATATAAATGGGTACGAACTCGAAGGCGCCGCAGAGAATGCCTTCACGAGAGATGGAAACGACCTGGTAATCAAAACCTCGGCAGGACAAAAAATAACATTAATCCGCAAGCCCAAATAAATTGGAGGTTTCTGAATTGAAAAAGAAAAATAGTATTTCCCGCAGGACTACGTTGAAGGGTATCGGCACAATCGGCGCCATGGCGTTTTTTGCCAACCAGGCCTACGGCCAGCAATTCCCCGGCATATCCGGCAAAGAAATGGACGGCCAGAGTGACATACGCAAATCTGTCTTTGCCAAAGTCTTTTCCACGCCCCTGATAGACACGCACGAACATCTTATCGAAGAGCGTGACCGTCTGAACGCCTCTAACCGCCGGATTCAGAGTAATGACTGGTCATTTCTGCTGAGCCATTACATAGACTCGGATATGCTCACGTGCGGCATGCCGCAGGCCGAGTATGACAGATTTTTTTCGCCCGACGTCGCGCCTCTCGACAAGTGGAAGATTCTCGCACCGTATTGGCCCGCTGTGCGAAACACCGGTTACGGCATGGCCGTGGAAATCGCAATGCAGCAACTCTACGATGTTCCCGAGCTATCCGGCGAGACGATAGCAAAAGTAGTCTCAGGCTACGAAAAGGTCTGCCGTAAAGGTTTTTACGAGGAAATCCTCTGCAAAAAAGGCGGCATAGAATCCTGCCAGGTCAATGCCCTTGAGCAACCTTTTCGCAAGTCCGCTATGCCCACCCTTTTGATGCAGGATATCAGCATTGTCGGCATGTTTGCCGGGCCCAATATCGAGGCGTATGCAAAACCGGCCGGCATCGACGTGAAAACTCTCGCCGACTGGTATCGCGTCATCGACTGGTGGTTTGAGACGTACGGCCCATATGCCGCGGCGGTCAAATCGCAGAATGCCTACAGCCGGGACATCGACTATGAGAATGTTCCTGCGGAACAAGCCGAGCCTGTCTTCAAAAAAAGAATGTCCGGCGAAGCTCTGACTTCGCAAGAACAGAAACTGCTCGAAGACCATCTTTTCTGGTATTCGGTCAAGACAGCGACGAAGGCGAATCTGCCCGTCAAGCTCCACACCGGTTACTACGCCGGCCAGAACGGCATGCCGTTATCGAGGTTGATTAATAATCCGGCTTCCGCGACAAGTCTGTGCAGGACGACTCCCGATGCGAGATTCGTTTTTATGCACATCTGCTATCCGTACTACGAAGAGATACTTTCGGTCGCCAAGCATTACACGAATGCCTACATTGACATGTGCTGGTCGTGGATTATAAATCCCATCGCCGCTAAAGACTTTCTCAAGAAATACCTCGTCACGGCGCCGGCCAATAAGATCCTTACTTTCGGCGGCGACTATATTCCCGTCGAGCCGGTGCTGGGCCATGCCGTCGTCGCGCGTCGGGGCATCGCACTGGCCCTGTCGGAACTGGTTGAAGAAGGCTGGCTCAGCCTCGACCGGGCGGATGAGCTTTCGGATATGATTATGCACGACAACGCCCGCAGGATATTCAACCTCCCTGAGAAAACCAAAAAGCTCGGAGCAGTACCCTGGCCTGCTTAACAGCATCTGAGCTTGAGGAAAAGAATAAATAGGTTATTGTTAAATAGAGGAAACTCTAATGGACAAGACATATCGATTTGATGCTCTTAATACAAGCGGTTTAAGCCGACGGGACATGCTTCGTTGTGTGGCTGCGGCAGGAACTGCTCTGGCCGGGGCATCCGCTTTTCGCATGTGTACAAATGCGAACGGGCAGACGAAAAAGACCGTCACGAAAGGACGCATCAACCAGTCGATCGCGTACTGGTGTTTTTCGAAGTACTGGGATATCGAAAAAACCTGCCGGATCGCCCGGCAGTTGGGCTGCAAGAGTGTCGAGCTGGTCGATCCGAAGGACTGGCCGATACTAAAGAAGCACGGCCTTGCCTGTGCCCTGGCGAACAGTCACTGGTTCGACAAGGGAATGAACAATCCGAAGTACCACGAGATGTGTTTGAGTAAGATCAGCGAGGGCATCGACGCCTGCGCAGACTTCGGCTTTCCGAACGTAATTACATTTACGGGACTCGCCGAAGACATCCCGCCCGATGATGGCATAAGCAACTGTGTCGCCGGGTATAAGAAGATCATCGGTTATGCGGAAAAGAAAAAGGTCAATCTATGCCTGGAAATTCTGAACAGCCGCGTGCCCGTCGAAATGGTTGGCGTCCCCGGCTATCAGGGCGACCATACGGACTATTGCATGGAGATCGTCAGGCAGGTAGGTTCGCCCCGGATGAAACTGCTCTTTGATATCTTCCACGTCCAGATCATGGACGGCGATATTATCTCACGCATCCGCCAGTATAAGGACTACATCGGTCACTATCACACAGCCGGCAATCCCGGACGCCACGAACTCGATGATACGCAGGAAATCAATTACAGGCCGATTATGCAAGCCATTGCTCAGACGGGTTTTACCGGATATATAGGGCATGAATTTATCCCCATCCGCGATCCGCTTGAGGGCCTTAGCGAAGCGGTCGCTTTATGCGACGTGTAAAGGAAACTAATAAAAAGTAAACAAAGTTTGAATTGAAACCGGAAATGAAATTGGAGAAAAGATCATGAGAACACTTGTAAAGGTACTGATTCTTATTGCAGTCGTCCTGCAGTGCGGACAAAGTCCGGCGAGAGCCGCCAAACCAATGCAGTTTCGCGAACTATTCAACGGCAAAGACCTTTCGGGCTGGGTCAACGTAAATACCGACAAGGATACGTGGTTTGTACGTGACGGATTGCTCGTATGCACCGGACACCCCATCGGGGTCATGCGCTCGGATAAGCAATACGAAAACTTCATCCTGCATATAGAATGGATGCACATGGAGGCGGGCGGCAATTCCGGCACGTTTCTTTGGAGCGGAGGAACCGTACCCGCCGGCAAGCAGCTACCCAAAGGCCTCGAAGTACAAATGCTGGAGCTTGATTGGGTCAAGCTGCATAAGCGAGATGATGGAACGCTGCCGCCAATCGCCTATGTGCACGGCGAAGTCTTCGGCGCAAACGGTTTGGAAACGGTCCCGGACAATCCGCGAGGCAGCCGCAGTAAATCCATCGAGAACCGCTGCAAGGGCAAAGGCCAGTGGAACACATACGATGTTGTGGCCGTTGATGGCGTCGTTAAATTGTCGGTGAACGGAAAGTTTGTCAACGGAATCAGCAAGGCTTCGGTCAAGAAAGGCTACATCTGCCTTGAGTCCGAAGGCGCCGAGATCCATTTCCGCAATATAAAAATCATGGAATTGCCGCCGGGCATAACAAACGCCGAGCAAACCGCACCCGTGGTCAAAGATAAGTAGGAGCCTTTGGTCCCATTGAAAAAGCCGAGATTGCTTCGTCGCTACGCTCCTCGCAATGACAAGAAGTGCGTATTCGTGTCATTGCGGGCCTGGCCCCAAGGAGCCGATTCGAAGAATCGCGCGGCAATCTCAATCGTCTCTGTGTTTTTTCAACAGGCCCCTTTGGGCCGTTACTTTCTGATCTTATTGGGATTGCGCTCGACCGCACGGCCGCCACTGTCACGCCTCAGCGGAATCAGCATGCCATCGGTTTTTTCCAGCCAATCGAACATGCGTTTGTTGAGCTGCTTAATCAACTTCTGGTGTTCGGGGCTGTCGATGAGGTTTTTCATTTCCTCGGGATCTTCTTTCAGGTCGTACAGCTCGTCAATGTCCCAGATGCCGTGATAGTGGATGTATTTGTACCTGTCCGTGCGGACGCCGTGGGTAGTCGGCGTGTGGGGGAAGTTTCGCTCCCAGTAGTATTCGTAAAACGCATTGTCACGCCATGAGATCTTTTTGCCCCTCAGGATGGGAAGGAAGGATTTTCCGTCCATATAATCGGGTGTTTCGAGACCGGCAACATCCAGGACGGTCGGGGCGATGTCGATATTCTGGATAAGCTCTTCGATAACTGTGCCGGGTTTTATCATACCGGGGCACCAGGCCAGAAATGGCACACGCATGGATTCTTCATACATGTGACGTTTGTCGATAAGCCCATGCTCACCGAAGACAAAGCCGTTATCGCCCATGTACATCACAAGGGTATCTTCAGCGAGATTATTTTCTTCGAGGTACTTAATGACCCGGCCGATGCTCTCGTCGACACTGAGCAGGGTTTCGCAGTACCGGCGGTAAAATGTGTCGAAATCCATCTGGCCGTGATACATGTGGTCCACGCCATGCCAGCTATTGCGCTGCTCCTTAACCCAGTCAGGTTTGCCCTTGTAGTTTTCTTCGGTGTAAGCCATGCTCTTAGGATATTCGAGTTTGACGTTTTCATATCTGCCGAGGTGCCGTTTGGCCGGTTCGAACATGGCGTGAACGGCTTTATGAGATAGGTACAACATGAAAGGCTTGCCAGTGTCACAGTCGTTTTTGATCCAGTCCAGCGCATAGTCGGTGAGCAGATCGGAGACATGGCCCTCGCGTTTTACCTTCTTGCCGTCGATGTTAAAAGTTGGATTGAAATAGACGCCCTGCCCTCTAAAGCTGACCCACTTGTCGAAGCCGGGTCGGGGTTCGTCGCTGGAGCCGCCCATGTGCCATTTGCCCATGAAGGCGGTTTGCCAGCCTGCTTTCTGCAAGTCCTGCGGGAAGAAACGTGTGCCTTCCGGAACACGTGTGTTATTGTCGACGACACCGTGCTTGTGAGCGTATTGGCCGGTCAGGATGCTGGCTCGGCTGGGCGAACACAGAGACGTTGAAACGGTGGCGTTTTTTATGTAAGCGCCTTCGCGAGCCATACGGTCCATGTTCGGGGTTTCGAGGAATTTGGGTTTATTGAGAAAGCCCATGAAATCGTAGCGGTGATCGTCGCTTAGGATAAAGATGACGTTCCGGGATTTTCTGCCGTCATCGGATGACGACTGAGCGAAAGCACGATCTAAAGCGAACGACAGCGCCACTGCGGTCAGGCCCATTGTTTTAAGAAACTCTCTGCGATTGGTTGTCGTATGCGATTCTGTCATTGCGATTACCTTTCTTTATGCATTAAGTTGCGACCAACATACTTTATCATTTTTTGTAGTGATTTGCAGCTTTCATATTCAAGATGGATCCGTAGCATCACTTTATCCTGACCAAGGGCGGCAGCTTTCCCGCAAGTCCTACCCGGTCACCCTTGACAATCATCACGCCATCAACGCCTTCGATTCCGGCGATATTCTCCAGGGCCGGGTCGATATCGTCAACGGTCCTGACAAGGTTCGCGGCCTGAGTAGCGGCTGCGTCCGCCAGCGCTGTATCTTTGGCTACAACAGTCGCAAGATCACACTCGCCCAGGCTCATCGAGTGCCCCATTTTTCCCGACGAAGAGCATATCGAAATTGGTGTGTCTTCAGCTTCCAGCGAGAATGCAAGCCGGCCGGCCAGTTCGGCCGTGCCGGTCTTGAGGGCGATGATTACCGGCTCGACGGCACAAATATAAATGTCCCCCCCGTTGTCAACGATGGTCTCGCGTGCCCCGGCTTCGAGAGCCGCCATGCCCGCACACTGCGCCATGGTGCCAGCGACGGCGGCCATCGGCCCGACACCCACAAGCTTCGCGGCCCGGGTCATGCTTTGCGCTACATCAGGCGCTCCGGCGAGTAGTTCAAGCGGCTCAAGGGATTGGCGAAAATCCGGATGACGGCCGATATATTCCTCCAGTATCCGCCGCTGCCTCACGATCTCGGCTGTGACGGTATCGAACTTCTCGCAACAGATGCGGAAGACCGCCTCCCGATAAGTAAAAGTTCTGTAAGTTCGTTTGGTTGTCATAAAAGTGCCTAAAATGATCTAAAGTGCTCTAAAGTGACTAAAGTGAGCATGAGCGATTGAAAGTATGGCAATGCCGCTTTTTCTTTAGGCACTTTAGTCACTTCAAACTTTAGTCACTCTTAAAACGCCGAGGCCAACGCGCCGAACGGGCAGACGCGAATGCATGCCATGCACTCGATACAGTCGGCCTCGCTGTAAATGACCTCTCGCGTCGTCTTGTCGTCTATACGCAAGGCGTTCGTGGGACAATGTGTAATACAGTGCCCGCAGTGCGTACAGATATTTTCGTCGCGCGTCACTCCCTTGCCGCTGTAATTGATGGAGACGTTAAACGTCCTTAAGAAGGCCATGGCCCGCTCGATATCATCTTCGGTCCCGGTAACATCCAGCACGAGATAACCTTCCTCCTCCGGAGTGACCTTCGCACGAAACACGTTTACCACGAGATTGTAATCCTTGACCAAATGGTAAATTATCGGCTTCTCGCATTCGCATCTCGGAAAGAACAGCATCAATTTCTTCGTTATGGTTTCACTCATGACGGTTTCTTCCTTGTCACAAGGGGTTTCATTTTCGTGTCTTTCGGAAGAGGCGCAATCGGCTCGGCAAGCCGGAAATCGCCCTGCCTTATCTCGTCAGCCAGCAGATTAGCGATCTGAAGCGCCTTGTAATAGGAGGACAGCGAGCCAACCGCCACCTTTTTGCCTTCCACCTTGATCTGGCCGCTTCGCAATTGTTCGTAGTTGACGGAGCATATGACTTTGCCGTTATTCTGCGGATAGTCATGGCTGTAGTCAATCACGGGCGCCATAATGTCACGGTCGCGCACACAGGTGCGCTTCAGCACATCTTCGTTCAAAACGGGAATAGGCACTCCGATTCCGAGCGCCAGCGACACGCCGTACCCGCGAAAAGTCACTCCCCGCACGAACTCCGGGCGCATCTTCTTCATGTCGCAAGTCAGCGCCAGTGTCCCCGCCCCGCCTTTGGGAATTCCGCCGGGCGTTCTCTCGCAGCCGCCGGCGTGCTGAGTTCCCTCGGAGTAAACGTGTCCCTGGGCACCGGCCATCCAGACCTTGGTTCCCACGCCGATTACATCGTAATAAGGATCGTTGAGCAGCGGTGACAATTGGCCGGCGGAGCAGTAATTTGCGTTTTTCCTGTCAGGCTCGAGAGTTCCCATGTAGGTATATATCGGCCGGTCCGAATTATTGATCGCCACGTTATAGTTCTGGTAGCAGTTCCGTGGATTTACCATGATGGCCTGATTCAGATCGTTAATGGTAAAGTACGTGCGGATCTCGCGCAGCGGGTAACAGTCGGTTCCGTAAGAAAGCGCGAACAACTGAAGTTTCCTGCCCGCGACGAGGTCCTCAATCACGTGGCCGCCGCCGTAGCGGAATTCTCCCGGATGGTACATATTAGCTGGGTCGCCGTGCCGCAGTTGAGTCGCGCCAAGGTAAACATCGACAGCGGCAATGCCCGTGTAGACGAGAACATCCTCGACCCAGGCTTCCGACATTCTGATTTTGGGCTTGGAATGCCCGAAGTTGAGAAAGCAGCCCGAGGAGCACATTGGTCCGAACGTCGCGGTAGTCACGACATCGACTTCTTTCGCGGCCGCTGCAAGCCCCTTCTTATCAACGTAGTCGATGATTTCGTCCGCAGTCAGAACGACAGCCTTGCCCGATTCGATGCGGTCGTTGATTTGTTCGTATGTTTTCATAATTCACTCGGCTCCATAAATCGAACTTTGTATGGTCCGGATTCATTGCATCAAATAAAACATTTTAGTATATACCACCAGGATAGTCTTGTCAATGCCCACTTCCAGCAACAATCACCCCAATTAATAACTCAAACTGACCGATTCGCGCTGTCATTCCTGCGAAAGCAGGGATCCAGGAACGTAACGGTTTAAGTGGATTCCCGCTTTCGCGGGAATGACAGATTGTGTTATGTTATTATCATTGAATGATTTGCTGTAGCATTCGACATGAAAACGGTCAGTTTGAGTAATAAGGTGATTCTTTCGCAAACCCCACGTTCTATCGGTCGCCGGACGATTACGGGCTGATTATCTCCTTGACTTACGAACACCGGAAACTTAAAATCGTATGGTATAGTTACTAAAGAACTTATAGCAAGAAGCCGAAAATTTCTCTAACGTATTAAAACCACTCAGGCTGGGATCTTAATAAAGCATAAATGAGATCGGAAAAAAAGACAATTACTTCAATACTGAATAATATCCTTGCTCCAGCAGTAAATAGCAATATAATAACGGTGAGAAATATTTAGAATTGTAATGATCGCGTAGCGAAGCCTTGAAGCAAAAGCACACGGTATAGTTTAGTACTCGCCTCAAGACCTATCTTCCGAATCATTTGGATTGTTATACTTGTGCTTTTGAAAGTAATGGGTTTATGCATATAAATAAATTTCAGGCCCTGAAAATCGGGAACCTGCAAATCAACCTGCCTATAATCCAGGGAGGAATGGGAATTGGCATCTCTCTTTCGGGCCTGGCATGTGCCGTGGCCAATGCGGGGGGCGTCGGCGTTATAGCTACGGCTGGAATAGGCCACACCGAAGCCGACTGGGATACGAACCCCAAAGCAGCGGACACAAGAGCCCTGAAGAAAGAGATACAAAAGGCAAAAGCCGGGACCGATGGAATCATCGGTGTAAACATAATGGTGGCTCTTTCCGACTTTGACGATCTCGTGCAATGTGCCGTGGACGAAAGGGCCGACATTCTCTTTATGGGCGCGGGCCTTCCGATAAGCCTGCCAAAAACGCTGCCGCTCGACAATCTCAACGAGTTGGCCACAAGGTTTGTGCCCATAGTATCTTCCGCCCGGGCTGCGGAAATTGTATTTAAGGCCTGGCAAAAACGATACTCTTACGTTCCGGATGCCGTGGTTGTTGAAGGCCCGCTGGCCGGAGGGCACCTCGGCTTTAAAAAAGACCAGATAGATAATCCCGAGTACACGCTGGAAAAGATTCTACCGGAAGTCATCGCCGTGGTAAAACGATACGAGCAGCGATTCAGCAGAAGCATTCCCGTAATCGCAGCCGGGGGAATATATACGGGTGCCGATATTCATAGATTCATGAAGCTGGGCGCTCAGGCCGTGCAGATGGGAACCAGGTTTGTCGCAACTCATGAGTGCGATGCGTCCCCGAAGTTCAAGCAGGCGTATATCAATTGCAGCAGGGAAGATATAATCATTATCGACAGCCCCGTCGGACTGCCGGGAAGAGCCATTGGGGGCAAGTTTTTTGACCGGCTGGCCACCGGGGCCAAAGAGACATTCAAGTGCAACTGGAAGTGTCTGAAAAGCTGTAATTTCATGAAAGTGCCGTATTGTATCGCCAGTGCCTTGACCAATGCCAAAAAAGGCAATCTTGACAAAGGATTTGCGTTTGCCGGGGCCAACGCCTACCGGGTAGAGCAAATCATCAGCGTCAAAGAGCTTATCGAGACTTTGACCGCCGAATATATGGCCGAGCAGAGCAAAGAACCAATCGCATACGAAACACGTGACACACAAAGGATAGAGGAAATTATACAACCACGTTGACCGCCATTATCATCAGCCTATCCAGCTTTGTGTTTATCCTGCTCGTGCAGTATCTTCGAGCATTTAATCGAGTAACTATTTTAAGAGTTTATTATGCATTCGAATTATATTCGTAACGTAGCGATAATTGCCCACGTCGATCACGGCAAAACAACGCTGCTTGACCAGCTTTTATATCAATCCGGGATGTTTCGGTCCGAGGATCTCGACAAGCTGGCGGGAAGTGAGCATAAATTGATTATGGATTCGAATCCGCTCGAACGGGAGCGAGGTATCACAATCTTGAGTAAAAACTGTGCGATTTACCATGCGGATTCCCAGGGCAAAGAATACAAAATCAACATAATTGACACACCGGGGCACGCAGATTTCGGCGGCGAGGTCGAACGCGTGCTGAAAATGGCGGACGGTGTATTGCTCCTGGTCGACGCGTTCGAAGGGCCCATGCCCCAGACGAGATT
>Ga0114918_10001800_pt1 | contig 19261 bp, 16 predicted proteins | sample LantaG_FD_87015 | JGI IMG/M metagenome (GOLD analysis project Ga0114918, IMG submission 87015) | Deep subsurface microbial communities from Baltic Sea to uncover new lineages of life (NeLLi) - Landsort_02402 metaG | ecosystem: Environmental > Aquatic > Marine > Oceanic > Sediment | place... | reverse complement strand
TTGGTCCGTGGTTTTTTGGGAGCTTTTTTTTTTTTTTTTTCCCCTTCGTTTTTTGGGACTTTTTCCCCCCCCCCCTTCAAAAAACGGCGCCGAAAAGAAGTTTGAAAAAAGACGAGGAGAGAAAAAGCTGATTTCCTCCTTTCTTTCTTCCCCCTCCCTTCAAATCAACCGACAGTGCTCAGCGGCATGCCGGCCAAGGACACGATCTGCGCAGAGATGGCCTTCATGTTCTCCGAGAGGAACCCCGAAAAGTCATTTTTCAATTCTTCTGCTCCTTCTTCTCCTTCGAATCCCGCTTCTTCTTCCATTCCTTCTCCTTACGTCCGCTCCCCGTTCGATTATCCCGTGGGCGGCTCCAGGGCCATCGTCGACGCCCTGGTGCGGGGGATAGAGAAGTTTGGCGGGAGGGTGGTTTTGAACTGCAGGGTGGAAGAGATCGTCGTCGAGGGGGGGAGGGCGAGCGGCGTCCGGGTCTCGAAATCTTCCGCTCTTTCGAGAAACTCCTCCTGCGCTTCTTCCGTTTCTTCCTCCGCTTCCGCCTCCTCTGTCTTCGTCAGGGCCAACACCGCGGTTGTTTCGAACGCGTCGATGTGGGACACGGCCAGACTGCTGCGGAAAGAAGCAGCAGCTCAAGCAGCGGCAGCGGCAGCAGCTTCTCCTCCGGCGGTCGAGAGCCTGCGCTCGCTCGCCCGAGAGACGAAAGCTCTTCCGAGCTTCATGCACCTCCACCTCGGGATCGACGCCTCCGGTTTGCCTCCCGGAGGCGCCGACGAAGCTCATCATCTGTTCGTTCACGAGCTGTTTCAAGGACAAATAGAGGAGCCTCAGAACGTGTGCATCCTGTCGGTGCCGACGGTCTTCGACCCGGAGCTCGCCCCGGGAGGAGGGCAGAAGAGAAGTCGAAGCGAAAGCAGCGGCAGCGGCGGCGGCTGCGGGAGCGAAGAAAAACCCGAGTCTTCGTCGTCGTCGAAATCTCTTTCTTCGCCTTCTTCTCCTTCTTCCTTCGCGGTCGTCCACGCCTACACGGCGGGCAACGAGCCCTACGAGCTGTGGGCGGACCTGGACCCGAGGTCCAAGGAGTACCGGGACCTGAAGGAGGAGAGGACGCGAGTGCTTTGGGTAAGGAGAAAAAGAAGAAGAAGAAGAAGAGAGAGGAGTTTTTTTTCGACCTTTTTTTTTTCCCCGTTTTTTTTTTTTTTTTTTTTTTTTTTTAAAAAAAAAGTCCCCCTTTTTTTTTTTTCCAACCCTTCCCCCCCCCCCCCCCCCAAACCAAAAATTACACACAGGACTGCGTCGAGCGCGTCATCCCGGACGCGAAGAAGCGCTCCCTCGTCTCCCTGTCCGCGTCCCCGAGGACCCACGAGAGGTTCCTCAACAGGCACAGGGGCTCTTACGGTCCCGGGATCTCTTCTTCGAATTCTTCCTTCCCCGGACCGAAGACGGGACTTCCGGGACTGTTGAGGGTAGGGGACAGCTGCGCTCCCGGGATCGGCGTCCCCGCCGCCGCCGCGAGCGGGATGATCGCCGCGAACACGCTGGCGAGGGTGTGGGACCACGTCAGACTGCTGGACTCGCTGGGGCTGTAATGAGAACCGAGAGAGAGAGAGAGAAGGAGAGAGTTTTTTCCTCTTGATGAAAATTGAAAAATTGAAAATTTTGTTCGTTTTTGTTGCTTTCGTTTTTGTTTTTTGCAGTTCTTTTCTCATTCTCTTTCTCCTCCTCCTTTCACCCGACCCTGAACCCGGCCCCCTCCCTGCCCGAGTCCCGCTCGAACACCAGCCTCCACTTGGGGGCAAGGGGGTCGTTGTCGCTTTCGTCGTCGTCTTCTTTTTCGTTCTCGCCTTTGCCTTTCGCGGAAAAAGAACTAGAAGAATTTTCTTCTTTCTGCTTTCCTCTGACCACCAACTCGTCAGCCGTCAACTTCAGCACCCCTTCGACCATTTTCCTAATAACCTCCCTCAGCCGGCTCCCACTGGCCCCGACGTCAGGGTCGGCATTTGCCTCCAGCAGCCAGGGGTTCCAGTTTTCATCAACAAGAAAATCAAAGCCGAAGAGCTCAAAGGCAGAGGGGAGCGCGAAGAAGGTCAGCTCGGAGGAGACCGCGGCGAAGGTCTCGGCGACGAGCGTGGAGATGCGGGACGCAAGCTGGCGCGTCTTTTCTGTGGCTTCGGGCAGAGAGAGACAAGAGGAAGTTGTTTTTGGGTCCCGGGAGAGGAGCTGCGGGATTTCGGAGAGGAGCAGGATCCGTCCGTCGTCGTCGTCGCCGTCATCGTCGTCGTCGTCGTTTTCTTCTCCTTCTCCCCTCTCCTTCCCTCCTCCTCCTCCTCCTTCCATTCCTTTTCCTCCTCCCCCCTCGCGCTTCCGGCAGGTGTTTGTCAGGTGCGCGTCCAGGTCGTCCAATGCTGCGCCCTCGTACCCGGAGACGGCGGTCAGGGCGAGCATTCCGCCAAAAGAATAAACCTTCAGTGCGCCGACGCAGAGGGCGTAGCTGCGGACGTGCCACTTCCGAGGAGAAAGGAGCTTTTTCGAAGAGGTTCCTCGGTCCTTCCCACCGAATCGCCTCCTGCTCCTCCTCTGAGGCAGCAGGAGAGGGTTGTCGATGTAGCGCTGCACTACCCACTCCCTCATCTTCGGGATGCGCTCCAGTGCCCTTCTCAAGCTCTCACAACCGTCGACGACAGCGACGCCGGCCGCTCGGTTCGTGATCGATGGCTTCACTATCCACCTGCTTGCCCCCTCTGGAGCGTCTCGGACCTCGGGCAGGTCGGAGAGGGCCTCGTCTATGTAATCGACGTGGTCTACCTGCAGGATGAAGGTCTCGGGGAAGCATCCGACGAGCGGCGAGCCTGGCCTCTTCGAGACCCACTTCCTCAGGCCGAGGGCCAGCTGCGCCTTCCGGGTCAGGCCCTTCCTGACGGCGAAGCTCGACGCGATCGTGTCTCCCTTCGCCACTCTGTCCCAGTCGATGCGCTCGTACTCGCCCCAGTGGAAGCGGGAGGCAGAGATGAGGGGGCTGGGGAGGAGGTCGAAGAGGGCCGTTGTTGTTTCGTTCTGGTCTCCTCCTCCTCCTCCTCCTCCTTCGTCTTCTTCCGAGGAAGACGTCGAGTTGCCGTCGTCGTCGGGTTTCTCGACCTTTGCCCTCCGCACCTCTACCGGAATCGGGTCCGCCCTTTCTACTCTCCAAGATCCTTTGCGAGACTCGAAGGCCTGCAGGACCAGGTCGCGGAGGTAAGGGTCCTCGAGGTCGACGGTGGCGAGCGGGAGCAGGAGGTCGAGGGTTCCGCCGGTTTCTTCTTGTTCTTCTTCGGCGGCAGCCGTCGTCGTCGTCGTCGTCGTCGTCGTCGGCGGCGGCGGCGGCGACGGCGGCGGCGGCGTCGATCGAGCAGATCGGAAACTCGATGCTTCGCCTCCCCTCGCGCCGGCAGCAGCAGCCACAGGCCCGACGCTGCGCTCGTCCCACCACGTCATCGAGGCTGCTGAGGAGACGCCTCCTTCAGCGCAGCAGCTTTCGCTCGAAGCAGCGAGCTAGCTCGTTCGAAAAAAAGAGCCTTCGAAAAGAGGGCAATTAGGAAAAAGAAAAACAAAAGAGTGAAGAAAAAAACCAAACTTTGCCTTACATTTGTTTTCTTCGAGCGATGGCGCTTCACCAATCGAGCCTCCTTCTCCCTCGATCTCTCACTCTCTTTTCAACTCAAGATCGAGTTCCATACCCCTGGATCGACAGTTCTCGATGTCATCTACGGCCACAGATCGCAATAAAGAGGATCGGATGTAGAGTGAGAGCGAAGAGCGCCGCGGCCGTTTTCGTCAACGCCGCTTCTGCTTCCTCGTCGTCGTCGTCGCCTTCCTCGTCGCCTTCTCAACCTCGACCTCCTCCGCGCCTCCGCTTCCGCCAGGGCCTCCCCGAGGACGCCGACGCCATCTTCAAGCTCGTCCTCGACGAGAGGATGAACCCTTTCGGCCTCAATCCCGAACGCTTCCTCGTCGCTGAAGAAGAAGACGAAGAGCAAGGAGGAACAGAAGAAGAAGAAGAAGGAAAAAAACGAAAAAGAAATCTCGTTGTCGCCTTTGGGCAGCTGGCAGAGTTGGAACCCGGAACCCTCTTCGAGCTCCGGTCGCTCGTCACCTCTCCCAGGTTCCGCGGCCGTGGGATCGGGGCCGAGATCGTCAAGGGGTTGCTGGAGAAAGCGAAGCGCAGGAAAAGAAAAGAGAACGGGAACGAAGAAAAATCGACAGAGGTTGTTCTGACGACGATCTCTCGTCGAAGGGCCTTTTACGAGAGGTTGGGGTTCGAAGAAGTGGCCCCTCCTTCTACGGTTCCGAAGCAGCTCAAGCTCGAGGTGGTCTTGGGTTCCGTCGTGGCGAAATTGGCAGCCGGGGATTCGATCATCGTTCTGAGGAAGCAAGTGTAAAAAAAATAATCATTTTTTGGTCTAATTTTTTTAACAAGAGAAGAGAAAAATTTCCAATTCTTTTCTTTTTCTTTCACCTCCCTCTCCCTCTCCTCCCGACCTTCACCGCCAGCGCCGTCGTCGCCGCGGCCAGCGTGCCCCACGTCGCCGCGTACTGCAGGTGCTGCCCCGGGGAGACGGGGACCTGCGAGATCTCTTCAAGGGAGCGCGGCTGCGGCGGCCTCGGCTGAGGCTTCTTCGAGCGCAGAGAAGAAGAAGAGGTCGAAGAAGAAGAGGGAGAAGAGGAGGTCGAAGAAGGAGGAGAAGAAGAGGAGGAGGAGGAGGAGGTCGAAGGAGAAGGAACGAGCGGGGACCCGGAGCCCCTCTCCGCCGTCCTGCCCCCCAGCACCTCCATCAGCGAGGGACGCTGCTTCTTTGCTGCTTCGGTCTCGGTTTTCTCCTCTTCTTCGGCTCCGAAATCCTCACAAGAAGAAGAAGAAGAAGAAGAAGAAGAAGAAGAAAGAGAATCAGAAGAAGAAGAAGAGGAAGGAGAGGAAACGATCTCGAGCAAGGGAGTTGTTCCTCGAGGCAGGCCCGCGGCGACCGCCATCTCCCCTCCGTCGATCCAGTGCCACAGATTTTTAGAAGCGTTGTTCTCAGGCACGAAGCGGGAAGGGGACTCGGAGTCCCGGAGGACGCAGAGCAGCGGAGGAGCAGGAGGAGCAGGGGGAGGAGCAGGGGGAGAAAAGTCGAAAGGGCGTTTCCCCCCTTTCGACCTCTCTGCTGGCTTTCCGCTCTCTCCTTCCTCCTCCTCTCCTTTCCACCCAGAGGGAACCCACCCCCGAACCACCAACGCCCCTTCATCTTTAGTTCCTTTCCTCCGCAGCGGCGTCACGACCAGGGACCCGCCGACGGTGGACCCACCGAAGGAGCGCGGGCGCGGGCCGACGAGGAAGGTCGAGGAGGCGTCGAGCGAGAACGAGTCTTCTTCTTTTCTTCCGTTTCCGTTTCCTGCGGCGACGACGACTCGGGTCATTTCCTTCGGGGCGGTCCCCCTCCCTTTCCGCTCCCGAAGCCTCGACAGGAGCTCCTCGAGCGTCAGCGGATCTTCCTTCAGCGCCTCTTCCCTCTCTGCGAGGAGTTTCACTTTCCATTCCCGTCGCTCGAGCTGCCAGTGGCACAGGAAGGCCGCGGCCGCCGGAGGGAGGAAGAGCAGCCAGCGGGCTCGGCGAGGAGGGGCTTCCTTTCCCGCCGCTTTCGCTGCTGCTGCTGCTGCTTGTATCGGCGCTGACGAGAAAGCTCGGGAGGAGGAAGAGGAGGAGAAGAGGCTCGCCGCGGAGGCCGAAGAGGAGGTCGAAGCGGCAGCAACGAACGCTCGAGCGAAGAAGAGGCGGGACGCATGCCGAAGGGGCATCATCGCTTTTTTTCTCTTTTTCTTTCTTTCCCTTTTCCTCTGCCCCTCTCTTGTTGGGAACAGGATTTAGCCAACAAGGTCGAGAGCCACTCTCAAGCGCTTGCTCTGGACCTGAGGGATCGAGAGATAGAGCTCTGGTTTTGCGAGGAAGCGAGCCCAGCGGGGGAAATTTCGGACTGTGAAAAAAAATCTCGCGGCCACGGCGATCTATCGCACAGATCGACGACGAAGAAAAAAAGCAAAAAAAAAAAAACGATGCTTTGAAACGCCCCCGCTTGCCATCCTTCTACCCCCCGCGCTTCTTTTTCCTTTTGCTTTTAGCAGAGAGAGCTAGATCACAAGATCAGCAGAAGCTCCCAGCGATGCGCGCCTCGTCGCGGGCCGCGCCCGACGGAGGCCGAGGAGGAGCGGTTGCATCGTCATCGTCGTCGCCGGCAAGCTCCACCTCGACCTCGACCTCTTCTCCAACCTCTTCTTCTCCAACCTCTTCCTCGTCCTCCTTCGCCGTCCTCCGCCTCCTCGTGCCCCTGCTCCTCCTCTTCGTCGCCGCCGCGGTCCTCCCCGCGCCCACACGCCCCTCCATCATGACGGACTTCTTCGCCTCGCGCGAGCTCGGGCGCGGCGTCCAGTGCGGGTACAGTGAAGAGAAGAACGGCGATAAGAAGAAGAACGGCGATAAAAACGACGAAAACGGAGGAGGAAATTCGACGTCCGTCGCGCTCGCCTGCTCGCGAGCCCACTCCTCCGCCGCCGCCGCGGCCTCGCTGTCGGACTTCTTCGGCAACTCCCTGGCGCTGCTGGTCGCGCCGGCCTTCGGCAGGGCCTCGGACGTCGTCGTCGGCGTCGTCGGAGTCGGCGCGACTGATGCTGCTGCTGCTGCTCGAGGGAAGAGCATTTTTGCTGCTCGCGGCTTTTGGGGGGAAAGCGGGAGCGGAAGCGGGAGCGGGAGGAGGAGGGCGCGCTTCCTCTCTCTGGCGCTGCTCTCTTCCGCGCTGCCCCCGCTCACCCTCTTCCTCCACCTATCCCCTTTTCCTTCCTTCTTTTCTTTCCTCTTTCCTTGGTCTTCCCCGATCTCGCCGTTTCTGTACTCGTATTTCCTGTTCTCGGCGGTGGCGACGGCGGCGCCCGGTGCCGCCGTCTGCCTCGCCTATGCCGCCGACGCCCTTCCCGCCGGAAAGAGGGCCCCTGCCTTTGCCGCCGTTTCCGCGGCCGTGTCTGCGGGTTTGCTGCTCGGCAGCGGCGCGGGCGCCTTCCTGAGCGCGAGGACGGCGGCTGGGCTGGCGACCACGGGCGTGGTGGCCTCCGGCGTTCTCGCCGCGTGGCTGCCAGAGGTGTCGCCGCCGCCGCCGCCGCCGTCGTCGTCGTCGTCATCGTCGGCGGCGGCGGCGGCGGCGAAGAGGAACACCTCTCTTCCTTCTGCTTCCTCTTCCTCTTCCTTCACCCCGCTCTCCGCCCTCAGGCTCCTCACAGCCACCCCTCAGGCCACGCGCCTCTTAATTTGTGTCGTTTTAAGCGGAGCGGCGGCGCAGGGCCTGTCGGACACGATTGCCCAGTTCCTCCAGCAGCGGTTGGACTTTGGAGCAAGGGACCAGGCTCTCTTGCTGGCCGTCGCCGGTGGCGGCGGTCTTCTCGCGCAGGCTGTGGTGCTTCCCCTGCTGCTGTCGTGGCAGGTCGTGGCGGGAGAGGCCGGGCTGTTGCGTGTCGGGCTGGCGGCTTCTTTCTTAGAACACTCGCTCTTGGTTTTCTCCAAAACGAAAGCGGCAGCGCTGTCGGCGGTTGGGGTCGGGGCCCTGGGAGGGCTCGCCTTCCCGGCAGCCTCGGCGCTCGCTGCGGACTCCGGGAGATCGGAAGAGCAGGGCGCGGTCCAGGGGGCGCTGAGCGCGGCCAGGTCCGGGGCGGCGGCGGTGGGTCCCTTGGCCTTCGGGGGGATCTATTTCTTCTCGCAGAGGAGGTGGTTGCCCTCTTCGTCCTCGTCCCCTTCCCCTTCCCCTTCCTCTTCCTCCTCGTCCTTCTTCGCGGGCGCTCCCTTCGTGTTCGGCGCCCTGCTGCTGCTCTCCGCCCTGGTCCTGGCGATGAGGATAGAAGGGGGAGGAGCAGGAGGAGCGGGGCTAGTGGCCGGGAGGGTTTCTTCTTCTGGGGAGGAGGAGCGGACACGGGAGAACAACGGCGGCGGCGACGAGGAGGAGGCCGCTCCTCTGATGACGACGCAGAGAGAGTCCGAGAGTTGATTTCGATTTCGATTTTTATTTTTCCTTTCCCCCCGAATTGAAATTGCCCCCTGTCCCTCTTCTTCTCCGAATTGAAAAAAACAGCGGCGCGTGTGTAAAATAAGCAAAAAACAAAAAAGGAATGATAACAAATTGGTCTATTTTTTCTTTTTCTTTTTTTTTTTTACAGAGAGAGCCGGAGCTCCCGCAGCGTCCGGGAGAGCTGCCCCCTCCCCTTCACCCAGCAGCCGCCCCCGCTCTCGTTCTTCAGGTGCGTGCCCCGCGCGACCTCGTTCGAGATCAGATCGCGGGTCCCGGCGTCGAGCCCTTCGAGCCAGGCCGCCCCCCCGGCGAAGGCGACGAGGCGGATTCTCAGTGAAGGAGAAGAAAAAGAGGAGTTTCCGTTCTCGTTTTTTGCCGCGCCTCCTCCTCCTCCCTCTTCGGAAGCAGCAGCGACGACCTCGAAGACGCGGCCCCCGTCCGGGGTCGTCGCCGCGACCGAGGGGACCTTGCCCTCGGTTGACGACGAAGAAGAAGGGAGAGGAGCGGTGACGACCGAGGCGCGGAGGAAAACGGAATCCGATTTCGAACTTTCGTTTTCGGCCTCGTTCTCGTTCGCTTCGGCCAGCGCCGCCGTCACGAAGGCAATAACACAGGCGGCGTCCAAGAAAGCAGCCTCCGCGCCGGCGTCAGCGGCCCTCTCGAGGTCTACCAGCGAACCAAGCGGGGCGGGAGGATCGGAGGAGAGGCGCGGGCGAGGCGGGGCGCCGCCCCGAGCGAAGAGGAAGAAGCTCTCGTCGCTTCCGCCGTCGTCGTTGCTGTCGTCGCCGCCGTCGCCGCCGCCGCTTCCGTCGCTCGCCCCTCCTCCTCTTCCTCCCGCGGCGGCGGAGGAGGCGTCTCCCCAGTCTACGCGCAGGCGCATCAGCGTCTTCTTGTTTGCGCTGCTCTGTTGCTCTTTCACGGAAGAGAGGGAGCTGCGGGAAGGGAGCAGGAGCTGCTCGTGCTGCTGCTGCTGCTGCTGTTTCACTCCTCCTTCTTCGACGACTGCGGCAGCGGCAGCAAAGCCCTCGTCTCCTTCCTCTCCTCGTCCCTCTTCGAACACGAACAGCGCCCTCGAGAACGACGCCGCGGCGAGGCGGCAGGTGGCTGTCTTGGGCAGGTGCCAGCAGCCGGGGCCCCGGCCCCCGGCGGCGGCGGCGAGGAGAGGAGAAAGAGAGAGAGCCGAAGAAGGAGAAGAAGAAGGAGGAGGAGGAGGAAGAGGAGTTTTTCTCCCGCCGCCCCCCCCGCTCTCCCGCTGCCTGCACAGCGCGCGGCACCGCAGCAGGAAAGTGTGCAGCCTCAGGAACCGCTGCAGGTCGTAGATGGTGCGGGCCGGGGAGTCGCCATCGGCCGGGCAGTAGCGGAGGGCGAGCGACGCCGTCGCGCAAGTCGAAGAGGAAGGAGGAGGAGCTCCGTTGTTCTGGACTTCTCCTCCTTCTCCTTCTCTTTCTCCTCCTCCTGCTGCTTGTAGCAGCAGCAGCCGCGCCCTCCTCGAGTCCCCCGGGGAAGGCTGGGCCGAGCGCGCGACCCCGGCCGTCTCCGGGAGCCCCGAGAAGTAGTCTGAGGAGAGCACGAGGTCCCAGGAAGGGAGCGGGAGGAGGGGCGAGTTGGAGTCGTCGTTGCTGCTTTCTTTTTCTTCGACGGCGGAAGCGGCGGCGACGGCGGCCGGCCGCAGCTCCGCAAGGGCCCTCCTCCTCCTCCGCCCCCCAGCTCCCCCTCCCCTCTCCTCCCCCGCCGCGTGCGCCTCCAGGGCGTCGAGCGAGTCCAGCCCCGTCAGGACGAGGCGAGGGCCGCGCGAACGAGGCGGGGAAACGGGCGCGGAAGGGCGGTCGGAAATCGAAGAAGCAGAAGCAGGAGGAACGGCGGTTGAAAATTTCGAAGAAGCGGGAGTCCACTCGTCGACGAAGCGGACGCCGACGGCAGCCAGCTGGTGCCTGAGCGCCTCCCAGGGCGCCGCGCCCCGGGCCCAGGCCGCCGCGGCGGAGAGGGCGGCGTCCTGCGCGGGGCCCCAGCCGGCGACGACAGAGGGAGCGGGGATTGGAGAGGGAGGAGCAGGAGCAGGGGCTGCTGCTGCTGCTGCTTCGTCAGTCTCCATCTCCTCTCCGCCGCCTTCGCCTTCACCGTCGCCGCTCCGGCCGCGCTTCCTGCTCCTCCTCGCCGCCGCCTCCTCCTTCTTCTCCGCTCCGCTTCGCTGCTGCGGCGCCACGACCACGCCCTCGGGCACGGCGAACGCCGAGAGCAGCCTGTCTGGGACCCCGGCGCCGTCCGTGGCCGCCACGGCGAGCAGCGCGCGCCAGCAGTCGGAGGAGGAGGCGGAGGGAGGAGCAGCTTTTCCGTTTCCGTCGTCGTCGTTTTCGTCGTTGCCGCCGCCCCGCTTGAGCAGCAGCAGCGCCCTCGGGGGCACCAGCACCAGGTACCCCCGCGGGGCCGCGGCCCCTACCGTCGCGGCGGCGCTGGCGACCCTGGCGAGCCTCGGAGGCAGCGGCGGCGCGGGAGGGAGGGCGAACGCCAGGGGAGGGAGGGAGACGACGAGGCTCGAGAAGGCTTCTCCTCCTCCGTTTCTGTTGCCGCTTCCACTTCCGCTTCCGCTTCCGCTCGCTGCCGCCGCCGCCGCCGTCGCTTCGTCTTCCGTCAAAAGCCGCGACACGACCAGCGCCTGCCGCAGCAGCCTCCGCGGCAGGTCTGCCCTCGGTAAGCCCCTCGCCGTCGCCGACGCGACAGCCGAGGAAGCGGCGGCGGCGGCCGCCGCGGCGGCGACGAGCGAGCAGAGAGCCCGCGCCGCGCCGAGGGCGGCCGCGGCCCCGGGGCTCCCTCCCGCGGCGGCGACCGCGGCGGGGCTCGCGGCCGCCCTTCTGGCCGCGGCGTTGAGCGCGGCGGCGGCGGGCAGCAGCAGGTTGCTGTTGTTCTTGCTGCTGTTGGCAGCGGAAGAAGAAGAGCTGGAAGAGACGAGGGCGAGTTCTCCCGAGTGGAGCAGCACCGTCACTTCCAGCAGCGGCGACGACGACGAAGAAATTTTAACCTTTCCCTTCTCGTCCTCCCCTTCGCCTCCTTCTCCTCCGCGCCACACGACGAGGAGCCTCGGCGCCGCGGGGGGCACGTGAGAAGAAGAAGAAGAAGCCGAGGAGTTCGTCATCGCGGCGACTGCCTCCTCGCCTCCGACGAGGACGACTGCGAGTTTCCCTCTTTTTGCTCCTCCTCCTTCTTTCTCGCCGCCGCCGTTTCCGCCGTTTTCGCCGCTCTTGCTCTTGCCTCCTCCTCTCTGCTTGTCCGCGCCAAAGTCCCGGAACGCCGGCAGCCGCGCCAGGGCCCTCCCAACGGCGGCGAGGTGGCTCGCGGCGGCCACGGCCGCGGCGCGGAGCAGCAGCAGCTCCGGGTCGGGCCGCGAGACGTCGAGGGCCATCGGCGAAGCCACAGAGGGGAGGAGGAGAGAGGCGGGAGCGGAAGAAGTTGAAGAAGCCGAAGCCGACGTCGAAGTCGAAGAAGACGAAACTTTTTCGACGGCGACGATCTTCTTCCTCCTCTGGGCCTTCTTCGGTCGGAGGTCGGGCACGGCGACGGCAGCGGGGCCCGCGTCGTCGGGGAATCCAAGAGGAACAGCAGCAGCACCAGAAGAAAGAGAAACGACGCACTCGTCAGGGAGGAGCCCGATCTCGATCGCCGGAGGGAGCGAGCGAGGGACCGCGGGGAGCAGGGAGGAAGAAGGAGGAGCGGCGGCGGGTTTTTTCGTCGTCTTTGCTTCCTCTCCCTCTCCTCCTTCCTCCTCGTCGTCATTAAAGTCCTCAAATGTCGCCACCGGAGGCGCCCCGACCCAGAAGCTGATCCTCACGCCGGAGCTCATCAGCCTTGCCGGCTCCACCTTCACCCTGCCCGCCCAGCGGCCGCGGCCGCTCCCTGTGGCGGCGGCGGCGGCGGAAGAAGAGGAAGAAGCGAGAGCGGCGGCGGAAGCGGCGGCCGCTCCCGCTCCTCCTAATCGCCCTCCTTCCTGCTGCTGCCCCCCCGCGCCGCCGGAAGCGGGGGGGGTTGCCCAGGCAGCGGCCTCCCCGGCGACGAGCCTGGCGGCAATCGAGCGCAGGGCGCGGTGGATGAGCTGGAGCGGCGGCAGCAGAAGGGAAGGAGGAGGAGGAGGAAAAGCGGAAGAAGGTTTCAGCTTTTTCTCGTCGTTGCCGTCGTTGTCTTGCTCCATTTTCTCTCCTCCCTCGTCTTCTCTCTTCTTCCTCTCCGCCTCTTCTTGCTCCTCCGCTTCCTCGAGCGCGTCCGCGGCAGCCCAGGCGCGGGCCTCCAAGCCCGCGCGGAGCATCCCTCGTGCCGCGGGGGCGAGAGCGCCCGGAGGCAGCAGAGCTGCGGAGGAGGAGGAGGAAGAAGAGGAGAGGCCTTCTCCACCGTGGCCGCCGTCGTTTGAACCAAGAGCAGCAACAGAAGCTCCCGCAGCAGCAGAAGCAGGGCTCGAAGAAGGAGGCGGCCCCCCCTCCGGGGTCCACGCGGGAAGCACGCTCGCCTCGAGGACCCGCCAACGCCACTACCGCCGCCGGCGCTTCCTCCCTCTCTTCTTCGCTGCTGCTGCTGCTTCGCCGTTCGCTGTTTCTTCGATCTCTGTTTCGGGTTCTTCGGGTTCTTCTTCGGTTTCGGGCGGCGGCGCCAGCGAGAGCCTGAGCCTGTACTCCCCGCCGCAGCCCAGCGTGACGCTCCCGGCCGCGTTCCTCACCACGCGCACGCCACGCGGCAGCACGGGCAGATCGTTGCGTTTTGCGTTTCGAGCCAGAAGCGCGGCGCGGAGCATGCGTCCCATCCTCCCCGCCGCAGCCCTCCTCTCGCTGTCGTCGGAGAGAGAGAGCAGCTCCGCCGCTGCCGTTGTTCCGTTGTTCCCGCCCATCAGGAAGTCGTCCGTCACAGACAGCGGCAGCCTCTGGCTCCTGCCGTAAGCAGCGAGAGCCAGCGCCGAATCCGGGTCGGGCGGCGGCGCGGCGGTCGCGGCCAGCTCCGAGTGCAAGTAGGCCAAACGGTCGGCGGCGTCGACGGCGGCCCTGGCCGAGCGCGCCGAGGCGTCCAGGACCCGCCCGACCTCTGCAATCGCGCGGGCTTTGTTGGACCACTGCGAGACAATGAGGAGGCGGAGGAGGCGCTGGCGGAGGTCGGAGCAGCGCAGGGAGAGGAGGCGTTTGCTGGCGGAGTTTTTTTTTTTTAGGAGGTCGGGGTTGAGAGTTTTTTGAAGGAAGACGTCGGTCGAACATTCGATTTTCTCTTCTTCTCCTTTCCTTCTCTCCTTACCGTTCCCCGTCGGGCTTCCCCGCCAGGTCCCCGGCCAGCGCTTCCAGGCTGGCCTGACCCTCGTCGACCAGGCCGTCGAGGACCGCGCGGAGGTCGACGACGGGCAGGGCCCCCGCGAGGGCGGCGGCGTCGCCCGGGGCGTCGACGACTGGCATTGGACGATCGCCCGTCGATGGCCGATCTCTCTCTCTCTCTTTTTCTCTTTCTCTCTGCGATCCAAAAAAGGATTGAAAAGGCGCGTTTTTTGCTCGTTCTTGGAACCTCAGAGGCGAGGGCACTCTCTAGCGGTGCCTCAAGATGCAAAAGGGGGAGGAGGAGGAGGAAAAGAGAATGTGGAGGAAACGAAGAAGCGGCAGAGAGCTCTTTTCTTCTTTCCGCGAGCTCTCTCGCTCTCGCTCGAACGAAAAAAAAACGAAGAAATGAATTTTACAGGGCTCGCGCTCGCGCCTTCGTTCTCTCCTTTTCTTTTCCAATTTTTCGTTTCCTTTTTCGCGACGTCTTTTGTTACAATTCACTTTCTATCGCGTGTGCGTGAGAGAGAGGGCTACAGTTCTGAACTTAAAAGAGAGGCAATTCAAAGAAGAGAAGGCAAAGGGAGAGCAAGCGAGAGAGAAAGTTCTCGCCCTTCTCTCCTCCTCCATCTCTCTAAAACTGCCGAGGGGGCGGAGGAGAAGGAGGCGCCCCCCCCTGCTGCTGGTAGAACTGCTGCTGCTGCCGCTGCTGCTGCTGCTGCTGCTGGGGAACAGGAGGAGCGCTTCGAGCTTGAGGTTGAGGAGGAGGAGCAGCAGCAGCTCCGCCGGCCTCGCCGCCCGCGGAAGCGGAAGAAGAAGAAGAGGGCGTCGAGGCGTCGGCGACCGCCGCCAGGTACGTGAGGTTGGCGTGCAGCCTCGCCTGGTAAGCAGCGGCGGCGTCTAGCCTTCCGGAGCCGTAGGCCTGGGAGACGGCGCCGATCAGGCGGTCGTTGTCCTCGAGGAACTGGTGTGTGTGAAGGAGGAAGAAGGAAGAGGGAGAGAGGAGGTGGGAGGTGGTTGAGGTTGAGGTCGAGGTTGAGCCGAAAAACGGCAAGTGGACGATGAAGAAGGGAAAAAAAGCGTTCAATCTTTCTCCTTCCTTCTTTCCGTCCTTGCTGCTTACCGCTTGGATCGTGTCCGTGGTGGGCAGCGCCGTGGCCGGGTCGAGGCCCATGCCCACCGGCTCCTGCTGGAGCTGTGACGGCATTTGCTGCTGCGGAGGAGGAGGAGGAGCGAAGGTTGATGGCCCGCCGTGGGGCGGCGGCGCTGCCATCTCTCTTTCTCTCTCTTGTTCGCCTTGCTTCTTCGCCTCTGCTGCTGCTCTAGATGGAGCTGCCTGCAGGCGACGATGAAGAGGGAGAGAGAGAGAGCACACGGGCGTCGACTCAAACGCGTGCAAGAGAGAGGGCCTCTGCTCTTTGTGATGGAGAAGAAAAGAGAAAAGAGGGAAAAAAAGCGACATCGTTCGGCGTCGACGGAATTTTTTCTTCGTCACCTTCGTCTCACTCTTCGATCGCGACCCGAGACAGCGAGAGCTCTTCTCAATCTCTTTTTTCGCTTTTCTCTCTCTCTCCGCACGTTCGCACACTCCTTCTCCCCTCCGCTCCCCCCCCAGCTCAGATCCTAGACGAGACAGGGACCTGTGTGGAAGCCGAGGCTCGTGTGACGCCGACCTCGTCTTCACTTTCAATTCGTTGCGAAAAGAAACGACTTTTTTTTTCTTCGATTCAATCGCAGCCGTCGTCGTCAGACTTCAACCCCTTCCTTTCCAAAAAAATAAAAACAAAAATGGAAGACGTCCCCGAGTCCAAGGACTTCTCCTTCCCCCGCTCCGAGGAGCGAACCCTGACCTGGTGGGACTCCGTCGACGCCTTCGAGGAGCAGCTCCGCAGGACGAAGGGAGGGGAGCCCTTCGTGTTCTACGATGGCCCCCCCTTCGCGACGGGCCTGCCTCACTACGGCCATCTGCTCGCAGGGACGATCAAGGTAAAAAAAAAGAGTTTTTTTTTCCCTTCCCTTTTTTTGGCACCTTTTGATCCATCTGATTCTCCCCCCGGTTGAACATCACGATGGCTTCTTGTCTTTGAGTTCTCTTTTCCATCGAGATACGAGAACGAGCTCCTGGCGCTGAGTGAAAGCGGTTCCAATTCTTCTTCTTCACTCTTGACCTTTTTGCTGGTCGCCGAGGGAGAGAAGAAAAAAACCCGAAACCGAAAAAACAAAAAACATCCTCTCCAACTCTTTCCCCCCCAAAACTTAAAAAACAAAAAACCAACAACAACGACTCAGGACGTCGTCACCCGCTTCGCCTCGGCCACGGGCCACCACGTCCCGCGCCGCTTCGGCTGGGACTGCCACGGCCTGCCGGTGGAGCACGAGATCGACAAAGATCTGGGGATTAAGTCCAAGTCCGACGTCGAGGAGATGGGCATCGCTGCCTACAACGACGCCTGCAGGGCGATCGTGATGCGCTACTCGGGCGAGTGGCGCTCGACGGTCAGGCGCATCGGCCGCTGGATCGACTTCGACAACGACTACAAAACGCTTGACACCGACTTCATGGAGTCTGTCTGGTGGGTCTTTTCGCAATTGGCGTCGAAGAACCTCGTCTACCGCGGGTTCAAGGTGATGCCCTTCTCGACGGCGTGCTGCACGCCGCTGTCGAACTTCGAGGCCGGGCTCAACTACAGGGACGTGTCCGACCCGGCGGTGATGGTGAGCTTTCCCTTAGACGACGACGAGGAAGGCGAGGAAGGAGGAGCAGGAGGAGGGGAGAAAGATGGAGAATCGCATTCCGATGCCGTCGTCGATCGACGGCCGGCGCTCGTCGCCTGGACGACGACCCCTTGGACCCTTCCCTCGAATCTTGCTCTTTGCGTCCACCCCGACTTCGTCTACGTCAAGGTCAGACAGAGGAGCACGGGGAAGGTCTTCATCGTGGCGGAGGCGAGGATGGGTTCGCTGCCCGGGGCCGGGAAGAAGAAAGGTGGCGGAGAAGGCGGAGGTGGGGGCGAGGGCAGCAAGAAGAAGGACAAGAAGAAGAAGGATGACTCTTCCGCTGCTGCTGCTGCTGCTCCTGCTGCTCCTGCTGCTCCTGCTGCTGCCAAGGAGGAAGAACCCAAGAAGAAGCAGGAAGAAGAACCCTACGAGGTCCTCTCGACGATGAAGGGGAGCGAGCTCGCCGGCCGCTCCTACCAACCGCTGTTCCCGTTTTTCGCTTCCTTGAAAAAGACGAAGACGACGAAAAACGGCGACGGCGACGACGGCGACGGCGAAACCGCTTCTTCTTCTTCTTCTGCTCCCGCGTCTTCCCTGAAGGGGGCCTTCAGGGTCCTGGCCGACACCTACGTCACCGACGACTCCGGAACCGGGGTCGTCCACTGCGCCCCAGCCTTTGGCGAGGATGACATGCGGGTCTGCCTGCTCGGAGGCATCGTCTCCCGCGACGGAGGCACCGGAGGAAGCGGCGACGAGCGCTCTTCCTCTTCCTCTTCTTCTTCTTCTTCTTCTTCCCCCGCTTCTTCCTCTCTCCCCCTTGGCGCCATGCCCTGCCCCGTCGACGCAGACGGCAGGTTCACCGCCGCGGTGGGTCCGACTTTACAGGGCAAGCACGTCAAGGAGTGCGACAAGGAGATCTTGGCGGCGGTCAAGGCGGCGGGCAGGCTTGTCGATGCTGGAACTATTGTCCACTCCTACCCTTACTGCTGGCGGTCCGACACCCCTCTCATTTACAAAGCGGTGCCCTCCTGGTTCGTCCGCGTCGAGGAGATCAAGGAGAAGCTGCTGAAGGCCAACGGGATGACGCACTGGGTGCCGCAATACGTCAAGGAGAGGCGGTAAGAGGAAGGAAGACGTTTTTTTTGTCTTCTTAGACTCGGGGTTTTTTCCGCTCGCGCGCTCATTTCTTCTCGAAAAAACTTTTCCTTCTAAAAAAAAAAAACAAAAAAAACGCAGCTTCCACAACTGGCTCGAGTCCGCCAGGGACTGGGCCGTCTCCCGCTCCCGCTTCTGGGGCACCCCTTTACCCGTATGGACCTCCAAGGACGGCTCCGAGGTCGTCGTCATCGGCTCTGTCGCTGAGTTGGAGAAAAGGGCAGGACTCGAAAAGGGCTCGGTGCCCGATTTGCACCGCCAGTTTGTCGACGCGATCGAGATCCCTTCCGCCGATCCTTCGAAGCCTCCCTTGAAACGAGTCGAGGACGTGTTCGACTGCTGGTTCGAGTCCGGGTCCATGCCCTACGCCCAGGCGCACTACCCCTTCGCCTTCCCCGGTGGCGAGAACGGCGAAGGAGGGGTCGGCTCGGAGGCCGCCAAAGCTTTCTTGGCTTCGCGCTTCCCGGCCGACTTTGTCGCCGAGGGGCTCGACCAGACCCGCGGCTGGTTTTATACCCTGATGGTTTTGTCCACGGCTTTGTTCGACGGCGCCCCGGCCTTCAAGAACCTGGTGTGCAACGGACTGGTGCTGGCGTCGGACGGGAAGAAGATGTCGAAGAGGCTGAAGAACTACCCGGTAAGGAGCCTTTTTTTTTGATTTCTTCTCTTTCTTAGACCCGGTTTTTTTTTCTTCGCGCGACGGCGGCGGCGGAAGAAAGAAAAGAAACACCTCCGAAAAAACCAAAACTCACTCTTTTCTCCCCCCCGCCTCTCTTCCCTCTCTTTCTCCTCTCCTCCAAGGACCCCTCCGAGGTCCTGCAGGCGCACGGGGCAGACGCCCTCCGCCTCTACCTCATCAACTCCCCGGTGGTGCGAGCTGAACCTTTGCGCTTCCAGCAGGAGGGGGTCCGCGAGGTGGTGAAGGTCGTCTTCCTGCCGTGGTACAACGCGTACCGTTTCTCGGTCCAGTCCGCCCGCCGCTGGGAGGCGGACAACGGGAAGAGCGCCACTTGGAGACCCGACAAGGAGGCGGCGGAGGCTTCCACAAACGTGCTCGACCGCTGGCTGCTCGCCTCGACCCGCGAGCTGGCCCGCTTTGTCAAAACGGAAATGAGCGCCTATCGGCTCTACACCGTCGTGCCCCGACTGACGCGCTTCATCGCGGACCTCACCAACGTCTACGTGCGGTACAACAGGACCAGGCTCAAGGGGAAGGACGGCGGCGGCTCCTCCGGTGCGGCGGCGGCGGGAGAAGAAGAAGACGACGACGAGGGCGCTGCCGCCGCGGGAGAAGAAGAAAGCGGCTCCTCCTCTTCCTCCCCGCTCGACGCCGAGAAGGACCGAATGGCGGCGCTCTCGACGCTCCACTCGGTGCTGGTCGAGCTCTGCGTCATCATGGCCCCCTTCACACCCTTCCTGTGCGAGCACATGTGGAGGAACCTGCGGAGGGCGCTGGTGGCGGGAGGAGAAGGGGGAGGGGAAGAAGAAGAAGGGGAAGAAAGAAGCGGAGAAGCGACGGCGGCGACGGCGAACGGCAGCGACGGCGACGGCGACGGCAGCGCTTCCTCTCTCTACCCCGCCTCCGTCCACTGGGCCCCCTTCCCCACGGCCACAGAGGACCGAGAAGGGGACGACGCCGTCCGGAAAGGGGTAGAGGCGATGCAGCGCGCGATCGAGCTGGCCAGGACGGTGCGCGAGAGGGGCGTGCGCCCTCTGAAGCAGCCGCTCCGGGCGATGGTCGTCGTGCACCCGGACCCCGCCGTGCTGGCGCTGCTGACTCGTGAGTCGTTGTTTTTTTCTTGTTCTTCTGTTTTCTTTCTGGTTGTTTTGCTTCCGGTTTTGTTGGATTGGCGGCGACGAGAGGAGCGGAGAGAACTAACTTTGGAGTTTCTTCGACTTAGGAAAAGCATTTCTTCCGAGCGACGGAAAAAAAAAACCCCGACTTCCAAGAAAACAAAAAACTCACCCCCCCCCCCCCAAAAAAAAAACCCCCCCCCAAAACCCCTTCCACCCCCCCCCCCCCCCCCCCCCCCCACCCCCCCCCTTTCCCCCCCCCCCCAC
>Ga0114918_10001799_pt1 | contig 19262 bp, 5 predicted proteins | sample LantaG_FD_87015 | JGI IMG/M metagenome (GOLD analysis project Ga0114918, IMG submission 87015) | Deep subsurface microbial communities from Baltic Sea to uncover new lineages of life (NeLLi) - Landsort_02402 metaG | ecosystem: Environmental > Aquatic > Marine > Oceanic > Sediment | place: Baltic... | reverse complement strand
TTCAGCAGTATTGACAACCACGCTATTGCAACACAACTGAGCCGACAAATCTAAATCATTTAACAAATCAACTAAAGATGTTTTTACATCTCCGCTATAAAAAGTTGAATTGTCGTGTCTAAGCCCTTTATCTGTTGCTAATATCATAATAGTTTTAAATGCTGATACATCATTAATACTTACATCTTCAAAATTTCCTCCATAATTCCATCTCATGCCATCTAAAGTATAATATAAAATATTATTAGCAATCATAAACAATGTATTTTCAGACACAACAAACATTAATCTAGTATTTAGTTTTAAAGACCCGCCAACTCGTTTATAATTAGCTTCATAAATAGCAAGATCTTTATTATTGACAGCTCCGTCTCCATTAAAATCTCCCTGTTCCCAAGTAGCTCCAGAAGTTATAGTTTGATTAACATTCCATATAGCATAATCTAATTCATCTACAATCCCATCTTTATTCGCGTCTCCTGGAACAATTTCTACTTCTTCAAAACCAAAAGACTTTACCCATCCAATAGTATTGTCGTTATAATAAAAAACACCTTCTTTAGCCCCAACAACTAAAGTGTCTCCAATGCTGCTCATCGACAATAATTCATGAGGAAGATTCCTCATTTCATGTAAATTCCATGATTCTCCATAATTATTACTATAATACAAATTGCTTCTTGTTAATAAATATAAAATATCATTAATACGAATTAAATCAGACATTGTTTCGGTTTCAATATTTTGTTTAAATAAAATATTAATAATTGTATAATCTTCAGTAGAAACAGATATTAATTCGTTTTTTCCACATACATAAACACAGTCTTTTTCTGGAACATTCAATACAGCAACTGGGTAGCTGATATCGATACCATCTCCTATACAATCAATTTCTTCTGTATAGTCAATAGTAGAATTAAGAACATCATACCAACTTTTATCCTTTGGAACAATATTCACTAATTGACGAGAAGGAGCTAATAAAACATTATTACAACACAAACTTCTTAATGTTTCTTTTTCATCTGTCCATGTTTTTTCTATAAAATTACCTAATTTTAATATATTAACTTGTTGAATTTCTGCAAAAGCCGCTGAAGAACTTCCTGAATTTACCTTTTCAAAATCATCATCCAAAACAATATGAGAATAATCTCCATCATTAATAAATGCTGTACCATAAATATCAACATCAAAGCTTTCTATCTTAGAATAATTACTAGAAAATAAAAAGATACCTGTAGATACGTCAGTCTGTACTAGATTTGTATCATCTACTAAATTTAATGGAGATATCTCTACGCTAGAAATATTATCAATAAATTGAGAATAAGGCAACATTTGAGATAACAACGATGTTGGTATTAACTCAAATCCGACAATTGTATAATTAATAGAATTAAAAACAATATTAGATATATATCTAACAATATTTTTATATTGACTATAAATAGCATAATACAATGAAACTATTTCATTGACAAGTTCTTTTAATTGAGTTAATTCAGAAATTCCTTTATCACTATTAAGGAGCTCTTTAAATTCAATAACTTTTTCCTGGAAAAGCTTTAAATAAACATTCGCTTTATCGCTGTTAGAGTTTCTTTCATTAAAAACAGGAAAAACGATATCAGAAAAAGCATTAGATACTAAAAATCCTGTTGCTCCAGCAATGTCAATAAATTCTTGATTCTGCTTATTAATCACAACATTACTGTTATAATCCTGTCCAATCCATCCCTGATTCTTTGTTCTATAAAGTTTATATTGATTTGCAACACTAACAATAGATCTTTCTGCAATAATATCCCAAAATGTTGCACTATTATTATTGCTATCATAAAAGAAATTAATAAATTGTTCTTCCCCATTAATATATAAAGTAGGAGTTATGCTATTTATTTGTTCATAAATTGTAACAACATCATATAAAGAAACTCCGCTAAAAAGTCTACCCTCTAATCCAATATAAATAAATGAATTAATAACATTAATAGATGTAACTATAGAATTTTCTACTGAAAAGACAATATTACCATATTCTGTATCAAAAACGATGTTGATATCAGAAAAAATATTATATTTTTCTTGAGACAAATGTAACCCAGTATTCGTAGTTATTAAAATTCTATTTTGATATATAGCTATATTTTTTGAAAAATACTCAGTCAAAAATGAAATTTTCGTCCACTGCTTTTCTTCTAAATGCTTGCGCCAAATAGCATCAAGCGTTATAGCAAAAACATAATCTCCTTCTGTAATAAAATTTTGAACCGAAGAAGCATCATCAAATTCTTGTACTTCAGTCCAGCTCTCTCCTTGATCAAAGCTTTCAAAGAAACCAATATCAGTACTGACTAAAACTCTATCTCGAAGAGAGCTATAATAAAGACCATAGCAATTAGAACTATAAAGGCTTAAAACCCCAGTTGACTCCCAGTCTAAATAATCACCAAATCCACTTGATCGCATTAAATAAATTCCAAGATCCGTACTAATATACACATTTCCATAATTATCTTGTGTAATACTACGAATAATAGAACAGTTCTCTATTTTATTCGTTCTTGTCCAATACATTCCATCATTGCTTGCATAAACAGATCCACCACATAATGCAAAATATCTATCATGCCAACCTGTATAAGGATCTATATTACCTAAAGCCTTATATAATGTATGAGGAGCTCTATCTGTAATTGCTGTCTTTGTCCATGTTTGCCCTCCATTTTCACTATACATCAATCCTGAACTTGTAGCTGCTGCTAATCTAACTGAAGAAGAATCGCCATCTAAAGATAAAATGTCATAAAATGTAACCGTAGAACCAATAGATTCATATAAAGATTCAATTTCATTTTGTTGTATATAAAAAGTAAATCCATCGTTAGTTGCCATTCTTAATTGCAAAGGTATTAGTTCTTCGTTCTCTCGTCCTGAGTGGTTTAAAACAGGAACTTGATTTTGCAAAAAAGAACCACCATCAATTTGATTAGCTGAAAAATCACCAACGCTATACTTAGAAACATTGCCAACGGTCTCAGTGACTCCAACTAAAGTAACAGCAATGTCACTATAATTTGTTGACTGCTCAAATATAATTTGCCCACGAGGAGCATCAACCTGATATAATAAATTAGTAAGATTATTATTAATTTTTACTATATATGAAGAAGCTCCTGTAATCTTTTTTGACGTTGTATATACTCTATTATCAACTGTTGCCCAATCGGTAATAACCACATATTGATCTAAATTTATTCTGAGATCTTTTTGTGTAACAATCTCATGAACATGTTTCTCTATTTCTTCACCAACATACGCTTTTAAAGGATCCTTCATATATAATAAATCATTACCATAAGATTCATTAATAACTAAAGTTCCCCCAATAGACGAGATCTTTGCTAAAAGAATAGAATCGACAGGAGAAGAAGCAGAAGTAGAAATATAAATATTTGCTTCATTCCTGAATCGTCTTACTAAATAATAATAATCTTTTGTTTCTAAAAGAGCATCCTCATCTATAAAACTATTAATATCTCCATTTACACTACCTACTTTTTCCCAAGAATATACATTCCCATCTGATCTGTATATTTCACATCCATCTCCAATGCCTGTTGTTTGTCTCCATATTATTTTAACATCATATTCAGAAGCACAAGAAACACTAAGAATGGCAGGAGCATCAAAAGTTGACGAATCTCCACCAAAAGCATAAACTAAAGGATAATAACAATAATCATCGTCTATTGGATTTTGAGACTCCCTCCCAAAAACATCAACAGTAGTAATAAAATAATAATACCTTGAATCCTCTTGAGCTGTATAATCAATATATTGTGTTAATCCAGATGGTATTGTATCAATTAAAATAAAATCAGAAGAAATAACTGTTTTATCATTAAAATCAGATCGCCATATTTTATAAAACGAAGGCATTGTCTTAATGTTTTCTTGCCAAGTCAAAACAACAGAACCGTTACCAGAAAATGCATATTGATCAACAGGAATATCTGGGAAATCAAAACTAGAACTTACAGCAACCTCAACAGACTCTGTTAAACTCTGATTATAGAATTCATCAATAGCATAAATTGAGATTTTATATGTATGATTTAAAGAAATGTCTGATTGTTCAATTAAATAAGATCTCGCTTTTCCTATATCAGTAGGTTCTAAAAAAATACTTTTATAACCACTGTTGTCTATATCTTCTATTAAAACTATATTATGATCAAAAACGCTTTCGCTATTATCCCATAAAAATTTAATGCCCTGCGATGTCGTATACGTACCGTATAATGAAGACGGAGAAGACAGTTGAACAAAACTTCTGGTTTTTATTCTCGTAGCAGCTATGTCGCTTGCAATATTATCGCTATCAACTGCAACTATTTTTATAATATAATCAGTTCTTGCAGCTATTTTCCTTTTTGTCCCATTGTAAGTATAAGTCTCTATCGTAATTTCATTTGCAACAAATACGCTTATTGGATCAGACTCTATTTCCCCATTTTCTACCAAAGTTACTAAAACTTTCTCAGGTAATGAATGGTAAGGGTCAAGATTAGGAGTCCAAGAAACATTAATAGATATATTTTCTTCTACGATCAAGCTTTTTGCGTCAATCGCCAAAATATCAAAAGGAGCCAAAGGCCCTCTATTAGACTTAGGAGCTTTCTTCTCAACAATGCCAGGTGAAAGCACGCCATAGATACTCTTGGCATATAATGTTATTTGATATAAAGCCCCATTTTCTAAAGAATCAACAATAGCGTCTGTTGTATTTGAGTCAAAAACAGAAATTAATGATTCTCCAACAGGAAGCTGCTGTTCATTTAGTTTTTGCAAAACAAGCTCGTAAGCAGTCGCTCTCCCATCTGAACTTGCATTCCAAACAAAATGCATTTGCTGATCCCCGATAAAAACCAAAAAAAAGCTAGGATTTAAAGGAGCAGACAAATCAGCTGGAGTAGTTGTTAAAACCGCAGCACTACTACTGCTAACATTTCCAGATTTATCAACGGCAAACACTCTATAATAATAAACAGTATTGTCAGCAACAGATACATCTGTATAATACGACAATAAAGAAGTTCCAATTAAAGAATAAGCAGATCCATCTAAACTTCTTTGGATATTATAATGATCAAAATCTGCTTCTGTAGCATCTGACCATCCCAGTCTCACAGAATTTAATAAAACTTCTACAACTATTAAACCGCTTGGAGGATCAGGAGCGTCTGAGTCTGTATAAGATAAAATACCCAAATCAGAAAAAGGACTGCGTCCACCAATGAAATTCATCTTTCTTTGCATATAAGCATACACAACTGAATTATCTTCCATTGTATAATTTAAATCACTAAATGTTCTAGTGACGAATCTCTCTATTAAACCCATTCCAGCAGAAACGCTAAAAGTTAAATCGCTAGAAGTGCTGTCATCAACAACATCCCATCCTAATATTTTACCATCAGTTACAATATCAGATAAAAAAGCTAGTTGATTATCTATTCTTAAAAACCGGCTCCTATCAGAAGCTGCTGAATAAACATCTCCTAAATCAAATGCAACTAATCCATAATTTTTTGTAATAATAGGCATTTTAAATATTTAATAAAACAGTGCTATAGTTCTCTAATTCAAACAATATAGAAACGTTTTTAACAACAGGTAGATTCGCATATTGATCGCAATTAGAATCTCCACTAGATGAAAAAGTATAACCAAATGACTCTGACACAAATGAAGACCCATCAAAAGCGTCAATAATAACATAATATACTTTTCCTGGAATAAACCAAGAAGATTCTGGATAATAAGTCACAGTAATGCTCTCATCAGGAGCAACGCTATATCCTCCAACAGGAATACTATCTACATCGTCAATTACCCAGTTTTCTTGATCCTCGCCGCTGTACTTTGTTAAATATAAATCAGAATAAAAAATATCATTATAAAATCGAATCCTAAATTGGAATGGAACCGTTAGAGAAGTTTCATTCTCAAATATAAAATCAATATAATCATCAAAATTAATCAAATAAGGATCATGATGTCCATATCCAGAAATAAGTTTGATACCTAGCCTTAAATTCTTTCCTGGATCAAGAATAGAAAAAGCCCTGTCTTCTTCAACAACCTGATAATTTTCAAAATCAGTAGAATTAGTTGTGCTAATGCCAAATAAAATTTCTGAATCATTAGGTTTTGAATATTGACTTGTTATAATGCCTCTTGTTATTTTCGCAGGAAGAACAAAATTATTTGTATAAAAATAAGCATCTGTATCTGCAAAAGGAAATCCAACAATACATCCATTAAATAAGTCTATATCAGCGGTACTTGTACTAAAATCTATTTGTTCATTAGAAGAAACCCCAGGAAGAATGGCAAATTGGTTTATAAGAGTTTGATCAGCATCACTATATTTATATTTCAAAAAAACAATTTGTCTTAACGTATTAATAGCCGCTAATTCACCAAGAAGACCTAAGTTAGGCTCAGATAAACCCTGTACAAAAGTATCTAACGCAGCATGACTCAACAACCCTCTATTTTCTAAGTCATTATGATCAAGCGTTGGAATAGCATCTTCCGCTAATATTCCTTGAGTTATTTTAGATGTTTCTAAATTATCTATCCTATTGCCTGGCAATTGATTTTTTACTTCTCTATTTAAATCTATTTTACTTGGAGTCCCCCTATGTTTGTGAGCCTCTATTTCATCCATGATAATTTGCCTAAATGTAATATAATCTCTTACGCTATTATCTATTGAATAAATGCCATTAGAAGATGTTACTACTGTAGCTATTTTTAAAGCAGAGCTGTTGGGTATAACTCCTGATATTTTATAAACAAAATTAACAGAACGATCAATAACAGTTTCTCCTGTAATCGTAACAAAAACATCTACAGAACTTGATGGCGAAATCCCATTAATGAAATATGGAAAATTAGTTTCAACAGCCATACTTTTAATAATGCCTGTCCCGTTTGTTATTCCAATAGAGATACCTTTATCTTGTGTATAACCATTGTCAAATATATTCCACCCATTGATATTGCCATCACCAAATATTTGATATAATCCATATATTTGTTTATCTATTAATAAAAACCTATCTACTTCACGAGCAGAATTAATAGCGGTATCAAGCTTATCAGCGAAATCAAAAAATGCCAATCTAAAATATGGAGTAGTCCTAGCCAATCCAATTTCTCCTTTTTTCCTTAATGTTATGTAATATTAAGGTCCTACTTGATTATTCGGTGAGATAGCACCTATTCTTTTGTAAGAATCAACTAGTCTCTTTCTTTTATATACTTGATGAGCATGCATGCTTCTATAACCGCTTATTTTAGTTTCTTTTATATTTTCTGACGTTAAACAAGCATTTGTAGAGGCTGAAATAGAATCTGAAATTGATTTTTTTATTAGCTTAGACAAATTCTCCATGAATCCAGGCATTTTGTGCTCCTATAATATTATATTATCTCTATATTACAGTACAAGAAAGATTTTCCCTTGATTTATTTATAAATACCAAGAAATCCAATCATTTTTAAGAAGTTGTAGAAGTAAAGCCCAAGATAGACGGTTGATACCACTCGCCAACTAAAGTCTGCCACCATTTATTTTCTTGAGGATCTAAGGTAGAAGACACTTCAGTCAAAATTAAAGGCTGCTCTTCAATCATCGCAATATCCAATGCTCGTATTGGAAGTCCATAAGATTCAAAACGACAAACCACAGGAGGTCTATATAATTTACTATAATGAGAAGCTAACCCTAATAAAGATCTTTTATTTCCAAAAATACCATCTATTTGAGCATATGTCTTTCTGTATCCTAAAAACCCTTCACTATTAGGATTATGGATAGAATCAAAATTAACATCATCTAAAATAACCATTTCATGATTAGGAGTTGTTGTCATCAGGTGAATATTATTAATAACATCTTCAACAGCCGATTCTACTATCAAAGTATCAAAACACAATTGTCCAAATTTATTTGGAAACTTTGTATAATACCATAAAGTTAAAGCCTCTATATCTCTTTCATCTGCATTTCCATAAATATATGTATCAAATGACAAAGATTCATAATGAAACATACCTAGAGCATCAAAAAATATTATTTTACCTGATTTTTGTGCTATGTCTTTGATACCTTCTAAATATGACTTGCCATCTTCATATTTTAAATAAGATTGTTCAAGTCGCTGATAAGAAGCAGGCAGCGCATATGGAATAGCTTTAAAAAGTCGTCCATCAGGAATCGCCGCTCTAATATAATCACTTTCTCTATGTTCCGATGATATTTTTGATAAATATCCAGGATCATACATCTGATTGTCTTTAAACCCTGCCATAGAAATAATCTTGTATACCGCATTTAAATCCCTAACGCCATCAAACCAAGGAGAATTAAAAAAATATTGATTTTCCAAAATTTTCATATAGTCTGCAATATTACATTCCATAGTCATAATGCCTGCTTTTTGCTCTACAGTTCCTCCATAACAAATTCCTGTAAACATCTTATATAGATCAGGTATTCTTGTATAATTACAAGCATTATTGGTTGTTATAGAATTGAAATTACGATATTCTCCATATCCAGCCCAAACCTCAATATAAAAAGCTTTATTTCTAAAATTTAATAACCTTTCGGCTGTTTCGTTCCCAATAGTAGAATCAGTTATTAAGAATTTAATAGATCCTGTATGATCAATAGAATGAAAATCTTGAGCAGACCAGTTGTCTGAAAAGGATAAAACATAATCACTAACATCAATTGGATTAGGAGCCCACGCATCGACCTTATCAGGCAATGTTAATAAACGAAGAGTCGTTAAAATGGGAGTTTTACACGAATTACACATCCAAGTAGCAAAATTATGACTACCCGCTAAAAATTGAACATCAACTTTCATAGAAATAACATCATCATTACTTTCTTCTTCGTCTACCTTAATAGATAAATTAAGACAAGAAGATCCTTCTGGATCTATTGAACTATAAATTTTTTGATTAAGCAATCCTAACAAATTAGTTTTCTGGTTTTCTAAAACAGTAATATCGTTAATAGCTTTTATTATTAATTTTTGCCACTCTTCTTTCTCTTTTTCCGTTTTTGCATCTGCATACCCAGCCTGTGCTCCTGCCAATTCATCTTGAGCATCTTCTAAAAACTCTGCATTTGTTTGCAAGAGTTCTTCTATGTCTTCACCAATTTTATAATTTTGATGAGCTTTTAAAAAATTTCCTGTCTGCGCAAAAAATGAAATAAACTGATCAATTTTTCCTATAACAAAATTATCATCACCAACCCATAATGCCGCTTCTTCAATGTGCTGAGCATCACACGTATACACAGGCAACCTTTTATCTATCCACGCACCTAAGATATCAGGCAACCCCTCTGTTCCCGCAGAAGCTTCTGATGCTTTCAATAATTCACTATCTGAAGAACTCAACAACACCATTGTACCAGCTGATCCAAATTTCAAAACTTCAAAATTATTAATATCACTTACAGATTCGTCTTTAGATGTCTTACCGCCTGGTGGCATGTTTAGAACATATGAATCATTATATTCCAAATATCCAAAATTAAATGAATACTGACTATTGCCACCAAAAACAGAAAGTTGCCCTTCAGGAACTTTTATTAAATTCGTATCTTCATCGTTTAATGGACGTTGAGAGACAATAAAAGGTTGATCTTCATATCCGCTGAACGTAATAACCAATTTACCTAAATGATTTCTAACAGTTATAATAAAACTATCCTTTTTTAATAATTCTTCTCCCGAAACAGCTTTATATAATCCTAATTCATGAGAAACATATCTATAATTTTCACGAACAACTCTAATTAAAGTAGGATGCTGTTTTTCTGTAATTATTAAAAAATAATTATGTTTTTCGTCTCCCATCCCTATTTCTACAACTAAATAAGATTGATTATTGAAATCTAAAAACTTTTTAGAGTCTTCATCTGACTTATATCCTTTTATTTTTCCTGTTTCTTCATCTTTAATCGGAGTATAACTAACAACCCCTTGATTTACAGGCAAAAATTCCCAATTTTCAGTATTGTGCATGCTTCTTACATCAATAGCCCTATAAGCTTCATTAGGATAAAAAGAAAATGGAACAGGATCTTGTCGAGATACATCTTGCGAATAAGACTGTTTAACAAATTCAATAAAAAAATCAGCTCCTTCAAAAACAGGCCATAATTTATCTACTTTCCAATGAATGCTTTTTTTGACCATGACATTGTCTTTTTTTACAGGTTTTGCTGCTGCATTGTTACCTATGAACCAAATGCACGAATCTCCATAAACACTTTCATAAGCTTCTTCTAACATTGTTTCTTCTGGGTCTGCATTCTCTGCATCTATTATGTCTTGATAAGATATATTTTCAGAATCTTCATCCGCTCCTCTATTTTTAGAAAAATAAGACCATCGAGCATCTGCTGGAACCTCTTCTTTTTCTATGCAACCGTGTTCATAAGGATAATCCCATGGACCTAAAATAACAGAAACAGAGGTATCATAAAAACTTCTTTCAATAATCCATGAATATTCAGGTTTATATGGAGTATTAGTATTATCTTCTCCATTCCCTGTTGTAAAAAGAGTATAAGGATTGTCTATGTCTAAAACATATTCTTCTGTTACAAAATAAGGATCTACTTCTTCATTTTTAACATAATTAGGAACAACCAAAAAATTAGACCTTCTAACATATTTAGGTTTCAAAAAAAATCCTTCTAAACCTGGAACATAAGATAAATATCTAAAAACATCCTCTTTAAAAGAAACTGCTGTTTTAGAATTAAAAATAAGAGAGTCATCTGCTTGACTAGAATAAAGCATTGGACAATAATTGTTAATCAAACACTTTACAACCAATCTACCTGATTGATAGTTTCTACCAATATGTTTATTACCAGGTATGTGATTTACATTACTAGCTGGAACATGTTCGCCAGCAGCAACATTGTTAATTTGTGTTATTTTATCCGCCGCCATTTTTACTCCTTTAAAATAAATCTAAAAAATATCATCAATAACTCTTTATCTTTATTAAATAATAAAATTATACAATCATTCCTTATTAATGTCTGCTAAGTATATATTGTAATCAGGCTGTATAATTACCTCCCAAATAGAAAAAGTATTATCAAAATAATATATTCTAAGCAATCCTTTTTTATCAATAAAAGCACCTGGTTTATATGTTGTTTTTACAAAATTACCTCTTTGAGGAGGAGAAAAACACTCGTGAGTACTTTCTTCTGTAAAAATACTATAATCTCCAGCTATCCATAAAATTCTATTTAAAGAACTATATTCTAAATATCCGAATACTTTCTTAACAAGATCAAAATACATACTATCTTCTGTAATTGTCAATACATCACAAGAATCACAACTATCCATTTTAACAATATCTGATTCTTTTAAAGATCTCATATACAAAGCCCCTCCCCATGTATAAAGAACATGCACAGAATCTTTGTCTTTATTATAAACAACTTGAATTTGATCAACGCTATCTATTGGTTTTTCTTCTGCTTCTGATTCTAAATCTAAATTAGGGATATAGGTCGCGCCTTCTAAAAATTCATCTGTTCTAGTATTACCATATAATAAAGAATCTTCTATTCTAAATGGACCAATTCTAGTATTAACGGTCTCATTATTAGAGTTTTCTACATTGTTGATGCTCGCATATTTAGACTTCAATAAGTCTATTTTATGAGCAGTAAGCCCATAAGGATTTCTATGAAATGTGATATCCTTTATTGTATTTTTCCATTGAGTATCACTAAATCCAGTTCTAATCCCAAATTTATTATCTATAATATAAAAAACCCTAAATACCCCTTTAGCATTGATATATATAGAATATGTGCATTTTCCAAAATTAACGTCATATTCTGACAAGTCTCCACAAACAATAATTCTTGGTTCTAGAGAAGCTTCTGCTCTTTTCTGTCCTATTGCTACTTGTTGATCTATAGAAAAAGAGATTTGATTAAAATTTTCTCCTGCAACAACATATGTAGGAGAAGCTCTCAATATCTGTCCTTGTTTAGAAAATCCAGTTAAACCATCTTTATTGTCTCCAACAATATCAAACTTATTTACAGGAGATGACTTCTTAAAAGCATCATTGTCATTAAATCTTGTATAAACAATTTTTTTAAATGCCAAATAATTATTATTGTAAATAAAGAACAAATATACACAATCATTTTTAGGAGAAATAACAGCATAAGGAGAACTAACATTTTCTCCAGTTTCTAATCTAATTAGATCATATTGAACACTCCATGTTTCTCCGTTGTCTTCGCTTATAGCCGCAGAAATATTAAATCTACTATTGTCTTCATAAAAAACAATAATACTACCCTTATTCGTATACAAACAAGAAGACCACATGCCATTAGCTTTATATTTTTCAAAACTTTCTTTAGACATTCCTTCCGCAACAGCTTCTATAGAGATGTTTTTAATTTTGTCTCCAAACAAAGCTACCTTAACCGCTTCCGAATAAGCAAGATTAACGCTAAATGACGCTTCTTTAAAATCAACTTGATCAATAAAATTCATTTTATTTTCTGTACCTAAAGTCGCTAAAGAAATATTTCCAACCAAATCAGCATCCCCTTCATGTTTAATATTTATATTTCTTAAATAATAATAATCACCAAATTCATCAATATTTTCTTGTCCTGCTAAAGAACAAATTTGCATATCACCGTCTATAACAAATGGAATATTAATTGTACTAAAAATATTTTCATATGTTTCTAACCCGTTCTCTATATATGCCTTTTCAAAAGATAGAGTTTTACCATGCTTATATTCATAATGATTTCGAGTAATAATTTGATCCAATTGATCTGTTCTAATTATAATTGTTTCATCTAAATATTGACAATTTTCTCTTTCTTCACACATAAATCTCGACGATCCTTCAGTAAGAGGCGTATAGTTTATATATGAAATACATGCTGCTTGATATAAAACAGAATAGAATTGACATGGTTGTTCTTTTTCCACTTCTATTTCATTGTCATCAACATAATCCGCCATTTTCTCCCACATTGTTACAGCTTTATCATGTGTTAAAAACCCTTCATTCCAAGAAAGATATGAATCTAGCCCTAAATTATAAAAAGTTAAAGACTGTTCATCGTTATACGGTGATACTAAAATAAAATAATCATTATAAGGTCTAGGAGCAACACTAATGACACCTGCATTAGATTGATACGTCTGCATACTAAAGTATTCAATTGCCCTGTCTGGATAAAGATTTAAACAATCCAAAACATCATCTAAGAAATAATCTTCTTTATACCACTTCATTTCTTGATGAGGATCAGCTACAGAAGGATCTGTTTTGCTGTTCTTTGCCCCTTTATATACATCAAACGTCTCTATATGCACCTTGGTTCTTAATGAATTAAAAACACCATGTATAACATTGCTTAAAACTGCTGTTTTTACACCTGTTATTTCTGGTTTAAGCCATTGTCCAACAACAACAGGAGAAAAAAAACAAGGAGTTACCCTGAGCGTAGGAATTTCACCAACAATATCTGAACCCAAAGCACCTAATCCAATTGGGCCTCCATGACTAACAAAGGCTTTACATTTAGTAGAATCAAAATAAGAGCCTTTATCTCCTGGAACCAAATCATACAACCTAGTTCTTATAGGATTTCCATTAAAACCATAATATATTCCAGTTTGTGCCATATGCTACAACTCCAATATCAAAAATTATTATATATTAAGAACCATCAGGAGAAACAATTATTACAGCGGTTCCACCTTCTGCTCCTGTCTCGATATCTGTACAATCGTTCTCGTTAGTAGATGTGCCACTTAACCTACCAACCGCCATTACTACATTTCTATCAACATATATAGGAACAGACGCACCAATTCTAGCAGAAAGACCCCATGAGTTACAGTCATCAAAAATTCCATCAAGTGAAATTATGAGATACTCATCAGGATCTGAACAAGTAGCAAACGTAGTACTAGGAACAGTGATCGACCACGAACATCTAGACTGATCGCCGGTATCAGTACTCTGTGTTAAGATAAACGAATGACTCCCTACATATGAAACTACAGCAGAATGGCAAGCATCGGCATAACAAAGTGCCATTGCTGAGACATCAATCGTAACTTTATAATATTTTGGTGTTTTATCCGCATCAAAACAATCACAATCATTGCCATATACGATAGTCACGCTAGAAGAGCTAGAAGAGCTAGTGGAACTGACAGAGCTACTAGAGCTATTAGAGCTACTTAAACTAGAACTGACAGAACTACTTGAACTAACAGAAGAACTTGAACTAATAGAACTACTTGAACTAAGAGAACTAAGAGAGCTAATAGAGCTAATAGAGCTAATAGAGCTAATAGAGCTAATAGAGCTACTTGAGCTAATACTTGAGCTGCTTGAACTTCTACTAGAGCTTGAACTAGAATCTACTTGATCTGAATATCCAATATAAAAAATACCGGGAGGCAACCAAGTTTTATCGTATACACGATCAGAAAAGAAATATTTATTTACCCAAGAAACTTTTTGTCTATCAGCTTGAACATCTGAAAATGAATCTAATCCATCCGGGAAAATGTCTTGAAAAAGCTCGTTATCAAAAAGCTCTTGCGTCCATTTGTCTATTTCTTCTTTAGTGAATTCCTTAACAGCAGCTTTTCTAAAAACTCCATTGGCATAAGCTTCCCAATTAAATATATTTTGTCCATCAATATCTTTAGCTGAAGAATTACCAAAAGAAAATACAACATTCTTTAAATCACATTCTTGTTCTACTTGCTCTAGCTCTACATTATCTAACCCTATTAAATCTAAACCTCTAACATTAAAGGCATCACCAGTATAACAAGACAAAGCAAAAGCAAAAGATCTTATATAAGGAAGTTTGTCGTGATCAGCAATAAATTTATTTGCATTATCACTAATATCAAAAACCATTCCACCTGTAAACCCTCTAATAGAAGAACTTACCTGTCCAGCAAATCCAGGATTCTTCTCATCATAGTCTCCAATAGCACAAATCTTTTCATCTATTGTTGTTGTTGTAAAATCGAATCCAACAATAGAAGCTAAATAATCTTGGAACCATTCTTGATCTGTGATATCTTTCACTGGTACTATAATATCACTTGTAATAGATCCATCAAACCATAAATAACATTTTAATATACCTCTATAATCAGCACCCCAAAAAGCAGCCGTTCTATAGCTCCACTCGTCCGCTTCTTGAGTATTAACTTTGTTAAAACTGCTAGGAGGATTAATCAAAAATGGAGACTCATCCGTAGGATAATATTTCAACATTCTTCTATGTAGATGTTGTATGTCGGTAATAAGTTCAGACAATCTCCATACGGTTTGTGTTTCACCGTTTTGTTGCAAACAAGAATAAAGAACAAAATTAAAAGTCTCAACAATTGTTCTATAATTAAGTTGATTATATCTATCATTATGCAAATGATAAGAACTTGTAGAAGTAGCCACAGAAGGAGGCAATGGCAAAGATTCTTCTATCTCTTCTCCTGTTTGATTCCCTACTTCAATTATAGCTTCTCCCCCATAAGCATTAATATCTTCATATGGAGGGCAATCCCCTTCTATATAATCACAAGATGATGTTCCTGCACCATAATTGACATTAGAATCCCAAAAAAGGGTATCACCAGGATTGCTTTGAACCCGTAAACTCCATATATTTTGATCATTACAAAATAAAACAATTGACATAAATCCAGGTGGCATATCCCCTCCAGGGCAATCATCAAAAAATGAAGAAACAGAACAGTCAATAAAAGCGCTCCAAACACATTCCTCTTCTTCGGCAGCACTTTGAGTAAGAAGAAATGGACCTTCTTCTTCAAGATATGCTATTTGTGATCCTATACACGAGGACCAAGCAGAAGAATATGCAGTATCGCACTGTGTAAAACTATTAGCAGTAAATGTGACAGTATGATATTCTGGAGCCTTTCCTCCAGCAAAAAAATCACAATCCTGTCCATATTCAATAGGAGGTATATATCCGCCAGAACTATCTGCAACATTAGTGCGAATCATATCATTTGATGATATGCTATGAACCAAAACCATCTGTCTTAATTGTCTGTTTTCTGCAACTGTTCCTGTCAAATATAACTCATCTCCAACCTCTATTCCAACTCCATCTTTAATATAAACAAAATCACTTGTTAAATCGTTATCGCCTCTATAAGAATTACCAAATTGATTTTCATTTTTTCTAACAATACCTGTTGAACTAGCTTCAAAAGCATCAAGGTTTAAAGGCAACGCATCAACGGCATCTCTGTCATATCCAGAAATATGTTCTGGTTTATGAATGTATTTACTTACTCTTCTTCTTCTATTTCCAGAATTATAAATTATATTACAACTAGCGCTTTTTCTAAAGGCTTCATTATCATATTGAATATATGGAGCTTTAAACAAATTCAAACTACTATTCATAAACACTTTTTCTGTTAATTCTGTTTGTGTTAACACTTCCTCTTGTGGATCTTTTGTAATAGAATAAATAGAAACTGGTATAATCCCGTTTAAAGAGATTATCTTATCCCCATTTTCTGCCGTTTGTATCTTAGTAACAATAATTTTATAATTAAATAATATATTTTCATCATAAATACTAAATACAAAACTATTATGATTAATAACAGGAGGCGCTATATCAGGATTTAAAGTAGGATCTCCAATATTATGCCATCTTCTATCCATCGAAATAACATATTCTTGAATCTTTTTCTTGAAACTTGCTGGTGTTTCGTGGACAAGAACATTGCTAATTTGATAAGAATAATTTTCTTCTGTCAAATTAAACCATGCTTGATGATCTCTAAACATATTATATAAATTATTCAATAAATTTGTTGTCGTTAACCCCTCAAAATAGTCTTGAGTAGGAGATACACAAATAGCTCCATCATATCCTAAAATATAAACAGGCCAATCAAAAAGATTATGAGTAAAATCGGCGTCTGATAAAAGTTGCTTTTCTTCTTCAGATAAAATATATTCTTTTCCACATTCTTCTTCTGATACAATAAGATTTTCAAACTTTAAACCACCTTTTATAGGAATATCATAAAAACCACCATTTTCAGTTCTTCCTTTAAATAACAACAAGTTCATCGAAGGCACCCCTAATGTTTCAAAAGAAGCAGGAACTGAAAAATAAACATATAGTTCAAAAATCCACTTATTTTCTCGGCTTAAATCTATAAACTCTCTAGGAAGATCGCATTGTTCACGACAAGGAATTCCATTGCAATCACACTCTGTATCTACAACTTGTTCTATTGGAACTCTTCTTTTAATTAACTGTACAACAAAATATGCAGAAATGCAATTAAGTTCATCATCACAAGCAGAACTCACTTTAACTCTTATAAAATCACAATTTTCATCCGTTAAATCTAAAACAGGAAATACTATTTCAGATCTTGCCATGTGTTGCCAAGCAGAACCAAATCCCCCAAGCCCATCATAATCATATCCTTGGTTGTTCTTTTGGTCTCCATCTTTTGTTGTAATAAACAAACCATCAATGCCATCAGCACTTTTAAAATGATTAAGAATACTCACAATACCTATAGATTGCACCGCTTTAAAACTTTCATTCAAAGCTGGAATAGATACTTCATTAATGTTTGTTTCTATTCTACCGATCTGACTAAAAATTTCACCATTGAGCCCTTCAACTAAAGTATTTCTAATAAATAATATTAATTCTAATGTATTATTATTGATAACTAACAAACTATTAATAATTTTACAAAGTAAATTAATAGCTAAATCATTATGTCCAGAATCAAATTCACTATTGCTCTGCTCTAAATCTATTAATACCTGATCTAACAACTGTTGTGTTTCTATAATAAGAATTTGTTTTTCTTGGTTCTCTTTTAATATTTGTATATTTAATATAATATTTTTAACTTCAGTAAAATTTTCTAATGTTATTGAATTTTGATGACTTACAAATTGTAATTCAATAGAAATAACTCTACTTTCATATTCTTTATCTACAGGAGCTCCCTGTTCAGAAAGTGTAATAGGATTATTTTTAAGAAACTCTATAGCCCATTGTGTCTTATTTCTTATGTCATAAATGCTTCTTTCGAAAGAAAAATCCCCTGGAGGAAGAATATAAGGATTAATTAAATCATCATGCCTAAACATAGAAGTAAATGAAAATGTATATCGTAAAGAATTCATAGGTTGCATTATTCTATTAATATTGCCCCATTTTTCTATACTATCAACAGAAAACATATTACCTGTATCTCTTTGGCAACTTATAGCTGCGGCATAAGCAGTAGGATGAAGAATTCTATCTGGAACTGGGCACTGTATAAATGGAGGGATAGGAGGAACAGGATAATAAGAACTGCTTGAACTTGAACTTGAATGCAAACTTGAACTACTTGAACTATATGAACTTGCACTACTACTAGAACTACTTTTGCTACTAAAGCTAGAACTAATACTTGAACTACTTGAACTTCTAGAGCTTCTAGAGCCGCTTGAACTACTTGAACTTTTACTGCTTGAACGGCTTGAACTTGAACTTCTAGAAGAACTTCTAGAAGAACTAGAACTAAGACTACTTGAACTAACAGAAGAACTAGAGCTAATGCTAGAGCTTGAACTAATAGAACTACTTGAGCTAACAGAACTGCTTGAACTGACACTTGAACTTGAGCTAATGCTTGAACTTGAGCTACTTGAGCTAATGCTTGAGCTTGAGCTAATACTTGAGCTACTTGAGCTAATAGAACTACTTGAGCTAACAGAGCTACTTGAGCTAACGCTTGATCTTGAACTACTTGAACTAACAGAGCTGCTTGAGCTACTTGAGCTGATAGAACTACTTGAGCTAATAGAACTGCTTGAGCTAATGCTTGAACTTGAACTAATAGAACTACTAGAGCTAACGCTTGAACTTGAACTAATAGAACTACTAGAGCTAACGCTTGAACTTGAGCTGCTCGAACTAATAGAACTACTTGAACTAACGCTTGAACTTGAACTACTTGAGCTAATGCTTGAACTAGAACTAACGCTTGAGCTTGAGCTACTAGAACTAACACTTGAACTTGAGCTACTTGAGCTAA
>Ga0114918_10001798_pt1 | contig 19268 bp, 23 predicted proteins | sample LantaG_FD_87015 | JGI IMG/M metagenome (GOLD analysis project Ga0114918, IMG submission 87015) | Deep subsurface microbial communities from Baltic Sea to uncover new lineages of life (NeLLi) - Landsort_02402 metaG | ecosystem: Environmental > Aquatic > Marine > Oceanic > Sediment | place... | reverse complement strand
TCCTGAAGTGACTGTTCCTGAAGTGACTGTTCCTGAAGTGACTGTTCCTGAAGTGACTGTTCCTGAAGTGACTGTTCCTGAAGTGACTGTTCCTGAAGTTACAGTAGAGTCTGTAGAGGATAGCCAGCCTCAAATGGGGGATGCCCTTAAAGAGCAGAAAGAAGCTGCTGTAGTGGCCCCCAGCCCGTCCTCTGAAGTTACAGAGCCTTTGAAGGAAGGGGAGAGCGCCAAAAGAAATGTTTATACTTCCGAAGAGCTTGATAAGTGTAAGATATCAGGTCTTTGTGATTTAGCTGCTAGTTTGAATATTGAAAAGTATTATGAGAAGTCAAAGTCAGAGCTTGTAAAAGAGATTATGCAAAGGACAGCAGTGGAGCGTTAGTTGCTTGAGAAAATAGTTTGCGGGGGTATAATGATAGAGAGATTAGTCCTCTGTATTTATAAAAGGAAATAATAGTGCCAGCTTTGCTTCCATTCAAAAGATATAGATACTTTGCAACGGGATCGGGTGCTATGGATGAGACATTAGCACCTACTGAAACAACGGTAGGCCCAAATGGTGTTGAATCACAGGCTGTGCCTTTTATTCTATTTGAAGTAAGATTACATTTGTCGGCGCAGGGCGCTGATAGTTTCAGTATTGCGCTAGACTCAATCGAGGGCGCTGCTCATGATACTGTTTTGTATACAATATCTATGTACTCAAAAACTGATATTAGTGTACTTTATAAAAGGTTTTTTGAAGCCGGGGATAAGTTGAAATTTTCCCTTCCAAATGTCGACGAGGTGGTGTGGGGGCTTGAAGTTATTTGGATGCTTGATGGGAATTTCTCATCATTCCCTTCAAGGTAATATAATTTTTGATAGTGTAATTCTTATAAGGAATTGGAGTCTTGATTATGTCTATAGAAGTTAAGCCTGGTTGGAAAACCACCGAGTTTTGGATGAGCACTCTTGCTCTTATTGTTGGTGCTGTTATGGCATCGGGTGTTCTTGAAGGGGTTGATGAGTCTAATTGGATTGTAAGAATCGTTGGTGGTCTCGTTACTGTTCTTGCTGCCTTGGGGTATGATGCCAGTAGAACAAAAGCTAAGGAACCTATAAATAAGGATATCTAATGGATGATGAAATATGATCATTTTGGCGGGAATCATCAAAGCGTTAGTTCCTATATTCAGGCTTTTGTTGGAGCTATTCATTGAGATCAAAGCAAAAGACGCTCAAATTATTGATGGGTTTCGTGATCCTGATAGGGCTAAACGGCTGCTCGATTCTATCGCAAAATACAAGAGTTGTTCTGATTCCTGAAACTGAACCTTTGCAGCTTGCAGAAGATGTTGAGGTGTTTGTTTATATTAGGCTTCCAAATGGAGATAGGGTTAAAGCTACGAATCCTATTACTGCAAAAGCAGGTTGGTGGCTTGTTTATGATCCGGAATAGTGTCTATAAAGTATGAGACATAACACTCTTTATTATTGGACTATATAATGTCTTATTGCACCTCCACTTATGTGCAAATATATGTAAAGCGGGTGCAGTTCTCTGAAAGCACTAAGATTACTCCGCAGGATGTGGAGAATTATTCAGAGAATATTAGTCGTCAGATGGATGCACAGCTTTCAACTAAAGGATTAACTGTTCCTGTTAATGTTGTGTCTTCTCCGTTATCGTATGCTTTGCTTCAAGATATTTGTGCGTTGGGGAGTGCGGCTCTCACCGAAAGAATCGCCAGTTATACTGGCTCTGCAAGATCTCCTTCTGAACATGCCGACATACTCTTTGAACAGTATAAATTGAGAATGCAAGAGTTACTTGATGATCCTTCCATGTTATCAGATGCTTTGTATTCTCAAACTTTAGTTACAGGTTTGTTAGTCCGCTCTCCCCAACGTGAAGGCGAGTTGTTGGTTGATAGAAGTGAAACGCAGGCTGTTTATTTTAAGTCAGAAACTATTGATGAGTTTGTAGAACGTCATGGTTTTGCTCACAGGAATAAGGAATTATATCCTAATACTATCTACTATGAAAATGAGAGCTAAATGTCCTTTTATTTTTCATATAGAGTAGAACCAGATGATGTTCAGTATTCAAGGGCATTCGACGATTATAATTTATCTGTAAAGACTCTCAGGCCTGTGTTTGAACGAATTCGTTCGGAGTTTGTTGAAAGTCAGAGATTGACCTTTATAAATGAAGGTGCTTTTGAAGGAAAAGAGCATTGGCAAGAATTAAGTCCAATGTATAGGCGTTGGAAGCAGAGAAGATTTGGATATAAGCCTATTCTACAGGCTACTGAAAGAATGAAGAAGAGTTTGTTGCAGCGAAGTCATCCTGATCAAGTTGTGCAGATGACAGATGATTCTTTCACAATAGGCACTCGAGTGCCATATGCTTACAAACATCAGCTTGGAATAGGAGTTCCTGTCCGCAAAGTTATTGAATTGACGGAGCTACAAAAGACACGTTGGAATAGAATTGTTCATAATTATCTGTATGAAATGGCGTATGATACGTTTGGACCTACTCTTGGCAGAAAGCCGTGGCCTCAAAGCGAACAGGGTGAAGGATAATTATGCTGTATTCTCCAGATGTTGAGGACTATGCAGATGGGCTCTTGGTCTATTTGAGGGGGTCGGATTTAAGGAATAAGCTTGATTTTATTCAAGAGGAAAAAGGCGATAATTTATATATTCCGACCCCACTAGAAATAAGATATGGAGTTATAGGTGTAGAAGAAGCAGGATATCCTGCTGTTTATATATTTCCTACTTCAGAAGATTTGGAGTGGGATAATGCTTTTGTTCGCAAAGTTCAGTTCTCTTATACTGTAGAAATATATGATGCTGGGATAGAGCCGGAGATATTAGAGAGAAAAGTGAATAGGCTCACGAGGGCAGTGGCAGAAGTTTTGATGGAAAATGAAACAACTGGTCGTCTTGTTATCTCATCTGTCCAACATCCTCCTATAATGTCAGGAATGAATGGATTGTTAAAAGGCTCCATGCTTAGGATTAGATATCAGGCATATGTTGAAAGAGTATAATGTAAATTCTTATAATGTAATTCGTACAATGTAATTCGTACAATGTAAATTCTTGGTAGCGCCCACAAAGTATGGGGCATAATACTCTTTATAGTGTAAATTTTTGTGAGGCAGGAAATAATAAATGGCTTCTTCAATACATATATTTGGACCTTGTGCTATTAGTTGGGCTGCCAATCCTCTTGGTCATTCAAGAGAGGGGTTTTCTGTTAGAATTAATATGAATCGTAGAGCTGTTCAAGTTGATAATGCCGGAGATATTCCTGCAGCTTTGCTTTATAAAGGAGTGACAGCAGAAGTATCTGGTGTAATAGTAAAATTTGATGAAAGCATTTTGGAGGAGCTGATTGATTATTATGCTGTTGCTGATATAGGCACTGGAATTATGAGTAGTGCTGCAGTAGTTGTAATTACTTCGGCTGGTGGCACTTATACGTTTTGGAAGTGTCTCCCGGCGCCTAATATAGAATTAGGACCTTTGGGAGTTAATGAAATAGCAGTTCCAATGACCTTTATAGCATATCCTTATACTGATGGAAAACTTTATACTAAGGCATAGTGTCTACTAGGAGAATATAATGGCCGCCACTGTAAATATTATGGGTCCTTGTAAGCTCTATGCTGGAGTAGCAGGGACTACAGAGATAGGTGAATCCAGAGAGGGGTTTGTTGTTAGATTTAGTGTATCTCAGCGGGAAGTTCTTACTGATGATGGCGGAGATGTTCCTCAAGAGATAATATATAAAGGGACCGTCGCTGATATTACTGGTCAGCTTGTGAGGTATGATCTTGCTAACTTGAATGATTTTCTTATTATTGCGGGAGCAGAGTCTGATCAGATAGCTCCAGCGGTAGGGACTGATTTTCTTAGTGTTGCGGGTGGTCCACCGCAGATAGTTGTTATAAAGTCAAACAAAGTTGGTGGTGATGTTTATACTTTTCCGAGGTGTGTTCCCGCTCCATCTGTGGAAATAAGTCCTATAGGAACAAATGAATCCGTTGTGAATATAGCAATTCAGGCTTTTCCAAATCCTGATTCTAGTCCGCAAGTGGAGTTATATACTAAAACTGTGGTGCCCGCTTAATTTAAGGAGCTGGTTAAATGTCTAATAGGATAAAATTATCGGATGTCAAAACTAATGTCTTCGAGATAGAAGTGGCAGAAGATGACATCAGGACTTATGAGCTTTTTGCTTTGGCTCGTAAATTGGAATCGATGAATATGGATCCTGCGTCAGCGTCGTTTGCGGATTTGGATATATTTAAGGAAGCGATAGGATTACCTGATATTTCAGATGATCAGGCTATAGCTATTTTGGTGGCCATTCATAATCAGGTTGAAAGTTTGGCCGAATTAAAAAACGTGTAAAGGCTGCGGCTGATGTTATGTGGTATTATCACATTCAACCATCTGAGCTCGCAGCCTTAGATACTGAAGAAATAGAGGCACTTAGGCTTAATATTCCAAGGCTTAAGGCTCTGGATTCATTACAGTTTGTTGCAAATATTTGTGCTGTATTTTCCAAAGATTTAGAGACTTATGTTAATAAGATTTGTGAAGATGCTGAGATAGGCAAGTTTCAAGTAATTATGCCAGGAAAGCAGTTTATTCCTATGGGGCATCAGGAGCAGTAGAATGGCCTCCAATTTAAGTTTAGTAACATATCAAGATATCTTTGATAAGATATCTGCTTATATAAATACTTTTGATGCCTTTGATACTTTGAAGGGCAGTTTAATAGAAGATTCTGGATTGTTGGACGTTATATTACAGAAGTATGCCCTTACATTGGATTCTGTGTCGAAGTTTGAGGGGCTTTATCCCTTATTTGGTAGTTTTAAGACTAATGTTGAATCGTGGGAATCTGGATTACTTTACTATTTATCTCATTTTATAAGAAGTTATTCAGAAGCTTTGCTTTGTCCTACTACAGATATTTATGTTGTTATAGATTATATGGTAGAGGATATGGAAAGGGTTACTCCAAATCCTGCTACGGTTTTAGAAAATACTGTGGGGTATACTGTACTAGTACCTCCACCTTCTACTACAGGGACCGGGTCTCTTGTCGTTAATGCAGAATTGGAGTGTTTGAAAAACGAGGTTGTAGAACTTGTTTGTGATAATGATAATACAACTGCTGGTAAGGAGAGGTTTAGGATAGTGGGCTCTCCCGCACCTGAAGGATCAGGCAGCGGCTCTATTTATGTAGAAGAGAATGGTCAACTCGATAGTTTTGAAGTGTGGAGTGGTGATCTCCCTTCTGGCTGGGTTATTGGTGATCAAGTAGCAGGAACATGGGAAGATAATGAAGTAGATAATGTATTTGATGATCATTGTCTTGAATCTAGTTTTGTGCCTACGGATGTTGGATTGACTTCTATATCTAAAACATTTACTGTAGTAGAGGGGCAGATTTATTGTGTGGGTGTTTGGATAAAGAGACTAACACCTACTGGTGTTGTAGATGTTACAGTAGAGATGCTTTTAGTAGAAGAAGCTGAAACTGTGTTTTTAGAAGATCACGATGATATTTCTGCTTCTTGGGAGTTTAAGCATGTTATTGTTACAGCGACGTCTTCTTCTATGACAGTCAGGATATCCGCACAAGCTAATTTAGCAATTCCAGCAGGAGAAGCTAGTAGAATAATTTTTGATGGGCTTGCTGTTGTTCCCATGAGAATGTTTGGTTATGCTCATTATGCTTTAATGAAAGGTCCGGTGAGTTTTGTAGAGGGAGATAGATTTAAGATAACTACCGATAATGATGAAGCAGGGATTTATCAGACTTTCTTCGGTAAAAGGTATGGTAAGGTGTTACCCTCTGCTGCAGTTCCAACTATTTCTGATCCAGTTTAGTTCAGAGAATAATAATGCCCAATCCAGATGAAGTTGTTGTAAGAATGAAAATAAAGCTGGATGGTGATGGAGCGAAAGCTCAAGTTATCCAGCTTACTGAGGATATTCAGGATGATTTGGAGAGGAAAGGTCTTGTAACTGATGATGCAAGAAGGCAAAGTCGATTTCCTATTGCCACAACTCGAACTACTGGTGGGGGAGTTCTAGCGCAAACATCAGAAACTACTGGATATCTTAGTGAGATTGCCAAGGGGGTAAATTCTATTGTAGGAACTACTAAAAGTATATTGGGTAAAGTACTTTCTGCTGTTGGTTACGGGTTTACTGGATCGGGGCTTGTGGGTATGGGAGTTCTACTTACTCCATTCGTAAAATTGGCAGGAGTGATCTTGGCTGTTGTTGGTTCTTTTATGATTTTGAGGGGAGTTGTATCGGTATTCTCTACTATATTTACTAGAATGACTTTGTTTGGTAAGAGGATGCTTGAGGAGTTGGCCCCGTATGGGGGGAGGATGAGGTATGCTGCTCGAAGGGTGAGCAGACAACAGACTTTGCTCCAAAGACGGAGGGCTGTTACCTGGGCGCCCGTCGGAGAGGCGTGGGCAGATCTTAAAATTTCAACTATGAAGTTTAGTGCTTCTATATCAAGAATAATATCGGCTCTAAAGATTCCGGAGATTTTAGGGTTTATGATAAGAGTCTTGGATAAGTTGCGAATTGTTATTTATGTAGTAGGAGGTATTATTGCCGCTTTGTTGGCTTTCAAAATAGCTTTATGGGCAGCTACCCTTGCAGCGGCTGCGAAGGCTAAAGTTGAAGGAACTGCTGTCGGGGCTAAAATCTTAACGTGGTTAGGTGTTGGTGCGGGGGCTGGTGTTGTTGCAATATTTAAGGGGGCTATCGTTGCTGCTATTAAGGCTATCGGTGCAGCGGTGGTAGCTGTTGTAGGTTCTACTGCTGCTATTGTAATTGGGATTGTGGCAGCAGTTGCTGTAGCTATTTGTGGTATTTATCGGTTATTAAAAGGCGATTGGGGAGTATTGAAAAAGATCCCATTACTCGGGAGACTTTTTTCGTCGGGGGATAAAAAGGCCAAAGAGTGGACATCAAATGATATATTACTTGGCAGAGCGTTATTAGGAGAGGAAGAAGATATAAGTGTAGCAGCAGGAAGTTTGGTTTCAGCTAGCAGAGCGGCAGAAGTTAATACTATTGTTACTTTTATGAAGCCGGAGCTTGAAACTGAAGCACGAATACAGATGGATGTTCAAATTGCTCTTCAGCATAGGCGGGAAGTATTTGATGCTGTTCAGCAGATTAGAGAAAAGTTGTTAGAGTCTTTTGATGATTCTCGTAGGGATATGAATCTTTTGTCCTCTTTGGTTAACGCTGATATTATTAAGAAGGCCTACGTGTAATGGCTAAGATTGTAAAATATGGAACTGTAGAGTTTCCTTATTCTATATTAGAAGTAAACCATACCCCCATTTATGATTCTGATGGGAGAACTCTTATAGGAACTAGTATAGTATTTGCAGTAACGGGAGTTATTGTGAAGGAGACTGTTTCTGCTTTTGTAACTTATTTAGATACGTTTAAGAAAGAATTATCTAAGGCAGCACAAGATTTTACTGTAAAGATAGGGGAAACGTTTGTTTATAATATAGAGTCAAAGAACGATTTTTCGGGTGGACCTAAACCAGGTTCTTTGCAGTTGTCGGAGTTTATGGGAGGTTCTGCTGTTTCTTATCGTTGGTCGTTAGATTGTAATATAAAGGTTTGTGATCAAGAAGGGGCAATGAGTTTTTCTACTGAGGATGTGATATTAGGATATGTAATGTCTTATACTGACGTTGTGTCAGAAAGTGGGATGTTTAGCAGGAGTATTGCGGGGAAAGTGCATTTTGGATCTAAACAAGCAGATAAGCACAGGGAGTATGTCTTAAAAAATCTTATTCCAAAAGTGCCCAAGGGTTTTCGTCGTGTAAATATGACTTTTGGATATGATGAATCTGGGCATGTTATGCAATTTTCTGTTCATGATCAGGAGTATTTTCACAATTATCCAGAGGGTGTTGTAGCAGCTTCCGTTGATTGGAGTGAGGCTATATCTATAAATGATCATACTTTGACTATGAATTTGTCTGGAACCTTTACTGGGGGACCGAAAACATCTAAAATAAGTTTAATTCAAAGGGCTTTTGAACTTGCTAAACAGAGGTTTCCTTTTAGGCATGATAATTTTGAAATTGAAAAAAGAGAGCTTACTGAGAGTATTTATGAGAATACTGTGGGATTTGCCTTTCAGGGGGTGTTTTATACTTTTGTAGTAGAAGAAGTTGCTTCTAATAAGAATAATCCACTTATTATAGATGGGGAGTATTCTTTATCTCTTGCGGCTGTTACTCCAGTTTTTGGGGTGGCTCCCCGCTCTTATAAAAATAGCGTTACTGATTTACCTGCTTGGCCCCAGAGAGGGTCGCTTCCGTATCTTAATATAGAAGATTATGATGCTTGTAGTGGAAGGTTGAAATTACAAGAAGATAAAGTTAGCTATGTTTTTCCAGAAAACTTTGTTGTGGATCCAGTTACTGGTGTTGTATTAAATCCAAGTACTGGGAGTTCCAAAGATAAACATTCAAAACTAGGTACGCCTTATATTGATTGTCATGAAGTTATATCGTATGAAACAGATTATGGGCACGAAGTTTTTACAAGCAGACAAACTGGAAAGACTGTAGTTGTTCAGGCAAGAGCTCCGGTTGTTACTATTATACAGGCTGGATATAGAGTAAGAAGAGCACAGGATTTAATAACTAAACCTGCAGTTCCTAATCCTATTATGACTAATGGGGAAGGTGGAATTTTGTTGCATCGTTTTGTTAAGCCAGAAGCTCCCATTATCAGAGGAAACGGGTGGGTAGAAACTACAGTTCATTGGAGATATGTTATTCGTGTTTCTGATTCTTCTACATATGATTTGCTGGTTCCCGAAATATTGGGCGTCGATGATGTAACTGATGAGCAGCGTAAATTAGAAGCTTATAACGAGGAAACTGTTAAAGATTAATTGTGATATGTAAGGATATTTATGGGATTAAGTATAAATTCTGCGGCTTATTTTTCACCTACTATACTTGCTGATATTAAAACTATGCGGTGTGTTTTAGACTTTCCGGTTTCTGTTACCTGGGAGTCTAATTTTTTTGTTGTTGGCAGAGGGCTTGAAAATGGAGGAATAGGCAGGTTTTGGGTTACTAGAGAAGATTATACTTATTTAGTTGATTTGTCCCATTGTTATCTTATCTTAAATAACATAGGTGATGTTATGGATCAGATGAAGTTTAAGGTTAAGGTGTTGGGGAGCGTGGAAAAAGAAGAGTATGTATATGGTACTGATGATGCTGTAGAAATTGTTGTTTGTTCTTATAATTCATTCAAAAATATTCCTGAGTTTATTCCAAAAATAGCGGGCGAGAAGGATGTTCCATCTTATTATAAATGGGGAGTAAATCTTGATAGGAGAAACATTGATGATGAGGAGGCCCCAGAGGAAGAGGAACCCGTGTCTTGGGGTGGTGTTTTGCAGCAGGTTATAGATAATACTGATATTGTTGGTATTACCTATTGGGATGGTGAAGGTATGGAGTTCAAACTTCATGATACCATAGATAATTTTGTTGGATTTTGTCCTTCTAATTTAACAGTTTTTGATGTTGATAAGATAGCTTCCGCTTTAAGTATGGTGGCTGTTTGGGACAGGGATACAGCTGCTATTAGGCTTTTTAGGTATGGAGAAAGGGCAGAGTGGCCTAGTTATACGGATTTTTCCGTTGGGGGAGAGTTTCTACATAGGGCAGTTAGTTCGTATCCTGCTATTCTTAAGTTTAGGCTTCCCCGTGCTTTTTTAGCATTAGGTGCTGATGAAGAAATGGTGGAATTAATAGCGGGGATGGAGTTTACTGTATCTAGTGTTCCTTCTGTGGTAGGGACACCAGAAGGAAGGGAGAGGGAAATTGAGATATCAGAATATGTAGCAGAGGGTTTTTATGATTCAACGGGTGATTTACAAACTAATGCCACTTATATAAATGCTGTAGTAGATTATCTAGCGAACTCCTATGTTTTGAGGCTACAGTCTCTTATAGGAACAAAAGTATATGTGGGATTGTTAGATATAGAACCCGATGGTCAGGTTTCTACGGTTAAGTTTTCATTTGGGCGTGAGGGGCCGCGTACAACTGTAATGTTCTCAAATGATTCTTATTATAAGCCGTATAGGGAATTGGCAGAAAGTTTTTGCTCTTATCCTAATAACAAGACATTTGATATTTCTGCAACGCTCGGCATGAAGCGTAACTTTGGAATGATGTCGGCTTCTGGTGGTATTAATATATTTTCTGCAGTCGGTGCAGATCGTGGAATAATTATAGGAGATAATGAAATTGTTGTCGGAATGGGGTATACTTCTGCTGCTGTTACTTATTTGAATCTAGTGGAAGAAGAAGTAATTGTAGTGCCACAGTATTCATTGTATTATAGATACTTTAGTGTTCTCATTGTCGCAGATCCTATAACTCACAGTATAGAGTTTAGGCTTACACCTGTGAGCGTGGATAATTGGTATCACCCTCGTTATGAGGAATACAGGTTGGAAACTCCAGCCGTTAGATTGAATATGTTAGATCCTGAGCATGAAAGCTATATCCCTCCATCCTATAGGTATGAACCTAAATACGGGTTAGTCGCTGAAACTGCTATATGTCCTAGTGAGGCTGAGCTAGAGTCATACTGCGAAGATTTGGAGTGAACTTAGAGTGTTATTTAGAAATTCTATTAATAATAAAATATTAAGGGAGGAAGAAACTAATCTTATTGCAAGGGAGTGCTGTTGTGGAGTTTGGAGTGAGTGTGATCCTTGTGAAGAAGAGTGTGAAGTAGGGGAAACAAATTGCTGTGGTCCTCATTATATTCGACTTACTATTGTGACGGAGTGGGGACATTTTGAAGGTAGTCCGGGTAATTGGACAGTTGTGAATTCTTGCGAGCATTATAATGGTGTATCTTATTCTGAGTGCGCTGGCAGGAAGTTAGCTTTGGAAGGGAACGGGTGTCTTTATTCTACTTGGAGTGGAAGTTATACTTTTACTTTAGTAGATGATGCAGGTGTTATAAAGTTTGTGGTCGCTCTTCCTTTTGGGCATTTAACAGGTAATTCTGATCCAGCGAGGGGTCCTATTTGTCCATCAGATTACTGTGAGGATATAGAGTTAACGGGGCAGGGGTGTTTGCTTCCAGAGGGGGTTACTTATGATACGTTTGTTGCTAAGAATTATGAAGTTATAATACCAAAATATGTTGGTCATGGTGAAGGGGAAGAGTATTATTATACATGTGATCCAGATGGTCTGTTAAAGTTTGAAGTAGTAGAACCTTGTTGGGAACCGGTATTTTATTGGGGGCTTGTCACAGATTTTCCGGGTAGAATGTGGGAATTGTGCGATGGGTGTTTTGGGGTTTCTCCGTGGGAAGATGGAAGGTCTTATGTTGTAGGAGCTAAAGTTTGTAGGGGGTGGAATTTTGTTGAAACTCGTGAAGGATTAGATATTGATATTTATTCTGCTAAGGTATCTCATGATGGATACGCAGGAGCTGTTTCAAAATCTAATACGTTTATATCTCCACCTGCTGTTCGTACGGATGCAGGATTTGGTGGTTTGTTTAGACGTAAGTATTGGATAAAAGGTAATCCCAAATATCCTAAGTGGTGGAAAATAGGGAGGTATTATCCTGCTGGCAGTTTGGTTCATTATTATTCTGATGTTCCGAGTGAGGAAGATGTTGTTTACAGGTGTTTGGTTGATCATGTGTCTACTATTCTGCGGTCGCCTGTTTTAGGTGTAGATTGGGAAGAAATAGAAGGTTGGGATATTTCTTGGTGGCCGGGATCGGGATATCAGGGGCTTTGGAGGGAGTCAGAGGATTATGTTGCGGGAGATCTTATTTATCTTGCACCCCTGGCGGTTATGGAGGCTTATTTAGGCAGAAGTCTAACTTGGAGGGAACGGAATGATGAGCTTGTATTTTGTTGTGTAGAGGATCATAATTCAGGAAGTTCAGCTTCTCAAGTAATTGTACCTGATTATCGGGATTTGGATTTTTATGGATATCTTGTTTCTTTTGATTATTGGTCGGAAACTGATTGGTATTGCCATGACAGAACAAACTGGGAAGGGTTGTATGTTGATCAGGGGGTGAATCCCTTGGTTGGGTCTGTAGTTATTGATACTTATTGGGAAGATTATTGGCAAGCTGATTTTAAGACTGAGTTAGATATTACACAGTGGGAAGGCGTGTATAATCCCGCGTCTAGTTATCTTCAAGGGGATCATGTTTACAAGGAGGGCGAAGAGATGATCTATGCTGCTAGATTTGATACTCCGGTTGGCTCTCCTGCGTGGGCTGAAAACACGAGTTATACTGTGGATGATCTAGTTACATATATTGGTAATATTTATGTTTGTGGAGTCCCGCATAATTCGGGTTGTTCAACAAGTCTACCAATAAGGTTTCCTACAGACGGGGATTGTTTATAATGGGATGTTGCGGGAAAGCAATTCGTTTAGTTGGTAAGGGGGCGAGTGTAACTAAGAAGTTGATAGTTGGTAAGAGGGTGCGAGTAGATACTCAAAGGAAGAGGCTAAAAATCTGTGGGGAATGCGATTTATATTCTTGTAAAGTTTTTGGTCCTGTTTGTGGGACTCTTTATTCAGGGAAGGAAAGAAATGAAGAAGTTGAGGGGTGTGGGTGTTTGTTGGCTGTAAAAGTGTCTTTGAAAGGCGAGAGTTGTCCCAGAGGCAAGTGGTAGATATTCTAGGAGGGGAACTGAAGGTCTTTTGAATATAAATCCTTTGAGTCTTTCAGAACAGAAAGTATAAAAAATAACATGGGGCGGAGAAAATTTTAGAAGTAGCGGGGGAGATATTATATTTATGAATGAGCTTTCGGAAAGGCTTCGTAATTTTGAGGGTAAGCTTAAGTTTAAGGAACCTTCTGGATTTAAGGGTAAGCTTAAAGAATTTCAGAGAAAAGGTGTAGCTTGGCTGTATGCTGTTGAGAAGGGAATTTTAGCTGATAGTTGTGGTCTTGGAAAAACGGTGGAGGCTCTGGGTTTGCTTCAGTTTTTGAAGCAGCGGGGTGAGATGCAGAGGGCGATGATTATCGTTCCCTCTGCGTCTGTGTTTCAGTGGGCAGATGAGATTAAAAGATTTACGGATTTGAAGATGGTTTGTCCTTCTCGAAAGGACAAGATAGGGCGGTTTTGTATTTATAGCACGGATGGTTGGGAAGTGATGCTCATTAATTATGAGATAGTGGTGAGGGATATTTCCTATTTGGAGTCAATGGGTTTTGGTGTTATAATTGCAGATGAAGCTAGTGTTTTTAAGAATGCAGCGACAAAAACGTCACAGGCGGTAAAGAGACTGACTTCTCTAGATTGTTGTGAAAGAGTAATCTGTATGTCAGCCACGCCTATACAGAATAACTTATTTGATCTGCATTCAATATTAGAGACTCTGTCGTCTGATAGAATTCTATTTGGTAATAGAGCTTGGTTCGCGTCTCGTTATGTCCGTCAAAACAAGACGTTTGATTTTATAGGAAATAGGAGAATATCAAGATTTGAGATTGTGGGATATCAGAATGTAGATGAGCTTAAAGGCAGAGTTAGTCCTTATATTCTGAAGAGAACTATTGAACAGGTTGAGTTAGAGCTTCCGGATCTTATTACTGAGTATGTTTGGAATGATTTGTATCCTCAGCAGAGAGTTATATATGATGAACTGAAGAAACAGACTATAAAGTTAGGTCGGGCTGGGAAAGTTCGTGAGTTAAAAAAGAATATTCATACTTTGCAGCAGTCTTGTGATGGAATTGGGTCTTTAGGGCCGGACTATGCAGATGTTTCTGTTAAGCTTGATAAAATAATAGAGCTTCTTACTGGTTCTTTGTTGTATGATAAAGTTGTGGTGTTTTCTAGGTATAAGACTACTATAGCAAGGCTTACGGCACGGTTGGACAAAGAAGGTATCGGGTGGGTTAGAATTACAGGTGACGAGGATAAATTTCAACGGGAAGTAGATAGGAAGAGGTTTTGGGAAGATCCTGCAGTTAGAGTTTGCATAGGAACTACTGCTTTAGAAATGAGCTTGAATTTACAAATTGCTCGTTATATGATAGCTATAGATTTGATATATAATCCAGCTAGAGTAGAGCAGCTTATAGGAAGAATACGTAGGATTGGAAGTTTTCATCGTTCTGTAGTTTTGCTTATTCTTCTTACTAATGATACTTTAGAGAGTAGGATGTTGGAGATAGTAAAGAAGAAGCAGGCATTGATATCTGCCGTGTTTGATGAGGAAAGTGAGATATTTGAAAACTTATCAGCTTCTGAGCTTTTGTCTTTGATAGAAGGGTAATATGGCAGATTTGGAGCCTTACCAGAAGAGAGTTCTGGCTTGTGTTTTATCTGAGAAAGCTGCAGTATCGTTTGTGGGAAGATTTTCTGAGCTTGATAGGGAACTAGGGGAAGGATTTTTTTCAAGTCGTTGTAGGGCAGTGTATAAGGTAGTCTCAAATTATTATAAACTGTGTTACTCAAGGATTAGTAGGGATGAGTTTGTAGAGGCCCTAGATTCAGCAAAAATAGATCCTACTGTAATAGTAGAGTATGTTTCTTTGTTTGAAGAGATTGAATCTGGAGAGCCTGTAAGTGAAGGGAATTTTAGGTTTGCAGTAGCTGTGCTTAAAGAGAGAACCTACGAAGATAGGCTCTTTGGTGTATTAGAAGAAACAATAAAGATATTGGGGGGAAGTCGTAAATCTGTAGGGGATGCTAAAGTAGCGGGGTATGCTTCTGCTCGCGCTTACTTGTCTATGAAAATTGCTGATCTTGATTCTCAAGATCAGGAAGTGGTCTTAGATGGGAATGTTGTGGAAGAGGCGGGGGAGTTGATGGAAGAGTATGTATTAATAAAAAATAGTCCTATACGTGGGGGTGTGAGTACTGGCTTTAGAGAAATTGATGAGATTACGGGAGGGTTTAGACCTGGAGATTTGGTTCTTGTTGCGGGGTATAGTGGCGACGGTAAATCTATGTCCTGTATAAATGTAGCCCATAATTTGGTGTTTAATCAAGGAAAGAACGTTGTTTATGCTACAGGAGAAACTCTAAGGTCTCAGGTTAGGAGACGTCTGATATCATTGCGTAGTAGAAATCCTCAGTTTGGATATCCTGAAGGGCTTAAATCTAGTGTCATGAAGATTGGGGGTTTTAATGAAGAACAGGAAAGTGTTTATAGGGCTGTGTTAGAAGATTTGGGCAGTAGTAAGTATGGAAACTTTGTTATATTGCAGTTTCCGAGAAATGCTACTGTGGAGTTTTTAGCTAATCAGCTTATTAGGTATTCTTCTAAATTTGATGTTGACTGTTTTATAATAGATGAATTGCGTCTTTTGTCGTCTCCCAGGCGGAGACAATCTAGGTGGGAGGAGTTAGATGATATAATTTTGAGCGTTAAGAATCTTGGAGTATCATATAATAAGGGGAAGGGAATAGTAGTTGTGTCTCCGTATCAAGTTCGTAGAGAGGACTGGAAGAAAGCAGTTACCGAAGGTAAGTCTTATAATCGTTCTTGTTTAGCTAACTGTTCAGAATCTGAGAGGTCCGCGGATTTTATATGGAGTGTTTTTGACATGCCGTTGGAGAATGGTGGAAATCCTAGTGAATTAAAGTGTGCAATCCTGAAAAACAGGGATGGTGAAGTTATACCTGAGTTCTATTTACAAAAGGATTTTTCAACTTGTTATGTAGGATCGAGGTCAACTCCATCGCTGGATATTGATGATTTTGGTGACTTAATCTGAAGGGAATTGTATGAAGCGTTTTGATGTTTCTGTTGGTGTTGCGGCCAAATCCGAAATAAGGTCTGATATTGTCAAGGGTAAGTTGCACAGACAGGAAGTTCCTTCTGTGCAGTTTGTTGTACAAGAAGCGTATGATGTTTGTGGAGAGACAAGGATTTCTGTAGAGCAGTTTACACTGTCTCTTGCTAAGTTTGTTGTTCTTAAACAGGTTTGGGATAAGTATGTTGTGGGAATTAACGGGGATAATTCTATGAGTTTGTGTGAGAAGTCTTCTCTTGATGCTCATCCCGGTATTCAACCTCCACCAGAAGTTTCTAAGCGGGTTATGGAAAATCTTAGCTCTGAACCTGAATTTGATGAGGATGATGAGTCAGGTTATGATGACGAGGAAGATAATGGTGAAGATGATGCGTGGTCTGTAGAATCGGAGAATTAAATTGTCGGGGGATATTTCTCTAATTAAAACATCAGTAGATGTGAATGATGTTTTATATTTGCTTGGAAGAAGTAAAGTAGGAGAATATACTCATCAAATTAAGTGTCCTTTTCATGATGATGCTCGTCCGTCTGCTCGCGTTTATGTGAGAGATGGTATAGCAAGGGAGATATATTGTTGGACTTGTGGGAAAAGTTATGATTGTATAGATATAGTTATGGCTGTAAAAGAGTGTGGGTTTTCTGATGCTGTAAAGTGGATTAAATCTAAATTTGATCTTCCTGATGTTTATAATGTTGTAGGGGAAGTAAGGAGGAAGGAGGCAGGCAGAGTATTTGAGGCAAGAAGGGCAGTGGAGAGGGATTTCACAAAGTTTTGTGGTCCACTGTGTTCTTTGTCAGATTATGAGAGGGGGGCGGCAGAATATTGTTGGGATGTGTTTTTGGATAGTAGGGATGATTTTAGTTTACAGGATTGTTTGGATTGGCTGAAGTGGGCACGTTCTATTGTGCGGTTTGTTATGACGCAGCAGAAGGTGTTTAATTCAATTCGATTTGTTGAAGATTTTTAGAGGTCAAGAAATGAATTTGAAACCTATGAGGGGTAATGTTCATATTTTGGTAGAAAAGACCCGAAAGATGGGGTCGTTGTATTTACCAATAAGCTCTAAGCTTGCTGAAATGAGTAGTGGGCTTATATTAGCAAGTTGTGGGGAACCTTATTTGGTGGGTACTTTTGTTTATTTTCAACCTGCTAAGTGGAAACTTAATATTTTGTTGGAAGAAGGTGAAACTTATGTTGTTTCTGTTCCTGAGAAGTGTTGTTTGTTTTATTGGGATTCTTTGAATAGAAAATCTGTGGCGTTTTCTGGTATGCTTGTGGTAGAAGATTTAGGAACTATGAAAGAGGTAATGTCCAGTATAATAACTGTCGCTGGTGTTACTATGACATCTCCAGATAGGCCTTGTTCTCGAGTAAAGGTTATATCTTCAGGTGATCCTGAAATATTTGAGGGAGAGGAATTGGTAGCGGAGTGTATGGCATATTCGTATCCTTTTACTCTGAAAGATGGTAGGGTTGTTAATGCTATGGCAGCAAGTCAGGCACTTGGGAAATTAATTGAGACAGAGACAAATTAAGCGGGTAAATTGGAAGTCTTTAGAGTGGGAGAAGTTTAGAAGTAAAGTTTAGAGATTTTGAATAGAGAGTTTTTTAGGGAAGTTATAATGGCCAGGACTAAAGCTGAGTTGTTAGCCGAGTGTGTTAGGGTAGGTGTAAAAGCCGATTCTGGGTGTAGCAAAGATACGTTAATGGATAAGTTGAGGGATCATTATCTTGAATCTGATTCTTATCCAATTCAGATTGATCTTATGCTTGCCCGAGACGCTAAAGATTTTTTGAATTATGATTTAGATAAGCCTTGGTTATCTAATAGTATGTTTAGTATGTTTTGGGGCAGGGCAGATGAGTGGGTTATGGAAGAAAAGCTGGATGGTTGTAGGTTTAGGTGTCATATAACATCTAGCGGATTACGATTTGATAGTCGTAGGCGCTCAGATGTGGATTATGCGTATTCTGAAAAGACGAGTAATTTTCCTCATCTTAGTGGAATAAAGATTCCGGAATTGGAGGGGACTGTTTTGGATGGCGAGATTATAATGCCATTTCAGTCCATAGATAGTGGTTCTGTGAAAACTCAAGGGACTCTGGGTTCAACTATTGTTGTTGTTAATTCAGGTCCTGATGTTGCTTGTGCTATTCAGGATAAGTACGGGTATTGTGAGTATCGTGTTTTTGATGTTATAATGTGGAAGGGGAAGCGTGTAGATCATCTTGTTTGGTCAGATAGGTTTGCACTACTCTGGGATTTACTTGAGTGTTTGGGTGGAGATGATTATATAAAGACAGTTAGATCGTATGCTTGTACTCCCGAAGCTTACGAGTCTGTGATTGAAAGTGGTTTAGAGGGAGTTATGTTTAAGTTACGTAGTGGTAAGTATGAGTGTGGAAAGCGATCACCGAGTTGGTATAAATTGAAGAAGTTTGTTACTTTTGATGGATTTATTACTGGTTATGTTCCTGGAGACGGGGGCAATGCGGGGAAAGTAGGAAGTCTTTGTATATCCGCATATGATCAAGGTGGAAAACTTTTTGAATTTGCTTCTGTCTCTAATATGACAGATTATCAGAGAGAAAAGTTGTCTAATCCAGATGGTAGTTTGGATGTAGGTATGTATTATCAGGTTGTGGAAGTTATGGGGCAGGAGATTACAAAGAACTCACGTATTAGACATGCACGTATGTTAAGGACGAGATCTGACAAAAGTCATAATCAGTGCAAAGTACTTGTTGAGCCTGGGAATCTTACTCAGTTGTGAGATATTAAAGACAGGCTTTAGTTGATCCCTTGTTGGGATCGTGTTTAGGGTAGGAGTTAGTTATGACTGAAGAGACGCGTAAGATGGAGAAGCCGGAGGGTCATCCGGCAATTGGTGGAAACAAGAAAGTTACTCGGCTTATGAAGCCCGTAGCTGGCAAGGATCCGAAGGCAGTTAAGGAGAAGAAGGAAGCTACGCCTAAGCGTCCTACTCGTGAGGTTGTTGAAGAGCAGGTTAGGGCTAAGGGGCCGTGGACTTTCATTCGTCAGGATCATCGTGAATTTGTGGCGTTTAATGGAATGCCTGGTAAGCATCCTATGGTGTTCAGGAATGCGGCAGGTGAGAACATTGAGTGTGGTGAAACCACTGCTCGTAAAGTTCTCGGTTTCACAAAACCGAAGCTTGACAAGAAACGCTCTGTTGAGTCGATGACTGAGAAGGTCGAAGCGTTGTCGAAGGAAGGTCCGACGGCTTCGTAAATTTAGGGTTGTCGTTGTGGGTAGTATTCCTATCTCCCCTGCGTATAATCAAAGTGGGGGAGGTAGGAGGAAACCCGTTTTCGTATTCGTGTTATGTTTCATTCGTGTTATGTTTCATTCGTGTTATGTTTCATTCGTGTTATG
>Ga0114918_10001795_pt1 | contig 19276 bp, 17 predicted proteins | sample LantaG_FD_87015 | JGI IMG/M metagenome (GOLD analysis project Ga0114918, IMG submission 87015) | Deep subsurface microbial communities from Baltic Sea to uncover new lineages of life (NeLLi) - Landsort_02402 metaG | ecosystem: Environmental > Aquatic > Marine > Oceanic > Sediment | place... | reverse complement strand
GAAAAAAATATGTTCTTCTTTTTTCCTTTTTTGTGCTTCGCCCCTTTTTTTTTTCTTGACCCCCACCCCCTTTTCCCCCCCCCCCCCCCCCCCCCCCCCCCCCCCCCCCCACGCACTCAAACCTGCTCGACGTAGCTCTCCGGCACGAGGCCCCTCTCCCCCGCGCTGTTCTCCACCTGCAACCACCCGTCCACCGACGCGAGCACCGTCAGCACCTCCCCTTCGCTCACGCTCAGCTCGTCGTCGTTCTTGGCGGAGAAGGCAAAGGCCACTCGGTGCTTGGAGGAGGAGGAGGAAGGGGGAGAAAAGGCTGCCTTCGAAGCTGTCGCCGCTTCAGAAGGAGCCCCGCTCGCGTCCCTCGGAGGAACGGAAGGTTGTCGCCCGCGCTGTCCCTGCCTGCTGCCATCACCAAAGGGGTTGGCCGAAGTCTGCCGCTCGAGCGCGCGGCCGCCGACACCAGCCGCTCGCTCGTCGCTGTCGCCGCTTCCCGTTCCGCCTCTACCTCCGCCTCCACCTCCACCACCACCTCCACCACCGCCGCCGACGACCAGCGCCGCGAGCATGTCCGGCTTTGACAGCCAGTCAGCCCTGGGAGTCAGGGACCCCTGGGGCGACAGCTGCTGCGACGAGGTGTCAGAGACCTGCCTCTGCAGCACTTTCTCCTGCTCCTCGAGCTGCTTCCGGCCGGCCTCGGCAAACTCGACATCGCCGACGTATCGGACGGAGCTCTCCAGACCCGAGGGAGCGGAAACTCCGGCTTCTTCCTCCTCCCTCTTCCCCGGCGCGCCGGCGACGACGACGAGGACGCAGTCGAGCCACCCGTCGGCCTCGCCTCTGTCCTGCACCCGGTCTCCCGGGACGACCCTCAGCTCCTCGGGCAGTGCGGCTCGACGATGCCGAGGAGCAGCGGCTGCTGCTGCTGCTGGGAGCTCCCGAAGTCGCTGCCGCCGCCGCCGCCGCCGCCGCGCGGGGTCGTGGCCGTCGCACGGGCGAGGGCGTCGTCGGCGCCGTAGTAAGGAGAACGAGGAAGCGGGGAAGAAGACAGGTCTTGTTGGCGAGCCCGCCCATCGAAAAGTCATCATCGTCGTCGTCGTCGTCGTCGTCGTCGTCGTCGTCGTCGTTTTCGGCAGCCGCAGGGGCGGCAGCAGCAGCAGCAGCAGAGGATTCCTCCGCTGCCCCTCCTGAAGCGAGCCCCTAGAGCGCGGACGACTCTGTTATAGTTCAAAAAACTAAAACCTAAACCCTAAGCACTCCTCCATTCAGTTCATTCATCGATTCAGTTGGTTATGATACAAGTTTGTGTAAAAACAAAAAAGGAAAAAGCAAGTGCTGCGAGAGAAGAACAAAAGAAAAAAACTCAAACTCGTCCTCCACCTCGACCTCGACCTCGACCTCGACCCCCTCGAGCTCGACCACCTCCTCCGCGGCGCCTTCCACCACCACCACCAGCCGGAGACAAAGACGAAGGCCCGCCTACGCAATCAGGTGCCAAAGTCCTGGGCCTCTTGGCCGCCGGCCCGTCGGAATCGGAATCGGAACCCGAAGAAGAAGAAGAAGAAGAAGAAGAGGAGGAGATCGAGATCGGCGGGGCACCTGCGGCGGCAGCAGCTCCGTCTCCGCCTTTGCTCGCGCGCCGCCTAGCCTGCTGCTGCTGCGCTTGCTTGTCCCTCGGCTTCTTCTTCGCCGCAGCAGCGGCAGTCGCAGGCTTCTTCGAAGCAGCCTTGCCGCGCTTGCCGCGAGCGGAAGCAGAAGTGCCGGCAGCGCCCTCCTCCCCGTTCCCACCTTCTTCTTCTTCCCCCTCCTGCTCCTCCTTATCATTATCCCCACCATCATCCATCATCCACCATCATGATCTCCCTGTTGACGCCCCTCTGCGTGATCCCGGCCACGGCCTTGGCCAGCCTCGACGACCGGATCTTGGCGAAGCGCTGCCTCGAGGTCAGGAACTGGTGCATCGTCTGCTGCAGAGAGCTTGAAACCCCTCCATTTCCGTTTCCGCCTCTTCCGCCACCGCCGCCTCTTAGCGCGGGGCCCAGCACCGCGTCCGTGCGGTCGTCGCGCCACCCAAAGGCCCGCGAGCAGAACGCCCGCAGCTCGGCCTCGGCGGGCGGGTGCTGCGCGAAGCGGGAGCGCGACGCGTCGACGCGCGGCGCCCGGTAGGCGGCGGCGACGGCGTCGCTCGGGAACGAGTCCGGCAGGCGCCAGGACACGCGCGCCCCGCGGTGCTTGCGCTTGAACTCTTCGAGGACAGCAGCGTTGGCTGTGTCGGTGGTGGTGGTGTTGCCGTTGTTGGTTGCGTCTTCTTCTTCTTCCTCGTCGTCGCCGTCGTCATCCTTGCTGCTGCTTTCGTCGCCGCTTTCGTCGCCGCCGCCGCTCTTCTTCTCCGTCTTCTTCTTCTTCTTGTCCACCTTCATCTTCCCCTTCCCCTTCTCCGCCTTGTTGCTCTTCATTCTCCTGCTCAACTCCTCCAGCAAAATATCATCAGGGGCCTCCATCCACGCCCGGAACCTGCTGAGCCCTTCCGTGCCTGCGCCAAAGGCCCTGAGCACCTCGAGCGCGTTGACGACTCCCACGCCGCCGACGCCCTCGGCGTAATCGCTGCCAAGCAGCTGCGCCAGCGAGGCCAGGTGCTCCCTCGTCAGGCCCAGCTCCCTCTCGACGTCCTCGGCCAGGTACTCCTCGACGCTGTCGTGCCTTTTTCGGCTGCTGTCGGCAAAGAGGTTGCGGTAGACCCTTCGGCCTCCAAACAGGAAAACGTCGTTGTCGTCGGTGGCGACGGCGTCGACGAGACCCGCTGCGTTCAAGAAAGCGCACTGCGCCTCGGCCTCCATCGGCGCGACGATATAGGGAATACCGAACAGCTGCAGCAGCTCCTGGCACTGCTCGAACATCTCCGGGGAGGGGCCCTCGGCGGCGGAGCGGGCGCGGCGGGCGTCGTCGGTGGCCGCGGCGGTCTCGGCGTGCAGCGCGTCGAACTCGGCCTCGAGGTCGAACGGTTGGCGTTGAGGTTGGCGTCGTTGTTGTTGTTGAGGTGAAGGAGCAGCAGCAGGAGCAACGCCAGCACCAGCAGCACCCTTGCCGTCGTCAAAGGCGTCCCAGTCGTCGTCCTCGACGCTGCCAGCTCCATCATTCCCACCACCGCCACCAACATCGCCGCCGTCGACGATCCCGCCGCGCGCGGCCCGAAACGCCGCGGCCATCTCGGCGGCGTCGGCAGCGGCGAGGAGCGCCGCCTCCTCTCGCTGGTGCTCCGCGACGCGCGCGGAGGCCGGCGGCTTGGACGGCGGGGTCGGTGCTGCTGCTGCTGCTTCGTCAGCCGGTGCCCCGGCAGCACGCGACGACGGAGGCGGAGGAGGCGGAGGAGAAGCGAACGAGGAAGGAGGTGGAGGGAGAGCAGCAGCAGCCGGAGCGGAGGGCTGCTTGGCCGGCGCCGCTTCCTCGTCGTCGTCGTCTTCGTCCACTTTTTCGTCTCCTTCTTCGGCGGCGACGGCAGCGTCCACGGTAGCATCGGCAGGAGGAGGAGGAAGAGGAGGCCTCGCAGCAGCGACCATGATAGCAGCAGCAGAAGTAGGAAGAAGAGAAGGGCTCGCAGCAGCCGCGGCAGCAGGAGCCTCCTCCTCCAGCTCCTTCTCCATCTTTTCGCCGTCGGCGTCGTCGTCAGCAGCGGCAGCGGCATCAACTTCCACGGCAGCAGCTTTGGAAGGAGAAAGCGCAGCAATAACGTCAGCAGCCGGAGGGAGAAGAGGACCCGGAGAGACGGCATCAGGAGCCGGAGCAGCAGCGGGACTCGAAACCGGAGAAGAAGCTTTCTTCTTCCCTTTGTCGTCAAACGCCGAAACGGCACCGGCAGCCGCCTCCGCCGCTTCCTCCTCCTCCTTCTTCTTCTCCCTCGCGCCTTCATCGCCACCACCGCCACCATCAGCAGCAGCAATCACGTCCTCGAACTCGACGTCGGACGAAGAAGAAGGCAGAGGAAGAGGAGCAGAAGGGCGCGCCAGAGCAGAAGGGCGCGCCAGAGCAGAAGGGGGCGCAGGAGCAAAAGGCCCGGCCGGAGCAGCAGCTGCCACCACTCGCGCGACCTCGACCACCTCCTCTTCTTCGTCGCCTTCGTCGTCGTTGTCGTCCTCCTCAAGGACCCTCCGCTTCTGCTGCTGCAGCTTCCGCTCCTGTGCCTCAACTAGGCTCGCCGCGATCGCGGCCTGGAGGTCTCGCTGCTCGCCCTCGCCGCTGGCGCCTCCAACGGCTGCTAATCCGGGTCGGCCGTCGAGCTCTTCGAAGAGGTCATCGTCGTCGCCGCCGCCGCCGCCGCCGCCGTCGTCGTCGCCGTGCTTCTTCTTCTCCACAGCTTGTCGTCGCTGCTCCTGCTCCTGCTGCTTCTCTCCACCCGCCGCACCGCCCTCGTCCCCGTCGTCGCCCTCCTTCCAATCCCCAAGCTTGCGCCCGAAGCGGAAGCCGTGCGATAGCGACCAGTACTTTTGGCGCTGGCGGGCGCGCTCGCGCCAGTGCTGCTGCTGCTGCTGCTGCTGAGGTTGAGACTGGTTGTGTTCCGCGCCGTCGCCTCCTCTGACGTCCTCCCACTCTTCTTCCTGTTCCTCTTCCTTCTTTTCGTCTTCATCCGAAGAAGAAGAAGAACCGGCTCCTCTTCCTCCTCCACCGGCAACCAGATCGGCAGCGGTCAAGCCGTCCGGGAGCTTGATGTTGACGTCGAGAGGCGCGGAGAGCGCGCCGACTTTCTGCTCTCGTTCTTCTTCTTTCGCCGCGGCAGCAGAAGCAGCCGCCGCCGCCGCAGCAGCAGCAGCAGCAGCAGCAGCGGCGTTTCCACCACCACTATCACCGCTCCCCTTCCCGCCCGCGAGAGCCACCGGAGCCGGAGCCCCGAGCCTCATCGCCGCAGCCGTCGTCGCGGCGTCGTCCCCTGTCGCCCCTCCCCCGAGCGGCGGCGGCGCCAGCCCGGAGAAAACGTCCTCCGAATTGGTCGCCTTGCGCTGCCGCTGTCGGCGGAACTGGCCAAAAGAGGAAGAAGAATGAGGCGGAGGCGGCTGAGCGGCGCCAGCTTGCCTTCCGCTCGCGCCTCCGCCTCCGCCATCGCCATCGTCGACGCGGGCGAGCACGTACTCCCTCCCTGCCTCGGCGGCGATGCGCCTCGAGGGGGCGCCCCCTACGTGGAAAAGGCTGTTGTTGTTGTTGCTGCTGATTTGTCCTCCACCTCCAAATCCACCACCACCTCCAACACCCCCCCCGCCACCACCTCCACCAACCTCCGCAGCGTTCCCGGCCGCCGCGGCGTTGAGCGCGTCCCTTGCGGTCTCCAGCCTGGCCCTCAGCGCGCTTGCCCTCAGGTACTCGCGCATCTGCAGGTCCGAGAAGGTCCCGGGCGCGGCGGCCGAGGCCGACGCGAAGCGCTCGCGGTTGTCGAGCGCCGCGGCGTCGCGCGCGCGCTGGAGCACCTCGAGCTGGACCGAGGGTGGTAAGGCAGAGAGGGCCTCTGGGTCTACGGCCCCGTCCTTGGGGACGAGGATGTCGAAGCCGTCGTCAGAGTCGGAGTCTTTGGAGTCGGAATCTGAGTCCTCGGAATCGGAAGAAGGTCGCTTCGTCGTCGTCGTCGTCGTCGTCGCTGCTGGTTCCTTGCCGCTTCCGCCTCCGCTTCCTGCTCCTCCTCCTCCAGCAGCAGCAGCGGGCATCAGGCTCAGCTCGATCGCCGCCGCCAGCTGCGCGTCCTCGTCGTCGTCGATGGTGATCGTCTCGGCAGCGGGAGGAGGAGCAGGAGGAGGAAGGGCCTTGGCGGTCGAAACAGCAGCAGCAGCGGCAGCAGAGGCAGAGGCAGCGGCAGCAAGGGCAGCCTGCGTTCCCGGCCCGGGCCCCGCGCCGTTTTCCCCACCACCACCACCACCGCCACCTTCCGCGGCCACCTGCACCAGCGCCCTCCTCCGCAGCTGCGCGACCAGGATCCTCTCCGCGGCCTGCCTGACCTGCACGTCCGCGCGCTCGCGCCTGGCGCGCCTCCTGGCGAGCGTGCTCTGCTTGAGCAAGGGGGTCGCGCCGTCGAAAACGAAGACGGGCCTGATGCGGTGGAAGAGCAGGCTGTTAGTTAGTTAGTTAGTTGGTTGGTTGGTTAGTGGAAAAGTGAGAAGGAGAAGGAGAAGGAGAAGAGTGGAGAAGGGTGAGAAGGAGAAACGAAAGAGGTTGAGAGGGAGCAAACAAAGAAAAGGTCCCCTACTCTCTCCAAAAAAACTCACCGGCACGCCCTCCTGAAGAATCCCAGCAGGTGCGCGTTTGGCATGGGCTCTCCCCTAGAGTCGCGCATCGCCTTGACGAACTGGTGGACCCAGATGGACGCGTCTGTGGAGAGGAGTGGGTTGGGGTGGAAGAGGTGGAAGAGGTGGAAGAGGTGAGAGAGAGAGAAGGAGAAGGAGGTCGAGCGAGAGCGGAAAGTGGATTCGTTTTCGAGCAAGCACTCTCTCGTTCTTCTCTCTCTCGTTCTCTATCTACGCATGCATGCTCCGCTCTCTCACAGACACACAGCCATATCATGCGGCGCATAAAACGCGAGAAGAAAGAGAGGAGAGAGATGACGCGAAGGCAAAAAAAAAAACCAACAAGCTAGACGTCGAAAAACATTCCTCACCAATCGCCACCTTTTTCCCGGCCAGCGTCTCTATGTTGACCCTCCTTCCCACGGGCTCCAGCAGCGGCCAGAGGCCCGTGACGCCCATGGCTCCAGGGGAGCAAAAGAAGAAAGAAGTAGAGTGTTGTTCTCTTTTACGCCGGAGCGTTTAGCGAGAGAGAGGGCGGCAGCGACGCCATCGAGAGAAGCATTGGAAACGAAAAAAACGAAAGGAAAAGAAAATGTGAAAGGGGGAGCGACAAAAGGTCTTTCTTCTCTCTATCTCTCTCGACAGCCAGCCCTGGCCACTTTGACCTGTACCGCGTTCCTCCTACGGGTGTTTCTTCTATTTACAAGTGCGCGCGCTCGAAGGGGGAGAAATGAAATTCAAAAAGAAAAGAGAAACGAAAAAGCGAGAGAGGGAAAGAGAGAGACCCTTCTTTTCTTCTTCCCTTCTTCTTCTTCCACCATCGTCTTCCCCAACTCTCCTCTCTCTTCTTCCCTCTTCTCTACTTCTCTACTTCTTCTTCGCAGACAGAGGGACCCCCAGAATGCGCGACAGCTTCGACAGGATCGCCGGGCTCGGGATAGCCTTGCCCGACTCGTACTCCTGCACGATCTGCGGCTTCTCGTTGATCGCCTGCGCGAGGGCCGCCTGCGTCATCCCTTTCGCGAGCCTGGCGGTCATGATGCGCTTCTTGAGCTCGGAGGGGACGCTGAGAGAGAGAAGGGGGATGGGGGAGAGGGGGATGATGTTTGTTGGGAGTTGCGTGAGAGAGCAAGAGAGAGAGAAGAACGCGCGACAGGGGAGAAAAAAACTCAAAGAAAGAAAAAAACTCCACTCTTACCGCTCGTGCGCCAGCTCCTCGGTCTCCCTATCGAGCTTGGCCGCGTCCTTCAGCGGGCCCGCGCCGGACTTGTTCGTGCCGGCGGTGAACTTCTTGACCGTCTCCACGGCGGCGCCGGACCTCAGCGCGGCGTTGACGGCCTTGGAGCTCGTCGCGTCCTTGGTCGTCGGGCGCTTCTTGCTGAGGATGATCGGGTTCCAGTCCTGGCCCTGCATGGTGTTTCGGTTTGATTTGTTTTCCGTCTGCCTGTCTGTCTCTTCGGGTCTTTTTGAGTGGGTTGGGGCTGTGGAAGAGGGGAGAGTGCATGGGGAGAGGGAGGTGAGTTGAAACGCGAGAAACGCCAAAGAGGTCGCAAAGAAGAGGTCGAGGTCGATCGATCGATCGATCCTTCTTTTTCCTTCTTCTTTTTTGCTTCCGAATTCCGCGCCGCTTTTCTGCCGCAAAAGCTCATCAAATCGAACAGTTCTTTGCAGAGCTGGGAACCTCCTTGTGCTCTTGAGGCCCCATGCGCAATAAAAGGCGCAAAAGAGCGCGCTGCGAGCCCCCATAACGACAGAAACGAAGAGCTGAGACCGTGGCGGCGGTGGTGTGATTGCTGTTTCTTTTTTTTTCAACCGCTCTCTCGCGCTCTTGATGCCTTCTTTCCTTGCTTTCTCTCTCCGCTCTTTCAGCACAGCAGCGCAGCGTACACAGGCACGCTCTCGGGTTCGCGGCGCTGGGACGAGACGCAGAACGAGAACGACGAAAATACAGAGGAGAGCGCACCTTGCTTCTTTTTTTCGCTTTTGAGAAACAGGGAAGGGAAAAAATGGAACACAAACTCTCGAAGAAAGAGAAAAGAAGAAAAGAAGGAGAAAGAGAAAAAGCCCTCGCCCTTGCCACATCTTGGCGTCTGAACTAAGCCTCTTTCCGGGGCTCTTTCTCCCAGTCTTTCGCCCTCACAGGCCTCTCAAGACCGTCCTGCTATCGCTGCGCATTCGAGACAACCCTCAGACCCTGCGCCTGATGGAGAGTCCAGCGGCGCGAACATTGGCGTCGACGTCGACTTCGTCGTCGCGGCGCGGCGGCGCCCTTCGTGTTGCAGGGGCATCGCCTCCACGGCCTCGCCCTGTGCTCTCTCCGCTCGCTCATACCCGCGTCGGGAGCGCAGCAAAGGTAGCTTCCGTGCCTCGGAGTTACCAAGGAAGAGATCCTCGAGAAGCCTCCCAACGGTCGCGGTCCTTGCATCGACGAGCTGCAGCCTCATCTTCTTCGAGCAGCGGCGGCGATGAAACCGAAAGGGCGACGACGACGAACAAGAGGCGCTCGCGCTCCCGGTCCAGGAAGCAGCGCCTGCTCCCTTCGCTCGAGGACCTGAGGCCGCGAGATGCAGCTGCAGGAGGAGACGAGAATAACGGTGATTCAAGTGCTGCTGCTTCTCTCCTTTCTGCTGCTAGAGCTGCTGCTGCTTCTTCGTCAACCTCATCCCCTTCTCCTTCCTCCTCGTCTTCTTCAAACTCGGTCCTCTCTGCGGTCGCGCTCATCGTCGGCTCGTCGGTCGGCGCCGGCGTGCTGGCGCTGCCGGCGGTCAGCGCCCCTGCCGGGTTCGCCCCCTCGGCGACCGCGCTCGTGGGCGTCTGGGCCCTGCTCACGGCCGAGGCGCTGCTGATCGCCGAGGTGAACCTGGCGCTGCTGGGCGCCAGGAAGAAGGAGCGAGGGGGGAGGAGGAGGAGGAAGAGGAGAGGTGGTGGTGGTGCTGGTGGTGGTGGTGGTGGTGGTGGAAGTGACGAAATCGACTTTGAAGTTGAAGACTCCTCCGAGGAGGACGCCATCGTCACGCTCCGCGAGATGGCGAAAGAGACGCTCGGCGAGCGCGGGGGCCACTTCGTCTCGGCAGCCTACCTGGCGCTGAGCTACTCGTTGATGGTCGCGTACATCTCGAAAGCAGGGGAGCTGGTCTCGTCGGCGCTCGACCCGCTCTTGCTGTCGAGTGATGTTGCCTCTGCTGCTGCCTCTTCCACTGCTGTTCCTGTCATCTCCCCGGGTACGGGCGCCGCCCTCTTCACGGCGGCGATGGGCCTGACCTTGTTCGGCGGCACCGCGGCGGTCGACGGCGCCAACAAGGCCATGACGTTCTCTCTGCTGCTGGCTTATGCGGTGATCGTCGCCGTCGGCGGCGCGCAGGCCGACTAGGGTTTACTGACAGAGAGCGGCGCCTCCGACTGGGGGGCCGCCCCTGCCGCGATCCCGGTGATCCTGCTGTCGCTGGTCTACCATGATCTCGTCCCCGTCGTGTGCGCGCAGCTGCGAGGCGACGCGGCCAAAGTCAGGACCGCGCTCGTGGTCGGGTCGGTCGCGCCGCTCGGGATGTTCATTCTGGTGAGGTGTTTCTTCTTCTCTCTTCCACCCTGTTCTTCTTCTCTCTTCCACCCTGTTCTTCTTCTTCCCTTTCTTCTACCCCTCTTCTTTTTCTTGCTCATCTCTCTGAAACCCTCTCTGAAAAAAACGAACGAAACCGAATCACAAACAAAAAAAACGTAGTGGGTCGCCGTCGCCCTGGCGCTCGTCGGAGGAGGAGCGAGCGCCGCCGCCGCCAACAACAGCGGCCTCAATGAAGCTCTCTCTTCCTCCTCTTCTTCGGCCTTTGTCGACCCGCTCGCCGCGCTCACCTCCTCGGGCGGGGGCGCCGTCGCCGCGGCCGTGGGCGCCTTCTCGCTGCTGGCGATCGTAACCTCGTGCCTGGGCACGGCGCTGGGCCTGTCGTCGACGCTGACGGCCGAGATCAGGGGCCTCGTTGCCGCGGCGGGCGCCGTCAAAGGGGAAGAGGAGGAAAAGGTCAAAGTCAAGGAAGCAGCTGCAGCAAAAGCGGCAAAGGCCAAAAAGGCGAAAGCGGCAAAGTCTATTCTGCCACCTTTCGACCCGATCCTTCGCGTCCTCTCGACGACGCTGGCCTCGTTCTCCGAAGACGACTCGTCGTCGGAAGAGGAAGAGGAAGCAGAAGAAGCAGCACTCCTGGCTCTGACCAAAACGGCGGCAACGACGACGGCGATCCGCGTCGCGGCGTTTGCTCTGGTGTTGGGCCCGCCGCTCGCGGCCTCGCTGGCCAATCCGGGCTCGTTCTTCGGGGTTTTGAACGCCGTCGGAGGGTAAGAGAGAAAGAGAGAGAGGAGTCTTTTGTTTCCATTCATTTTTTTTTCTCTCTCTTTCTCGCGCTTTTCCTTTGAAAGTCGAGCTCACTTTTTTCTCTCCTCTCTCTCTCTCTCTCTCTCTCTCTCTCTCTCTTTTCAACTCACCAGATACGGCATGACCGCCCTTTACGGCGTGCTGCCCCCGCTGATGGCCTGGAAGCTCCGGGAGCAGCAGGAGAAGGAGAAAGAAGCAGGTGGGGTTGTTCAAGCGACGACAAAGTTGCCCAAGCGGCAGCAGATGCTCTCCCTCGCTGCCGCTTCGTCTTCCTTCTCTCCCCCTTTGCTCCCCGGTGGAAGAGCATCCCTGACTGCTCTCACCACGGCGTCCGTCGCCGTCGAGGTCGGGAGGCTCGCCGAAGACCTCGAAGAGTGGAGGAGGGCAGCGAGCGAGGGAGCAGCGGAAGTCGCAGCCGCTGCTGGTGCTGCTTCGTCTTCTTCGTCGTCGTCCTTCGCAACCTCCGCGACCTCTTCGGCGGCGGCGATCTCCACGGCCTTCGAGGGCTTCCTCGCCGGCGGAGACGCAGGGGATATGCTCTCCTCGAGCGTGGTCGCCCACTTGTCGGAGCTGCTGGCGGCGATTCTGCCTTCTTGAGGTAAGGGGGCTTTGATTTTTTTTATCTCGAATTCTTTTTTTTCAAAAAAAAAAAAACGCGTGTACAACATTATTCGGCGCGATTGTAGATTCTGGTTTTTTCTTTCTTCTTCCAGTTGTAGCTCAAAACGGCGGGGAAGGTCGGCGTGTAAAATTTGTCAAGCCCAGATAGAAACGAGTGAAAAGAGAAGAAAAACTGTTTTCGAGAGTCGGGTTTTTTTCTTTTCTTTTTTTTGGAAAAACTTAAACCTCTCGACCCACCACATGTGCGCTCTTTTTTCCTCTTTCTAAACACGCGCGAAAAAACAACCAGCAGAGTCTTTTCATTTACTTTTTACAGATAGAGAGCAATCGAATGCGCTCTATAAAAAAAACAGAAAGAAACAGAAAAAAAAAACTTCTTTATCACTCCCAAAACCGGACGCTCCCGTCCCACCCCGCAGTCGCGATGCGGCTCTCCTCCAGCGGGTGCCACGCCACGTCGATGCACACCGTCCCGGGCTCGTGCGCCTGGAAGCTCCGAGAGACCCTCGTCGACCCCCAGTCCCACACGAAGCATTTCCCTTGCCCGTCCCCGGAAGCGATAAACCTCCCGTCGGAACTAAAGCAAGGCCTGCAGGCATACCCCGCGACGGTGTGACCCGAAAAGGTTTTCTTGTTGTTCGCTCGGAACTTGTCCCGCGTAGAGTAGGTCAGCACCCTGTTGTCCATCGACTGCATCGCGATGTAAGGCTCCAAGGGGTGCGAGGTCGCTGCGGGCACGGCGTGCATCTCTGGATCAGCCAAGACGCGGGTCTGGACCGGGATCCCAAACTCCCAGACCCGGATCGTCTTGTCGTCCGAGGTCGACGCAAAGCGTTTCCCCGAATCGAAGAAAGTGACCGTGTTGACCGCTCCCAAGTGTTAGTCGTATTCTTGGACCACGTCCCCGGATCTGGTGTCGAACTGGTAGATCTTCTTGTCGGAGCAGCCTGCCAGGATGACGTGTTTGCCCATCGAAGAAGAAGAATTGTCTTGATTATCATCATTTCCACCACCTCCGGGATGGTAAGTGACGCAATAAAACATCCCCTTCCCGTTGCCCAGCACCGCGGAGACCCTGCCTGTCTCCGTGTCCCAGACCTTGACGTGCTTGTCGTAGGAGGCGGTGGCAAAGGTCAGGCCGTCGACGGAGTCGAAGTTGGCGTCGCGGAGGCCCTTGGCGGCAGCACTCGAAGAAGAAGAAGAAGACGATTTCGAACCTGTCGTCGACCCAACGCCGGGAGAGTAAGACCTCCAGCAGCGGTAGCTAAACTCTTCACCTCCACCACCACCGCCTACAAACCTGTCCGCCGCGTCGCTCGAGCCCGTGTCCCAGATCTTGGCCTTGCCGTCAAGCCCGGCAGAGAGCAGCAGGTGCCCGGTCTTGGGGAAGTAGCGAACGGCGGCGACGCCCTTCCCAGAGTGAGCTCCGGGAATCGATTTGGCGAGCCTCCGAGGAGCCTGGCATTTCTCCGGGGCGCCGCGCCTCGCTGCCCGCTGCGGGGCGCAGGCCCAGGAGCGACCCAGCGCGTCGCTCTGCTGCGAAGCCTTCGGGTGAAACTGCGAAAAACCGATGGCAGAAGCGGGAACCGGGGCCGCGGTAGAGGTGGTGACGAGCGGCGTCGAATCGGAGGCAGCAGCAGCAGCAGCGGCTCCTTCTTGACCTCCGCCTTCTCCACCTTCCTCTCCTTCCTCCTCCTCGATGAACCCGCCCTTTTTGAGCCAGGCCACCTGCTCGGCGGTCGGCTTGGCGGACTTCACCTCCTTGCCCATCCAGGGCCTGCGCTGTTTGGGGGCCCAGGCGGCATCCGGGTCTTCTTCGGAATCTTCTTCGTCGGCGGCAGAGGCATCGTTCTTCTTCTTGTTCTTCTTGCCGCCTCTCCTCTTCTTCCCACCTCCACCACTCACCATCGCAGTCACCCCGCCAGACTCTGCAAACTTCCTCGCGTCCCCGACGATGCCCCCCCTCCCACCAGCGTCTGCGGCCCAGCCCTTGTTGTCGAAAGTAGCGATCTGGTCGTCAAAGTGGAAGTCGGCGACGCCGACGTCCTCGACGTGGCCCGACCTCGAGTTGAAATTTTGATGCGGATTTGTTCCGCCCGCTGCCGCCAGGGTGCCTCCGTTGCGGGTGGGCCCGACGAGCGGGGCGTGCATCTGGGCCAGGGGCAGGTTGACGTAGGCCTTCCTGGCCCCCGGCTGCAGGAGGCGGCCCGAGGAGGCTGTTGCTGCAGAGGGGGCGACGACGGAGAGTTGTTGGTTTTGGTTTGCTTGTTCGCCGACGAGCGTGAGGCCCCGCGTGTCGACTTCGGGGGCCGCGGAGGGCACCGCGAGGGGGCGGTACTGTTCTGCTCCTGCTGCTGCTGCTGCTGCTCCTTCGTCGTCGCTGCTGCTGCCGGCGCCGGCGCTGAGAGGTTTTGAGGTTGAACAAGAGAAAAGGCAAAAAAAAGTGAGCAAAAGATCAAGCCGTTGACGTCGACGATTCTCTTTCTTTCACTTCCCTCTTCAACCTCTTCTCCAATCCCACTCACCCGTACTGCGCGATGAGGTCCATCGCGCGCTTGTGCTGAGCGAGCGAGTGAGAAGCAAGAGAACCGAAGCGAGAAAGAGAGGCTCAAAAGAGAAGGAGAGAAAGAGGGGACGGCGATTTGGATTGCGAGACCAAATGCTCTTTTGCTGCGTCCTGCTGCTTCTCTCTTTCCGCGAGTGTCGCGTGCAGCCGAGGGGGTCACGAGGAGAGAGAGAGAGAGAGAGAGGGCGCGCGCGCGCTGGCTGACAGCAGCAAGTAGAGAGCGAGCTGTGCAGCCGTCGGCGAGAAGAAGGCGAGCGAAGAAGAGAGAAAGAAAAGAGTGAATCGACGTCGCCGTCGTCGTCGAAAAAAAAAAACTCGACCTCGACCTCGACCTCTTCGAAAAAAAAATCAACAAGTTTTCCTGCAGTGCTTTCGATTCTTCTTTACAATATCTACTCTATAACTAGACGGCGCTGTCCCCAGCAGCGTCACTCTTGAGAGGCACCAGCTCCGAAGAACGCGGGTCTCCGTTGGCGCTGTTCTTCCTCTTCGTCTCCTGTTGTTGCTGTTGTTCCTCCCCGCCACTTGTGCTTCTACCGACGAGCGGCAGCAGCAACACGGGCCCGACAGAGGCCACGGCGCAGATCAGGACCAGAAAGGGGAGCCTAGTGAAGTCTGTCGCTGTGACGCCTAAGAAGGCGGTGAGGGCCGCGCCGGCCGCCTCGCCTGTGGTTTTAGTCGGGAGAGAGAGAGAGAGAAAGAAAAAGAGAGAAGAGTGAGAAGAAAAAAGAGCGACGGGAAAAATGCCAAAAACTCAAGAAAAAAAACCTCTCCCGCAAAAACCAAAAACTCACCGACCCCCCCACCGGCGTTGCTCAGGCTCATCAGCGCCGCGTAGAGCGTCGCCTCCACCCCGGGAGGGCACAGCCTCGCCGCCAGCACCAGCACTGGCATCAACGCCACGCGTCCCAGGCCCGTCAGCAAGACACTGTCGAACGCGACAAAGAGCTTGTCCGGGATCCCCAGTTTGACATTGGCCCTCGTCACCAGCAGCAGCTGCGTGCACGAGGCCGCTGCGCCGACCACGATGACCCACAGGAAGACCTTCCGCAGAGGCACTCCTTTCAGTTTGGCGTTGAACAGTGCGACGCCGGCGAGCTGCGCGGCGCCGTCGAGCAGGTTGATCCTCCCAATGAATTCGGGAGAGAAACGGAGCTCGTTGGTGTAGAAGTAGAACATGGCCGAGCCGGCACGGGGCGGGGCGCCGTAGCAGAAGATGAAGGCCGCGGGCCCGAAGACGGCAGGGTGGCGCAGGGCGGAGAGGAGGGTGCGCGCCTGCGCCCAGACGACGGAGAGCTTGGACGAGGTTGGAGTTGGAGTTGTTGTTGTCGAGGTTGAGGTTGAAGCTGTTGTTGCTCCTGTTGTTGCGGTTCCCGCTGCTGCTGCTGCTGCTGCTGCTGCCAGCTTCCTCTCGTCGATGAACAGCGCCGCCACGCCGATCAGCAGCGGGAAGCACGCCATGAGCGCGAAGACCGGCCTGGGTCCAACAAGCCCGACCAACGCTCCCGCGACCCACGCCGTCGACATCGACCCGACGCTCTGCGCTCCCCAGCATAGGCTCTGCAAGCTGCCAGAAGTGGCTTGCGACTCCCCTCGGGCCCGCTCCACGACCAGGGCGTCCACCACCACGTCGGAGAAGGCGATGGCGAGCTCCGACAGCGTCATCCAGAGGACGGCGAGGGCGTAGCTCGTCGAAGGGGTCACAGAGAGCGCAGCAAAGGCCATGGCCCCCACTAACCCGCACCCGACAAGGTAGGGCCTCCTCTTCTCCCCTCCGAACAGCGGGAAAGAGTCGGAAACGAAGCCGTAGAGCGGCTTGCAGACCCAGGGGACGTGGGCGATCGACAGGGCTGCCGCCGCAGAGGCCGGCGAAACTTTTAAAATGTCCTTGAGGAAAAACGACTCTGCGAGCATCACCTGCATTTTGACTCCCTGCACGAAATAAGCCAGGGCGATCGCGAAGAGGTCCGGGGTGGGATCCAGGTGGAGCTTGGCGGCGATGAAGGTGACCACGGGGTTGCGGGAGATGGCGGAGGCGAAAGCTGCTGTTGAAGAGGGGGTGCTGATGGAAGGAGGAGGAAGAGGAGGAGGAGCAGCAGCAGAAGAGGTCGAGGCTGCTGCCTCGAAGAGGAGAGGCTGTTGTTCTGGGCCGGCAGCCGAAGGCCGAGCAGCGGCGGAGAAGGGGGTCGCTTGTTCGTTGTTGTTCGCCTGGGCAGCCGCTGCCGCTGCTGCTGCTGCCTGGCGCAGGTGGAGGTTTCGACCTGTCGTTTCGAGGTCAAAGAAAAAGAAAGAACACGAGGTTGAGAACCTTTTTTTCTCTTCTCTCTCTCTTTGCCCGCCGATTTTCTCATCCCTCTCGTCGTCTCTTTCCCTCCTTCTCTTTACCGTCATCCACGCCCATGGCTCCGGGCTCCATCAGCTGAAGAAGCGCTGAACACGATGGGGCTAATGGCTTGTTGACCCGTTTTCGCTTTCAAGGAGAATCGTCGGTGAGGAAGGTGTTTCGATTATGATTGAGCTCGGCCATCGAGCGAAAAAGGGAAAAAATGAAGGGCAAAAAAGAACTGGGAAGGAAGAAAAAAATTACAAAGGCAAACGCGGAAAGGAAGAAACCAACTCTCTCTCTTCCTCTCTCCCCACACTTCCTTCTCTCATCAAAACGGCAGCTTCGGCAGGGCCAGCGCCGCCGCGATCCTGCTCGCAGCGGCGGCGGCGTCCTCGGCGGCGTGCTCCCCTGCCCTCCCGTGCAGCAGCTCCGTCAGCCCCGACTTGACTCCGGCGGCAAACCCCCTGTTGGGCTCGGCCGTCGAGAAGAGAGCGGGCGCGGGAGGGGCTGCCTTGCCGGTCCCGACGGGGTAGGCATTTGAAGAAGAAGAGGTTTTGGCTGCGGTGGGAGCTGCGGCCGGGGTCATGGTCGCGGAGGCGGAGGCGGCTGCCGCGGCTTCGGCAGAGGTCGTCGCGAGCGGCGCGGCCGGGGGCACGACGGGAGCAGAGGCGGTTGCTGCTGTTGATGCTTCCGTCGCCACTGCTGCCGCTGCTGTCGCTGCGACCTCTTGCTGCAGCGCGTTGATCTCCGCCGCGGTCAGGGAGGGGGTGGCTTCCCCTGCCGTGAGAGGGACGGGAGCAGCAACGGGTGCTGCGGTCGTCGACGTCGTCGCCAAAGCAGCAGTGACAGGAGCAACAACGGGAGTAGCAGCAGCAGCGGAAGCAACGACAGGAGCAGCAGCCTGAGAGAGGCTCCGCCGGGACTGTTTCGTGTGTTTGCGAGTGTGTTTTATCAAGGAGCAAATTCATCCGTGCTATGTGAGGAGACGAGAGAGAACGAAAGCTTTGAACGTGGGCGAGCCCCTCCTCTCTTCTGGCGAGCGCGTGCCTGCTGGAGGGGGGAACAACAAAACGACGGCGAAGACGGCGAAGACGCGGGCGGCAGCAGCGGCGGCGGTTTGCTCAATTCCCCCAATTGCCTCTCTCTCCTCATTATCTCTTCTCTCGCCTACGCCCCTCCTCCCCTCTCTATCCTTCTAATTTTTACCTTCAACTGAGCCTTCCAGCAGTCTTTTGTGGCTCCGTTGCACAGAGAAGGCAGATAGAGCTTGCTTTGCTTCGCCAGCAGCGAGGGCGCGTGCTTCTTTTTTTCGGCGCCGCCGACGATGCCGCTCGTTGTAACTGAAGAGGAAGAAGAAGAAGACGGGGAGGCGGCGGCGTCGGCGAGCTGTTTTTGGTTTTGGTTTTGAGTTTATTTGAGTATTGACGTGAGCTCCCATATCGCTGCCATGCTCTGAATGGCTCAAATGCTCGACGCGAGGGCCGCAAAAGAGCGCAGAGAAAGGAGGCGAGGCAATGCCTAGTGAAAAAAAAAAAAGCAATTGAAGAGCGTTCATCTGCCAGCCTCTCTCTCTCTCTCTCTCTCTCTCCGCTGCTGGATTTCCATTCCCTACCTGCAAGGAAAGAAGCAGCAAGGCCGCGGCGGCGAGCAGGAACAGGAGGCGGATCATAGTTGCTTGGCGAGTGGAGTGGAGAAAGGGAGTCGGAAGAAGTTGAGTAAAAGTGAAGGAGAGAGAGTTTTTCTCTCTCTCTTCTTCGACGCCGCTCTCTCTCGCTCTCTCTCTCGCTCACTTTCCTCTTCTCGCTCTCTCTGCTTCTCCGCTTCTCAGCTTCTCAACTTCTCAGCTTTTCCCGAGAGAACGCACAGGCGTCTCCCCTCCTCTTTTCGAGACTACTCTCCTCCTTTCCTTCTTGAAGCACGGGCGCGTGCGCCTCCAAAAAGTAGAATGGCGCGGACGACAACAGGCTTGAAGGAGCCTCACCGGCAACGACGGCGACGAATGGCGATCGATCATGTCACTCTGATTTCCCTCTTCTCTCTCGCCGCGGCGGCTTCGCTTCAGCCCGCACTCGCCGCGGGCACGGCCTCCGTGACGGGCGCCATTGCCTGGCCAGGTGAGATTGGGGCTAGAGGGCGTGGAAGGCGCTGAAAGGAAGGCTTCAAAAAAGAACCATCAAAATGATCGATCGCTCAACTTTTCTTTTTCTTCTCTTCCTCTTTTCTTTTCTCCTTCTTCTCAGACCCGGCCGTCGCCGACCCGGCCTCGCTCGAGCTCCGCCTCACCCCACTGGACGGAGACGACAGCAGCAGCAGCAGCAGCCCCAAGCTCCTCACGACCTGGCCCCGAGCTGCTTCTGCTGCCGACGGAGCAGGGGGCGCTGGGCTCTTCACCTTCCACGGCGTCCCCCGAGGGAGGTCCTTCTCGCTCGACGTCTCTTCCCCCGCGCTGGTGTTTCCGCGCGTTCTGGTCGAGGTCAAGGAGGAAAACGAACAAGAAGGAGGAGAAGACAGCGCTCCCTTCCGCGCGTGGCTGGTGGCCCCGCTGGCGGACGTCGCTGCCTCCGTCGTGGGCCCCGGGAACGGAAACGGAGGAGGCGGAGGTTTCGGCGGAGGAGGAGGGACCGTCACCGCCCCGAGAGACCCGACGGCGACCTCGACCGCGGTGCCGCTGCCGCTCGAGAGGATGAAGACCAAGGGAAAGACCTCCGTCCCCCTGCTGGTCCTCCGCCCCACCGCGAGGACCACCTTCTTCGAGACCCCGCAGCCCTTCAACCTTGTCGCTTTCCTGAAGACCCCTTACGGCATGCTGATAGGCTTCGTGGCCTTTGCGGTCTTTGCGCTGCCGAGGATGAAGATCGACCCCGAAGAGTACGAGGAGCTCCTCGGCGGTGGCGGTGGTGGTGGAGGAGGAAACAACGCTGCCGTCGCTTCTCCTCCTCGTCTGTCTCCGAGGCAGCAGCAGCTCCCAGCGGGTTCTCCTTCGGGGCTGAGGCAGAGGCGCGGGTGAAAAAGTTTTTTAAAGGAAAAAATGTAATTTTTTTATCTTATTTTTTTTGCAAGAAATCTTTCGTCTCTCTCTCTCACACTCTCTCTCTCTCTCTCTCTCTCTCTCTCTCTCTCTCTCTCTCTCTCTCTCTCTCTCTCTCTCT
>Ga0114918_10001794_pt1 | contig 19277 bp, 9 predicted proteins | sample LantaG_FD_87015 | JGI IMG/M metagenome (GOLD analysis project Ga0114918, IMG submission 87015) | Deep subsurface microbial communities from Baltic Sea to uncover new lineages of life (NeLLi) - Landsort_02402 metaG | ecosystem: Environmental > Aquatic > Marine > Oceanic > Sediment | place: Baltic... | reverse complement strand
TCTTCCGATGGTGGTAAAAAGAGAATTGCTTCTTTATTGAAAGGAAAAGATACGAAAGAGGTTTATGAGACAGCGTCCGCTTTAGATTTATCAGAAGCTGATGTGAAATCATCCTTGGATTCGAGTGTAGCTGCTGGAGAGACTGATTCGAAAGTTGCAGAAGAGATCATGAAAGCTGTTACAGAGGGTTTTAAGAAAAGGGCAAAGGACGAAAAAAGGGTACAGGAAAATATAGGGGCACAAGAGAGACTGAGTAGTAGTAAATACATTACTTCAGGGTATTCGGAAAAGAAAAAGGACTTTTATGATATCACAAAGGGTGGGTTCGTTAATGTGCAATCAGGGGATATCCTAGTTGATAAAAATTCTCTCGCGCAAGGTACGGGAGGTCCTCGTGGAGCTGCTATCCCCGCCATTGCAGAAGCTTCTGGAGCTTCAAAGGCTGGCAGCACAGGAGCCCCAACTACCGCAGGAGGCAGTGGGACTACTATAAACATTCAAGTCACAGCTACGGAAAGTGATCTCGCGGGAAAGATTGCTAATGAGATAAAGAGAGAGCTTTACAATAGACAGATATCAACTTCTTCCTATAGCTAAGGTTAAAAATTATGGCCCAGAGCCACGACTTAAGAAAAATTGTTGCTTTAGATAAATATTTGAGGACAAATGCGTCCAGCCCCAATTATATATCTTCTCTTGATAGCAATCTATATAATACCTATAACCTCCCAAAAGGTCGTGAGAGACTAAAATTCTATATAACAACTGTAGATCCTCAGGGTTTCAATACTTCATATACCATAGGGAATTCCACATTTTTAGGTCTTGTTTTACTCATCAATCCGGCTTCTCTTGGTGTAAACATGTCTAAAATGATAAACAGAACTCAAAGTATGACAGGATGGGTAGAAACTCATTGGGGAGAAGAACTGGATACGGTTACCTTTCAGGGTAGCTCTGCCGCTTTTATCTGGGGAAGTGCCTTGGGGGCGGGTAGACCTACAGGTCCTTTAAGAGACACTCCTCAGGAAATACAGGGTGTTTATAATGAATATATGGATATACCTGGTCTTGGTATAAATGAACAGATAGGTATGGGAGATCATACAGGATTGGCTACAAAGAGAAGGCGTGAAACTGTAACCTATGATGAATTCAGAAGGATAATTAATTTAATGAATTCAAACGCAGCAAATTTTGATACACGAGGTTTAGTGAGAAAACGCCTGTCTATACAGCTTCAATATGATTATGCTGCCTATCAGGGATATTTTGAAAGCTTTGATATTACAGAAGATTCAGAATCTCCTTTTAGATTTATTTATACAGTATCATTTAAAGCTGAAAAAACTCTATTCTCTTATTTGAGGTAATATATGGCAACAAATTTTCCAATACGGCAAGAAGTTAGTGATGATCGAAAACGTATCAGTTCAGAGACTGATGACTTTTTGAGTCGTGTAGTAACTACTGATTATTCTCCGTTAATACATGACAGATCTACCGAGTACCTGTCGGAAGGAGGAGCCCCTAATACAGCTCAATCCGAGAGTGTGGTATCCTTCTTAACAGCTTCGGACAGAGCTTTAACGGGTGCCCTTTCTGCCTCTATACCAATGTACATTTCTTTAGGAGATAGATATAATAATAAGATGACGTTTATGATGTTGATAAATCCATCTAATATGACCCATGGAAAGACTTCAGCAGTTTCAAATGCTTATACCCGTAAAGGTTTTATAACTCAGATGTGGGGACCTAATCAAGATATCCTAACCTCCACAGGAAAAACTGCTGCTTTTATGGTAAGTGGGTCTGGTATAACAAATTTAGGTAGACGTAGATCATTTGCCTATGCAAATTTCTTAGCTTTTCTTTATTCCTACAGAAACAACGGCTATTTGATGGCTGATCCCACAAAAGAAAAGAATAGCTTAACTCGTGTTATAAATATGATCCATGGAGTAGAAATTTCTTATGATAACCAGATCTTTACAGGCCATTTCAATAATTTTACCATCGATGAAGCTGCTGAAAGACCTTTCTTATTTGATTATAACTTTGAATTTGTTTGTAGCACTTTGGATAAAAGTGATGAAGAAATAAGGGGTCATTATCTTGCTTTTAATGATCCTGTTGAAAGTGCTCCTGCAACTTTGTTGGAAGAAGTAAATCAAAATAATGGGATAGATACTGAAGAAACTCTCTTTTATCACAATGACGATTTACCTGATATCTCGGTAAGGGTAGTAGAAGATATCTCTTAAAAAGGTATCAAAAGGATTTAAATATGGCATATAATAATGGAAGTGGTTTATTTACGGTAAAAGAGTTTTATAATCGAGGCGTTATAAAGTTAGCTCCTGATGTTCTTGTCTATATAGGAGGTAGTTTAAGTACAAAAATAATAGCTCCTGTTTCGGGTCAAGATAGTAAAGTTTCTTTTAATGATGGTATTACAACTGTTAGTGTTCAGAATAATGTAGATCCTCCTGGATCCTCAACCGCTTCCTTTGAGGTAACAACTCCTATTTATGGAGAGAATTCAAATTATTGGGTTTCCTATGAGAATATAGATAGCGCAACTCCCGTGCGTGCCCCCCTTTTAATCCCTATGATGGAAGTAAAAATTTATTTCAAGGGACGATTTATGGCTAAGGGTGCTCCTAAATATTATCCAGCTTTCTGGGGTTTCATCACGAATGTGGAGGAGAATTATTCTGGAGGAGTTTATAAATTAAATGTGTCCTGTGCGGATATGTTACATTGGTGGGCTTATAGTACAATAAATGTTCATCCCGTACCTCAGAGCAGATTGATTGCAGGTGGTGGTCAAGATTTATCCATATTCTCTACGGTATTTAATAGAAGGAATCCTTTTCAGATCATTTATCAATTAGTGACCGGTATGGGTATGCATGAATTCGTTACACCAGCTTGGTTAGCTCAGAAACTTCCTAAAGAAACCGTGTACCCTAAAAGTGTATTTCAAGATCAAGCAACAAACGGTATTATGCCCTATTGGCAAAAGCGCTTCGGGAATATGACCAGTTTGTTAAAGATGTTCGGAGTAAGTGGAAAACAGGTTATTTATAATGATGTGGTGGCTATGCGCCCAGTATCTACTGCACCTGATAAGAGTAGAAAATCTCAAATGTTAAAAGCTACAGAATCAAAGGATCGACGAAATCTGGATGTTGATTATGACTTTATCACTAAATTTGAGACATTTGCAGATTATAAAAAGATGGGTTCCTTTGATAATGCTGAGTACATGACAAAACTTCAGATAGCTACTGAAATAAAGACCCGAATTGATTATGAATTTTATCAGGATGTAGATGGGAATTTCATTTTTAAACCACCTTTTTATAATTTAAATGTAAGAGGGTTGCAGCCCTATACAATTCTACCTAATGACATTCTTAGCTATTCTGTGAATACAGATACAGAAGGTCTTATAACGGTACTGTCTGTGTATACACCGATGTATAAAAATTTAAAAGAGACTCCTTTTAATAGGGGTCTTGGTTTTCATATGGATATTGAGTTGTCAAAAAAGTTTGGTATAAGGCACCAAGAGATGACAATGTCCTATGTTAATGATGCTGATCTAGCAAGATCTTTGGCTTTAGGTCAGTTGAATATCATTAATGCTAAAATTACCACAGGGAGTGTGACTATTCCTGGCCGCCCAGAGATGAGATTAGGGTACCCTATTTATATAGAGCATAGAGATAGTTTTCATTATGTAAGATCTATAAATCATAGTTTTGACTATGGAGGTTCTTTTACTACAACTTTATCTCTTCAAACAGAAAGAAAAAAAGTATGGGATACGGGTGATGATGGAAATTTAGTTCTTTTAAAGGATAAAGTGTATAGATATAAAGAACCAGTGGTGCCCGTAAAAAAAGAAGAGCCTATTGAGACAAAGGATAAACAGCCGGTTAAAAAGGATACAAAACCTAAGAGGTCAGTTACTTCTTCTATTCAAGAAGAACCTCCACAGACACTAGTTATAACTGATCAAGTAGAATTAGATCAAATGAATCTATTAGAAGGGGAACGAAGAATAGTCTCTATGAAGCAGGGACGTTATGAGATATCCCCCAGAAGAGACCCTTTAACTCACCCTAGGATTAGTGTGAATGGTAGGGTTTATCAAACAGGTAAGGACGAAAGAGCAGTCACGTCTACTACAACACCGTACACAGATGTGGATGGTTATCAAGTATTTGGTTCTTTCCCTTATGGTAGAAATTTAAATCCTGTTTCTATACTCCCTAATACGACAGACAACGCAGATTTGGTAGTGTATAAAGATAACTATTTAGCTACAATGGCACGACCTCTTTATAAGGAGGAATCAAAAAATATGGATGCACTCTTTTTTGAAGACAGGGCCGGTTCAGTACCCGATTATCTTGGTATAAATGGTATGCCATCAATATTAGGAGTGATCTCAGATGAATCAAATGTACTTGATAATACTAGCCCAAAAACTAACGAGAGTAAAGTAAAGAAAGTAAGGGCTAATCAGGCTGATCGGGCAGTGGCGGCTCAAGTTACAGGGGCAACGTACAATACAAATGCTGGGTCTAAAAATACAAATGCACTCGTAAATACACAGACAGTGGAACGGTAATTAATATGGCTGGATTTAGTAAAAAAATATATAATGAGGGTGAAAGCCCTTCCCTGATTCTTTCAAGTGTAAGTTCTCAGTATAATTTTTTAAGAACAGGTGTTGTAGAATCCGTCGATATAGATAAGTATGAGATGTCTATTAGATGGTCTCCAGGTAATTCCGCTCGAAATACCATTCCAATACCTTTTGCTTATGCTGGACCTGCCGGTTGTATTGGAGGGCTTCCTGAAAAGGGTGCCATAGGTATTTTTGGTTTTTTGAATACTGGAGCCAACACTATATCTAAGAGTCCTCTTTGTATAGGATTTCTCCCTTCTGGTCTTGATGCAGGATTAAATAATAATGAAGTAAAAGTATTTCCGGATGCTATTCCAACTACTGATGTAAATAAGATACAGTTTTCTTTTCGGAAGTTGGCTCTGGGGGATATGGTCGTTCGTTCTCCTCTTGGATCAGAATTATTTCTGAATGATGATGCTGAGTTGCATGATGGGGCACAAGATTCTATTCTCATACGAGAATCAGATCAATCAATTATTTCAACTTCTCTTAATAACTATGTTTTTGCCGATGGTGTCTCTATTACTAGTGGGCAGGCAATTCGTAATGCATTGCTCATTTATGATGAAGAAGGAGAGAAGATTCCAAATAACGGTAGTCTTCAATCCATGCCTAATGGTAAGGATATTATTTATATAGTTCCTCATGGTGAAGATATCACTTATGATACTCCTTTTTATACTGAGTATAGAGTAGATGTAGATGAAATGGGAGATGGCCAGCTTGATCTAAATGATATAAATAGTATGTCTCCTCTTTCAAGTCGTGAGCCTATAGTTACATTTGCAATGGGTAATTATATTGGGGCGGATAGAAAGAACCCTCAGACATACGGAGAAATATTAAAAGTTAGTTTATTCTCTTCTGCAACGGCACAAAGAGGAAACTTTGGATTAGAAGCAGCCTCTATGAATAATGGTATAGATGAACCTTCTACAATAGGTCTTGCTTATGCTCACCATTTCTTAAATTCTGGATGTTTCTTAGGTGTAGATAAAGAAGGTCATTATTCAATGAATCTTCCTGCATCAAAATCCAATCCTTTGGGTGCCGGAAGATCTATGTCCATTTTAGGTGCAGGGAATCTTAAAGAAATTTGGGGGCCTGATTCTTCCACTCAAAATTCCTGGGACTTAACAACTATTGGTGGTGTTCGGTGGAACATCGGAGCCCATGGAACAACTAATTACAGTAGAAGCATTGATATTAAGACAGCCCGGGGTATCTATATAAAGGTTAATGGTGCTGATGATGAAGTTGTAGAGATAGCCGCAGGAAAAGAATGGACAGGATTTTCAAGACAAGAAACTTATAAGAATAATGTCATTGAAAGTGTAGGTGGAAATAAAAGGATAAATGTTGGTGCTGAATATTCCATGAAGATAAATGGAATGAAGGAAGAATTTATTGATGGTGGTTCTACTGAATCTGTTCAGAATAATAAAAATGTCAGTGTCGGTGGTGTCTATTCGGAATCCTCAGTTAAAGAGATGCAAGGAAAATTTGGGAGTAGAAAAATAACAATAGGTCCTAAAGGGGATGATGATCTGGAAGTGACTCTTGGAAATATAAAACAAACTATAACTGGTTTTGGACAACGCAAGTTATCTGTAAACGGTGGAAACATCAAAGAGACTATAGGGAATTTTGAACATACTACTGAGATGAAACTGGGTACCTATAAATTGAGTGTGGGTCAAGGAAAATTTGAGATAGTGGCTCCTCTTGGTGTCGTTACGTTAGAAGGTTCTACCGTAACAATTAAAGGAAACATAATGGTTTCTGTTGACGCTCCCATAGTAAAGATAGGTAAGAATGCTCCAATAGGAGGTGTGATAACAGGTATACCTGGAATACCATCACATTTTGATTATGTAACAGGCGCACCATTAAAAGGTAGTCTTAAGGTTAGTGCAACAGCATAAAGGAAGAATATGCCTCTCGTACCAAAAGCAATGCAAGGATTCATGACAGTAAAGGCTTCATCTAAATTGATGTCGGGGAGTAAGCTGTCCTATATAACAGGTGCTATTTCTTCTGCTACCAGTACTTATATCTTAGCTGCCTCTATTGTAAATAGCACTAATATTGCTTTAGGGCCAGGTGCAGGCACACAGACGGGCAAGATAGTTGGTTTGACTCCTTCTGCTATGTCAGTTCTTATGATGAGTAAAGCAGCAGCTCAGGGCCTCTCAGGTAGAGACATAAAGGCTCTATTTGATTCGGTATCTTTTGGGGTAGTGAATGCTTTAAAAGCAACTCTTCTTCAAGGATCAATTATAGGGGCAGGACCTGGTACGGGAACTGGGAAAATAACTGGGTTGGTGCCTGAATCTTTAAAGGGTTTAATTTTGGCCCAATCCGCTTTTAGATTAATTTCAGGTGATAAATTAAAATCGTTAGTTTCAGCAATTGCTTTTGGAATATGTAATCACATAATGTCTGTAGGGACTGTTCAGGTAACCAATATCGGAGTGGCGGCAGGACCACCGGTAGGGCCCATAACAATACCTGCAGCACCGGGAATAGGAAAGCTCGTATAATGACAACAGATATTAATACAATTCTGTCTTATGACACGGTAAGTCTCACTCCATTTGAGATACGCGGTACACGTTCAGGTGTTAATAATGCACGTACTACTGGTGTAGTTTATACAGATGGAATATATGAACCTGCGGATAGTTCTGTAGGAGGTAGTGGTCTTTTCTCCTCTGATACAACAGTCAGTAATTTTGTATTTGACCCACCTTACGGTTCCTTGAATACTTCTTCTTTAAAAGTAGGAGATAGTCTAACTGTAAATACTGAAACTTTTAGTATTGTAAATATTGAGACAGTGAATAGATTTCAAATAAATCCCGCTGCTTCCTTTTCTGGTTCAGTACCGTTCTCTCTTGCTTTAGATCAACGAGAGTATGTAGTGGAACCTGATGTTATTACTAATACTAAGACGGGAGTTGCTACCTTTACTTCTGGAGTTGTTAATGTAACCGGTTCAGGTTTTCTCTCCTTAGCTGAAGGTGACTTTATAAAGTATGACGGGTATCAGGATTACATTAGAATAGCTCAGGTATATTCCGATGTCTCTTTAGATCTTGTTTCAGGGTATCCAGGTGCTACTGTAACCGGTCCTTATACAGCTAAGAAATGGAAGATAGGTCTTACAAGAATTCAGTATGCTAAGAATGATATAACTTATGATGGTCAAGCAGCGAAATGGAAATACGATAACATAGTTGGTAATGATTTAACTACTTCAACAAGTTTCATGCCTCTTGCCGACGGAATAGAACTGGCTTTTAGTCGCGCGCTGAATTCAGAAGTTCCTGATTTAATGGATGTAGCAGTAACAAATAACCAGACATTTGCCAGTGAAACTCAGTATGAAACATCTCAATTTTCTCTTCCGGTAGTTCCTTTTCCTGAAGCCAGTATGGAACTCTTTATTGATGATGTAAAGAAGACCATGTATGAGGATTATGTATTAACATACACTCAGAATCCTGTTTATGAACCACCCCCTCCTCCTGATAAACGCTTTGTAGCGAATGTAATGTTTCTGGATGGGGTAGATAATGTACAACCTATTCCAGGTTATACAGAATCGGGTCAGTTCTTTCTCATTGATTCGGATGAAGCAACCATTGCAGGTGTCTATGAAGATTCTATATCTTTGACTGTAGATAGCACATCTCAGCTTGCTCTAAGAGATTTTATGGTGGAGTCAAATGCAGGTATCCTGGAAGTGACAGATTCCATTGTGGATGAAGATCTTGTGAAATATGTTAGTAAGGATCTTAGTGAGTATATAGATTATGGCTTTTCTGTTTATTTGAATGGTAAAAAGCAAAATATTTCATTTCCAGCTTCGCCTGATGATGATATACTTTTTCAACCCGCCAGTGGCCGTTTGAAACCTCGTGACCAGGATCATCCAGGTCCGGGTGAAGTGTATCAAGTAAATTATATGGTAGAAACTACTTCAGTCTCGGGAGAGACTAAAGCAGGTATTGCAGGAAGTACCGTTCTTGAATTAGATAGGTATCCTGTAAAACAGGATTCGATCTTTTTAGCTAAGAACAATTCATTTTTAGAAGAAGGCGTAGATTTCTTTGTCAGTTATTTAACGGGGAGAATAATTTTATCCGAACCCTCTTTAGGGTCTGATGTATTTAAAACTAGTTATGTTCCTCTTTCTAAGCAAGTTAATGACTTGACCTATGAAAGCGGTAAATGGTACTGTACTACTCGTGATTCTCGCCTGACAGTACAGGATGCCGGTAATTTTAAGTTTCTTATAGCAAACGTGGCTCTTGATGTTAGTAAGATAGAAATTTTAAGAATTTATAATGAGACACGGGATCTGGATTACAACTTAACTGGTCTTTCTACCGATGGGAGTGCTATACTCCTGGAAAAAAATGCCGCGAATATCGCTGTTGGTCTTGATATCAATGATGTAGTGGTAATAGACTACACCTTTCTTCAGCGCGGTACACCTGGGAATTATGTTGAGTATTTTCCAGTTATAATAAATACTTTAAATGTGGAGGAAGGATCGGAAGCAGTTTATTTTGAAGGATCAGATTTAACCTCTCTTATTAGTTCAAATTCTATAATGACTATTGCATTCACTACTGCTGCTTCGGAATCATACCATAATGTTACAGGAGCTTCTTATGATGGTTTTGGTACTAGGATAGATATAGAACCCGCAGTTCCTGAAGATGTAGTAAATCCGAAAATCAGTATATCTGATGGACCTCCATCTTATTTGACAGTACCCGCTACTGCGGATCCTATGATAACAGGAAATTCCCAGATGATCTTTTCTGGGATTAACATTAGAAATATCTTCAGACCTAAAACTCAATTAAGTGTTGGATCGAATTTTTACCAGGTTTCAGGTTCTGCTTATGATAGTGCTGAGAATAAAACCACAGTTTCTTTGAGTTCAGAGATAACTTCGGATCAAACAAGTTCATCAGTTCTTTCCAGTATACTGTATAGTGATAATCCAATTTATTATGAAGGTGATACGGTTTTAGTGCCCTCTCAGTCCGCTGTGACCTTATTTAATCAACCAGCTTTCATACTGAATAATGATTCTGATAATATCTTAAGTGTGTCTTCCAGTTTGACTGAATTGATAATAGATGGAACAGCTTTTTCTTATGCTAATTCTTCCACTCTTGGAGATCTTTCAGGTGCGATAGATTCATCTAATATTGACTCTTTATCACTGATCACTTATGCTCCAACATGGCAGAGTAATAAGATAATACCAGTAACTGATGTATCTGTTTATAGAGATTCCAGTACTGTTCTTTCCGCCTACGATGCATTAAGATATGCGGGTACTGATACATCAAGTTTTTCTGTTAGTGAAGTTGGTAATGTAATTTTGGAGAACGGTCTTCAAAGCGGTGATAAGTATACGTTTGACTATCTTGGTAGACAGTTTCTGGGCGATAATCAAGTAGAATATTCTTTACGTTACTTTGTAAATCTACCAGAAAAGTCTAAGGTTGCTGCTTCTTTTCAATATATAAATCTTGATCAGTTTTATATACAGGTGTTAAGTCAGAAAGATTTCTTGGAAAAAGTAACTATTCCCCGTATGGAGCAAGAATCCCTACAACTAAGCGGTAGTGTAGGTCAAGGAGGTACTCTTCCAAATGATGATGGTGCAACTAATGATGATGCAGGTCTAACCGGTGATGAGTATGCAAGAAGAGACGCTGAGATCGAGTGTAATGTTTTTAAAAATGTATATGACTTCTTTCAAGGCAGGCTTGAAAATTACGGCATTGAATTGGAAGCTGCAATAGGTTACAGTCTTTTTAATAATGATGGAACATTTTCTGATGCCGAACAAAATGGAGCTGCTAAGGCGGTTAGTCGTGTCTTCCCTACCGCAGATTATACAAGTCTTGAACCTATGAGGGTAAATCCTTTGACCGGTTACTTTTTTGATTCTAATGCAGTATTTACAAATGGCTCCACAAATGTATCAGGTAGTGGAACAAAGTGGTTGTCACAGTTAAATACAGGTGGCTATATAGGTCCGGTAGATTCAACGAGAAGGTACTTAATAAGTAATGTTAATAATAATACAAGTGTTACTATTAATCCAGCCTTTGAAGAGAGTACAGTGTCAGGGGAATATACAGCTACAAATAATAGATACCCTATCTATGATGATGATGGTTTTCTCGGAGCTAAGATAGTAGGATCAAAAGCAGATAACTATGGAATAGAAGATGGGGAAACTTTTAATATTACCATAGATGGAACGGGTGAAAGTTATACTTTTAATTTTCCTTCAGGTCCTTTTTTAGGCCCATTCTTTGCAAATCCTGATGGCCCTACAATAGCAAGCTTGTTATCTGATATTGATGGTCTATCATGTTCTTATGAAAGAGTTCTTGATCCTGCTACCACTTACGGTTATAGGAATTCTCTCGTAATGCGCACTACTGCTCCTTCCAATTTATTGGAGATGAGTGATGGTACAACAACTGTTAAATTGGGCTTTTCCGGTGACCAGACAGCTTCAGGTAATTTAGATAGGAATGATAGTAATCCTGAGATTTTCTTAAATTATAGTGAAAGGATTGCTATAGCTGCGGAGGAAGGTTATTTAGCTATTCCTTTAGGTTTTCCGGATAAACTTGATAGGACAGGTTATGATGGTACTGACGCTGTAGACAGCGCAAGATCTATGATGGTAGAAGAGCATGATTATATTATTCAAGAGATCGATAGATTAGAGAAACAGATAACTGCAACAGGTAATTTATTAGCTGAGAGTGGAGTGGATTCCACAGGTACTGCTACAGCTCATGCGAATGCCCTATACGCTCTGACAGATGCCAGTTCAGCACTAGCAGATGTAGAACCTATTCTTTTAGATTGGGAAGGAAAAGTAAATAACTGGAAATGGTCTCTTGATTTTACTGAAGAGAATCAAACCATTACAGGAATAGATGGTTCCCCCTCTTTTATTCTGTCTGTGCCTTCTGCAGATGACAGAAGGATCCTGAATGCCGTTATTTTCCTTAACCTCTATACCCCCGTAATAGTTGGTGATGATGATAGTATTCCTATTGTAGGTACTTGGTCTCCTTGGAGTGTGAACGGTTATAGTCTTAATAACACCGTTACATTTGATATTGATGTGACTCCAGCAATTACTCTAACAGCTACAGCAGTAGTAACAAATTTAAGGTTTGTAACAGATTCTTTGGGTGTGAATATTCATTGGCTGGTAGGTGCAATCCCTTTTCAGGAGACCTATACTTATGTAAGTTATCCTACTGTGGGTACGATGAAAGCAGCACTTAATACCTCTGCAGTAGTAAGTGCTGCAGGGAACCCAAGTTATGATTCGAGAGGAAGTGGGATTTTTCAATACTCTACAACATTGATAAACCCAACCGCAGATCTTTTACCCGGACTAAGAGATTCTTATGTAACCTATCAGACGATTTCTGATAAATTGTTGAATGAGCGTCTTGCTTTTATTGGGACTCGTGATAATTATCTTTTATATAGAGGTGCTTATTTAGATGTTACCCGTGAGAGTCAGATTTATAACGATATAAAATCAGAGGGGTTATTGTTAAATGTGGGTAGTGGAGAACCTGGTAATATTTATGCCTGGGCAAATAATCGATTTAATAGGAGACAAGGATGTTACGCACGACTGAAACAAATAGAACAGCAAATAGCATCGAACCAATCAGCTCTTCAGGTCAATCAGAGTCTCTTGTAGGCCCTGAAGTCAAGCCTGCCGTTTGGAAAAGGGTGAGTTTGAATAACCCTATGGTTCGGAGTTTAGAAGAATTAAATGGTATGCTTGGTCATGCTGTTTTAGAGAAGAGTAAAAAAATTGAAAAACAAATAAAAAGAATGAAGAGATTTTAATGCCTACGAATCAAATTGATTTAAGTGCTAAATTGAAGGCTTTCCCTTATGTCGCTCCTGCAATAGTAAATGCTGTAACAGAAGCTCAGGAAAAAGCTTCGGATATCGATAAGCTCATTTCAGACTTGGAAGAAAGTTCCAGTAACATTCCAACTGATATAAGTCAGATTATTGGTCAGGGTGCAACACCTGGAGCGGGTGTTGTTGGAGAGGATGAATGGAACCGGTTGGCTGTTCCTACTGATAGTGTTGATTGGATCTCTGGTATTACAGACGGATTGGAGAAAGCTTTTACAGCACTGGATAAAGTAACCACTATTATTCAGAAAGTTATGAGAGTAATAGAGTTATTTAATAGTAGCTTTAAATCTTTTTCGAGTCTTTTTGTAAGTGTAATAGATTTTGCTCAAAGTAAAATTGATGAATTCTCTGGGTCTCTGCAAGAAGGAGTGTATGCTTCTGTATTTGCTCCTCCTGCTCTTTTAAATAAATCATCGGGAGATGTGAATTCAAGACATGAATTACGTGGGGGTTTTCCAGGTTTTTTGAGCAGGTTTGAGAGTTCCATACATAATACTAAAGATGATAATAGGCCTACTTTTACCACAGCTTCTTATGTGGGTGGTATGGTAATATTAGTGGATACAGAATCCATTGATAAGATGTGGGAAGGCCTGCAGCAATTGGCAGCTATGTTTGATTTTATGCAACTTCTTCCTATAAATTTATCCCCTCCACCTCCTACTAATTTAAGAGGCTTCTGTGGGTACTTTTTAGATCCAGCAGAATCTGAACTGCCCAAAGAAGAGAGAAATAAAAAATTTGGTGTACAGATAGAGTGGGATAATAGTTTTACATCCACAGCTTATCATGTCTACCGAAGTCGTGTGACAGGTGGAACCACTACTAAAGAAGAGTTTGTGCCAACTTCACTTGTAGATAACCAGGAGACAGGTGAACCTGGTCTTTTGTCCGTAACAGCTGATTTACTTGCATCTATAAAAAGAGGAAAGGATACAGTGAAGTGGCCTGAGAGGATAGTAAATAATTACGAAGACCCCGATTTTAATGGAGGAGAGCCTGCAAAAGTTATAGCTCTCCCTAATTTAACTAGCCTTAAGTATATAGATACTGATATTCTGACTGAGCCTATTCCCGATTCTGGTATAGAATTCGCCTACATTAAGGAGAAGGATGGAACGAAAGTACCTTTTACTAATTATTATTATATGATCCGAGCGTGTGGATTAACAGGAGTTCCTGAAGGTCCAAATTCTCAGGAATTAAATGTAGCTATTAAGACTTGTAATGATAATTACAATATAGCCGATGTAATTCAACATCCAGAAGGTCGTTTTGAATTTCTTTCTGTAGGTGCCGGTAAGTTAAATAATTGGTCTTCCGTTCGAATCTCTGGAATGATCCCTTGGTATGTGGAAATCATTGAAATTTTGTCGGGATTTCTTGATACTCTTAGGGGTACGGTAACTGATGCCTCAGATGCCTTTTCAGGTTTTATGGATCAAATGACAGCGAGAATAAAGATGTACAGGAATATCCTCAGTGTTATTACAATGCTTATAGAGCAATTTAAGAAGTTCTTTTTCGGCCCTTCTCTTGCTTTGCTAAATCTTCCTCCAGAAAAAGGTGGGATGCCTGTCTTTGTAGAACGTGTGAAACAAGCTCAAGTCCCAGAAGGTTCAGAAGGATTTAGTGGTCCTGATGGTATTACTGTAGGGATCGTTCTTGTCTATGGGGGTGGTGCACTGGAAGTTGTTTTATTTGAAAAGGCCTTCCAATTAATTGAGTCTCTTTTGACGGAGGATTAGATATGGGTGAAGTTAGTCAAGTTATACTGACAACTACGGATGATATAAATAGACTAGAAGCTCTAATTGTCGGTAATAATGCCAGAAGTATGAGAATAGTATTAAACAGAGTGAAAAGACGAATAGTTATTTATGAGTCTCGATTAGTAGAATTATACCAAAATGAGAGCATCCTAAAAGCTCGTGTTTATAATAATGTGGCAGAATTAAAAATTCTAACAGAATATATAGCGGGTAGAAATACTAAGGATAACCCTACACAGAGTTTCGCTAATGAAAATAATGAAACAGTGTCTAATCCCCAACAAAATATTGCTTATGATAAATTTAAAATAATGTCTCTGGAAGAGGTAATTCGAAAACTGGATTCGGAAATAAATAGAATAAATTCTGAGATCCAAAAATTACAGGCGGATAAAAATCGATATCAGTATAAATATGAAGATTTAGAGAGACGTCTAAATAAGGCTGCGGAAGATAAGGAAAAGGCTAGTAAGTTAGGTCAGGCAATAGCTCCTACGCGAGAAGATCTATATGCAGATCAAATTGCCCAGGCAAGGACAGCACAGTATCTTTTACTTAAAGGTATAAGTGATAATTTCATTAATCTTTCTACTCCTTTAAATGACTCTGTACCACCAGCCGGTATTACTTATTCAGAATATCTAAAGAGTTTAACAGGTTCTAAAGGATATCCGGATGGAGATAGAAGAATAGTACATAAATTACAGGTATATCAACAACTCTTTTGGTCTCATGGCCATACTAAAGGTTTAACTGGTGTAGATAGTTCTGGGGATATTGTACCTTTATCTACTTTATTAAATTTTGATAATCCTGGAGACACAAAAAATACAGAGGTATTAACTGCTGCCGTAAGTGGGAATAGAGCTGCATCTCAGAATTCTAAAATTTCTTTAGAGGTAAAAAGATATATAGATGATGTGAATTCGGTTGTAGGTGATCCGTTGATCTCCGATGGAGTAGAAATAAGACCGGATGTAACTATCCCAGTATCCGAATCTATGCGTGCTAAGACCGCAAGTTATCCCACGTCAGCTTTAAGAATAGGTGATTATTATTTAGGTTCTTTTGAATTACCCACTCTTTCTGATTCTATAAGAAAGAATTGGAAGAAACGAAATGCTCGTCTATATTTTAATTTGCCTGTTTGTCCCCAAGCCAAACCCTCAGGTACTTCAACTGATACTAAGGAAGAGGCGGCTCTGGTAACTGAATTGGCTCTGAAGTCTGAAGCATCAGATCTATATCTGAAGAATATAGAAGAAAAAACAAGTTTTATACTTGAAGCTGAACAGAAGCAACTTGGAGATTTGCCTGCAGACGCACCAGAATGGGTAAAAATCTATGTGATTCGTTATGGAACCGCCTCTATTGGAAAGATAAATTTTGAGGGGAATGAAGTGACTGTACTTCGCGGTACTAATGAATCAAGCGCCCAGAGAGCTACAGATAATGCACTTAAAATGAAAAAATTCCCTTCAAAACCTGCTATGGAAGTAAAAGATGCTTATTCCTATGAAAGTGTGATTGGGTGGACTATTGAATCTTTAGGGATTACTATCTCACAAAAAGAATTTGAAGTAATTCTGGCAGGAGGAACATCAGAAAGTTTAGGGCGACAGACTACAGAAGACATTAATAATTTAATTCTTAGTGGCCAGTTTGCTTCTGATAGTATTAAATATAAGGAATATTTAGCATATATCTTGTATGGCCTAGTATAATTATCTATCAATATTATATCTATTATATGTCTTATGATCTTAAAATAAATATAGTATGTAATCATAGAATTTACAGGGAACTTGTCATTCTTGAAGATGATAGGCGTTCTATTAGATTGTCATCACCCTTGGCTGCTTCTAACCCTGAGTTGTTTGCATCAGATAATTTAGTGTCAGCAAGAGATTATACCCTTATATATGATCCACAAACTATAGCAGTGCAACAGCCAAGAATGGTCTATTTGAAGAAGAAATGGCCTTCTGTCGAAGATTACTTTGAAGTTAATTATATAACTTTAAGAAGCTATTGCCCTAAGTGCGCGGGTCTCCAGTTTTTGGATGATATAGAATATAATATTAGAGGGGAACTTATAACGGTCAGGAATGAAGAACTTTTACTCCAGAATCTGGAGAAATTTACAGTTACTGAAAAACAGAGTAACCCATTCCATTCCTTTATAGGGACTTTTTTAGTGAAACTCTTGGGTCAGAAAATAATAGATTCTTCTTATTTTTCTACTAAGATAACTCAAGAAGTAAGTGCAACATTGGATGTTTTGAAGAGTCTACAGGATCAGTATGTTATTTCCGACCGTCCTGTTACAAATGGTGAGCTTTTAGATTCAATTCAAAATATCCAGATAAAATTTGATCCGGAAGATCCAACTATTATACGAACAGATATATCTGTAACGGCTAAATCAGGCCGTACTGTTGATTATACTCAATATTTGCAATTACCACAGGGATAAAAATAATATGGCCATACCTGCTCCTGTTATCGTTTTGCCTTCTGGCGGTGCCAATTATGCGACCGATATACAAATACAGACTTTGTCCGGAACAACTGCTTCTGATACTAAAGAAATCGAAGTAAACGGATCTACCCTTGGTGTTTCTTATACCATGGGTGAAACAGTATGGGCGTGGACCGGAGTACTGTCTTTGGGATTAAATGTTATTAATGTGATTGCTATTGAAAAGAATACCGAATTACCCAGCCCTACGGCGGTTATTAGCATAACATTAGTTCAGAGTGATGATTTTGTAACCATCTCTCCTCCTACTGGAGTAAAAACTCTTAGGTATCAAGATAAGATGGAGATAGTGAATGTACAGAATCCAGAACCTAATACGGTAGGTTACAACTACTATGTTAGTCTTGAGAGTGGTGGGGTAAACGGCCTTTACGCTAAAATAAATATAGATCCAGTGATTGATTTTTCTTTTTTTGAAGATAATGTAAAAACTCTAAATTCTGTAACAGATACTGTTGGAAATATTAGAGTAACAACAATTACTGAAGAGGTTACCCGAGAATTCTATTATTCAGTCTTTTTTGATCAGAATAGATTTAGAGAATTGGTAGCTGATGGTTTACTTCCTTTGGCTGTCTTTGGGGAAAGTACTTCATTTTTCTTTGTAATATCTGCTGTTATATACGATCCAGTTCTTGGCCAGGTTTCTGAAAGTGCTTTTTCTATAGAAATGGAAAGTTCTCCTCTTACTATTACAACAGGTATAAGGGATCTTCCTTCCAGAACTCAAAATGATATTATTCTTACCATGAGTCAGGAATTGTTGATATCAAATAAAGGTACCGATACAAAACCAGGAACGGTAGTTAGAGACTTAATGGACCCTATTTCGGAAGAAATGGCTCGTGTCTATGTGATTCAGAATTTTATGTCTCGTTCTCTTTCAGTTAGTGGTCTTCAAGATTTTGATGATGCAGATGGAGACACCGTTAGTGACCCAGTTGAAACTTCTATTCCCAAAAAAGCTCTACAACTTGCTTTATTTATAACAGATCCGGCTAATTTACAGCAGCTAATTGATGATCAATTTGATAAACTTGCTTCTAATGTTGATGTTACTAGAAAAGGTGAAGAACCTGCAATAGGGTCTGTTACTTTCTATACTGAAACGGCTCCTATTAGGGATATGGTAGTAAATGAGGGTGCAATTGTATCTACCCAAGGAGATCTTGATCAGAATGTTGCAGCTCAATCATATAGGACTCTTTCAACTAAAATATTGCAAGTTGAAAATCGAGAACAATATTATAATTCGATAACGGGTAGATATGAACTTGATTTAGATGTAGAGGCTCTGGATGCAGGCGAAGCTAGTAATACAGGATCTTTTACTATAAAAAATATATCCTCCGGTGCTGATAGTGACTTCTTTGTAGAGAATACAAATAACATTGTTTTTGGTCGTGATGTTGAATCTAATTTTGATTTGGCGGGCGAAATTGAATTAGCTTTCTTTACAGATACTGGAACGGAAGGTGGTTATGTAAGAACAGCCGCAGCGGTTTCCGGGGTAAGAAGAGTGCGAGTAGAAAAAGCAAATGATCCTTTAATGATCCGTGATTATGACCCTATTAGACAGAAACATGTCGGGGGAAAGGTTGACGTTTATATTCAAGGTTCAAGAATACGTCAGGTTACCGATCAAATAGCCTTTTCATTTGAAAGTATTATCTCTGCATCAGGTTCTCAAAGTGGAGAGACTTTTGTAATTGTGAATGTTGCTGCTTTTCAGTTTAAATCTGTTAATCCTCGTGTGAGTGTTCATACTCCTATTTTTGAAGTTTCTCAAGTTTATAATGCAACTAGAGCTGCTGCGTATGATATCTCAGGCTATCAGATAATAGGTGACGGAAATACGATTGATTTGGACGAGACTAAATCTACTAACGTTTATATAGGTTTGGCATCAGAAGATATTATTAGGGTTGATTATAAATTCAGAAGTTCCGATACCTTTATTCTTAGCCATCAACCAGTTAATGAAATAGTTTCGGTTTCGGGTCAAATCTCAGGCACATTGACCTCGGATAACTGGGAACTCGTCAAACTTCAGGATCCTCTTGAGGAGGGTAATTCGACGATTGCAAAAAATAGTATTCGAATTAATTTTGCAAATGAACTTCCTTTAACTGAGTTCCAATCTATAACTGATGAGCCTCATGTTATCCTTTTGGGTAAGGCAGAGCCTCTTGATTTTTTAGGTGCCGACCCAGAATCTATTGTAGTGAGAAATTCCACT
>Ga0114918_10001793_pt1 | contig 19279 bp, 46 predicted proteins | sample LantaG_FD_87015 | JGI IMG/M metagenome (GOLD analysis project Ga0114918, IMG submission 87015) | Deep subsurface microbial communities from Baltic Sea to uncover new lineages of life (NeLLi) - Landsort_02402 metaG | ecosystem: Environmental > Aquatic > Marine > Oceanic > Sediment | place... | reverse complement strand
GGGGGAAAGTAAAAATTTTCCACACGCAATACTCTAACTATATCTGCGTATCTACTAACCTGTGATAAAAAATAAACGTTATATAAGAGAACGTAATGTTTGGCATAGGGAAATAGGAGAAGGTAAAGGTTTATATATAATAGATACTCTTATAACACTTAATTTTGGTCACATATTAGTAGATATGCACCCAATAGTAAAGTTTATATACTATTAGAGCCAATGGATGTGTGCTTCTATAAAAAAGGAGGTGAAGCAGAAACATGACATTGGACATTAGCTACATGATAGGAAATGTGGTGGACGCAATTGTTTCAGTGATAGGGACGGTAATGACTGTCCTCGCAGAGAACGCAGAGACTATCGCTCTCGTAATGGTTATGGGAATGGTAGTTGGAGCAGTGGTCAAATTCGGTAAGTCTGCATTCTCCGGCATAAGGGGAATGATGCCCTTTTAGGCGATAAGAGGTGAGCAGAAGATATGGCAAGAAAGGTTTGGAATGAAGGGACACCAGCGAGGTACAAGTTAAAAATCTACAAGATTGCTGGGGCGCAGGGTGCTCCTGCTGATATAACAGCAGCGGCAGTTGATGCACAATCAAGAGGTTGGGAGAGCGGTGCAGGTGTCTATCGAAGAATACGTGACATGGCGAGGAGAGTCTTCGTCAGAACAGAGACAAAGGTAGACCCAGTCTTCAGGGCACCATACTACGCTTTTGCTCAGAGGTTGTGGAAGCTGTGTGTGGTCACTGGAGAAGCAGACCCTGAAGAAATCATTGAGGAGTTCAAGAGAAAGTCGGATATGTACGATGAAGCCATTCTCACGGCAATCGTTGATGAGATAGGTCTGGGGAGAAAGGAAGTCGTCAGCAGGGTAGGATAGTGTAGTTGTGACGTGCCGATTGGAGTGGGAAATATGATACAAGAGTCCTCCCTGTATTTCTCACTCCTTTTTTTTTGGTCTTAGAAAAATGAAAACACAAAACGTGAGACGGATTGAGGATGTTAGATATTCTGTTAATACAACAATTAGAAGTGTACTTCTTGTTAAGCGGTCTGAAGTTGATAATCTTAAAGTACAAGCGCCTCTAATGGAGATACTACTTCTATTGGATAAGACATTGGATAAAATACGTTTGTTGAAGGGGTTGTAGCTTAGATGTTGTGCACTAAGAGGAGGGTTGCAGTATGGCGATATATGATGTAAAGTTAGAAATTGCTTCAAAAGAAGGAGTTTATGAGCCTCACGCAGAGGATGTAGCAGATATTCTGCTTAAAATATTGCAACCTCGAATGGAGGTTAAGAAGATTGAAGTGATGAAGAGGGACAAGAAGATTAAGTTCAGAGAAACATGGTTTAGGAGGTGAAAGTAAAAATGAAGATATTAAATGCAATAAAGGCATGGTTGGGAGATAGAGAAGGAGCAGTGAGAGGATGTGTAGACCTTTTGTCTGGCAGAGAGAGGCATTATGGTTGTATAGTGTGCATGGTAGGAATACAGGTGCATGATAAGACTGGAAAGGAGATAACGAGTTTTGAGCGAATATCACACTCATTCACTCAGAGTGCTTTCCAAAACTTGTCGTCTATCTATACAAAGAGTCCTGCATTTATACCAGCAGTTTCGATAAGAGATTTGGCTGGTGTTCTCAAAACTTCAAATATGGTAGACCTTGACGCTGTGGGTGATTGGGCTGATGCACCAGATGCAGCAGTAGACGATTATGGTGTTCTTGTAGGAACATCTGCAACAGCATGGGCGTGGGCTCAATATGTTTTGCAGGCAAAGATTGCACATGGTAATGGTGCTGGAGAATTAGCATATGGAGCATGTTCTGTAAGTGATGTAGAAGATACAGGATTGCCAGCAAAGCTCACCTTGCAAAGAAGTTTTGACAACAATTCTGGTGCAGAGATAACTGTCAGAGAGATAGGCTGGTTTGGTACTATGAAGACTGAACCGGCTGTGTTTGCGTTTCACATGATAGCGAGAGATGTGATAACGGCAACGACAGTTCCAAATGGTGGAAGGCTGACAGTGAAGTACACGATACTGATAAATCCGACATAGAGCTAAACGTGGTGATGTGAAATGGTGGAAATAGGAGTAGTAGGAACAGGTGCAGGAACAATAGCTCCTGAAATGATAGCTGAATCTGTAAAGACAGAGGTGTACTCAATATTAGCAAACATCATATCTCTGGTTAAAGTTACAATGATGTACATCTACAATTGGATGACTCGATTCTGGGGTTGGTTCAGTGAGAATCCTACAGCAGGAGTTATGTTGATGGCAAATCTGTATATAATGATGGAATAGGAGGTGATATAATAAAAAAATGGGAATGGAAGATGAAATGGTTCAGGGACTTTTGGGGTCACTAAAGACACTGTCTCCTAACGTGACTGCACAAGCTATGGGTAATGAGATAGAGATATTGATACCCAAAGAAGATATAGTGAAGCAGTTGTTTGGCGCAACTGATGCTCGTATAAGGAGTTCTATGTCAGTTGATTTATCAGCTGAAGGATTGAAGATAAAGGTACGACTCTTATAGGATAATTCCTATATAGTATAGGAATTTTCTTAGCTTTAAGTATTCGTTGTGAGGAACAAGAGATGGGTATATGGGAAGACTTACAGGAAGGATGGCAAAACTTTCAGAACTGGCTTAATAGCGTAGGTCAGGTTCTTAATGAGAGCTATGGTCAGTTAGGACAGGGTCTCATGTCTGGACTGATGTGGCTTGGAAGCAAAATCAAAGATGCATTTGAGTGGATACATGATGGACTTGTATTTGTAGGAACAAAGCTAAAGGAAGCATACGAAATTCTTGCAGAGTGGGTTAACACAGGATTGCAATGGATTGGAGCAGGATTTTCATGGTTAGGTGCTAATTTCTACAAGTTTGGTCATTGGATGTACAACGGAATAGTTGCATCCTTGAAATGGACTATAACAACAATCAAAGCAGTCTTCAATTGGTTTGGTAAAGTATTGTCATCTGTATGGAATGGGTTGTGTTCGCTGCCTGCGACATTCGCAGAAGGGTTCAATGATTTTATCAATGATTTCGCACTCGGTCTCAGAAGTAAACTCAAGATGCTTATATTTGTGAACACTACAATTCCAATAATGGGTAGACAGATAGAGAGTATTCCTCAAAGGATGTCAGAATCGAAAGATATGTGGGGCATGTTAGGTGCTGTAGTAGCACCTTTTATCACACCGATAGCAACGATGGTACTATCAGAAGCAATGGATAATATGATACCAAAGCCATCAAGCAAGAGGATTACTATGTTTCCAGGTTTTAATATACCAGAGGTATTCACAGAGTCTTTAACGATGGAGATGCCTGAAGAGATGCCAGACCCTGAGATGGTTAAAGAGACAGTGCCACCTGTTTATGAGACACCAGGAACTATACCATATACTATGGCTGGTTATAAAGCAGAAGGAGACAAGGGAGCAGGCATAGGACTACAATATGAGATAATTCTGGAATCAATAAATCAAGCAGTCAAGAACAATGGAATAGGGATTGATTATGAGCTGATATTGGAGTAAATCAACATGGCTATCAGTAAACCAAAGATTTTGTATCCAGGTGAAGTTCCAAAGATACATATTCCTGTCTTATCTATGGAAGAGCCGCCAGATAGACCTATTCCTACACCAGTGCCAGTCATATTACCATTCTCGTCACTCGGAGGTGGTACTATGTATGCTCCAAACATAGAGAGGAATCTATCATTACGAACAGCTCACTTAGTAACTACTTCAGATGGGGTTATACTGCCAGAAGTTACACTTGGTCTCAAGACTGACTATTATGCTGCTGTAACAGGAATGGTTCGTGAAGCAGAGCTTAGGTTAGGGATAGCGCCAGAATTGTTTGTAATAACACCACTTACAATAGAGGCTGAGTTAGGACTAAAAACTGCGTATGAAATTATTGCAGAAGCAGAGATACTCGTAGAGAAATCAATTGGTATTGGAATTGAAGCTTCGATTGTTTCTTCGTTCTCGAATATTGTGACAGGAGAGGTTGGAATTGATGTTGTTAACTATATTGAGACTGAGCTGCTTGAATATGTATATGTTGGCGGGTTAGGAACTCAAAAGGTAAAGAAGTTACAGAAATCAGATTTAACACAGGTGGCTGAGAGTGAGAATTATGGTGGTGGGATTTATGCGCTTGCTGAAGATGATGGCTTCGTCTATGTTGGTGGTCAAATAGTTAAGAATGTAAAGAAGTTACGTAAATCAGACTTAACACTTGTGTTAGGGAGTTTGAGTTACGGTAATAATATTAATGCACTTTCTGAAGATGTTGATTTCGTATATGTTGGTGGTAGTACGATTGCAACAGTTAAGAAATTACGTAAATCTGATTTAGTAGTTGTAGGAGAGAGTGCACAGTATGGTTATTCGATTTTTGCGCTTGCTGAAGATGATGACTTCGTCTATGTTGGTGCTGGCGAGAATATCAATGTAAAGAAGTTACAGAAATCAGATTTAACACAGGTGGCGGAGAGTGTGAATTATGGTGTGTTTGTTTTTGCGCTTGCTGAAGATGATGACTTCGTCTATGTTGGTGGTTATAATCCACCTGGAACAGTTAAGAAATTACGTAAATCTGATTTAGTAGAAGTAGGAGAGAGCTTGAGTTATGGTGGGTCTATTAGAGCACTTGTCGAAGATGATGACTTCGTTTTTATTGGTGGTGATACACCTCGAACAGTTAAGAAATTACGTAAATCTGATTTAGTAGTTGTAGGAGAGAGTGCTAATTATGGTGGTCTGATTTATGCGCTTACTGAAGACGATGACTTCGTATATGTTGGTGGTGGTACTACTGCAACAGTGAAGAAATTACGTAAATCTGATTTAGTAGAAGTAGGAGAGAGTGAGTATTATACTGGAGATATTCATGCACTTGCTTAAGATTAGGAAAACATAAATTATGACAAACGACATAGAATTTGACACTCCAGAAGCGAAAAGAGTATGGGCATCTTCAATGAAAACTCTTCAAGCTAATCAGGAGAGGTTAAGAAGGATGGGTATTGCATCAGTGGTGAAAGTAGACAGAGAGAAGGTATTGATGTCTATGTCTTTGACATCAATAGCTAAGTCAATAGCGAAGAAAATAGTTGTTGAACAAGGAACAGTAAGTGTAGAGCTGAAAGCAAAAGCGTTATTGGTAACAATAACAAAATAGGAGGATGATGTAAAAGAGATGAAAATAAAGGTGTTGTCTCTGGGGTTTTATAGCTTCATAAAACAAAAGGAGAGACTAATAAAGGCATTGAATGACTTAGGACACGAAGCAACAGGTGGTGTATATGCTCCTGGTATCATCAGGAGTATTGATGAGCCTATGATATTTATATCAGAGGAGCAAGGGATAGATTCATTCGTTAGACTTTGTGGTTACAACCACAAGAAGGGGTTGGTATGGATTGACTTCTTTGTTACTAAAGGCTTCCATGCTGCAAAGATGTGGCAGGATACTTTCAGAAGATGGGGTGGCAAGATTGTACCTATTGGAGAATTCGAGAAAGAGCACTTGGAGTTGGCAAAGGTAAAGACAGATGGCATCATACCAAGATGTATTCCAGATAATCTATTTGACTATCACTGGAATGGAGTAAAGAAGAGAGTTCTTGGATGGGGGTTTGCTCATTACATGAAGGAGTATAACTGGTATAAGCATTTTGGTGCACCAATAGAGCTGAAAGATGTAACAAGGAAAGGACACGAGTTCCTGGTTCAGTTTGCTGAGAAGAATCCTGATTGGGAAGTATGCTTAGTAACTGAGAGAAAGGCTCTCGAAAAAGCAATCAAGATTCCTGAGTTAAGCAACTTGGAAATTCATGAAGCAGGTGGCTTCACAGAAGAGGAACAGCGAGATTTCTTCATAAATGCAGGTCTATTCTGTTTCCCTACAAGACAAGATTCGCAAGGTCTCGTCTTGTCAGAAGCTCAAGCAATGGGTGTTCCTACATGCTATACCAGAGCACCTCAGCAACTTGAAATAGGAGGAGGTGTAGAGATACCATATAAGGAAATAGTGAAATTCCCTGACAGATTCAGATTGGCGATTATTGATTACAAGGATGTCGAAGAAGCTATATACAAGACATATTCTCTCAGTGAGCATCTGTCTGAACAGGGAATAGGTAATGCTCAGAGGTACAGAGCATCTGTAGTAGCAAAGCAGTTAGTGGAGGTGCTTGAATAGAATGGGCGAAGAAAAGATGAAAGTGACTGATGATGTCTCGATTGCTGATTTGGCGAGAGCTATTAAGACGATAAACAGATTCACAGACATGTATGTGAAGGCAAATTATGCACTCAAGAAGCAAGAGAGAGCAAAGGGAATGTTAGAGCGTTCAATGGGAGGAAACAAAGACCCATTTACTTCTTTGATTATGGGCTCAATGGAACAAATACTGGAAAGGAAAGCCACAGAGATAGTAGACAAGAGGGTGCCTGCACTTGACCTGCCTGGAGGAGGAGCAGGAGTAGCAGATGAAGACTTACAAGAAGCTATGGAGGGGTTTGAGGATGGCGAAGAAGAGGAGGAAGAAGAAGGGTAGGTCTGATAACATCAGTGTTCTATTGAGCAAAGAAGAGCTGGCGTTTATCAAGAAAAAGAAAAAATTAGGAGGGAAAGATGATGGTAGAAATTGATTGGGATGAAGTGGTTGTAATATTGGATGATTTGATAGAGCATATAGATGAAACAAGCACAGAATTGTGTACAAAGAAGTTTCTCAGAGGATGTAGTGTAATACAAGGACAGGTTTTGCCTCCATTGAAAGCATTGCTGAAAGATGTAAAAAGACCAGGAAATGCATCTAAAGGACTTTGGGGTGGACTCATTGAAGAAGAGGAGGAAGAAGAAGAAGCACCAGAGACACCGAGAACAGAAGAAGAGAGAGAAGCAAGACACAGAGAACTATTTGAAGAGGAGCTGCGAAATGGAACTTAGACATAACTGGTTTACGTGGGAAACAATAACAGCAAGACTTGAGAGAGAAGGTAAGCTTGATGAAGCTGATATATTGATAACAACTACTGCACGGAGAGAGGAGTTGTATAATGACATAGTAAAGTTGTCGAGTTCAATAGAAGAGTTGGTCATACTGGCTTATTATTCAGGTCGTGGTCTTGGCTATCTTCAAGGATATAAAGAGGGCACTGGTGCAAAGCGTCCTCAAGAATATGTAAGTTAAACAGGAAGGTGTTAAAAAATGAGTCTAAAATGGATGCCGAGAGATGTTATAGCTATTGTGACATTAATCGCAGGCTTTTTGCTTCTTAGTGCAGGAATAGATGGCATTGTTGGTTCAATGCTGATGGGTGTAGTTATATTCTATTTCGGAGCTGAAAGCTTTGAAAAGAGGAAAAGAGGTAATGGTGAATGAAGAGGTGGCAGGAAAACGAAAACCAGTAGAGATAAAGACAAAGTATGTGTTTAAGCTCAGAAGGGATAGGACTGAGTATTTCATAAGAGCCAAAGAGATGCTGTATTTTGAACACAACTATACTCCATTAACAGATACAGTAGAATACTTTGTCTTTACTCCGTATGAGAGACTACGAGGAATGGTGCCATTGGTGTTCTTGACGGTAGAGTTAAAGGTTTCAGTGGAAGAGCTAAGAGAGTATGTTGACCAGATGTGGGATAGTGTTTCTGATATTGTGGCAGGTAATATCATAACTCTATCAGAACGAGATAAGACTATTCCACCAGAGACAAAAGACACTAATATTATTGATATATCAGAAGAATATCTCAATAATGTTAAAGTGTGTATTAGGAAAGCGGTGAAAGGCTGAGATAATGACAATAGTAGAAATTACTGAAGAAACATTCACTGGTAAAACTCTTAAATTCAAGACGAGAGAGCATGAATGGGGTATTGAAACAGTTAAAGAGGTTGTTTGTAGGGATTCGTACAAAACAAACAATATAAAGTTCAATGATGGTGATAACGTAATAGTTGTAGGTGCACATCTTGGTGCTTTTACACTGTTACTCACTACGTTGGGTAAAAAACTGAACATATATGCTTATGAACCAGTATTGGAAAACTACGATTTGTTGATTCATAACATTAATGCTAATCCTTCTGATTCTAAAATCAATGCTTTTCAATTAGCTGTTGGTGGTAAAAAAGGAGAAGTAAGCGTTAGCTGGCTTAACTACACATCAATAGTTGATATGGTAACGTTGGAAGACATCTTCAAAGAACATAATCTGGAGAAGTGCAAACTGATTAAATTTGACTGCGAAGGATGTGAATACGGTGCACTTGAAGCAACGCCTAAAGAAGTTTTGGAGAAAATAGAGTATATTGTAGGAGAGTGGCATTGGAAGACACGATGGCAATTACACGAGTTTACTAAAGGAGTATTCTCTGATGGAACTAAGTTGTTTGGATTAAATCCTCAATGGTCAACAAATCCCGATGTTGGCTTCTTTGCTTTTATAAATTACAGAGAACTCAGGAGGAATTGGAAATGACTAATATTAAAGAATTTTGGAGAAAGGATTTCAGTATAGACAAAGCACAAAAAGATTTGAGGGAAATTAAAGAGGTTTTTGATGCTAATAATACTGAGTTCTTTTTATTGTTTGGTACTTGTTTGGGTGCAGTGAGAAACAAAAACATTATTGAATGGGATTATGACATAGATATTGGAGTGTTAGACCATACGAGCAAGTCTAAGATTGCTGTAAAACTGGTTGAACACGGATTTAAAGTTACTCAATTCCCTAATTACTGGCTATCAATAAAACGCATCAGAAACGACATTATTTGGTTTATAAGGAGAAGAGATAAAATTGTATGCATTGGACAGAAAAACCAAGAATCCATAACTATTCCTGCAAGATTTTTTAATGATTTGGTAAAAGTAAAAATCGGAAATGATGAATATTTAGCTCCTTGTCATACTGAGGAATATTTGAATGTAGTGTATGGAAACAATTGGAGAGAAATAAACAAAACTCAAATGGGTGCTGGCAGGACATGACAAAGAAGAAAGTTTATACCTTTATGTGTTTTGACTTACCACATATAGGTCATATCAATTTCATTAAAGAAGCTAAGAAGCTTGGTGACTATTTAATACTTGGAATATTGACTGATGAAACAATAGTGTCTTATAAGAGAGAACCTATTATGAATTTCACAGAAAGAGTATTGATAGCAGAATCAATTCGATATGTTGATATGGTTGTCGAACAACACGGTTTAGACACAACGTATTTATTGAAACAATACAATCCTGATATTTTATGTCATGGTGATGATTGGACTGATATACCTGGCTCAGAATGGATGAAAGAGAATGGAAAAGAAGTGAAGTTTATTCCATATTATCCATATCAGTCTACCAGTATAATAATTAGCAAGATATTAGAGAGGTATAAATGATAGAGATAATAGCACTTATATTTGCTTTTCTAATGCTCACATTAGGAACATTTGGAAGATTCAAATATGTCTGGCAGGGAAACAAAGTAAAAAGGTGTAAATCTTCTGATGAAGTTTCAAGGAAATTCTTGTTATTATCACACATAATATATTGGATAGCTTTTTGGCACAATATGTTCATAGGCGATACAGTTGATGTTGTGTTCTGGGGTGTAGGAATTATTACAACTCTTTATGCAAACATCATGGTATATAAATATTATCCCATAAAATATTCCTCTGTTTGGGCATATATCAAAGATAGTTTTGAATTCAAAACACTGATAACCGATACGTTTTGTCTAAAAAACGACAAAGAATGAGAGATGCGACAAGACATCTTGTTAACCGAAGAAGAGGACAGAGCACTATTGAAAGCAGAGTATGGATTACCATTAACAGATAATGAAAAGAGGTTGTTGAAGAAAGCAATAGAAAAACTAAAAAAAGTGTATAGCCCGTTCATGGTCTTTTCGGTTTGGTTATTGCCTTTTCTATCCGTTGCTGGTTTTTCTCTATTTTATCTTCTATCACTCCGGCAAATGTCGTTATGTCGTGTCCTCGTAATTCTATTAGTAATTCCATATATATGAACACATCTGCAAGCTCTTCAAGTAATTCATAATCAGAAGGATTAGATGCGTTTGTTCCGCCACCAGCTCTATGTTTAACAGTATTACATACCTCACCAGCTTCTCCAGCAAGCGCATTAGAATAATAAATCTCTTCAGTAGTCCTCCACATAGGGAAGTATTTGTTATTGAAGGCTAATATTTTATCCCATATTTCTGTCATACACATTCTTCTATCCATTTGCCTTTCGTCCTCCAAAAATTTTCACCACCATCCTTTATTACCTTCTATTTTCTCCATTACGTTTTGTATCCTGTTTTCTGCAAAGTCATAGATGCCTTTGTTTATCTCATATCCAGTGAATCTCCTGTCTGTTATAACGCATGCTTCTCCAAAAGTTCCACTTCCCATGTAGGGGTCTATAACACTTCCTCTTTCAGGACATAGAATTTCTACCAGTCTCTGAGCCAATCCTAATGGCTTTGGTGTTACTTGCATTTTCTCTGTTGGTGCTGTCCTATAATCGTATCCCCAATTCCTTGTAATTCCTCTTGGTCTCTGCGTCTTATACACATCCTCGAATAATTCACCACCTTCAAAATAGTAGCCTTTGTGTAAAGTATAGTGCAACATGCTCTCATGTGCTGGTAGGAAATGCTTTGGACTTTTTATTCCTCCAGGATACACCATTATTAGTTCTGACCGCAACACGAAGTTGTACTGTTTAAATTTGCCGTCCCATCTAAATTTATCCTTAAGCCCTACGAATATAAGGATATTACCGGTAGGCTTTAAAATCCTCTTGAAGTTTCTAACCATTAATTCTTTTGCTGCATGTGTTAAGGGAGGTGTTTTTATGTTCTTTGTTATCATATCGTAAGGAGGGTCTGTCAATACTAAGTCTTGAGAAGCATCTGGAACACCAAGTATCAACTCTCTTGCGTCTCCCCAATGCAATTTTATATCATTTGGCATTATCTGGTTTCACCTCATTGCTCTTTATCCATTCGCTCTTTGTTGTTCGTTCACATTCCGTTAGACTGCATCTGGAACAATATGCTCGATAAAATATTTCTCCAATATCATCAACGATTGAGTGCAATCCTACTCCTGATTTTACTACTCTAAATATGTTTTCACAATTCTTGCACTTCAAGTACACATATGGGTCTTTTGGTCTTTCATTCATTTATACAATCACCTCATTAAAGACATGTTTTGCGTTCAAAACATGAACATCTCCTTTGGTGCTTATATACGCATCTCCATTATCGAATATGGTGAGTCTCACACCATATTCTTCAATTTCTTTTTGCATGTTTTATGTTTCCTCCTCTCCACTACCTATTTTTACCATATATAATGCCATTATTTCCTCCTCTAATCTTATTGCATTATTTGTTTTCTCTTCTCTGGATACTATTTTTCCGTTATCGTCATATTTACTACAAAATAACAAGTTCCATCGTGGTGGTATCTTTTTTGACCACACCCTTTTGTAGTTAAATATCTCCCTGCGATAGTCAGAACCGAGTGCCATTTGAATCAATACTTGTTGGACTGCTGATGGTGTTTCTCCTTCGCTCCACAGATAAAGATGGTATCCTTTACTCGTTTCATATATCTCTATTTTATAAAAACGAAATGGCATAAAGACAGAAACAAATGCCATTCTATCTGCAAGTTGTTCAGCAAACCTATTTAGATTTTTAGGCTTTCTGTCTATGTCCATCAGGAAATTAGCATCGTTTTTCATTGTTCTTTATTCCACTTCCTCTAACATTTCAAATAAGCGTTGTACAGATTCCCATTTGTTTTCGACATACAGACGTTCGCTTTTTACCATGTGTATTCCACGATATATTACTATTCTTACTCTTGTGTCTTCCATTATTACTCCTCACTTAGAAATCTCATTAACTCCTCAAGTTCTTCTGCCACACTATAATCCACCAGCTCACTAAGCAATTCACTTGATTGCTTTTTAATACATCGAGAAATAACATATTCCGCTCCAGTGTTTCGTGATTTCTCTTTACCCAGTGCATGTGACCGCATAACTTGAAATAGAGTTAGTGATAATCTTGTGTGTCTCTCTATCTCTCTTCTGAGGATTGGTCTGAGAATTCTAATTGAGATTGGTGGTTCTAAATCTTTGTAGAATTTACTTACGTTTGCTATTGTTCTCTTTGTAACTCGTCTGTCTACCATATTGCATCTAATATCTACATCAGGACTAAGAGCGAAATATTCATCTGTAAAGCAGTCATCCATTACACCACATGTTGCGTTCCTAAACATCACTTCTATGTCTTCTAACCATCCATCCTCGTTGCCCTCAAAACGAGTAGGCAGTAATGTCTTAAACACACCGGCTAACGTCATCTCTATGTCTATGTCCGAACCTGATTTTGCTGAAGAATATTCCATAGACTTATGTATCTCGAAAGTCACTTCTCTATATCTGTGTCTTACAACCTTTGGCTCAACTTTAAATTCTGCTATTTCACTATCTATTTCGTCTATCAATTCAAGCAATCCATGTATTTGACCACGCAGCATTCTAATAAGAGAGTCCAACGTTTCAATGCGGTCTCTGTATATGTCTATTGCATCTCTTAATGTAGCTATTTCACGATATAAATCTCTTAACATTCTTCTCAATCGTGGAAGACTGCCAAATACAGCTCTTGTTTCTGCTACTTTCTTCTTTAATGGCAACAGCTTTTCTCTTTGTACTGCTATTTTTATTCCATAGTGTCTTATCTTAGCCACATCATCCCTTCTCTCTGCTACTTTATACCAGCGTGAATAAGCAGCAAGTCTGCCTATTTCTACTCTTTGCTCATGAACAGCATCACGATAATATCCCCATGCTCTTTCAAGGTTTTCCTTTGTTTCGATTCGTTCTACACGTCTGTAAGAAGTATCAGAGAGCAAGCTATCTACTTCACTTCTTCTACGTCTTGTATCAGACAATTCATCGTTTACACCTGCAAGGTCTATCTCTTTATCTTCTTTGAGTTCGACCAAACGAGACAACCTTTCTTCAACAGGGAGGGTCTCGAAGTCTGCTTCTGATATTCCAAGTGCTCTAAACTTTCGTTCTTTCACAAAGTTTTCATTCGACATAATACACCACCTTATTTGATATTTCGCTCTTGTGAATCAATTGTTTCTTGGTCAACTCACTCAACATTCTACTTGTGTACTCTCTTGACAATTTTAACTCTTTTGCTATCTCAACAGCTCTTACCATGTCGTTCTGTTTTAAAAGCAATAGATATATCTCATAAGCAGTTCTGGTTAAGCTTCGCTTTGTATATCCAAGCTCTTGTATCTTTACAAGCCATTGTACAGAATCAATTACATCAGAAGTAATCTCATTCACTCCTATTGCACATGATTCCAGATAAGCAATTCGAGTTAAATCCCACATTGCTCTCGTCATATTCTCTGCTCGTATCTTTGAATTCTGATACTTTGATGCTATTCTCTCTCTTATCTTTGTTGGAACTATAACAGACATGTCTTTAAAGTCTTCTCTCATACGCTTTACTCCCTGATAGTTTATGTCTAATTTCCGTCCTTTGATAAACAAATCTGCTTGTTCCTCTTTTGCTGTATCGAGAAAGACTGGTATGCATCTGCTTAACAGAGCTAAGTCTAAAGTAGTTGGTGTTCTGTAAGTCATTGAGAACACTAAATACGAAGCCTGAAGATAAATCGAAATGCGTGTTCCCTCTGCTACAAAACCAAAACCACTCTCTATGACATGTTCTGGCTTTAGTATCTCAAATCCAAGTGTTCTTACATATCGTTTGTCTTCCATCAGAGATAAAAGACATGCTCTCGAATCTCTTTTAGCTTCCTGAAACTCTTCAAGTATTGCTGTAGTATTTGGGAGCAGTCTTACATCACCAACAGTAGCTATTCCATCCTTTTTTACTGTTCCTACTAATCCTGCTCTCGAATAGTCTTGCAGAACAACACCTAACTTGGCATCTATAATAGGATTAATAGATGATGTTTTTCCTGTTCCGAATGGCGAGTTTATCCACATATTCACAGAGCCTCTGGTCTTGTGTCCTTCCTCTGTCTTGAATTCTTTGATGGTAGCCGAAGATAAGACATACTCAATGAGTCTGTTGAGCATTGTGTCATCATTCTGGCTGCTCTATAACTATCCTTTTGTCTTGCACACCAATCAGCACCCAGTCTCCTTTCCGTAAGCCAAGCTCTTTCAATTCTGCACTGATAGTTAAGCTGGGAACACTTCCATCCTTCTTTGCAGTACTGACCTGTCTAAGACTCTTGCCATCTATCTTGTTTAAGTCAACAACTATCTTCTTTATGTGCTCGTGCAGCTTCACTCTTACTCCTTCTTCTTCTTTTACATCTTTTTCACTCATTATTTCACCTCTTTATTTTCTTCTTTTTCATCTTTGATTTTTCTTAGTCTGGCTTTTCTATTTTCTTCTTCAAAGAAATCTGCAAATATCTTCTCTCTCTTTGCATCTTCCATTACTTTTTTAAAATCAACCATTTTCTTCACGTATCCCCATGTGTATATGGATGGTGGATTATATCAATTCTCATCATCATATCTCTATTCTCATAAAATCTCGTATTGCATTGATAGGAACACCGTTATCCTCCAAAATTTTTATTGTTTCATCTGTTCCCTCTCTAATTGCCAGTAGAAAGTTATAACTGGGAAATCCACACCATCCACCACACTTCTTGCATTTGGCTGCATAAAATATTGTATGGCTTCCACCTACTAATGGCACTTGATAGTGTCTCTCTCTCTCTATCTTAGATTTACTACAATCACATAAGAGTTTAGGCTCTTTCCTACATAGTCTCCACCAGCTCATTTTGGTTCTTCCTCCTCCTTCCACATCACCGCTAATATTCCCTCGTATGGATTAAAACCAATCAGGTGACCATTTCTATAAATCAGCAGTATCCTTTTATCATGGTCTGGAATTACGTCCTCATAATGTATATGGTGTCCGTCTACATACTCTACTACTGCTTCTGGCATTTCTCTTTCAGCTCCCTCAATGCTTTATTCTTCTCACCCAATAACACTTCCAATAGTCCGATTTGTATGTTTTCGTACTTGTCTGGAAGTATTGCTCTTCTTATCGAATCCATAGTCGTGCCCTTCTTCTCAGCAATCAATTCCCCCAGCAATTCGATTTGTTTTTGTAGCTTTATTCCTTTCTCCAAATCATCCAATCCTATCATTGTTTTCTCACCTTCTCTCCTGGCTTTCTCCCTACTGGCTTCTCAAGGTTTATCTTCATCTTCTCCGCTATCAAATCAGGTAACTCTTCAAGCCACCCTGCGAGTTCTGCAAATACCATTGTGGTAATTATCACATCTGCAACCTCTTTCTTTACTGAATATCCTCCATACTGGAGCAATGCATCTCTGACCTCGTTTGCCTCTTCTACAATCAATTTTGCCTGCATCCATTCATCTTGCCAATCCATACCATGCTTATTAACAAATTCCTTTATTGGTTTATCGTCTATTTCCATTACCTTTTTTACCCCCTTAAATCATACAGTAAGCATGTAATAGTTATTTACTTGCTCCTGTATCTTATCAATGCATACATCTGGGTCTGGCGCAGCAGGATAGTATTGACGTAGATAGTAGTCCACTATCTGTTTTATTTGTTTAAAAACATCATCTATTGCGTCGTTCCTTTCCACAAGATTTAATTTATCTGTTTCACCCATTTTTCACATATACTCCTAAAAAATATGGAGAGGAGGATGTGTCTCCTCTCCACTAATCTTTTATTCAGAAGTCCTCCTTTTCTTCCTCTCCCTCTTCCTCTTCCTCTTCCTCTTCCTCTTCTCGTGGCTTCCTCTTTGACTTCTTCTTCTTGGGTCGTTCCTCCTCTTCCTCTTCCTCTTCCTCTCTTGCTGCCTTCTTCTTCTTCTTTGCTGGTCTCGGTATCAAGTCAAATACATTAGAGACCTCTGTTCCATCTCTCAATGCTGCTGACTTCAATTCTGCCATTGCCTCCAAGCCCATGAGGTCATCGAGGTCAATCTCTTCACCTACCTCCGGTTTTCTGTTTAAGAGAGCAGATGCCCACTTATACGATTTGCTCTTTTCGCTCATTCTCTGTGACGTTATGCCCGACACCAGTGTTTCCTCTTCTTCTCCCAGCACATCGAATATCCATCTCCAACTGTCACCGAACTCTGTCTCTATCTCCTTTATGTCCAATAACTCGACAGGATACATTCCCTCATCGAGCAACACCAGACCTACACCTGGTTCAACTGTCGCTGTTCTTCCTTTTCTTTTTCTTTTTTCTCTTACCATCTCGTTCCTCCTTTGTTTTAGCCTCCTCATGCTCTTCAGTCACTGAGGAGACATTCCTAAGTTGGTCAAGATAAGTAGGTTTGGTATTAATGACAGACTTAGGTTTATTCTTATTTGTCTTATCCTTTGGTGCTTTAAACTTTGTAACACCACCTTTAGTTATGACATTCCTCTTTTGTGTCATATCATCATATTGTTGTTTACTAATAAACGTGAACCGCCGAGCTCCACACGGACACAATAGATGGTCAAGTACATACTTCACTGCTCCCGCAGCCATCATTTTCTCAGGTCTGCCACATTTAGTACATCTGTAATATACACACTTCTTCATAGTCTCCCTCCTGATATAGTTAAATCCGTATTCATGTTCTTTCTTATCAAATCCCTCTAATGCCTTTATTGCCACTTGAACACCTCTATGAATATTAAGTGAGGGGAAAAAAGAAATCCCCCACTATTTTATTTGGTGACCTTAGCTTTCATCTCTTCTCTGATACTCATACTAAGGAAGTCTTTGGTGAATGCTCGCACTTGCGGATAGTCTAATCTCTTGAGGAAGTTAAACACTTCCTTCATGCAGTCAACCCATGTATCGTGTTCACTCGACTCCACAGACATCATCTGATAGTTTCCCAGATTTATCTTAAATCCTACTTTCATGTTTTATCCCTCCTCAAAACAGCCATGTCCTCTACAACTCGCTATACAGTCCTCCAGTTCTTCCTCAGTTACGTATCTCCAAGTGCACGTATTGTGTCCTGCTGCTACTACATCATGATTATACTTCCAGAAGTCCACGAACATCTCACAGTCTTCACAGTAAATATAATCGTGTATAGTCTTTCTTGGTATATCTTTTGGCATCTCTTTGTCATCCCTCACTCGAATATCATCTCTATTCCACGCATAATCTGTTGCTTACCAGATTCACGCAGCCATCGAGCCAAGAATACCATTCTGAGCAACTCAATAGAACTAAACTCTTCAACTCCAAGAATTCCTATAAGCATCCCTGCTGCTACCTCAACTTCTGACCTATGTCCTGCGACAGCAGACTTCCAGTCATCAACCATCTTATTGTAGACCTCTAACATTCCTGCTTCAGGAATATCAAAGAGTTCTTCCAGTGAATCTATATCATCTGTATTTTCCATTATCTCTTTTACTGTTCTCATCTCACTACACCTCCTGCTAAATATATGCCCTTCGTTATTGCTCCAACTGTCTCCCTATTCCACTTGTATAAACCAGCATCCATTCCAAGATTAGCAAGAGCATCGCCAAGACTATCGTTGTTATCTACAGTCATAAGGAAGTTCTCTACAGCAATCCTCCTGACGTTTCTCCTGCATGCAAACTTCTCAATCTCATCCGCTGTTAGTTCTCTCATTCTTTTAACTCATCTACTCCTGCTTTCTCCCACTCTCTATACAATGCTGCTGCCTCTCTGAACGCCTGAATTCGCTCCTCACTGATTTCAGTTCTAAAGAGCACACTTAATACTCTTTCTATAACATCTCTTTTTTTCATGCTCATATACAACACCTCCTACTTCAAAAACTTCTCCTTTCTATCTCTGTCCAACTTCTCCAACTTAGGCTTGTTAGCACTCAGCATCTTCCACAGAGCTGTATTCTTCCTGCCCTGCTTACTGGTGCTTAAAGGATAATGCTCTCTGATATAATCCCAGACCTTATATACCAGAGGAATCCTGATAGCCCACCTCTGCTGCCTGTAAGCGAACATTATACACAGCTCTCCTTGCTTGTTGGTGTATATGTCCAGCTTCCTGTAACTCTCAGCTTTAGGCAGCACCGCTTCCAGTGTCTCGTTAGTTATGATACCCAGCCTGTGTAACCTATACAATTCCTCTTCCTGCTCGCTTATCATGGTTATGTACACTCCTTTATCTCTTTACCCATACAAATACTTCTCTACTGCTTCTTTCACCAATCTTAACACCACTTGTTCCACATTCTCCTCGTCTATCACTTCCAACTCACTATTATTGTATCCACTAATAATCGCTGATATTCTACTAAGAAGTTTATCTACCTCTTCTTTGGTATCTTTCATGTTGTACACCTCCTCTCTTAACTCTCGCATTAGTGTCCATTTACGGACACTATAAAAAAAAAATAGGAAGGCAGGATGCGCCCTGCCCTTCTTCTCCTCTTAACCCACGATGGCGTTTAAAAGGCGAATGACGTGTTTAACCGTCGTTCTGGAGAAATTGATGCTCTTACGGCTGTTCTCGTCGTAAACGATACCTCCAGCAGCCTCCTTTGAGTCTTTCGCCTTCGCCAACGCCTCCACTGCCTGCTCCTTCGTCAGGATGCCCTCCCTTTCAAGTTTCCTGACTCTATCTTCGGTGCTTTCGCCGTTCTTCCCCTCAATGGTCATAAAATCCTCTAAGCTCTCCAACAGAGCCACCGATGACTTAATGACCTTCGCATCTGGCTTAAACCCACTATCCTTCACAACCGTCCCTATATCTTCAACGGTCATCTTTTCCCGCTCTTCGCCCTTCTCCTTTTCCTTCTCTTTTCCTTCCATTTTCGTTTTGTCGCCTCCTACAGCGTTTTTTTCAGGATAACCAGAAAGCTTTTCTGTCCGTTCTTCTTCCTGTTCTTCTTCCGCTTCTTCTTCCGCTTTCCGCTTCGCTTTTTCTTTCGCTTTTCCGGTCACTCCATGATACTAAAAAGGCGTATCAGCTTAAAAGCCTTTCCGCATCTCTTTTAGCGTACGCAAAAGCTTCCGTTCGCTCTTATAAAGCTTATTTTTGGTCACATGCTACTAAATCTGCAGCTGGAATTTTTCTCTCCAATTGCCTACTTTTTTCTTTCCCCC
>Ga0114918_10001791_pt1 | contig 19293 bp, 12 predicted proteins | sample LantaG_FD_87015 | JGI IMG/M metagenome (GOLD analysis project Ga0114918, IMG submission 87015) | Deep subsurface microbial communities from Baltic Sea to uncover new lineages of life (NeLLi) - Landsort_02402 metaG | ecosystem: Environmental > Aquatic > Marine > Oceanic > Sediment | place... | reverse complement strand
CACGCTTCTCGACCTCGGTGACGCCACTGGGGATGCCCACGACGACGCGAGGCCGGGGGAAGGGCAGCAAGAGCTGACTGTGTGCCTTTTTGATAAAGTAGTCCAACATCGCCTCGGTGATGTCGAACTCCGAGATAACGCCATTGCGCAGAGGGCGGATAGCGACGATGTTGGCGGGCGTGCGACCGACCATCTCCTTCGCCTCGGCACCAATGGCAAGAATTTTCCTGCTGTTTCGCTCGATGGCTACCCACGACGGCTCGTTGATGACAATACCCTTCCCCCGCACATAGACCAGCGTGTTCGCCGTGCCGAGGTCAATGCCAACATCAAGAGAGAACAGCCCAAGAAAGGCATCAATGGGATTGAACACAAGCGTCTCCTATACACAAACTGCCGCCCCGGGCCACTCGATCTTTCAACACCGGGGCTACCATATCAAAATTATACCATAAATCATAGACAGGGGGAAGTCTTGGAAAGCAGCCTGTTTGTGCTATAATCTGACCCACGGCTATGTCTCCACACTACCAGATTCGATTGCCCGTCTTCGAGGGCCCTCTGGATTTGCTCCTCCACCTCATCGAGCGGGAAGAACTGGACATCACCACGGTCGCGCTGGCCCAGGTAACCGACCAGTACCTGACTCACCTGGCGGAACTGGAACGGCGGCAGGTAAAAGAACTGGCGAATTTTCTCGTCGTGGCAGCGAAACTCCTGCTCATCAAGTCCGCCATACTGCTCCCGCGCCCACCGGCGCTGACCCCAGAAGCCGAAGACGTAGGCGATGAACTGGTGTGCCAGTTGCAGGTCTACAAGCGCTTCAAGGAAATCGCGACGCTGCTACAGGAACGGGAGAAGCAGGGGCTGCGCGGCTACGTGCGCATCGCCCCCCTCCCCCATCTCGAACCACAACTTGACCTGGGTGACGTGACGTTCCACGACCTGTTGACCGCTGTACAGGAGGCGCTGGACGCAATGCCTGCCCCGCCGGTCGGCGAAGTCGTCGCGCCCATCGCGGTGACCGTAGCCGAGCAGATTGTATGCATCAAGGATCAACTAGCCCGGCGGCGTCAAATCCACTTCCGCGAGATTCTCTCAGACGCCACCACCCGCGTCGAGGTCATCGTGACCCTGCTGGCACTGCTGGAACTGATCAAACAGGATCAAGTGAGAGTGCGGCAGGAACGGCTTTTCGGCGAGATCGTCATCGAACGACGGACATCGGCCGAGGCTGCACCCGCCGACGTTCCAGCCACCAACCCAGCAGTATAGCCCCGCACGCCCCCACTCCATCCACCGCCACGTCCACCAGGTTGCCGTTGCGCCCCGCCACGAAGGTCTGATGGTACTCGTCACTGAGAGCGTAGGCCAGGGCCAACCCAATACCGACTATGCGAAGAGTGACAGGGGTGGAGAAGTGACGGCGCAATGCCCGCTGGTAGAGCCAGGCCAGCACGCCGTAGACCAGCGCGTGCCCTGCCTTCTTGAGCAACACATCCCATCCACCGGGCGCGGATGGCAACGTCGGCTGTGATGAGAGCAAAAAAATCAACCCCATCCACGCCAACAGCGGGAGCCAGTGCCAGAGAAATCGCTTCATCGCCCCAGAGGATAACATCATTTGATGGTACTGTCAAGAAAATGTGCCTGCGAGGGTCTCTCGCAGGCACATTGGCGGTCGTAGCGTCCACGTATCTACTCGCTCACCGTCACCTCCAGCGGCGCTTGCACCGTCAAGTCAGCAGGGTTGTAGTAGTCATACGCGCTGGAAGGGGGCGTCTGCGCGCGCATCGGGAAGCGCGCCCGCAAGCGGTAACTGAAACGCAGCGGCGACTCAGACGAGAAATCCTCCAGGTAGACGATGATCTGCCGCCCCGTCAGTTCGTAGCGGGCGATGACTCCCTGCTCCACCAGCCGGCTTAAGTCCTCGGTCAGCACGGTGAAGCCAGGCGGTACGCCCAGGTCAATCAGAGCCGTCCTGACCACGCCCTCTCTGTTTAGCCTCACGTCCACGTCCACCGTCACCTCGTCGTTGACGGCCAACGCGGTGCGGTCGTAGCCCACGTCAATGGTGATCAGTTTATCCATCATCTCCACCATAGGCACCTGGTCCCAGGGCAGGTAGTAGCGGGTGGCGACCTGGTACATCATGTTGCCATGCCCTGAGCTTGCCGAAGGGCCGCCCCCCTCCAGTTCGATCTGCACCCGGTTGGAGCCGCTGGGCGAGAAGCCCCGGTCGAAGGTGATGAGATGCACCACGTCAGCGTTGCTCTCGTCAATCGTGATCTCCTGCGTCTGCTCCCTGTTCAGGCTCACGCGCAAGCGCGCCGGGCCTTCGACCTGTCCCGCCTGTTCGGTAGATAGCAACAGCGCCTTGAGCGAGAGGATAGTGGCCTGGGTGCTGAACCACGTGCCCCAGGAGTCCTTGCCCTGGATGAGGTAGGCCAGTGCGCCGCTCACCGCGTCGGCGTGGGTATTGGCGCGTATGAAAGCGATGGCCGCCAGCGCCGTCGTCTCCAGGCTGCCGCTCTTGCCGGTGGCCCCCATAAACGAGGCCGCCCCAACCTGCCAGTAGACGGCGTCGCCTTCTTCCACGCGTTTGTCGTACAGCCGGTCGAGCACGGCCCGCGTCATCGAGTCGTCGGGGTCGTAGGCGGACAGCGCGTTGGCGACCAACGCCAGGCTGTAGGCGTCTGACCCCCCTCCGGCTCCCCCCTGCGATGGGGGAGAGGGAGATAGGGCGAATTCGCGGATGTAGGCGATGGCCTGGGCCACTTGCGGCGTGTCTTCGTAGTCAGCCTCGATCAGTGCCCAGGCGATGTAGGCGGTGGTGGGAACCTTGGAGTCAATGTGCCAGTGTTCGGAGTAGCCCTGGTCGGTCCACGTGCCGTCCGCTCCCTGCTGGGCCAGCAGCCATTGCGCCGTCCGCTCGATGAGTGCCTCGTCCACCGGGTAGACTTTGGCCATGTCGTTGAACTCCATCAGCCCGTAGGCGGTGAGGAACGGGTTCGCCGGTGCATCGCCGAAGAGGGAGAAACCGCCGCCCTGCACCTCGAAGGTCAGCAAGCGCTGGTAGCCGGTGCCGACGTACTTTTCGGCCTGCATCTGCGCTTCGGGGTTGTCGTAATCAGTGCTTTGCATATAGTCGAGGATCAGGACATTGGGGTACGTCGCCGACGTGGTTTGTTCAAAGCAGCCATGCGGCAGGCGCAGGATTTTCTCCAACCCCTCGACCGCCTGGGCCATCACCCCCGGATAGACTTTGACCTCGACGTAAGGCGTCTCCGGCACGGCCTCCGGCGGAATGGTGATGACGACTTCCTTGCTCTCGCGCAGCCAGTCACTTTCCGTCAGGCGCACCTCCTTGCCGTCCGGCACCACGTTCACCTCGCGCCGGATGGCATCGCTCATCTTCTCGCCCCAGGCGGTCACCTGAAAGCCCTGCCGTCCAAACTTGAGGACACGGATGGGGAAATAGACCACCTCGACGTCGTTGGAAGCGATGGCCAGCCTTTGCTCCCCACCCCCACCGGCCCCCCTGGAGCGGGGGGGAGATTCCAGCAACTCGAACCAGTCCTCCTGCTCGACCACCAGCCGCACCTCCTGGGCTTCCGGCAGGTAGTTGAAGACACCGACCGGGATGCTGATCTCGTCCCCCTGCGTCAACGCCACAGGCAGATCTACGTCCACGAAGAAGTCCTGGAAGACGCGGATGCCACGGGTGGTAAAGCCCAGCCGGCCATCCTGGGACGAGGCCAGCGCCGTCAGCCGCCAGGTGGTGATGGAGTCGGCCATGGGGATTTCCAGCGAGACGAAGCCGTTCTCGTCGGTGACGATCTCTGGCGCCCAGTAGAGGGTCTCGGGGAAATACTGCCGCAGGCGCGGGGCTGCGGCTCCGGCCGCCTCTTTGTTTTCGGCGTACCACGCTGTGTCTTCCGCTGCCTTCTCCATCGGCAGAACCCCTGTGGGGGCCGGGAGACCCGCGAACATCGCCTCCTCCACTATCACTTCATTCCCCCTCAACGCCTGCGGGGCCATCGCGCCCATCGGCATGCCGACACGCCCCAGGGTAAAGATGAGGGCGGCTGGAAGGATCACCATCGCCGGCAGCGCCGAAAGCGCCCCCAGCCCGGTGACCAACGCGCCAGCGAAGCGGCGCTCCTGCACCCAGCGGGCCTGCCCAAAGAGCAGATACGCGCCGGGGATGAGCAGGTAAGCGATGAGCCCCGCGATGATCAGCCCCTCGGCTGGTTCGCCCCCACGATCCGCAACCCGAATCAGCAGGAAGAGAAGCGTGCCCCAGGCCAGTGTCAGCAACGTGATGAATTTGGCCGCCGGATCACGCTTAGCCCAGGCGTAGCCGACGAAGATCAGCACTCCCAGGCCGAAGACGTCGGCCAGCGGGATGAGCACCTCTTCCGGGTCGAAGTAGGGAGCGCCCGTCGTGAACCAACCGGCCATGCATCCTCCGGTCAGCAGCAGGATGCCAGAGGCAACGGCCAGTCGCTTGAGCGAGCGCTTTGCAATCCCGGTTTGCCGCAGGGCAACCACCACCACTACCCACAGCAACAGTGGAATGAGGATTAACCCGACTACAGATGCCTGGCCGATGCGCTCGAATCCCTTTTCCTGCGCCACGAGAACCGCGCTCATCTTCTCCTGGCGCGAGTTGATGGGGTGTGAGGCCGCCAAAACCGGTGCTCCGGCCCAGGTAGCCTTGGCCGCCTCGTCCTGCGCCAGCCGGATTTGCTCCTGATCGGGAGAGATAGAGGCAGGCAGTTCAAAGCCCTTGATCTGGTAGAAGGGCTCCAACAACTCTTGCTCCAACAGGAAGTACAGTTTGGCAAAGCCTGGGTCCTGGCGCTGCAGGGCGAAGACCGACTCGTCCACAATAGCCACGCCCAGCGCCGACTGCACTCCCACCTCCGCTCCTCCGCTCCCCTGCTCCCCTGCCCCACTCGTCTGGAAACTGATCGTCGCCATTTCCCCCGGCAAGTAAGTATCCCTGTCAGCGGTGACAGTGATAGCCAGATCGTTGGGCGCGTCCACCACCACCAGCCGCGTGTCGCGCACGATGGTGCCCTCCAGCAACACCTTGTAGGCGTGCAGTTCAAGCGTGCCGTACAGGTCGGGACTCACGTCCACGGCGAACTCCGCTTTGCCATTGGTGACCCGGGCCGAGCGGGTGGAGAGGGTCTGCCCGCTCTTCACGATGTCCAGGTACACGTCGCCGGATGCGACCGGCGTGAAGGCCACCAGGTTCATCGTCTCGCCGACGACGTAGGCGGCCCGGTCGGCCCGCAGGAGCACGCTGTCGCTTCCATATTCGGTCTCAAAGTCCACCTGCCGCCCGGCCGTGAGGCCCGTCTCGTCCTGGGCAAAGATGTCGAGAATGTGATGAGTGCCCGGCTGCGGCGTGAAGGTGAACTCGGTCAGGCCGAACTCACCGCTGGTGAGTTCCACCGCTTCCCCGCCGTCCACACGGATTTGCAGCCAGGCTGGCGCGGGACGACCGTCGGGGTAGGAAGTGAGCACGTAGACAATGTTCTCGACGCCCGGCTTGAGGACGCCGCTCTCGGCGACCGCCTCGATGACCAGCGGCTGGGCGGCGATGGGCAACACCTGGCTGGTCTGCTCAGCGTGGTCGGTCTGGTCCACGACAGTGACCTCTAACACAAACTGGGCCTGCCCCAACTCCAACCCCGAACCAGCAAAGTATTCGGGCAGGTCGAAGCCGAACTCGTAGGTGCCGTTCTCGCCGGTCTGGCCGCTTATGTCCACCACCACCGTGCGCTCCACGTCCCATACGCTGCCGACGAGCCGCACCTGTCCCTGCGCCACGGGCTTACCGAAGAAGTAGTCAGCCTGCACCACCCCTTCCACACACTGTCCGGGGAGATAGAAGGAACGGTCAGTGGAGACATTCACGCCGAACTTGGGCAGCACATAGGGGCGCACCTCCACCGTCTTCTCGGAGCGGGTGTCGCCGATGGAGACGCTGAGTTTGTAGTCTCCCTGGTTGACCAGGTCGGCCAGGGTGAAGTCGGCGGCGGCCACGCCGAAGTCGGAGGCGGTGACGCTCTGGCGGAAGACTTTGTTGCCTTTGGGATCCTCCACCAGGAAGTCAACCGCCGCACCACGGGCGGGGGTCAGGTCGAAGGTGCTGAGGGCCAGCGCGCGCATGTGGATGGTCTGGGCGGGCTGGTAGAGGGACTTGTCACTGGTCAGAAGCAGCCGGTACTCCCGTTGGATGGTCACCGGCTGTTCCACCCGGTCCCGCCCCGCCGCCGACCTGGTCTCCACCACAAGTTGGGCCTCGGCGGGCGCGTCGGCTGGCACGTGGAAGCGAACCGGCAGGCTGCCGGTCTCGTCGGTCTGCCCCTCGAAGAGAAGGATGGCCCGACCGTTGTCCGGCTTCAGGCTGACCTTCACGTGAGCGCCGGCGATGGGTTGACCAGCGCCGAAGTCCTGCACCACCACGCGCACCGACCCATCGCTATCGGGGGCGAAGCGGGTCTGCCCCACCACAACCGTCTGCTGGTCGTCCATGCGCTCCGGCAGGGTGGTGGCCCACTGCAGCGCCACAAATCCAGCGACCACGGCCAGAATGATGAGCACGTGGGGCGCGGTAGCGAGCCGGCGCTTGTTTGCAACAGGGGGATGGGTATCCATGACGTTCCTCCTTTGGTGTATGATGCGGCTTACTGTGCTCTAAAGACGTCACACGCCAGGCAAAAGTTCCGCACCACGTGGCGGTTGAGGCTGCTGACCAAAGTTCAGCACGATCCGGCTGACCTCGGCTGTTCCCGCCATCAGATGATCGTTAACACGTCAAGCCAGGGCTCCTCACCGCCCCACCCCATAGGCCAGTTCGACTGTCTCCACCAGCCGCCCCCACGCGAATCGCTCCCGCATGTCGCGGGCGGCTGCACGGCCCAGCCGCTCCCGCAGCGGCGCGTCCTCCAACAACCGTACCACCGCCTCGGCGAAAGAGTCCACGTCGCCGGGGTCCACCAGCCAGCCGGTCTCGCCGTGGCGGACCATCTCCCTGTTCTGGCCCACCGCCTCGGCCACGACCGGCACCCCCGCCGCCAGCAGGTCGCGCAACTTCACCGCGCACTTGGCCCGGTTGACCAGCGTGTCGTCGAAGGGGTAGATGGCGACGTCTGCCTGGGCGAAGTAGGCGGGGAGTGTGTCAGAGGGAACCCACCCAGCGTAGAGTATATCGGCAGATGACTCAGCAGATGACAAGGGGACAAGGGGACGAGGAGACAAGGGGATGGACACGTCTCGCTGTACGGTCAGGTCGGATTGGACGGCCAAGTCAAACAGCTCTTCCTCCTCGCCAAAGAGCCCTTTGCCAACGACGAGCAATCGCGCCTCTGGGATTCGCTCGCGCACACGCTGCAACACCTCAATGACGCGGGAGACGGGGAACTCGAAGAAGCGGGTGTATAGAAGGATTACAGATTGCAAATTCGAGATTGCAGATTGCGAATTGCGAATTGCGAATTGCGAAGTCGAGACACCATTGGGGACGTAGAACACTCGCTGCTGCGGCACCCCCAGCGCCCAGACGAGGCTCTCCAGTGTGCGGCTGGCGACGGTGATTGCGTCGGCGTGGGTGAGGCCCCAGCGCTCCTGCCAGGCGAAGAACTGCCGTTGCGCCAGGGTATAGCCGCCGATCTCGTTCCAGCCGCCGGGGCCTTCCCAATCGTCGGTGTCCACGATGAGGCGGGGGCGACGCTGGCCGGGGATATGCGCCAACAGGTAGTGGGTCAGCCCGCTGTAGGCCTTGGGCTTGAAGAGATGCACCACGGCGGGACGGAGGGCCAACGCCCGGCGGGCCAGCCGGAGAGCGGTCAGCAGGTGGAAGAGGCCGGGGATGCGCGGCGGCAGGGCGATGTTCTCGATGGCAACACCATCTTCCTCCCAGCACCGACCGGCGTCCTCCGGGTTCTGCCAGGGGGGGAGGAGCAGCGTCACGGCGTGACCGCGCGCAGCCAACGCCCTTGCCATCGGCAGTGCCCGCACGCTCATTGTGCCCCGGAGCCGCAGCCCGAAGGGGCCGACCATGACGATACGCATACTCAATCCACCGTCAGCGTCTTGCTCAGGTTGCGCGGGAAGTCGGGGTCGTAGCCACGCGCCACGCTCATGCGATAGGACAACAGTTGCAGCGGCAGCGTCGCCAGGATGGGCATCAGCAAGGGGCCGGACCTGGGCAGCACGATCAAATCGTGGGCGTTAGCGCGCAGGCGCGCATCCTCCTCCGCCACCACGATCGCCCACCCGCCGCGACAGGTCACCTCGTTAATCGCGCTCACCAGCAGCCCCACGTCCTCCGGCCCGACGACGAAGAGCACCGGATAGCCATCGCTCACCGCCGAGAGTGGCCCGTGTTTGAACTCAGTAGATAGCATGCCCTCGCAGTGGGCATAGGTAATCTCCTTCAGTTTCAGCGCCCCCTCCAGCGCGACGGGGTAGGTGAGACCGTAGCCCAGGGAGTAGAGATCGTCCCGACCTTCCAGCAGCGGCAGCACCCGCTCAACCTGCGGCCCGACCTCCTCAAGCGCCTGCTGCAGGAGGTGGGGCAGTGGGTCCAGCACGGCAGTGGGCCGCTCGCCCATCCGCAGCGCCAGGTATAGGAAGGCGACCACCTGGTTGACGAAAGTCTTCGTCGCCGGCACGCTGATCTCATAGCCACAGGCCAGGGGCAGGTAGTGTTCGCTCTCGTTCATCAGGGTCGAGCCCAGGACGTTGACCAGCCCCAGAGGGATCACATCACGGGTCTCGGCCACCTCCAGCGCGTTGAGCACGTCCTTCGTCTCTCCGCTCTGGCTGACGAAGAGAGCCACGTCATCAGGGGTCAGCGCAGGGCCATACTGGGCGATGAACTGAGGGGCCAGCACAGGGATGACCGGGCGTCCCGCCAGCCGCGCCGCGTAGACTGCTCCCAGCAGGCAGGCGTGGTAACTGGTGCCGCAGCCCACGAAGTACAGGTGGCGTGCCCGCTGCATGGCCTCTGCCATCGGCGTCACGTGGGGAAAGGCCGCCAGCAGGCGCAGCAGTTCCCCCGCCATCTGCGGCTGCTCGTGGATCTCCTTGAGCATGAAGTGCGGGTAGCCCCCCTTCTCGACCACCTCCATGCTCTCAGTCACCTTCTCCACCTCTCGGACGACGAGGCTCCCGTCCTCCACCCGTCGCAGTTCCACCCGATCGGCCCACAGGACGACGATCTCGCCGTCCCGCACGCGCAGGATGCGGCGGGTCAGCGGCAAGATAGAGGGCAAGTCGGAGGAGCAGCAGGTGAAGCCTTCGCCCAGACCGACCACCAGCCCAGAGCCCTTCTTGATGGCATAGAGCGCCTCTTCGCCAACCCGCCCGATGACGAAGGCGTAATCGCCCTCCAGGTCGTCGTAGGCGCGGCGGATGGCCTCGACCATGCCGTGGCCCTGGTCCACGTAGCGCTCGACGGCGTGGACGCAGGACTCGCCGTCGTTGGTCGAGCGCACCGTCATCCCCTCAGCGATGAATTGCTGGCGCAGTTCGACGTTGTTGACGACGTTGCCGTTGTGCGCGCCCACCAGGTCGCCGTCGGAGTCCAGGTGGGGTTGGGAATTGACCTGTGAGGGCACTCCAAAGGTGGCCCAGCGCAGTTGGACGATGCCTCGCCGGCCGATCATCTCGGAGAACCTCAGCCGCGCCGCCACCTCGTCCACCTTCCCCATGTCCTTGCGCAGGTCAATCGTGCCATCGTCGCGCAGCGTGGCGCAGCCGACCGAGTCGTAGCCCCGGTAGGAAAGCCGCCGCCCGGCCTGGACGAGAATCTCACCCAGGGGTTGCTCCCATTCCACGATTATACCAAAGATGCCACACATAGGCCTCCTTATGCAGAAAACGTATCATCTCAATATGTAGGGGCGCACCCTTGTGGTCGCCCTCTGAGGCAGGGGGCGCCCTCTGGGGCAGGGGCAGCCCTCTGGGGCAGGCGCAAGGCCTGCCCCTACTCGACGGTAACGGACTTCGCCAGGTTTCGCGGCTGGTCTACATCGCAGCCCCGCCGCACCGCCAGGTGATAGGCCAACAGTTGCAGCGGCACGACGTTGACCACCGGCGAGAGCAGCCACGGCGCTAGGGGGGCGTAGAGCACGTGGTCGGCCTTGGCCGCGATGCCGGTATCCCCCTCCGTCGCCAGCGCGACGACGATGCCACCCCGCGCCTTGACCTGCTCAATCTGGCTGAGCATCTTATCGTAGACGTGGTCGCGCACGGCGATGGCGACGACCGGCATGGCCTCATCAATCAGCGCGATGGGACCGTGCTTCATCTCCCCGGCCGGGTAGCCCTCGGCGTGGATGTAGGAAATCTCCTTCAGTTTGAGCGCCCCTTCCAGGGCGATGGGATAGTTGATGCCCCGGCCCAGGTACAGAAAGTGCTCCCGGTCGTAGAACTTGTTCGCCAGCCGTTCATACTCATCGCCGTGGTCCAACACACGCCCCACCAGGTCGGGGAGATACGCCAGGTGGTCCACCGCCTCTCGCAGTCGTGCGCCGGTCAGGGTGCCACGCAACTCTCCCAGGTAGATGCCCAGCAGGTAGAGGTCCACCAGGCTGGCGGTGAACGCTTTGGTCGAAGCCACGCCGATCTCCGGGCCGGCGTGCATCAGGATGGTGCCGTCGGAGACGCGCATCGCCTGGCTGCCGATGACGTTAACGATGGTCCACAACCGCGCACCCTTCTTTCGCGCCTCCTCCATCGCCGCCAACGTGTCCACCGTCTCGCCGCTCTGGGTGATAGCCAGCACGGCGGTATTGCCGTTGACGATGGGATCACGGTAGCGGAACTCGGAGCCGTAGTCCACCTCGACCGGCACGCGGGCCAGCGCCTCGAGGACGAACTTGCCAACCAGCCCGGCATAGGATGAGGTGCCACAGGCGACGATGATCACTTTCTCCAGCGCCCGGGCCTCCTCCGGCGTCAACTCCAGATCCTCCAGCCGCACTCGGCCAGCCCCAAAGTCGGCCCGCCCGCGAATGGTATCGGTGATCGAGCGCGCCTGCTCATAGATCTCTTTCTGCATAAAGTGACGATACGGCCCCTTAACCGCCGCCACGGGGTCCCAGGGGACGACGTGCACTTCCACCGCCACCGGCTCCCCGGTCAGTGTGGTCACACGTGTCCCGTTCCGAGTCGCCACCGCCAACTGCCGGTCCTCGAGGAAGATCATATCGCGAGTGTGTTCCAGGATGGCCGGGATGTCGGAGGCGACGAACATCTCCCCCTCCCCCATCCCGATGGTGAGGCCCCCGGCGTTGCCGAGGCGGGCCGCCACCAGCCGGTCGGGCTCGCGGCTGCTGAGGAAGACGAACGCGCTGGCCCCCTTCACCCGAGCCAGTGCCCGGCGCACCGCCGTCTCCAGGTCAGCCCCGCCCGCGAGGTACCCTTCGACCAGGTGCACCACCACCTCGGTGTCGGTCTCCGAGGCGAAGTGCCGTCCCTCGGCCTCCAGTTCCTGCCGCAGCGCCAGGAAATTCTCGATGATGCCGTTGTGGACGACGGCGACTTCGCCAGCAGCGCCGACGTGGGGGTGGGCGTTACGGCGGCTGGGCTCGCCGTGGGTGGCCCAGCGGGTGTGGCCGATGCCGGCCCGCCCGCTCACCGGCTCAGCGGTCACCAATTCCACCAGGCGGGCCAGTTTGCCGACCTCGCGCCGCACACCGATGGTGCCGTCTGCCTGCACGACCGCCAGCCCGGCCGAGTCGTAGCCCCGGTACTCCAGCCGTTTCAGGCCCTCAAGGATGATAGGGGTCGCGTCACGCGGCCCCACGTAGCCTACGATGCCGCACATGGGTTCACCTCCCGATTACCCCGGATGGGGAAATACACGATACACGGCACATTCCCCTCCATTATCGTGTATTTCTTTATCCGGGGCTATCTCGCCGCCACGTTGGCCGCCACCAGGATGGGGTCCCACACCGGTGCAAAGGGCGGCGAGTAACTCAAATCCAGCCGTTGCAGGTCGGTCACGGTCAGCCGATGATGAAGCGCCGTCGCCAGCACGTCTATGCGCTTGGCCACCCCGCGTCGCCCAGCGATCTGCCCACCCAGCAGCCGCCCGGTCTCCTCATCCACCACCAGTTTGACGTGGATGGGCGACGCGCCTGGGAAATAGCGCGAGGCATCCATGGCCTCGATCATCGGTGCGCGCACGGCGTATCCCAAAGACTGGGCCTGAACCGCTGTGAGCCCGGTGCGGGCCACCGCCAGATCGAACGCCCGCACAACCATCGTGCCCACCACCCCGCCAAAGGTCGCCTCACCTCCAGCGGCGTTCGTCCCGGCCACGCGCCCCTGTTTGTTGGCCGTGCTGCCCAGCGGGATGTAGGCCGGTTCGCCGGTGACCAGGTGAAACGCTTCAGCGCAATCGCCCGCCGCGTACACGTCGGGCAGATTGGTGCGCATGTGGCTGTCGGTGGCGATGGCCCCCGTCGCACCCAGGGCCACCCCCGCCGCCCGCGCCAGCGTCACCTCGGGCCGCGCGCCGATTCCCAACAGCGCCACGTCGCACGGATAGCGTCCGTCCTCGTCCTCGTTCTCAACGACCACTGCCTCCACCCGGCGGCGGCCCTCGAAGCCGGTGGGTTTACCCTGCACCACCTCCACCCCCTGGCGTGCAAGTTCTTCCTCCACCAACTCGCGCACATCGTCGTCGAGCGCGGTACGCATCACCTTGCCGGAGCGGATCACCATCCTGACTTCCAACCCCAGCCGCCGGAAGGTTTCGGCCATCTCCACGCCGACGTAGCCGCCGCCGAGGACGAGTGCCCGCTGCGGCCTGTGTTCCCCGTGCTCCCTGTGCTCGACGAGGAAGCGCCGGATGGCTCTCCCTTCTTCCAACGAGCGCAGCACAAAAACCCCCTCCAGGTCGAGGCCGGGCAGGGGAGGCTGCGCCGGGCGCGCACCGGTGGCGATGACCAGCCTGTCGTACCCCTGCGTGAACTCACGCTTTCCTTCCAGGTCACGCACGGTCACCGTCCGCGCGTCGGGGTCAACAGCCGTCACCTCGTGGCGGACATGCACCTCCACGCCCTGTTTCGCCATCTGCTCCGAGGTGCGCGCGAGGAGACTGCGATAGTCGCTGATGTCCCCGGCGATGAAATAGGGCATCCCGCAGGCCGCATACGAGATATACGGGCTTTTCTCGTAGACGACGGCTTCCATCTCGCGGTTCACGCGCTTCGCCTTGGCGGCAGCGCTCATCCCCGCCGCCACTCCGCCGATGACGATCAGGCGTTTTCCCATGATCACTCCTTTCAACAGCCGCCGATTGAAATCGCGGCTTGGGGGCGCTTCGCACCGGCCGACGCCCGGCCGCAGGCCCTCTGCCACACACTTCAGTGTGACGGCCTCCGCCCGCCACACTTGCCGCCGATTGAAATCGCGGCTTGAGGGCGCTTCGCGCCGGCCGACCACCTGCGTGGTCGGGTCAGCGTCGGCGCAGGCCGACGCCCGGCCGCAGGCCCTCCCACTGCACACTTCAGTGTGACGGCCCCCGCCCCCGCCCGCCACACCCCACCCTTTGCCGCCGATTGAAATCGCGGCTGGGGGGCGCTTCGCGCCGGCCGACCACCTGCGTGGTCGGCTGACTCACGTGTCCGCTTCAACGACCTCAAATGTCTCCTCAAGTTCCGCCCACAGGCTGCCCGCTTCGTGGTGCTCCTTCTGTCGCTTCACGTAGTGGATAATCTTGGGCAAGTCCCACCGACTGACGGTGAAAGCACCATACCCTCCCTGCCACTTGAATTGCGTTTCGGGCTGCAGCGTCTCATTGACAAAGTGCGACGAGACACCCTTGACTTGTTTCACCAGATTGGCGATGGTAACGGTGGTGGGAAATGACACGATGAGATGAACGTGGTCTGAGGTGCCGTTCAGGGCCAGTACAGCGCATCCCATCTTTCGCGCTTCGCCTTCAATGTTGCGATACAAGCGGCGCTCAATGTCAGGCGTGATGAGAGGGAGACGATCCCACGTTGCCCATGCTAGGTGCAGGTACAATACCAGTTTGTTGCGTCGCATAACTTTCCTCCCGATCTACAGTCGCCGATTGCGTGGTCGGGTTAGCGTCGGCGCAGGCCGACGCCCGGCCGCAGGCCCTCCCGCCGCACACTTCAGTGTGACGGCCCCCACCCCCGCCCACCACACCCCACCACCCTTTGCCGCCGATTGAAATCGCGGCTGGGGGGCGCTTCGCGCCGGCCGACCACCTGCGTGGTCGGGTCAGCGTCGGCGCAGGCCGACGCCCGGCCGCAGGCCCTCCCGCCGCACATTTCAATGTGACGGCCTCCGCCCGCCGCACTTGCCGCCGATTGAAATCGCGGCTTGGGGGGCGCTCCGCGCCGGCCGACCACCTGCGTGGTCGGGTCAGCGTAGGCGCAGGCTGACGCCCGGCCACAGGCCCTCCTGCCGCACATTTCAATGTGATGGCCTCCACCCGCCACACTTGCCGCCGATTGAAATCGCGGCTGGGGGGGCGCTCCGCGCCGGCCGACCACCTGCGTGGTCGGGTCAGCGTCGGCGCAGGCCGACGCCCGGCCGCAGGCCCTCCTGCCGCACACTTCAGTGTGACGGCCTCCGCCCCCCACCCTCCCACATTATACCCGCTCCGCAAGTGAAGACCAATCCCCCACCACCACCTCCCGCCCCAGCGCCTCCCCCACCTCTCGCGGCCACATTCCGTCCAGCGACTGCCCCTCCGGCCCACCGAACATCGCCGGAGGGAGCGCCACCACGTCGCCCAGGGCCCGCTCCCGCAACTGCGCCACCACGTCCTGCCCGGTCAGCAGCCCCGCCACCGTCACCGTCTCGCCGAAGAAGCGGTTGACCACCGGCACGACTTCCACATTTGCGGACTTTGTCGTCACGTGCCGTAGCACCGGCGCAAACAGCGTCCCGGTCACCACGGTCAGGGTTTCAGGTTTCAAGGTTACAGGTTTCAGGTTCAGACCCCCAACCTGAGACCCTGAAACCTGCAACCTGGAACCCAGAAACTGCCGCACCAGCCCCACCCCATTCTCCGTCAGGTCCAGCCCGTCATAGCGGTCGGCCGCCGGGACGGGTTGGCCCAGGCGCAGGTACCACTCGTCGGAGAGGTAGGCGAAGTTGACTCCCAGCCGCCCCCACAGCCGCGCCTGCCAGCCCACTACCTGCTCGAAGACGACCCGCATCTCGGCGTCTGTGTGGATACGACAGCCGCCCCGGTGATACCTCGTCAGGCCCACCGGCACCACGCTGACCGAGCGCACCGCCGGATACAGGCCGGCCAGGTCGCCGATGGAGCGGTCCAGGTGGGAGCCGTCGTTGAGGCCGGGCAGCACCACGATCTGCGCGTGCACCTCGACGCTCAGACCGGCCAGGCGGCGGAGTTGGGCCATCACGTCGGGGGCGGCGGGATTGCACAGTACCCGACGGCGCAGGTCGGGGTCGGTGGCGTGGACCGAGACGTAGAGCGGGCTGAGGCGCTGCTCGCCGATGCGCTCCCAGTCCCCCTCGTCCAGGTTGGTCAACGTGACGTAGTTACCGAAGAGGAAGGAGTAGCGGTAGTCGTCGTCTTTGACGTACAGGGAGCGGCGCAGGCCGGGCGGCATCTGGGAGACGAAGCAGAACTCGCAGCGGTTGTTGCAGCGGCGAATGGTGTCGAAGGTGGGATGGGCGAACTCCAGGCCCAGCGGCTCGTCGTAGCGCCGCTCCGCCTCGACGGTGAACTCCTCTCCGTCCCGGCGCACCCGCAGCACCAGGTGTTCCTCGGCGGAGTAGAACCGCGCGTCAATGACATCCCGCAAGTGGTGGCCGTTGATGGAAAGAAGTTCATCCTTTGGCTGCAGGCCGGCCCGCCCGGCCAGGCTATGTGGCTCAACCGCAGAAATTGCACCTGCCATCACGCCGCCGGCATTTGAGATAGTCACTGTATCAGCCGCTCCACCTCGGCCAACACCTCCTCGATGCTCAGGTCGGTCGTATCCACGACGATGGCGTCCCCGGCCACGCACAGCGGCGATGCCGCTCGACGGCTGTCAATCTCGTCGCGGCGGCGCATCGAGGCCAGCACCCCCTCGTAGCCAGCCTCCTCCCCTCGCACCCGCATCTCCCGCCAGCGACGGAGCGCCCGCTCTTCGACACTCGCATCCAGGTAGAGTTTGAGGTCGGCGTCGGGCAGGACGACGGTGCCGATGTCGCGTCCCACCATCACCACCCGTCCCCCCGTCGCCACGCGCCGCTGCTGCACGACGAGCGCCCGCCGCACGCCAGGATAGGCCGAGACGGGCGAGACGTTGGCGTCCACCTCCGGCATGCGGATGGCCCAGGTGATATCCACCCCGTCGGCAAGGACAGTGTATTGGCGGCCGTCGTCCGCCGTCGGGGGGGTGACGTCAATGCGAAGTTGCTCCGCCAACGATGTCACCGCCAGTTCGTCCTCAATGGGGATGCCACGCGCAAGCGAAGCCCAGGTCACGGCGCGATACATCACGCCGGTGTCGAAGTAAAGGTAGTCCAGGCGCCGGGCGAGCAACTCGCCGACGGTGCTCTTGCCCGAGGCGGCCGGACCGTCAATGGCAATCGTGGATGGCTTCAACCTCGTCGCCTGCTCCTCTTGCCTTTCGTCTTTGATTTCTGCACCGCCGACCGCAGGGCCTTCACCTCCGCGCCGGTGAGTCCGCGCCACCGACCCGGTTTCAAATCCCCCAGGCGCAGCGGACCGATGCGCACGCGGATGAGGCGTCGCACCGGGTGGCCCAGCATCGCCGCCACGCGCCGTATCTGCCGTTTGCGCCCCTCGCGCAGGGTCACCCGCAGCCAGGTAGCATCCTTCTCCCGCCTGGCGACGGTCACGCCGGCCGGGGCCGTGCGCCTTCCATCCAGGAACACGCCGCGCCGCCACTTCTCCAGCGTCGCCTCGTCCGGCTCGCCCTCGACGAGGGCACGGTACTCCTTTTCGTGGCCGTAACGGGGGTGCGTGAGGCGGTGGGCCAGGTCGCCGTCATCGGTGAGGAGCATCAGCCCCTCGCTCCGCAGGTCCAGCCGGCCCACCGGGTAGAGGCGGCCCGGCAGCGGCACCAGGCTGCGCGCCGTGGGCAGGCGACCCGAGCCGTCCCCCTCGTCGGAGAGGACGCCACGGGGTTTGTGGAGGGCGACGTAGGTGTGAGGTCGGTCCGCCAGCACTGGCTTCCCGTCCATGGTGATACGGTCGTGGTTCGGGTCAGCCTTCTGCCCCAGTTGGGCCACCTGTCCATTCACCCGTACCCGGCCCTGGCGGATCAGTTCCTCACAGGCGCGGCGGGAACCGAGGCCCGCACGGGCCAGGATCTTCTGCAAACGCTCCTCCATCGCGCTCACCGTCTGCGCACCGCCAGGCCCAGCGCCAGGAGCGCCACCCCGACGAGCAGCAGCCCCACAGCCCCCCACTCCACAGGTCCCCCTGCGTGCGGAAGGACTGGCACAAGCGTCGCCGCCGGCGTGGGCGTGACTGGATGCACCTCGAACTCGACGATGAGGTAGGGCCTTGTGCCGGGATCGTCGGCGGCGAGCCAGCGCGCCACGAGCAGGTCGCCCGCCGTCTCCGGGTCAGCGTCGGGGTCGGGCGCGGAGGCCAGGGCAAGACCGTGGTTGGGCACCTCCCCCGCCTGACAGGCCCGCATCAGCGCGGTGAGGTCCCACGTGAGCCAGGTCCCCACCCCTCGTTGAAGCGCCACAACCGGCATAGTGGGCGACAGAGAGGGGATGAGGGTAGGTGTGGGTATGGGGATGGGTGTGGGGATGGGGGTAGCCAGTGGCGAGGTAGGAGACGTGGGTGTAGGACCGGGCGTGGGCGTGCGAGTGGGCGTCGGTGTGGATGTGGATGTGGGCGTGTGAGTGGGTTCCGACGCCGGCGTAGGCTCATCCTGCCTGACGACGGTGACACTCCCGTTCTGGAGTCCAGCGGTGATCTGCCCACCGCCGTAGTCTTCCAGGAAAACGCAGTCCTCGTCGAAGTTGAGATTTGAATTCCCGACTGCTTTCCCCTGGAAGGTAACCATAGCCAACGCGCCACTGCCGCTGACCGATGCGCCGGACGCCTCCTGAGAGAAATAAATTTCCCCGGTCTCCTCGTCAACAAAGTTATCCACCACCGTGGAGTCCGGGCCAAGGAACGTGCCAGGCTGAATCTCCACCACATCATCCGTGTCCGGGTCGGCGTCCACCACCTCCAACACCGCCGGGTCGAACGTCAGGCACACGTCAGCACTGTACAGGCCAGTCACGTTCTCGACGCAGATACTCACCACCGTCGTGTCTCCCAGCGCCACCTGGCTGCCTGGCGGGTCAACGATCACCTCTGTACCCTGGAGCAATCCGTGACCGGCAGGCCTGGAGAACAACGCGGACGTGTCCGTCAACGCCGGCGTGGACGTGGGGGCAGGAGTAGACAGCGGCAGCGTCGGCGTCACCACGTCGAAGCGGGCCTCCGTGACCGCGATGGGCACGGTGAGAAGCACGGGCCAGGTGGTTGGGTCATCGCCCCAGCCCTCCTCCTCCCACGGCTCAAGGACGCGATACGCGCCGAACGTCGCCTCCCCCGCGCCCGAGACGCCGTCCACGTACACGTACAACGTGGCACGCAGGACTTCGGTACCTGGCGGGAACAGGTCGAGCGGGAAGTGCAGGTAAGTGCGCGCACGCACGACGTCGTCAGCAGAGATGCGGTGGACACCACAGGGGAGCACCTGTGGGTCAGCGTGAGCCAGCATACCCTCCAACAGGCCGGAGGTTACGCCGGCGACGCGATCGGGCCAGAGTTGCAGGGTGCGGGGCGCAGGGACCACCAGCCCCATCACGCCCAGCGCCAGTGCGATCATCCCCAGCAATGCACCCTGACGACGGCCCACGCGCACCCCCCTACCGGCTGCGACGGCTCAGCCCCAACCCCGCCATCAGCAGCGCCAGCCCAACCAGCGCCACACCTCCTCCTACCCCCCCTATAGGGGGGGTGAGGGGGGGTCGGGGTGACGGAGCCACAGTCCGGCCGGACACCGGCAGCAGGACCGGTTCGGGTGTGGAGGTGGGAACCGGGGTGGCCGGGGAAGCGGGCGGTTGCGACATTGGCGGAGGTGGAGTGGCCGTAGGCGGCGGTGGGGATGGCTGTGGCGTGGGCGTGGGCGCAGGTGTGGGCTCATAGAAGACGACCTCCAGGTAGGGGCGCGTCGCCGGGTCGGCGGCGGTCAGGCGGCGGGCGGCGGCCCAGTTGCT
>Ga0114918_10001789_pt1 | contig 19304 bp, 26 predicted proteins | sample LantaG_FD_87015 | JGI IMG/M metagenome (GOLD analysis project Ga0114918, IMG submission 87015) | Deep subsurface microbial communities from Baltic Sea to uncover new lineages of life (NeLLi) - Landsort_02402 metaG | ecosystem: Environmental > Aquatic > Marine > Oceanic > Sediment | place... | reverse complement strand
TCTTCAATTAACTTTTGCACAATTAGATTGTCCTGCTCACCTGCTTCAATGAATGCACCATCAGTTCTCATAGCTCTACACATTTTTGCTTTCTTACCTAAGGCTTTAAGTGCAGCTTTAGCTTCAGCATCTTTTCCACAATAACCTTTTTCATTTACCATTTCAGCATATGAAGCTCTTGTACCAGAAGTAGTTGGTGGGCCGTAAACTCTTATTTCAACATTTGGAAGAGATGGATTGATATCACTCCATTTTTTATAAGGATTGTCTACAAACTTACCGTTAATAGCAACCTTGGCAGTCAATGCTCGTGCTAGATCAGCTTTACTAATGTTTAACTGTATTCCTTTTTTACTACTTGCAACAACAATGCCATCGTAACCTACTTTGATTTCAGTTAGTTTAACACCGTTATCGTTACAGTATTTTAATTCTTTTGTTTTCATTCTTGAACTTGCATTTCCAATGTCAATGAACTGTGTTCCTATGCCATCGCAAACACCTTTTTTACCAACTGAACTACCACCTGATTCTACAACTGGTGTTTTGATACTTGGTGTCTTTCCAACTTCTTCTGCGATTATTCTTGCAAATGGTAGCACAGTACTTGAACCTGCAATACTTACTTGATCTCTAGCAATACTTACTGAAGAGAATAGAAACATTGTTGCCAATGCGATTATAAAAGACTTCATGATAACTCCTATGTTTGAAAGTCGGTTAATTTTTATAACTCGTCTATTTAAACATAGAAATATTACAATGATATTACAATTTTAATAATTTTTTGTTACAAACTACCCTTTTGTAACATATTGGTAAAGTTGTTCCCAATTTTTAACTGTATGAATGTCTGTATGTTCGTAATTCATGTTGTGACCATGTTCCATCAGTATCGGACGCAATCCAAACTGTAAACCTGCTTGTGCATTTTCAATCTTATCTTCTAACCAGTAACAGTTTGAACCTTCATATTTACTTAAGGCTTTATCTTTGTCTGCACCTGTATCAAGACATATTACTTTTTTAAAAGCAGTTTTACCAAACATCTTTTGTAGATTCATTTCTCTAAGTTTAGCGGCATTTTTATCTAAACTTAAACTGGTTATACAAATAAACGAGTAACCATGTTGTTCGTGCAGTCTCTTGACCCAGTACATAGCATCTCTTAGTACTGGAAGAAAGCCTATTGCGGCACTTTCATTAAACTGTTTAATTAGTTTTTTAACTTGCTCTTTCGAAATACCATACCGTTCAGCCATATCATATTTGAACTGGTATCCTTCTGTGGTCTCAAATCCATGTTGTATCATCCAACAATTAAATGCCCACTCCCAATCTAGTAGGACTCCATCGCAATCTGTAAGTATTGTTTTTTCGTATTTGTTATATCTCATTTACATCTTTCTTTCTATCTATATTGTCATCGGCAACTTTGGATACGGTGTTGCTATACCGTTTTGGTTGTCTAAGTATGTACATATAAATTCTAGCATTACTGATTCGTTCATTGTCAAGTAATAATCCAATGCTTCAAAGCCAATTGCATCTTGATAAACAAAATCATGTATATAGTTTTTGCTAACGTAATCTTCGATTGCTAATCTTTCAGTTGCTATATTAAACATGTGTTTCCTTTTTCTTATTATGCTGTTATAATAACACATTTTAAGAATAAGTCAACCTTTTTGTTCAGAAAGGTTTATTTACTTTCAACTATTTTATGAAACGGATATACCCTAGTATGATTAACTTTGATCATATCCATATGATGTTCGGCTTCTTCTCTTGTTTTGAATCTAGCAACTACAACAGGATCTTTTACACGTGGTTCATAAACTATTTCAAACGTCTTCATTGTTCATTTCCCACATGTTATAAACGTCAGCAAAGCCGCCATACATAGGTGAATATTCATTGACGTTTTCTTCTCTCCACGCCATAATTTCGTCCCATTGTTCTTGGGTTAATTCATCAATATCTTCTATATCAAAGTGTGTGCTGATAGCATGTTCAACACAACTTTGTGCTTCTCTTTCGAGATGTTCTTCGTCCTTGTACATCCTTGCCCAGTCGAATTTGTTAGTCATTGTTTGCCTCCTCTAAGATTTGTTTTCTACCTTCGATACCAATTTGTGTGTCCATCATGGTTTTGACATGTTGTAACATGGCACATGCCATCATCAGTATATCTTCTCTGCTATCACACATCATGATCTGTTGTTCTATCGGTTTGCATAATTCTCGCATGCGTCCTTGTATATCAGTCACTTTCATCACTCCACTTCAATGGTACTGTGGGTAGCGGACCTGGTATTACATCACTCAGTGAGTGTATTGTCTCGCTTGCAATAATAGTTTCATCTAAGAGATTTTCTTTGTTAATATATTTTATATTGATAACACATGCCATGCCAACAACTCGAGCACCAGTCCGCTGTATCAACTGTTTGGCGGCGATTATACTACCACCAGTGGCAATTAAATCATCTACAATTAAAACACGACTGGTATGACCAAGTATGCCTTCTTGCAACACCATTGTGTCAGCACTGTATTCTGTATCATAACTTTTTGACTCTAGTAACTTACCTGGATATTTAGATCCTTTTTTTCTTAGCATTACAAAAGGCACACCAATTAGATTTGCAAGAACTGCACCAACCACAAAGCCTCTGCTTTCTAAACCAACTATGTGTGTTATTTCGCCTTGTTGATTGAACACATTCTGCACTGCAACTGCCAGTTCTGAGGCAACTTGATCCCACGCAGGTTGTGCAAACAAACTATTGACATCATAAAAGTTTACGCCACCAACTGGATAGTCAGCAACTGTTCTCATGTAGTCAGTTGGTTTAATTTTTCCTAAAGACATATACACCCTCCCATTTTTCTCTTCCTTGTTTTCTATTGTTACCTACACCTGGACGTGTATTCAACATCATTTTAACAGTTTCGACGTGCTTGAATCCTATTCTTTCAGCAGTTTCGATCCATCTTTGTGTAACTTCGTAGGGTTCTTTTCTGTCGTAACTTTTGTAGTCTGCAATGTTAGTAGCGAAAAGTCCTTCTCTATTGAGTCCTCTATGTATGTGTTTCATGGTTGGAACAACGTATCCATCAAACCATTCATCTTCTGTTTTAAACTGTACCATACACTGAGTTTCTTCATCTGAATATTTCTCCAAGTTAAAATAGGGAGGACTACTAAATGCTAAATCTACATCCTCGGGTTGATATTCTTCGCTTACACTTTGTACGATAGTGCCTCTTACACCAGTTGCTTCATCAACAATATCATTTAAATAATTTAGGTATTTTACAGTTTCAGTGTTAGGTTCTACACCTACATAATCATACTTGAAATTACTACTGCCTATTCCTAATAGCCTACCACCATATCCACAACTGTAGTCATACACTCTACCCCAAAGCACTGGGCATAAATGTTCCGCTATTGCTTTGGCATTCTGTGCCTTAAAGTTAGTAACATTTTCACCTGTTACTAATTCAAGTGCAGTTCTTAACTGAGTAGGCCTTAGTAGTCTATCACCAGTTCTAAATTCAAAACAAATTCGTATAGCACGTTTAAGTTTACGTTCATCAAAGAATCTGTCTCTAAGACTATTTGAACCTCTGCCTTTGGGTTCAGCAGTCATCATGTTAGGAAACAAAAATCTGTTTATTGTTTGGCCTCGATTGTTTCCAAGTCCAATTTTGCCTTGTTCTACATTGTTGTACGACAGTTTGCTAAATTTACGAACTGCTTCTACCAGTCCTTTGTGGGTAAAATACACAATAGGAACAATATTAATACTGCGATAGATTTCATATACCTTTTGAATAGTGCTTTCTGGATCTCGATCATACTGTGCTTTATCAAAGGCATCCAGTTGATCGTAAACACTTTCGTAGCCAGTAAATTCATCACCTTCTATCTGTGCCGAATCAATATTCCATATTTGATATAAATTTTGAATCATAAGTGTATTATAACACTTTTATCTGGTTTGTCAAGACAGATATTCTATGATTTTATCTGCAATTATTTGATGCGTTTTTGGTCCAGGATGTATATTGTCAACTGGAGCAAAATCTATTTGCATTTTACGCATGCTTTCTTCAAGGTTGATCCATGAACTTTTGTCAGTGTATAGATCTATGTCCTGTATCCAATCTACCATGCCATTGATATAAATTACTTTACATTCATGCAATCGTGCTAGATCTTTAAGTATCTCACAATATTCGCAAAGATCTTTGAGATTTTGATAATCTCCATTTAATAATGCTAGTGTCTTTTTAAATTTTGAATGAGTTTCAGTATCGATACTTATTGTTTCAGACTGGTAAGGAACATCGCTTCTATTGTTAGCAAACCACCAAACATTTTTTTCAGGACTTAGCCATAGTCTACTTACTTCACTCCACTGTACAAACACCATTGCGTATTGTTCACAATGTATACTGTTAGCGGCAGCATGAAATATTCTCTTGTTGCTATTGCCTCTTATTGCAAAGTTATCGTGTTCCCAATTAAAATAATTGCAAACCAACGGCGGATACAAATATATATCTCTTTCATGTTTATAAAATCCATCACCTTGTGTAAAACTGCATCCGTGAAAAGCAACTTTTGTCATTATTGAAACTCAAGAACTTCAATCATTGCACACAATTTTTCTTTTGCCGCACGTAGATTTGTAGCAGGAACCCATGCTTGTCCTATGCCGGTGTTTTCATCAACTTTTTCTAGAGATACTGTAATACGTTCTTTACCAGTCTTGGTCATTCGTAAAGGTCGTGGAGCAGTAAAATTTAATAAGAATACCTGCTCACGCGGTTTAAATTCTAATACTTCACCCATTTAAATTACTCCTGTTAATAAGTTCATTGCAGTTGCTGTGCCACTAATACTTGAACCAATCATTATAGCACGATCACCCCAGATCATACCCACCCAACACCAACCCAGTGTGCTTAGTATGTAGGCACCCTGACCCCAGTGTACTAGACCAGCATTAATTAAGAATATACCAGCGACTGCTAATACAGTACTAACCCATTTAACGTACCAGTCTGGTGTGCCTGTAGGTGTGGTTGATTTTACAGTTTCAAATTCTTCCTGTAGTTCACTGAGCTCCTGTTGTAGACGCCGCTTCTCTTTGCTAAGTTCCATAGCAAGGGCGCCTGCTTTAGTCATTGTACGAGCTTCTATGGTTAAGTCTTCTTCAGCCATTGATCTGCGAAAGCTCTACCATTGTTGCACTTAGATTTATTTCTGGATCTGCTACAAAACTGTGATTAACCAGTCCTGTACGTATTGCCATTATGGCACTATCCTGTCCTTCTTGAGTGGTTGCAAATAGTTCCAAGTTATCATACATCCAACGAAACACATCTTCCATTTCTTCTGGACGCACAGTTGCACACATCAGTTTTCTTGCTTCTACTATTTTGCCTGCTTTGAATAAGTTTACTGCATCAACACGCCAGTCACTGGTGTTGCCTTCATCGCCTTTGACATTTGCAAGTCGACCATTTGTGCTGTTCATTTGACACAAATTCAAACACTTACGCAGATCTGGATAGGTACTACGTACATAAGTGTCTAGTGTTTCGATGTCTATTTCGATATTTTCAGCAACCAATACAGTTGCAACTCTAGCAGTAAATTCTGTACGGTCTACTTTCTCAATATGAAAGCCTTGACATCTTGAATGCAATGCTGGAATAACCCTGTTTGGATAGTTGCAGGTTAATATGAATCTTGCACTAGCATGATAGGTTTCCATGACTCCACGAAGTGCCGCTTGTCCATTTGGAGATATATAATCAGCCTCATCTAATAGCACAACCTTAAAGTTGCCAAATGGCATAGTTTGCACAAAGCCGGTGATCTTGTCACGTATAGTATCAATTGAATTTTCTCTTGATGCATTTATCTCTAGTACATCAAAGTCATCTATTTCCAGTTGTTTTATTAGTATTTTTGCCAGTGTAGTTTTACCAACACCAGGAGCACCACTAAACAGTAGATGCGGTATAGCACCCTCGTCTATCCAAGTTTTTACTTGTGCTTTTTGTTCTTCATCACGAAAAACATACCCGTCAATGTTATTGGGTCTATACTTCTCAGTCCACAGTTGCTTCATATAATACTCCTAAATTATATCAATTATATAGGTACTATCGAGGTAAGTCAACCAGTTCTGGAAAAGTATCTAATAGAATTGCATTGTGAATACGGTCTCTCTGTTCAATTTCTTTCCAAAATAAATCTGGATCAAATTTATCATCGACGTCAAGTGCATGAAGTATACTAATATATCCGCTAGAGCTTTTACCATATGGGTCAAGTGGACGCAACCATTCTAGATGCTTAATGTATTTTTTTCTTATTTGGTCTTTAAGATATTCTGGAGCAGTGGTAACTTTTAAATATTGCCTATTAAATAATGTATTAACTATCCACTGTTCAGCATCAACTAATCCTTGTTCTACCCAATTTCTATGAAAATCGGGCATATGCAATGCATTCAATAATGTTAATGTTGCTTGCACACAAAAGAAAATATCTGGACGTTGTGCTATCATTTGACGTCTAAAATCAACAACTTGACTCCATTTATAAGAACCAGGACGTAAGTACAAACCTCGATCATGCTCTCCATCAAGACTTGCGAAAACAATAACATTAGTAAAGTTACGCCAAATATCTAATACTTTCCTTTTGCCTAATCCTGTGTGTGTCATGTTTGTAATATACTGTAATTGTATATCATGACGTTTGTGTTTATCAAGCAGTTCAACAAAGTCATAAGTTTCTTTCATCATAAGTGGCTCTCCACCTTCGAAAATGATCTGTTGTAAATTCTCTATATGCTTAGTATACTGTTCCAACAAATTTGGATTGCTTTGTTTTAAAGCTCCTCCAATAACAGTTTTTCCAATTTCACGTTCAACCTGGTGTAAACTACTGGAAAATTCACTGATACACATTCTACATTGTAGATTACACAGATTATTAGGTTTATAATTTAACTGATTTAATTCAAATTTATCTAAACTTCCGTCTGAGTTTGTGTTTGTAACTTTTTTAAAATGTTCTATAAAATCACGATTGTAACTGGCTCGAAATGTAGTTTCATCTTTGTATGTTTGTTCTTTAAGATAACATGTACTACAAGAAGGCAAAGACTTTTCTTCTAGCATATCTAGTCTAAGTTGTCGTGTTTTTGAATTATTCCAAATTTCTTCAAGACTGTTTTTGCCAGCATCTCCAAGGGAACCTTTGAAACGACAACAAGGACTTACTCTATTATCAGGAGTGGTATATTGACTTATCCAAGGTAGTATACAAAATGTTTTGCTTTTTAGAAGCAAATACTTTTCACGATCTGACATTTGATTAATAATGCTGCTTTTGTTTCCTAATCCACTAAATTTTTTATATGCAGTATGTGTGCTAATAGTATTTGTGTATTCTCCACTGGCTTTATACAAGTGCACCGGAATAGTATCAGTGCTGATGTTCTTTGCTATCCAATCATAGTTGCTATCAATATCTGGGTTAGTAGATATAATGCATACAAAGAAATTTGAAATATCAATTTCATTAATCATAGTCTGGATGCTTTGTAACATCATAACTGGATACTGATTTTTGTGATAATCTTTCGTAATAGTCAGTATGATTCGATCGTTAGGATCAAATCTTAAACGATGGTTTGATTTAATACGATTGTAGAGATCAATACTATTAGGAGAATAATCATCACAGTTTATCACGTCAACAACCGTATACTTTTTTTCTAAATCAGTAATCCAGTCATCAACTGTTGGTAAATTAGATATCATTATGGTATCCTTAATATAATTTTGAAGACTCTTCTAATTATATTACCGTTGATAAATGTCAATTGCATCAGATATGGTATCGTCTGACCCAGGATTTTCATCGCTTAACAGTAGAATGTCTTTGTTATCAACTTTACGTATGGTTGTTTCGCCATTTTCATCTTCAATCTTAACACCTCTGCTCCAACGACCATGTGCAACCATGATCCATTGTCCAGGAACTACATCTGTTTGATCAGGACCAATTGCATATACTTTCCCCCATCGTGGACGAATGCCATGACCTTTGCCGTCGTCGTCTAGTAATATAATACCACTTTGTAATTTTCTTTCTTTGAAAGCCATTTCTTCAACAATTACGTCATCACGTAGAGCACGGAAACTGTTTCTATTCACCTTGTATGCATCATGATTTAGTGTAGCCATTATATTTTTTTAACTCCTTCTGCTTGTTTTGCACGTTCTTTTGGTGGCACAATTGCTTCTTGTTTGATTCGTTTTGCTCTTGCGATTGCCTCAGCAAGTCCGCCCACTGGCGTCGATTTAGTTTCTTCTGCTTTTTCTAAATTTGATTCAATGTTGTCTAGATAGTTGATATCAATATCTGCAGATTTGACTTTTTCTGTTGTTGTAACTTTTGGTTTTGTAACTTTGGTCTTAGATGTTTTTGGTTTTTTTGTAATAGTTTTCTTCGGTTCTACAACAACAGGATCAACTACAACTTCATCAGCAACTGCGGCTGCAAGTTTGGTTTTGCTTTCAGATGGAACTACATCTTGAGGTTCAATTTGTTTATTATACTGACGCTTTTTTTGATTTACACGACTGTCAATTGATTTATTTTTGTTGTTAATAACATCACCACGAGCATTTACACCCATGTTACCGACTGCTCTAACATTTTCATTTTGTAACAACAGACTGCCTAGGTCTATTGATTTACCTTGCGAACTTCTGTACATTTTTCCAGCCATCTATAACTCCTATTAACTGCGTAGTTAATATATTTATCTTAGAAATTCACCTGGGTCTAAATCATAGTACATGCTATCTATTCTGTGAACACCTAGTAGGTAAAGCACGTAACTGGAAACACTAGATCCTCTACCAACACCCCATATGATATTGTTTGCTCTCATGGTATCTACTAGATATTTTAAATATCGTAACAGATTGAATAAATTTCTTTCTTGAAACATCAGCAGTTCTTTACCGGCACGTTGCATTTCGTCTTCTGTTTTACAACAATCGATTACATGTTGGGCAATATCTAACTGTTGGTATTCTTCAGGCATGAGCCAGCGATGCTGATTCATTAGATCATACTCATCAACACTCATTGATATATCAGTCTCAGGTCTTGTGCCTTCTAAGTCTACTGAGGTATCCACAGTGATACCAACAGTTGATTTCTCTTTCATAATTAAATCAACTACGTCTTCGATATTGTATACTATTTCACCAAATTTATTTTTTATCATTGGGTTTAAATTCTACTACATTTTCGCCTTTTATGTCAACCTTTTCTAATTGTTTTTCAAGTTTGACTTCAATAATAGTTTCTTCTTCGTATTGTCCATCGTTCCATTCAAGATCCAATGATTTCCAAGTTATTTCATTGAGGTTAACAATTTTTTTTGTTTTTGAATTTTTATCACTACAAATAGGTGTTGGTTGAGACCACCATCCTGATTTCTCGAGAGGCCCAACACTCTCGCCTTCGCAATGCAAATAACTTACTCCGCCTCCAATAGAACTCCTAATGCTGATATCAATTACTTCAATCTTATCTTCCATTGCTGAATTTAATTTGGAAAACAACACCAATCCAACAATCTGATCTGCTGATTCGTCGGGCATTACAATAGTTCTAAATCCGACATCGTTAAATTTAGTTTCTAAATTTTTACTGCTCAATCCAAGAAATATACTGTCAGCGAACTGTTCGTAGATAATATATTTCAGCCTTTCAATTGCAATATTTTGATCAACACTATCATCTGTTTTAGTCATTAATTGAAAGTCTGCGTTATATGTATTCATTATAACACCTGATTCAAAATACACACCAGCAGTAAAAGTTGCACTGTAACCTAATCTAACATTCATGATATATCTATTTTATCCTCAAAATCGTTGTTGTCTCCAGAACGTGCTTTTTTCTGCTTTTCTGTGAGTTTGTTGCGATAGGTGTTGATTGCAAGATTCACTTGATTGATAAGTGAACTATTGCCCATTCGCATTGCAATAGTTAGTTTTCCATTTAGTTCGGTAATTTTATCCAACAGTTCTGACTCACTGAGGTCGTCAATTTTACCAATCAATGGATGTTCCATTGACATTAGATGTCACCGTCTTTTCTGTTTTCACTGTAGTATGCATCAAAGTCGCCACCTGGATAACGTGCTTTTAGTTTGTCGATGTTCATTTGAATTACTTTGTTGGGGTCTATATCAAGTGCCATGCAACCTTGCATCCAGTACCACATGATATCTCCAAGTTCACGTTGCATATGATAGATGTTTTCATCAGTTAGTGGTTTGCCTTGGAATATCATTTTCTTTACAATTTCAGTGAATTCTCCTGCTTCGGCACCTAATCCACAACTGGCAGTCAACAATCTTGGCATGTCTGCTTTGCGTTGATTGTTAAGCACTACCCAATTCTTTGTGAACGCATCATTGCTTTTGCTTTCGTCACTAGTAACCGCATCAACGAACTCTTTGTATTTGTTTAGATCAATTTGTGTCATAAAAAAACTCCTTTACTCATTAATTATATAGTAAAGGAGTTGGTATGTCAATTGTTATTTTGTTCTTTATGCAAATGCTGCACCGTTGTTGCCTATTACAAACCATTTGCTGTTTATGTACATTAGAGTACATGCTTCGCCAATGTTAGCAAAAGTAATAGTTCCTATACCAGATGCCTTCCATCCAGCATTAGTTACTGTTGTAACCATGTCGCCACTATCAGCATACATAGCAAGTACTTTAATTTGTCCTTCAACACCTGCAGCCAATGTGCTTGTTTCAGCAGCCGCAGTTGAAAAATAACTAGCAGTTTTTGTTAAACTAGCGGCGCCAGCATCTGCTAAATCTTCTGAGCCTGTTAATTTTATTGGGTTGGTTAATGTATCTCTAGGTCTTGTAAGTTCACTTAAAAATATGCTTGATCCGCCGTCGTCTGTGTGAAATTGGAATTCATATGTGCCTGTTTCTGCAAATGTAATAACGTTTGAACTGATGCCTTGTATGCCTACTATGCTTTTTGCACTTGCACCGTTTCCTACTGCACTTGGCAGGGTTACAGTGTGAGCTACGTTAGCAACTGTTATTACCACTGTGATAAATGATTGGTTTCCTGCGGCTGGTATATTTGAAAATGCTAATGTAATTGAGCCTGATGTTGTTACACTGTACCAGTTACCACCGCTGTAATCAATTGCGGCCGAACCTGATATTGCTCCAAGAGCTACCCTAGTTGCTCTGTATCCTTGTGTTTTAGTGTTTTTAATAACTGCACCAGACATATCATTGTCAAGTGTAGTTCCTGTTAATGCACTTTTAAAAATACCTTTTGCTTGTAGATCGTCAATTTCAGTCTCAGCATATTCAAAATTGGTTTTGATGTTTGTGAAGTTGTCACGAAACCCTTGACTGTCATTGTCCTGTCCAGCAACTGGATATGCTGTATCTATGTTGTTTGGGTTGATACTACTTGCCATGTTTTAATCTCTTTCTATGTTCCTAAAATATTCGTCTTGGGGAATACGAGGTATTTATCATATGAATCCGTCTTGCCGTAAACATCTACAGGGCTGGTAAATCTCAAACTATCACCGTCAAAGGTGGTTGGATTTCCGCTTGGTGTTGGATTAGTGGTTTGATCAGCATTAAATGTAGTGCTCAATGGTGGTGATGGATTCCAATTTCCACCATCTGTTGAATCTTCATTTGGTACCCAGTTTGCAGTAAGTTGATTGTCTAGTATGTATCTATCGCTGATAAAGTCAACTCTATTGAGTATTTCACCGAACTGTGTGCGAATATTATAACTTATTCTATCTGATTCACCAGGTTTTGTATATGCAATAACCCATGCTCTTGTAAAACCTAGTACTCTTCCGTTGGTTTGTTTTGATGTCATCCACAATGGCAAAATAGTATTGGTTTGTCCAATTGTATCTACTACTCTATCACGCATGTTAATTAGACTGTTTGGATAGACTGTTGTTATGGTTTGTCCCACAGTATCATCTGCATAATCAACAAACGAACCGTAGTATAATCTCAGGTTGTCAAGATGTAATTCAAGTTGAAAATAGTAATTTGTTGGGGGTACTGGAAATTTACAAGATCCATCTTCGTTGTTTGGATTGAAGACATCATTTGGGTGCCTTAATGCATACGCATAACAACAACAAATTTGATGATTTTTAGCTATTTTGTCAGCATCAGAATCAGCCGTATAAGGTGCATCAAACAATACCTCTTGTGCTACTGCAATAAAACCTAACCATGATCCAGGAACCATTGGTACAATATCACTTTTGTTTGTTAGTCTATAAAAATTATCTCCTAGCGTCCTTCCAGACAGATCAGTAAGAGCATTAAAATATTCAGCATAGTTTTTGTTACCTACTGTTGGACTAGCACTAACGTAACCTGAGATTTCGTCAAATTTATCAAGACTCTGTGCATAATTTGCAATGAGTGTGCTAATTGCACTTCCAAGACTGTGTCCGCCAATTTTAATTTTTGTCTTAGTTGTATTGGCTAGTGCATCACCGAGACTTATTCCCGGAACTGTTGCACTTCGAGTTTGTCCTACAGGGCCGAGTCCTTTGTAAGCAATAGTAAATCCGTTGTGTGTTTTGCCTTTTCCAAATCCACCGATAGGATTTATAACTTTTCCACTCATGAAATCTAATTTGCCATCGTACTCGTTTTGCGTACCACGCATTACAATATAGGCAGTATCACCGTGTTCTATTAGCCATCCAAAGGGAGCAACACTGGTAACTGTCTTTTTCTTCTTGCCATCAGGATCAGTTTTATCATCAACTTCAACAGTGTATTCACACCATATAATATCATTTGCTGTTAATGCTTGAAGTGCTGATTTAAATTTATCATAACGTAATGGTTCATCTATGTTGATAGGACACTGATTACTTGGTGTCCAGTTAAACACATCATTCGCTTTTGGATTTGGTATATACTTGTCACCTGTCCATCGTGGTGCAGGATCTCCTGGTTGTCCAGCAACGATCCAGTCTTTAGCCATTTGACTGGCAACATTGGCTAAAAGATTTAGATCTCTAGCTTCTTCTAAATATGCTAAACTCATTTGGTCCAGTGCAGTAACATTATCGTCACTAAGATTACCATTGCTATAGTTATTGTCAAATACTGTTCGTATGTCAGTTGCAGTTTGGTTATAAACTGTCACAGGATATGGTAAGGTAATGCTTTGTGGTGGACTTTCTCCTAACTTGTTTACACCTGTATCAATGACATCACTGTAAACTACTTCATATTCAATACTTCCATCAGCGTTCAATGCTTGTGCAGTTTTTATTTCACCGAGTATCAATTTCTTGCGGAAATGATTTCGTGTTAGTGCATTTACATATTCTTCAAGTGTTGCAGTATCTAAACTGTATGCATGATTATAAATTACATTTTTTGCTACACCAAAATAAGGATCATCGGCACGATAAAGTCTTGATGGCGGAATGATGTCTGTGTTTTGAATCAAACTTTTTACCAAAGATCTATCATCCTGGTCAGGCATGGCTTTGATATAAATGCCGTTGTAAGGACTATTGTATTCTCTGTCTACTGTTATTCTAAACGTACGGCTTACACTTACTAGTTCATCACTGCTGTATGCAACTACTGTAAAATCAAAGTTTTTATCAAAAGTGGTTTCTCCGCTTATTAACCTTGTGGTAACTTCTTTATCAAAAGTGGTTGTACCACCGTCGATTGCAAAGGTATTAAAACTAACACGTCCACTGATGCTTCCGCTAGACAGCAACTGTAACCCTTGGGGGAGTAGGTTGTATTGCCCTGGTGTATTTGGATAACTTCCTTCTTTGAGTTTGAATTGTAGTGTACGTCCGCTTGGATTTGAGGCTTTTACTGCTAGTCTTGAAACTGCACCGTTGTCGATTGATCCTAGGGTGTATATAGGTGCCAATTCTGTTCCAGGAACAAAGGTTCCAGTTAACCAAGTAACTGCATTCTCAATATTTCCTATGACAGTTATATTGTAATCATAGGGTTCACTTTGTACTTCAGGACGATTTGCTTTGGCAATGATAATGCTAAAGTTAAATGTTTGTTCAGTTGCACCTTGATCTGGAAAATATCCACTTAACCAACCTGTAAGAGTATTAAATGTTATTCCTGGGGGCAGGTCACTACTATCACCGGTAACAATAGAAAATTCAATTGGATCATTATCGCAATCAAATCCTTTGATTTGATAGGCAAAAAAGTTATCATGTCTGAATGTTCCAATTGTTCCTGCAGCAACTGCTGGCGGACCAACTATTGCGGCTGGATAGTTTGTAATATAAGGTGTGCTCAATGGTGATAGATCAGCAGTAAGTACTTCACTGTCAGCAGTAAAGTCTGTTGTATCTGCGGTTAAACTATCTCTACTAACAATAAACATACTAAATGTTCTTAGATTTTGATCTTTACCATCACTTATTCTCAGTGTAAATTCATAGTTTTTGTTAATACTGCGTTGACTAAAATCAAAAGGATATAGATCGAATGCACTAGCATCAAAGCCGCTAGTAGCACTGTCGGGTAGATTACTTATTGGTGATATGTGACCAGATATCAGTCCGGTTGTGGCATTTATGGTCAAACCAGGTGGTAATTCACCGTTATCAACTTCAATGGTAACTGTATCGTTTGGATCAGTGTCTGTAAACCCAATTGTGATGTTTACATTATCACAGTCAAAAAATGTACCCAAACTACCAGCAGGTGTTGTAAAAGTAGGTGCATCCTGTCCTGTAACTGTTAGGCTGAATGTTCTATCATTAATGCTCAATCCATCTGGCGAGGTTGCACGTATTGCAAAAGTGCTTGTTACATTTTCACTTACTTCGGTTGGTGTTCCTCTTAGACTTACATAGGCTTGCGGAACACCTTCAATCAGTCCGTTCGATGTTACTTGAACACCTTCGGGAAGTCTGCCTGCAATTAGACTGTAAGTTACTATGCCGCCGTCTGGATCAACTGCTTCTATTGGTCTTTGGAAAAACAAATTTTCTGCAATGGTTCCAAGATTTCCTGCTGGTGTTAACCAAACTGGTTGTGACATTTGGACCTACCTATAATTTCAATATACACTCGACGAGCTTTTCACCTTCGTCTGGGTTATCTTCCAATGATATACCTACCAAGTGTCCTTCTGAGTTTTTACTTGCTCTACCCATTATGTCTGAATATAAAAGTTGACCCTTCGTCACTGATCCAAACACTCTTACTGGTACACGACCAACCAGTGCAACTGGTAAACCAGCAGTTAACTCACTGTTCATTAAAACTGCAGGATCTGTAGAAATTACACCTGCGGGGTAATTGCCCAAACCACATATGGTGATTTCAAGAGGACCACCAATTGATACTACTGTTCCTGGATCGTAGTCTTGGTCTGAGAGATAGTTCTCAGCTAAGTCAGCATATTGAGCTTGAGTTGCAGTAAGTGTGGCTATGTTAGCACTAAAACTACCATTGCTATCTCTAAAAATTATTGTACTAGGCGTATTAGCATCTGTGGCGTTTGAAGTTACAGTAAATGTACCAGCTTCGCTATTAACACTACCACTAATACCTGATCCTGAAGTAGCACCTTGTTGTACATAGCTTCCTGTGGTATCTGTTCCTAGAGCTACACTGTTTGCTGCAATAGTTGCAGTTAGTGTAGCATTACCCAAGTTAGTTAGTGTAGCACTACCAGTTAAGTCTCCAGCTAATGTAATCGTTGGATCATTGGTTGCAGTTGTTGCTATACTAACATTTCCTAAGTTAGTCATTGTAGCACTACCTGTTACTGCTCCAGTCAAGGTAATTACAGGGTCAGCTGTAAGTGTTGTTCCAATACTTGCAGTATCACCTGCTGAGGTAAATGTCGCACTACCTGTTACTGGTCCTGTAAGTTCAACTGTTACTGCACTTGATAAGCCACCAGCAGTACCAGTGGTGTTTTGATTAAGTGTTGCTACTCTTGCGGCAGCTACTGTACCTGTTGTTATATTTGATCCATTTAAAGCAGATAGTGCTGAACCGTCACCAGTTATTGTTGCTCCTGATACTGCACCAGTTGCAACTACTGCACCGCCTGTAATTATGTTACCACCTGTTATGTTACCTGTAGCAACAACAGTAGTACCAGCAGTAATGCCATTGGTTGCGGCAAAGTTATCACCTGCTACTTGACCAGCAGTGGTTAAATTTCCACCACTCACATTGCCAGTTGCACTAATTATACCAGTTACTGCTGAACCAGTTGATCCAACATCCAAAACTGTTGTACCAGCAACACCTACGGTTGTATTTGCATTGCTTGCAACAAATACATTTGATGTTCCATTGACTATTGTGTTTGATGTGGCAAGATTAGACAGTTGACTACCATCGCCAAGAATGTATGTTCCTGAAATATTTCCTGTTGCGGTGATGTTTGCAGTTGTCATCGGAACTACTACATCTATTGTGGTTCCGTCAGTTTGAAATACCAGTGTTCCACCTGATGTAATTTCTACATTACCACCTGAACTACTAATACCTACAACAGATGTTCCGTTGGCTATTTGTGTAACTGCGACGTTTGATGCAGCCGTTACGTTGGATAAAAATCCTCCGTCGCCAATAAAAAATCCGCCAGTAGTTTCAACATTGCCAGTTGCACTCATATCACCTGTTGCAACAACACCTGAGCTGTTTACATTGCCTGCATCTACGTTTCCTGTAGCAGTAACTGAACCCCCAGTGATAATATTACCACCAGTGACGTTGCCTGTTGCGTCAACAAATCCTGAAGTAATTAGATTACCAGCAGTAACATTTCCTGTAGTTACTTTGTTACCACCAATAACAACATCATTGAGTGCTATTATATTACCACCTTGGACGTTTCCTCCACTGGTGATATTGCCAGTTGCATCAATAATAACACTGTTGACTTCTTGGTACCTTAGTGTACTGTTTCCAAGATATCTTGTTGCATTTGTATCAGGAAGTAAATTTGAACCGATTGTGCCATTCACAATCAGTTGATCGCCAATGGTAAAATCTTGTGTAATAGTTAAACTGTTTCCAACATCAAGGTCTGTTGCAATGGTAACGTTTCCGCTTATGTTTGTTTCTGTCCCAGAAAATGTAACAACATTAGAACTTCCAGCAACACTAATAGTTACGTTGGCACTGTTTGCTACACTTACATTTGATGTTCCGTTGGCAATGAATGTTGGTTCTATTGATGAACCATACAGTTCTGCAAAGTTATCATTGCATTTAATGTATGCAGTTCTTAGTCCGTCACCTGTGCCGTCGTTTGCAGTTGCACCAACATTTATTGTTTGTCTTGCCATTGGGATCCTCTAACTTACTGTTACGAGTATTTATGGCTTTTATTAGTTAAGATCGACCCAAGAAGAACCAGTGTATCCTTGAAATTTGGTTCCACTGGTGACAAATATTATCATGCCTGCAACTGGAGAAGTGATAGCGGCATCTCTTGCGGTGTTATCAGCAAACGTAGGAAGTGAGATTGGTCCCGAGCTGATTACACCAGCGGTTCCAATATATGCTCCTAATGGACGTACATTAGAATTACCAATGTATCTTGTGTTGTTAGCATCAGGAATAAGATCTTGAGCTATTCGTATTGTGCCTGTACCATTTGGACCAAGTACAATATCTTGATTGGTAACATAAGTTGAAACTGTGTTTCCGCTTAGTGCAATGTTTGAACTTACACTGTTTGCTCCGTAGAGTTCAGTGAAGTTATCATTAGTCTTGTCCATTGCACTACGGAGATTGTCGCCATCTCCTGCGTTTGCTGATGTTCCTAAATTAATTGTTTGTTGTGCCATCTATACATCCTTTAATATTGTGTATTTATGGCTTAAACTGCGAAGCTTTCTCCACCTTCACCGCAAATAAAGTACAATCCAGATTGTTCAGGAACACTATGAACCCAAATCTTTTTGAGTTTTTGAAATAGTTCGTATTCTTTTTCAGTAATTTCAATCTTCATAAAGATCATCATTCCCATTGGTGATAAAAATTTTCAATGTGCGATCATCATCTTGGATGTCATGGTCCATGTACTCATTGTCTGTGAAGTATCTAACATACTCACGTCCTTTTGGACCAATCACTTCAACACGAGATATCTTTGAGAACTTTCGTTCACGCTCCAACACACCTACCCTCTTGTATAACCACCAAGCATACTCTTCAAGTTGCTCATGTGTTAAGTTTTTGATAGTTCCGGGCACCTTGTTGCTCATTCTTCCTCAAATCCAATTCTTGCTGTAGTTGTAGGGACGTTTTACCCTTACCACATACAGATCACACTTGGTTAACTGTTTTGTGTCAATTAACTTTAGTGCGTTTTTTATTGCGTCCATTTCAGCGTGTAAAACTATTTAAACTGCAAAACTTTCACCACATCCACAGCTGGCGACTGCGTTTGGGTTAATAACTTTTAAGTAGTTACCGCCTAGTTCGTTGACCCAATCAACTGTGCAACCAAGCACAAACATTTCTGCTATTGGATCTACAACCAGTATGTCATTGATAGGCTCGCTCCACTTTACATCTGGCCATTTTGATTTGTGGTCCCAAACATATGTAAAGCCTGAGCATCCACCACCCTTTACACCAAGTGTAACATAGTCGCCTGCAGGTGTTACTGACTTCAAATATTCTGTTGCTTTTTCTGTAACTTTTAACATTACTTCTCACGTTTGTAGATTGTCCAAGCACCGTATGCTATTGCCGCATAGGCTGCAAGTTTAGCAAAAGGTCCTGCTATAAGCACAATAATGCCTACACCAATTAGTATAGCACCATCTAGTGATGTGCGTTCTTCTAGTCTGCTGGTAATAAATTTTTTAATCATTATAGTCTCCCGTCAACGACGTCCCAATTAACAATCTTCATCATGTTTTCAATGTATTTTTTCTTAGCATCTTTTGCTGGAATGTAATCCATAAAACTGTGTTCCCACATGTCAATTGGTAATAGTATATCTGTTTTGTATGATTGGTTAGGTGTGGTTTTTATTGTGCCATTCTTGGCAAGATATACCCAACCAGAACCTTGTATGGTCATAGCCATACGCAACATCTCTTTTTTGAAGTTATCGTAATCTTCGTGATGTGTTTCGATAAATTCTTTTATTGA
>Ga0114918_10001788_pt1 | contig 19306 bp, 12 predicted proteins | sample LantaG_FD_87015 | JGI IMG/M metagenome (GOLD analysis project Ga0114918, IMG submission 87015) | Deep subsurface microbial communities from Baltic Sea to uncover new lineages of life (NeLLi) - Landsort_02402 metaG | ecosystem: Environmental > Aquatic > Marine > Oceanic > Sediment | place... | reverse complement strand
CAAACGGGGGATGACAGAGGCTTTTGTAAATTTGCAGTTTTAAAAACTGCCTTCTAAACGGAGTTGAGAAATGGACAGTTACTCCATAGGTATCAGCGGCCTGGATGCAGCCCAGAAGGCCATCGGTATAATTGGCAATAATATTGCCAATGCGGCCACTGAAGGTTATCACCGGCAGAGAATAAATCTGACTCCAGCATACGCATCGCAGCTTGGCTCGATTCTGTTAGGAGGTGGTGTTAATGTCAGCGGCGTTACCAGAATGATAGACAGTCTTTTGGAGCAGGAGATACTCCGCCAGCAATCGTCGCTGGCGCAGCTTTCGCGAGAGCTTGGCTCTCTGCGCACCGTCGAAAGTGCTTTTGGGGAGCTTTCGGTCGGAAGCAGTTTGAGCACAGCGATAGATGAATTTTTCAATGCATTGCAGGACCTCACCGCTCATCCTTCGGAAATCATTTGGCAAAATCAGGCTCTGACAGCCGCCGAGGCTATGGCCAGCCGGTTCAGAACGTTGGGAGAATTTCTGACCAGCCTTGAAACTCAGATTAGACTGGAGGCTGAGAATACCGTCGAACAGATTAATACGCTGACGAATCAGATTGCCAAGCTCAACGACAGCATACAAAGAATTGAAATAGGTGGTGGCCAGGCCAACAATTTGCGTGACCAGAGAGACCAGTGCATATCAGAGCTGTCTGAATTGATTGGTGTGGAAACCCAGGCCCGTGAATATGGGGTTGTTGATATCAGCATAGGCGGAATAGCTGTAGTGTCCGGTTCCTCTGTTACTGAATTGGAGGTTGGTTTAAATGAGAACAATTGCCTGGCTATTACCGTCGCTGGTGCATCCAATTATAACACGGGGGCGCAGGTCGGCCGGCTCGGTGGATTATTGTCATTAAGAAATGTACTTATCTCTGATATTCACGATGACCTGGATGATTTGGCAAGCGCAATAATACAGCAGATAAATCAATACCACGTTCAGGGAGTGGGTTCAGCGGGCTCATTTACCGAACTGGCTGGCTGGACAATGGCGAGCGAAAACTTGGCCGATTTTAGTAACGTATCTGACGGCTATTTGTACATCAGGGTTACCGATACCAGCACCAGCACAATAACGCGAACGGCGGTGCCTGTGCTGCAAGGTGCGTCATCAGATACTTTAACTGAGATAGCCGACTACATTACAAACAATGTTACCGGCGTGACTGCTTCGGTGAATTCTTCAAACCAACTTACCATTTCGGCCACCGATACAAAATATCAATTTGATTTTTTGCCCGCCGTTCTGCCGGAGCCTACCGACAGCAGTCTGACAGGGGCAGCACCCCCGACTATATCCGTATCGGGCATTTATACAGGCTCAGGGAACGATACTTTCAGATTTACAGTCTCAGGGGCTGGTTCGGTAGGTAATGGTAGCTTGCAGCTTGAAGTCAGAGATGGCGGTGGAGCTGGAGATGTGATTGCTACTCTCAATATTGGTGACGGTTACGCAGCAGGTGACCTGCTTGATGTGGGCAATGGAATCAAAATATCTCTTAGCACGGGTGATTTTGGTGCGGGTGACTACTTCGACGTCGATGCGTTTGCCGACACCGATACTTCGGGAGTGCTGGCGGCAGTTGGAATTAACACCTTTTTTTCCGGCACTAGCGCCACAGATATGGCGGTTTGTTCGGATATAGCTGCTACACCTGGGCGGATAGCAGCGGCTTTGGGTGCGGAAATGACCGACAACGTCAACGCCCTGCGTATGGCGGCCTTGAGAGACCAGGCTGTAGGAAGTTTGGACGGTATGTCTCCCGGAGAATTTTATCGCCGGTTGGTTACGGATATCGGACAACAGCTTTACATCAAACAAATGCGAGAGGACAATATCGAGGGCATAATCCAAAACCTCGCCAATCAGCAGAGCGATATAAGCGGTGTCGACATCAACAATGAAGCTGCCAGACTATTGCTTTTCGAACAGATGTTTCAGGCAATGGCCAAATATTTGAGCACAGTTCAATCGTCACTATTGACCCTTATGGAAATAGTGTAAACCGTTGAATTTATTCCGGAGAATCATAATGGGCTCAACACTGGGCAGTATTTACAACACCGTCAGTTATGCCTTGCATCTGCACACTGAGGCATTGGTTCAGTTGCAGGAACAGGCGGCTACCGGCTCACGTATAAATCGCCCCTCCGACGACCCATCTGCCGGCTACAGGGTTTTGGGGCTCGACTCTCAGGTAAGGTCCCTGGAAAATTATATGAACAATCTCTCAGAGGTCACCGACACGCTGGAAATTTCCTTAACCGTAATTGGGGATATGACATCAGCTTTTCTGAAGGTGAAAAGAGATCTTACTCAAATTGCCAGTGGCATCTATGGACAAGACGCACGAGAGAGAGCTGCAGAAGAAGTCAACGAGATATTAGAACAGATAGTTTTTTTAGCTAATTCCAAACATATGAGCCAATATCTCTTTGGGGGAAGTGATACGGCCTCGGCGCCCTACGTTGTGGAACGGACCGATGGTGAGATCACCCGTGTGACCTACCAGGGCAGCGATGAGAGCTTAAATATAGAAGTGGCTGCCGGAGTGCAATCCAGCGCTTTTTACATAGGTGATGATATCTTTCGTTCAAATGATCGTAGCACCCCCGGCTTTCTGGGTGATACTGGTGCTGAAGCCGGCACAGGAACATCGAGTATTAACGGGTATGTCTGGCTTGAGATAACCGAGCCCGTCGCTGGTACGTACAGGTTGTCGATTGATGGCGGAAGTAGCTATGTTGATGTGGCGGTTCCGCCGGGCTCTGACAATACGATGGTAACACATGCTGATACCGGAAAGGTTTTATATGTTGACACCACCGGAATAACCAGTACGGGCGTTGAGTTGGTGAATGTAGCTGGAACTCACGATATATTCAACTCGCTTATAACGATACGGGATATATTGAAAAACGAAAGAGGATTTGCTGATACTAAAGTGATAGAGTTGATGAACAGTGCAGCAAGTTCTCTGGAGGAGATAAGCAATCTTCTGATGCAGAGCTCTGTTACCATCGGGTCGAAGATTGGCTTTTTGGAGGACCTTAAGGAGAGCGTTAAGAATATAAAGTATAACACTGAGGATGAGACGGTACGTTTGCAGGAAGCTGACATTGCCCAGATTGCCATAGACATCGCTCGTCGGGAGGTTCTGTACCAGATGTCGCTGGCAGTAGCTGGGAGACTTATGTCTATGTCGCTATTAGATTTTATCGAATAGCCTCTGAGCTCAGGTGCGGGAAGGTCGAAGGTCGGTTCTTTGAACGATATGTATGTTTGATATTTATACAAGTTTTACAATTGGTTCGCCAGCAGCGCAAGTCCAGGTGCCTGTAGAGGTTGTTTCGATTAACGGCACGGAATTTGCACACGTAATAGTTGTACTCTGGCTGTCCGGCCATTTGCTGGTGAGTTTATAAAGAGAATCCGTTAAGGCGGAGCTGTAAAGTAAGCAGGGAGTAAAATAGATGACAATGGAGGCGAATTCGAATTGTTACGAGAGAGGTTTAGAATTAGCGGAGGCCGGCCGGTACCAGGAAGCACTGCGGTATATTCAGGAGCATCTCCGCACAGCACCTGAAGACGCCCAGGCCCTGAACGATGCCGGGGCAATTCTGCATTGTTTAGGCTGCTCGGATGAAGCCATCGACCATTTTGTCAAAGCAGGAAAGCTGAAGAGCGGCTCTGCTGAGATAGTGTGGAATTTGGCCGAGGCATATATTGCCGCCGGCAGACCACACGAAGCAATGAAGCTCTTTGACGATATGGAGCGGATGGGCATCTTGAATCCGGATATCCTTAACAGGACAGCAAACGTATTTCTCGACCAGGACAATAAGGCCGACGCCATCGAAATGCTGCTTCGCTCACTGCAAATCGCGCCGGACCAGGAAGTTCTCAAGCCGATGACCGAAGTTATTCGCAGCAAAAGAGCCAGGATTGCTTTCTTCTGCGGCGGAGACGGTATGACGTTTCTTAACGAAATTGCCGAGTTTGCCAAACATCGTTACTCGGTGCGCTTCTTTGAAGGTGGCGATACTAACCAGATGCACGAATTGATGAGGTGGAGTGACATTTCCTGGTTTGAGTGGTGCACTAATCTTGCGGTAGCGGGCTCGCAGCTACCTAAAGTTTGCAAAAACATTATTAGATTGCACCGTTATGAGGCCTATGAGCGATGGCCTCAACAGGTTAATTGGGCCAATGTCGACCTGCTTATCACTGTCGGCAACAGCTTCACTAAAGATGCTCTTATCAGCAGCGTGCCGGACATTGAAAGTCAAACATCGATGGTGGCTGTCGCCAACGGTGTAAATCTTGAGAAATTTGCATTTATTAACCGCCCGCGAGGCAAAAACATCGCTTTTTTGGCCAATTTGAGGATGGTGAAGAATCCCGCTTTCGTGCTGCAGTGTGTGCAAAAGCTTCACTACGTCGCCCCTGAGTATCGCCTGTTCTTCGGCGGTATATTTGCGGACCCGGCTCTTGAACAGTATCTCAGGCATATGGTTAATGTTCTTGCTCTTGACGATGTGGTATTCTTTGATGGCAGGCAGGCAGATATAAATTCCTGGTTTGAGGATAAACATTACATCGTCTCGACCAGCATCATTGAAAGTCAGGGTATGGGATTGTTAGAAGGTATGGCCTGCGGACTCAAGCCCGTTATCCATAATTTCCCCGGAGCAAGTCAGACATTCCCACAAAAGTACTTGTTTAATATCGCCGAGCAATTTTGTGAGCAGATTCTCTCAGATAAGTACGAGCCCCACAAGTATCGCAGATTCGTCGAGGAAAATTACCCACTGAAGAATCAGCTTGGCAAAATCAGCGATATTCTTGTAGCACTCGAAGCCGAAATAGATTTGCAGCCCCGCAGCGACATAACGGATTTGGAACCGTCCCTGAATGCCCTCGGTACAGTTTTGGATAACAATGTCAGCGGATAATCCTTTAGCTGACAAGGAATAGCAGACAGGCTCTGGAATGGTAGAAAACTATGAAACGAAAGTTGGACCGATGGTCAGCGTACTTGTCCCGACGTTTAATCGGCCCCGATATCTATCTGAGGCACTGTCCAGTGTTGTGCATCAGGACTACAGCAATCTCGAGATTTTCGTAATTAACGACGGAGGGGAGGACGTAAGTAACGTTGTCAATTCATTCAACGACCCGAGAATAATCTTCGTAAACAGGAAGGAAAATCGCGGCCTGCCCTATACGCTCAACGAAGCACTTATGCGGGCTCAGGGCAAATATGCATGTTACCTTGGTGACGATGATATGTATTATCCCCATCACGTGAGCACATTGGTCAATGCACTGGAAAACAAAGACGACTGTCAGGTTGCGTACAGTGACTGGTACAAAGTATATTGTAAGATTATGCCGGATGGCAGCCGGCAGGTCTTAAGCAAAGTTGTCGAAGTCAGCCGGGACTTTGACCGCTTTTTTATGCTCTATTTCAATCACGTCCTTGGCGGGAATCTGATGCACCGCAGGGATTTGCTTGAAAAAACCGGACTTTATAATGAGCAGCTAAACATCCTCATCGACTGGGATATGACACGCCGCCTGGCCTTCTTCTCGGATTTTCACCACGTCTGTGACATCACGGGCGAATTTTACAGCCCACTCGGCGAATCTGACAGAATATCCGTACAGCGGCGCAAAGACAAGAATGAGTATGCGAGGAATGTCTTAACGATACGAACCACAAGGCCCGCCAAGCCCTGGGCGAAGATGGAGGATATGTCGATTATTTTTGTCACGGATTCGCTGAACCAGCAGGCGGGGGAAACCCTCGGCTTAATCTGGCGGCATACGTTCTACCCCTATAAGGTTTATCTGCCGCTGCCGCACGCCGATTTCAGCAGGATAGACACTGATATGCCCAATATTACCCTGGTCCCGGTTGACCCGGTGTCTTCTCACGCCCTGAAAATAGACGCAGCCTTGGCCAGATGTGAGGGCGAGTATATTGTTATAGTACCAAGCGGATTCCCTGTAGAGGAAATGTGGGTCGAGGACCCACTCTATGCTCTGATTAACAGTTCGGTTGGCCGCCAGGGATTTGAGCTGGAAGGTTCGACGGATACGTTCTGGGCAGCGGTTGTTGGAAAGAGGGACTTACAGTATGCCCGCAGCAGCTTTCCAGGTTTGCCGGTGAGGGAGTCTCTAAAAGCCGCCGGCATTGTACTGCGAGACCTGCGTCCTGAAGAGATTCCTTTCCAGTTTGACAGTTTACTTAAGGAAGCCCAGACGGCGGAAAAAGACGGCAACTGGGCGAAGGCATCTGAGATGTTTGAATATATCGCTGACCACCACCAAAACGAGCTGTGGATGAAAGCACTCGCTGCGAAGGCTTTTTACAAAGCGGGTGACTTGACCAAAGCGTCGAAGCTCAGCAGCGAAGTCAATCAGCAACGCCCCACCGTGAATACACTTTTGTTAGAGGCCAAGGTCCTTCGAGAAGAAAAGGATTTCAGTTTGGCGATTGAATTACTTAAGAGAGCAGAACAAATACTTGAAGGTACCATTTTGCGACAGGTCGCGAGATGGGAACCTGCGAATGAAGAGAATTGCTATGGACATAAGACAAGAAAATGACGTGGAAGAGCACGACTCGACCCAGCATTATGAGGTTTTGCAGGAGCTGGGTGATTGCTACACTTCTGTGGGCAACGACATCGCGGCACAACGCTACTATGAGAAGGCGGCGTCACTTGGTCCCGATGAGCCCGGCCCATACGTTGGGCCTGGGGTGATTGCCTTGCAGAAAAATCTTCTCGATGATGCTGAAATAGCCTTTAGAGTTGCTTGTCGGCTGGACGCCGATTGTGCAAAGGCCTATGCAGGCTTGGCTATGGTCGCACAGCAAAGATGCGATTACAAGCAGGCTTTTGATATGTATCTAAAATGCCTGGAGCTGGATACCGACAATCTGACAGCTCTTTTGGGCCTGTTTCAAACCTCCTGCCAGATGGGCTCATTCGGCAATATCATTCACTATCTTGAGGTGTACTTGAGTATGCATCCGGGCGATACTTCTGTTATGTTCTCTCTGGCGGCTCTATATATGAAAGACGGCCGGCTTGAGCAGTCCAAAAAAATCCTCGGGGACGTTTTAACTTTGGACCCGACCAACAAAGATGCAGCTAATCTTCTGGAAGAAGTTGAACATAGTTTAGCACAAACAAAACAATCGTGAGTTGAGGTTCGATGGCGACCGATAAACAAGTACATTTGTTGGATGACCTCCAGACTCTGTTAGAAAGGCAGATAGAGCTGGCCCGTCAGGGTAATGTCAGTGACGTTGAGGCATTGAGCAGGCAGGCTGATTCTCTTGTGGAAAAAATCGCCCGGACAAGGATTCTTGAACGGGCTGAATTTAAGAATCGGAGGGAGCGATTGCAAAAATTATGCAATAGTCTGTGCCTGGCTATTACAGCTCAGCAGGCCGACACCGCAGAGAGGCTAAGGCGCGTCCGTAAGGGCAAAAAGACCATACAAACTTATCGTAGTAATATTTGACCATAAACAAACGAGCTTTAAGAAAAACGAAATCTTACGAAGATAGGGTTATAGCTGAAGTTAATTCGGTGCTGATGTTGGATACAAAAACACGGATTGGTACGGCGGTGCGCTGCTCGATTATTTTGCCCGCGGGCAACGACCCTGCAAAACTCAATGCGTACCTGCTTTATCTCAGTGAAGCCAGGTTGCCGTCGGGCTATGAACTGGTCGTTATTAATGACCGGGAACTGGAAATTGACGAGAGACAGTTAAAGGCCTCTTTACCGACCCTAAAGGTTTTGAATGTTGGTGGGGGATTGAGTCAAGAGCAGTTATTCGACAGGGGGGCGATGGCAGCAAGGGGCAGGTTCCTGCTCTTTGTCAGGGGTCTTGTCAATTTTGATAAGCTGGTGTTGGAAGAATCCATCAAGGAACTTGAGACTTCTGAGGAAAAAGTGAGCATCTCTGCCAATAAGAATTTTGTACTGGTCGAAAGACTCCATTACGCAAGCTGGGGAGGATTTGAAGAACAGTTTGGCGCCGTCGGGTCCAAGAGGGACGAGCCGGAACTTAAGTCTTCTGGAGAAATAAATTATTTCCGAAATCTATGTAACGAAAGTATCCCCTTCAAGTGTGGTCCAGGGACTTTTGTTGATCCCGACGTGATTATTGATTCGGCAAAATCAGTAGAGATTGGTGCGAATTGCACTATTCGAAAAGGTGTGGTGCTTAGACCTGAAGGTGGAGAAATTGTAATAGGCGACAACTGTGTAATAGATCATTACTGCGTATTTCATGGAAAAGGAGGCATATATTTTGGTGATTGGGTCGTTGTTGCACCACATTGTGGTTTTTATGCTCAAAATCACACTTATGAGAGTTTTGATACTCCCATTGTGAAACAGCCGGATGCAGGCAAGGGCATTTATTTAATGGGGGATAATGCGATAGGTTCACACTCAGTTATATGTGATGATGTTACGATTGGCAAAGGGACGATTGTAAAAGCAAATTCAACGGTAACAGAATCGATGCCTATGGCTTCAATAGCTGCGGGGTCTCCTGCACAAGTAATTGAGAAAAGATATTCCGGGCGTTGGGAATTTCATAAAGTGGAAAGGGCTTCATTTGAGGGTATGCCCGAAGAAATATGCGAACACGTCAGGAAAAGAGGAATGTTAATTCGAGAACTGATAGATGTAAGAGATCGTATTTTAGATGTAGGTTGTGGAGAAGGAATCATAACGGCCATCATCGCAGAAAAAAGTCAAAGTGTGGTCGGTTGCGATTATTCAACTGAAGCTATTGAGATTGCCAGAGAGCAGCATCCTCACATCGAATTTGTCCACTCAAATTCAACAAATTTGAGGTTTAATAATGAATCTTTCACAAAGGTAACAATGTCAGATGTGGCAGAGCATTTGATTCCGGTTCAATTCCTTAACACTCTTGAGGAGGTAAACAGAGTGTTGAAGAAAGGTGGGGAGGTTATATTGGCTACACCTGTTACTGGAAAAGGCAAAAACGTCTCGACCTATGCTCACATATATGAATATTCCGAAAATGAAATGAAGCGGATTCTCAGTGATATCTTCTGTAATATTAAATTTATCAACAGTCAATTCGGGATTTTTATGGCGCAGAAAAGGTAAAAGTCTGCATATTCGCTGGATTATATCTATGACCTGTACCGGAAAATAAAGGACGGTTAATTTTATGTTGAGCTTAGGCGTAAATATCGGTCACGATCGCGGAGCCGCATTGGTAAAAGACGGCATTCTAATCTTGTCTGCTCCACAAATGGGAAGATTGCATGGAGAGCCCAATGATTATTACAGATTTACAAAGTGGGGATTAAACTGTCTTTTAGAAAAAAATGGCATGAAAATTGGAGTTATTGAACCTCACGGTGGTATTTTTAGAGCGATTGGCTCACATTTGAATTTTTTTATAATTGAATATTTGGGGAAAAATAAACGTGGAAGGTACATACTCAGACGCATGATACTTGCCCTGAATAATTTCATTTTTAGTTTCCTAGATAAGTTAATAACTTGGGAGAAAGATACCTTAGGCTATAACATTATTGCTAAAAAAAGAGGTCATTAATAATATGGCAGAGAGAGCACATCCCGAAGACCCTGGGTTTCAAGAGGGAAGCCGGTATAGAGCAAACTTATTCAAGAGATACGCGTTTGCGAACGAATTCACAAAAGGCAAAACCGTTTTAGATATTCCTTGTGGAGTAGGATGGGGCACTTCGCTATTAAGAGCGAAAGATAGAATAGGTATAGACATCTCCTTAGACGCCGTCGCCTACGCAAAGAAACACTATCCAGGTATAGATTTTTTAGTCGGAGACATGGCAAATATACCTTTAGGGGACAGTAGCGTTGACGTAGTAGTATGTTTGGAGGGTTTTGAACACGTCAGCAAAGACACTGGAATGCAGTTTTTAGAGGAAGCAGTAAGAGTCATTAAGGAGAATGGATTACTGGTAATGACCGTTCCGGTTATATTACCTGGCGGTAAACATTCAGGTAATCCTTATCACCTTCATGAACCAGCTTTGTCTGACCTAAAGAATGTCTTGGCCCACAGATTTTACACACAATCTATGGAGATAGTTAATGGCCCTGATGGCCCTGTAGTGTATTTTGTTGGAAGTCCAAAGAATAAGACCAACATACCTGACTTCGCTCATAAGGAGGGGAAGGTAGAGTATCCAAAAAAGAGTAAATCTAATATCCTGCTTACGACCTCTGCAGCTCCGACCCAGTCGCCCTTTTCAACGAAAGAAAAAAGACCCCCTGTCGGAATCGGATTTCTGATTTCCGTATTGCGCAATGCAGGTCATGAAGTATTTTTCATAGATAACTACTTACAGCCAAACAGCTTTCTCGAAACGGACTTCCTTCAGAAAAACCGAATAGATTATGTCGGCATTTATGCGAATACAATTTGCTTTCGCGATACTCTCCGTATGATATATAAACTCGAAGACCTGCGGCAAACACACCGGTGGGATGGAAAGATAATCGTGGGAGGTCCTCATACTGCCGTTGCGGTGGATACAATTCCTGACTTTGTCGATTACGTTGTCCAGGGAGAGGGTGAACTCGCAGTTCTCAATATCGTCAATGGCAGAGTTGGCCAGAGCATAGTGAGTTATCCTCGCATAGAGAATTTGGATATGCTGCCAATGCCCGCCTGGGATTATTTTGTCGATTTGCCGTATGATTGGAGCGTCGAGTTTTTTGAGGACAAGCCTGTGTTCACAATGAATACGAGTCGCGGCTGCCCCTTCAACTGCGTGTTTTGCTCGGTAGGCTCTGTCTGGGGCAAGAAATATACGTATTTCAGCGCTGAACGGATTGTGTCTGATGTTGAGTGTCTTATTAAACGTTATGGACTAAAGGGAGTCTATTTCCGTGAGGATAATTTCACCCTTAATAAGGAAAGATTGAGAAGGTTTTGTAATCTACTCATAGAAAAAGGAATAAAGATATCCTGGGTTTGCGAATCGAGGGTTTCCAACCTCAGCAGAGACCTCGTGGAATCAATGTCCCGCGCCGGTGCAAAGGGATTTTATTTCGGAGTGGAAAGCGGCTCGCAAAGAATACTGGATTTATTACACAAGGATATTACTGTTGAGCAGATTAAGAATGCTTTCGAGTGGTGTCATGAATTTAACGTAAAAACAGCAGCCAGTCTTATCGTAGGAGTGCCGGGTGAGACCGAGTCGGATCGCCGAAAGACAGATGAATTGCTAAAGGCAATAAGACCCGATGTAGTTTGGACCAATATATTTGTCGGCATACCTGAGAGCGACTTATACCACTTCACACTGAACAAAAGACTTTATGAATATATTGACGACAGAGGGCTGGTTTACCTGCAAGGGCACAACAGCAGGGTCAAACGCTACTATGGTGACAACTTGAACTTCTATATACCGAATGACGAGAGAAACAAGGATATGACTCTCAAACCCAAGGTAAGCGTGTTAATTTGCGTTTGTAACGGTGAAAAATTCATCGGGCAGGCGTTAAAAAGCGTGTATAACCAGACATACCAGGATTTCGAGGTGGTCATAGTCGATGACGGAAGCACCGACAGGACTGCTGATATACTACTTGATATGAAGGACTCAAGGACGTTTATTTACAGGAATTCTGAAAACAAGGGCCTGACAAAATCTTTGAATATTGGGCTAAAATTATGCAGGGGCGAACATATCGCTCGAATGGACGCGGACGACATCTCTTATCCTCAAAGATTCGAAAAACAGGTAAGATTTTTAGATGAGAATCCGAACGGCGTAGCTTTAGGATGCTGGTGTAACAGGATCGACTCTAACGGCCAAATACACGGTGCATATGATGGACGGCCAACAAAACCCGAAGATATTAAAAGGCAGTTGTTGATTGGAAACTGTATTGCTCACCCAACGGCAATGGTGCGAAGAGCCTCATTGGTGGAAGCGGGTGGGTACAATGAAAGATACACTTACGCTCAGGACCACGACCTGTGGTTACGATTGTCTGAAGTTGGCCGGATATATAACCTGGACGAATATTTAGTTGGATTAAGATTTTGGCCGGAAAATATCACTGCCACAAAGGGAAAACAACAGCTTGAATATTCTGGACTTGCAGTGCAGGAGGCGCTTCAGCGCAGAAAGGGCGCCGAACTAACGACCGTCGGTAAGTATCTTGAGCCCGAATCAGATTGCAAACCCAGGTTCTCCATAGTGATGGCAAATTACAACAATGCTGAATTCATCGCCGAGGCCATTGAATCCGTACTGCGCCAAACCTTCGAAGACTGGGAGTTAATCATTGTTGATGACTGCTCGACTGACAACTCATCGGAGATAATCAATCAGTATCTCAGTGATAAGCGCGTAAGGCTGATTCAGCATGAGCGGAACACGGGTTATATAGCTGCGCTAAAGACCGGCATTGCGAACGTGCAGTCAGAATATTTTGGCATTCTGGACGGTGATGACTGCCTTACGAGGCTTGCTGTCGAGACGATATACTTACATCACGTTAAACATCCTGATTGTGGGCTTATATACTCACAATTTATGTACTGTCACGAGGACCTTACGCCAAGACAGATTGGATACTGCAATAAAATACCGGCTGACAAAACAAACCTTGAAGTAAATGTGGTAAGCGGCTTCAAGACCTTCAAAATGAGGGACTATCTGAGGACCCTGGGATACGACGAAGATATTGTATATGCTGAGGACAAGGATGTCATCTACAAGATGGAGGAAGTAACGCAACTGAAGTTCGTGGACCAGTGTTTGTATCTGGCCAGGGATGTACCAAACTCACAGAGCCGTGATTCCAACAAAGCGTTTATCGGCAGACAATCGCATGAGAAAGCAAGGATAAACGCTCTTAGAAGAAGAGGCCGGCTGCGAAGCAAAGAGCGGGACAGTGGGACAGCAACCATTAACCTCAGGGCTCGTTATACACTTGGCTCCTCGTACTTAAAAGCTGGAAAATATAGCGAAGCTCAAATTGCGCTTGAGCCAATACTGGCATCATTGATGAAGACTTTGAAATGTAGTGCATCACAATTATCCGGCCAAGAACTCGAGAAGTACAATATGATGGCTGAGTGCTATCTGAGCATCTGTACGAAGCTCGCTCAGTGTTATGTGAAGCAGGAAAAATATGATAAGGTAGAACAAATTTATTCAGACCTGTTAAATAATCAGTATTTGACGTTGCCAGAGGGGCAAAAGGCCGCCATTCACGCAGTGCTCGCTAAAATCAGGAATATTAAACTGCCCGCTCTCAGCACGGAACACAGCCGGCAAAATCCATCCTCAAAGGACGTTCGGGAATCCGAGCCGCTGGTTTCTGTCTATATCGTAACGTACAATATGGAAAGATTTATCCGCCAGGCGATTGATTCGGCTTTGGCTCAGACCTATCAGAACCTTGAGCTCCTGGTAGTTGATGACGGCAGTACCGACAGGACAAAGCAGATAGTTGAATCATACTCGGACGACAGAATTAGGTATATTTATAAGCCGCACAAAAATTTTGCTTCAGGGATGAATATGGCAATCAGCGAAGCGAAGGGTGAATATCTTATAGGCGTCGATTCGGATGATTTTATAGCAACGGACTATATTGAAAAACTTCTCAACTGTGCCCGGCGGCATCCGGAGATTGACTACTTTTATCCGGCTAAACTTGTTCTTGTAGATGAATCCGGCAATCCTACAGGCCAGGAGTGGGACCATTTGGACTTTTCAGATAATAGTGTTCTTCCAGCTTTTCTGTTTGGCAATGGATATTCGCCGATTCCAAATTCGCCGAGTCTGAAAAGAAAATCACTGTTCGGCAAAGTAGGGCTGTACGAAGAATTGGATACTGTTGAGGATTTTGTATTTCTGTCCAAAAATGCCTTGACGATAAGTTTTAAGAGGGTTGAGGAGCATTCAATGTATTTTTACAGAAGGCTTCCGGAGAGCAATTGTTACAAGTTCAAGGCAAGAAATCAAATCACCGCTCGGGCACTGAATGATATGATTTCGATGTATCCGGCAGAGGTGTTGTATCCGCAGATTGCAGGCATAAATGACCCCGCTTTGAGAGACCAGCAATACTATAAATACCTGATGACGACTTTCTACAAGCATGTCAATGGTCATATGGTGCGATATGGTGAGTATTTTCAACAGTACGGGGATTATTATAAGGAAAAACTGTTAAATCTCATAGCAAAGACGGACAAAGCAGTAAGTTCTGTTGATGGGGCATCAGCTCAAGATGATTTACTAAGGTTGTTTAAGCAGGGAGTTGAGAACTTAAAGGAAGCCCGTCCACAAGATGCGCTGGTTTGTTTTGACAAAGCTTGCCGCCTCGATGGTAAGGTTAGAAGTTTGCAATATGCACGGGCGGTGGCGCTTATGCAACTTGGCAGATGCAACGACGCCCGGCTGGCCTGCGAGGCAGAACTGGCGGTTCAGCCAGACCACGGAGAAACACAGATGCTTCTGAACAAAATCTCGCAAGACGTTAGTATCATAAATTAGTTGGAAAAAGGTAAAGAATTTGATGTTGTTATTGCGTGAGCGCGAATTTGCTCGGGCCGGATGTGCCAAACAGTACCGCATGCAGTTTGTTAACCAATTAATATGCTATGCAGATACATAAGTGGTTAAGTGAAAAGCACTTTTTAGCGATAATAAAGTAGCAAAGACCATATCCATTGGTAAGAGTGTGAGAGTTTAAGCGAAAAAGCAGGTAAATATGTCAACTATACAGCTTCCAGGCCTTTTGACAGGCATTGATACGACCTCGCTTGTTGCCCAGCTAATGGCTATTCAGCGCCGTACGCTCAATATGTATGAAAACCGCAAAAGCACCTGGGATGAAAGAAAAGATGCCCTGAGCACTCTGGAAACCAAGCTCGATGCCTTGCGAAGCTGCGTTCGTGCTATCTCAGATGCCAATGAACTCCGTGCTTTCACCACCGCTTCCAGTGATACCGACAAGCTGACTGCTGAAGCGTCCTATAACGCTTTCGAAGGCAATCACACAGTCATAATCAATCGGTTGGCTAATGCCGAGCGGTGGGTTCACACGGCCGGCATCGAATATGCCGAGGATTACGTCGGGGCCGGAACCTTTATTTACTCGTATGACCATCAGGAAACAGCTATAACAACCACTGCTACTACGACTCTTGAAGACCTGGTTGGCTTAATCAACAACGATGCCAACAATCCGGGCGTTACTGCAGGCCTGCTGTATTACAACAATGCGTACCATCTGGTACTAAATGGAAATGAAGCCGGCACAGATTATAAAATCTTCATCAACGAAAGCAGCACCGAAGTCTGGCAGGCCGACTCGGCTTTTACTGTGGATGGCGCCAATGCTACGCTGACTACGAAAATTACAGAGCTTGACCAGTTTGGCGAGAGTGGAAATCTCACAGGCGACGAAGTTATCAGCATAACTGGTACAGACCATAATGGAGCTGCCATAGCTCAGGTAGATCTTAATGTTACAGAAAATACCAGACTCGAACATCTTATCGGAGAGATTAACGATGCCTTTGACGGGATAGCCAAAGCGACTCTTGAGAATGGCGAAATCATCCTGACGGACAATACCAACGGCACCAGCAGTCTTTCAATCAGTTTGAATTATACTGACACTGACTCTTCAGCGCCCTTGACTCTACCCACTATGGTCCGTTCAGCAGTAGGCGGCGCAACAACAGCATCGGGCCTTAACGACAATTTTCAACCAGCAGACTTTACCCTAAGCCAGTCTGCTCAGGACTCGAAGATTAAGGTCGATGGCTTTCCCTCAACTTCAGCAGTTGCTGAGGTGCAGCATCTGACCTTTACCGACAAGGGAAGTGGTGGCGATACGTTTACCCTGACTTATGATGGCCAAACAACTGCGGCAATTGACTACGATGCTCCTCTAACGGGTGCCGGCAGCATTCAAGAGGCATTAGAAGCGTTGCCAAACGTAAATGTTAACGACATAGCGGTAGGCGGTGATACTTTGGATAATAACGGTGGAGGTATCATGACATTTACATTCAACGGTATCCCGGGTGACGTTAACATGCTTGTTATTGACTCGAGCAGCCTCACGCCACCCGACCCTTCGGACTGGGTGATGACGGAACAGACCAAAGGCAGCGATGGCTGGATAAGTAGGAGCTCCAATACAGTAGATGACGTTATTCACGGCGTAACGCTGCATCTACACGACACGACTGATGCAGCCGGAGAGGATATAACTCTGACCAGAGATATCGAATCAGTCAAAGAAAAATTAACTTCTATGGTCGATGCGTACAATGCTGCCATCGTTTATATTCAGGAAAAGACCGGTTACGATGATGTCTTAAAGACCGCCGGTGTGCTGAGGGGAGATTATATCGTTTCGACCATAAGGTCACAGCTTCGAAGCCCTCTTTACGCCCAGACCAGTGGATTTGTGGTGGATATCGACACTTTCTTGATGCCGGGTCAGATCGGCCTTGAGCTTGATCGTGACGGTCTATTGAGTCTGGACACAAATGTCTTTGATGAAGCAATAGCCGAAGATTATATGGGTGTCCTTGCCATAATAGGGGCGGATAAAACAGGAAGTTCCGACAGCAATACTATCGGGTTTTACGGGGCAAGCAGCAATTATACAACAGCAGGCAATTACGATGTTGAGGTAGTGGTAAACGCCAGCCAGGAAATCACCAGTGCTAAAATCAAACTCTCAACCGAATCCACATACCGAGATATGACAATCAGCGGCAATATTGTCACCGGTGACAGCACCTTCAATGATAACGGCGACCCCATGTATCCTGAAAATGCCCTCCAGCTAAGCATCGACGTAAGCCAACAAGGTACTTTCACCGCCACGGTCAGAGTAAAACAGGGCTTTGCTGGTGCAATTGAAGACGCTCTTGATAGAATGCTCAAGACAACAACCGGCTCCATCCAAATCGACCAGGAATATGTGGGCGACCAGATAGAGCTGCTCCAGGATAAAATCGAAGCTGAAGAAAACCGCCTCGCGAAAAGAGAGGAAAGACTAATAATTCGGTTCGCTCGCCTTGAGAGAACATTAGCTTTGTTACAAAGACAGATGGCCGCTCTGGGCTTCACTATGGCTTAAAAGCAAACACCTCCTCGGAGAATTTAAGCTACCTCAGCGTAGACTTCCACCGGCTTAAGAACCTCACAGCCGACAGATATTTTTCTGTTCCCAACAAAAGACGTCTATTATTTCCTATGCCGCAGCCGATATATCATAGCCAGTACCTCTGCCACCGCGACATATAGTGCTTCTGGTATAGGATTGCCGATATCCACCGTTGAATACATCGTTCTGGCCAACTCCGGCCTTCTGATGATAGGCACACCATAAGCCCGTGCAACTTCTCTGATTTTCTCTGCCAAATGGTCTGCTCCTTTGGCCACTACGACAGGTGCTTCCATCGTCTCGGTCTTGTAACGCAGTGCAACTGCTACATGTGTCGGATTGACAAGAACCACGTTTGCCTTGGGAACTTCCTGCAGTATACGCTTCATGGCCATTCCAAACTGGATCCTTCGAATTCGACTTTTGACCTCTGGCGAGCCCTCTGTCTCTTTGCGCTCTTCTTTTACTTCCTGACGTGTCATCTTCAGGTCCTGGATGTATTTCCACTTCTGGTAGAGAGTATCGGCAATCCCTATAACCAGCAGTGCGGCGCAAATACGTATCATCAGCCCTAATATCATCTTTGCGATGACTGCCATTATTTGTGCAGACCAGGCCCATCGAAGGGTGGCAAGAGCATCGAGCCTGCTCCGAAGATATAGCCAGACGATGATTGAAACAAAAAATAATTTTAGTATCGATGCGCAAAGGTGCACGATAGACTTGGCATTGAACAGCTTTTGGAATCCTTTTAGCGGGTTTATTGAACTGAACTTCAGGTTTACAGCCTTCGGTGCGAAATTCAGGCCGCTGACAGCAAGACCAGCCAGAACGGAACTTGCAAAAAGTGCTGCAAAAATAGGGCAGATAATAACTATCGAATCGACAATCTTTGCGTTCAAAAAGTTTATACACGTTCTGCTGTCGCCGAGAACACCAATTTCGCACGACATCCCTTGCTTCATTTGCATAATGAGCCATTGCATCAGCTTTGGTGCCAATAGAGTTACCATTGCCACCAGCACCATAATTGACGCAACAGGCGCCAGTTCCTGGCTCTGCGGCACCTGCCCTTCCCGCCTGGCTTTCTCCAGTTTTTTCGGTGTTGGCTGTTCTGTTTTTTCAGCAGCCGGTTTTTCTGCCATACTCCGTACCTGTCAAATCAAAAAATCACAACGAAAACTGAATTCAAGACCTGCTCTCGCCCTCATTCTCACAAAGGCAGCAGTTTGCCCATCCAGTCGGCGAATTCGGCCACAAATCCGCCAATAAACGGCAGGAATATCATTACCATTAACAGCCCCAGACCTACACGCAGTGGCAAACTGATAAATAGAATATTCATTTCAGGGACTATGCGTGCCAACACAGCCAAAACAACCATCAACAACAGAAACGCTGCCAATATCGGCGCCGCCAATCTTAGGCCGAGCAATAGCATTGTTGAACCGGCTTTAATTACTCCGCTGGCAAGGACCGAGATTGTCGGAATACTACCCGCTGGGAACGCCTCGTAGCTTCGTGAGATAATCAGTAAAAACGAATGATGACCGTTGGCAGCCAGAAACAGGATTACAAATATCATTTCCAGCAAGCTGCCCAGTGGCTGAGTTCTCTCACCGGTCAATGGGTCTAAAATCTGAGCCATCGCCATACCCATTTGTCGTTCGATAATCCGGCCGCTGAATTTGACCACGGAAAAAAGAATAGTAGCAACTAATCCCAGAGCTAACCCGTAGGTCGCCTCATTAGCTATCAATAATATCGCCTTCAGGGATGAGACTTGACTGGCGTCGATAGACAGTGGCGTTATCGTCAAAAAGAAAATCGATATCAGCACGGTCATCGCAACTTTGACCCTGACCGGAACGCTCTTCCAGCCGAAAACGGGAAGCACTATAAAAAATGCCGAAATTCTTGTCAGAACCATTGCAAAACCAAGCAGTTTTCCGGTCATTATCTCCATAAATCAGTGTCCAATATTCTGAATGTGGCCGAAAATGTCGTTGGCAAATCTAAGCATCACCTGGAGCAT